>Ga0209235_1001202_pt1 | contig 13866 bp, 14 predicted proteins | sample GraSoi013_1_20cm_4_FD_185817 | JGI IMG/M metagenome (GOLD analysis project Ga0209235, IMG submission 185817) | Grasslands soil microbial communities from the Angelo Coastal Reserve, California, USA - Sample 09_25_2013_1_20cm (SPAdes) (version 2) | ecosystem: Environmental > Terrestrial > Soil >...
AATCGGCAATCCGCAATTGATCATCCCCCCACCGCCCCGTACCGCCGCAGCCCTCGCGTCCAGGCCAGCCGATAGGCTCCCACCCACAACCCGAGCCACACGAGCTGCCCCGCGAACCCGTGCAGCACCGCTGCGGTGCCGTGCACGGCGCCCGTGAGCAGGTTCACGGGGAAGGCCAGCATGTAGGGGAACCACAGCAGGGCGGCGACGCCCGCCACCGCGGGGGGGAGCAGCGTGAGGGGGGCGATGCGGCCCGAGAGAAACAGCGCGACCCCGCCGTGCAGTCCCATGATCGCCGTGGCGCGGGTGGTCCAGAACGCGAGCAGGCCGGTCGCGAAGCTGATGAAGAACCGCATCGCCGCGGCGAGCAGCACGGCGAGGGCCGTCAGCGTCCAGCGGCCAGGCGCGAGGGGCAGCCGCACCGCCGGCCACACCAGGGCGGCGACGAGCCACACCACGAGGATCATCCCGCCGCTCCGCGCTTTGTAGGCGATGTTCTCGGCGACCGCCTCGTGCGCGGGGTGCAGCGGGCGCGCCAGCCGGTAGTTGAGGTCGCCCTCGCGGATCCAGCGGTCGAGATACCAGGAGTCCCACGCGATCGTGAGCTGATTCACGAGCATCAGCGCGAAGAAGTAGCGTGCGAAGTCGGCGCGGGCGTAGCCCCCGACCTGCCCGTCGCCCGCGATCGACCACCAGATGCCGAGCGCGATCGTGGGCTCCGTGACGCCCCAGATGATCCACAGCACGATCGAGGCCCGGTACTGGAGATCGACGAGCCAGGCGTTGCGGATGAGCGCGCCGTAGCGGCGCGCCCAGTCGGCGACGCGATTCACGAGTCGTCCTCCTGCACGCCGCGCGTGAACGCCTGGCGGATCACATCCTCGATCGGCGGGTCCTCGATCGAGAGGTCGGCGACGGGAAGCGCGGCGAGCAGCCGCGCGCTCGTCGCCGCGGCCTCCTCGCGCGGCACCTCGAGCACCGCGTTGGGGAAGCGGAAGCTCTTCACCTCGCCGAACGCCGCGAGGGCTTCGGCCGTGACCCCGTCGCCGCCGCCGAGCACCAGCTCCAGCCGCTTGGTGCGCGCGATGCGCGCTACCAGCGCGTCCAGGGCACCGTCGTACAGCAGCCGGCCGCGGTTGATGATGAGGACGCGCCTGGCGAGCGCCGTCACGTCCTGCATGTAGTGCGACGTGAGGAGCACCGTCGCGCCGTGACGGTCGCGGTACTCCGTGAGGAAGCGGCGGATCGCCTCCTGTGCGGTCACGTCGAGCCCGAGCGTCGGCTCGTCGAGGAACAGGATCGGGGGATGGTGGAGCAGCGCGGCTGCGAGCTCGCACTTCATCCGCTCGCCCAGCGAGAGCTGGCGCACCGGCTTGTCCAGCACGTCGCCGAGCTCGAGCAGCGTCACGAGCTCGGCCAGCCGCTCCCGGTAGGCGGCCGGGGCGATCTCGTAGATCGCCCGGTTGAGAAGAAACGTCTCTTCGGGTGGGAGGTCCCAGACGAGCTGTTGACGGTTGCCCAGCACCAGGGCGATGCGCCGCTTGAACTCGGGTCCGCCGCCCCACGGCACGAACCCCGCGACCGCGACCCGTCCGCTCGTGGGGTAGAGCAGGCCCGCCAGCATCTTCAGGGTAGTCGTCTTGCCGGCGCCGTTCGGGCCGAGGAACGCGACGATCTCCCCGGGGTCAATGCGGAACGTCACCTCGCGCACGGCGTGCACGTCGCGATAGCGCGGCCGCAGTAGCGCCTCGAGCGCGCCCCGGAGCCCGGGATCGCGCACCTTCACGCGGAACGTCTTGCTGAGCTGCTCGGCGGTGATGGCGGGAGGCATAGGCCCCCAAATCTACCGCCGCCGCTGCTGCTGCTTCAGGGCGTGGCCGACACGCTGACGGCGGCCGTCGCCACCCGGCGGTCCCCTCCCGACCGCCGCTCCCGGTTGAGCCGGCGATCGCTCCAGTTACGGCGCTCGAGCCGCGGCCCGGAGGTCACCGCGGAGGCCACGCGCGGCAGCTCTTCGTGCACCAGCACCGCCCCGCGCGTGAGCTCGGGCGGGACCGCCTGAAACACGGGCCAGTCGTGCCGGAACCAGTCGTTCAGGAGCCGCTCGCCTACCGCGGCGCTCTCCTCGGTCTGAAACAGGGCGATGCTCGCCAACGTGTCGTTGCCCGCGTGCACGAGGTAGTACGCCGCGAACCCTGGGACCCGCCGCAGGCCGGGCACCAGGCCGTCGTGCGCCCGCTCAGCGGCTGCCTCGACGGCACCGAGTCGGATCCGGTAGCGCCGAAACACTGCGTGCATGACTCGTCTCCTGTTGGGTGGGACCCACGCTCGGCAAGGGCGACCAGGGGCGGGGGGCAAGTCAATATTGCCTCCGCCGGCGGTCGAGGCAACGTGATCCGCGTCACACTCCCCAACGCTCGATGAAATCCTCCGGCTCCACGCCGAGCCCATCGGCCACGCGCGTGATGTAGTTGAAGTAGGCGACGACCTGCACGGCGTCGTGCACGGCGCGGTCATCGAACCCGTGGGCGCGCAGCCCGTCCACATCCTCGCGCCTCATCCCGTGCTGCTCGTGCGTCAGCTTGGCCGCGAACTCGCGCAGTGCCCGCCCCGTCGCCTCGGCGATCGGTATCTGCCTGATCCAGGGCATGATCCCGAGTGGGGGCGAAGATCGAGCGACCGGCTAGGGCAGCGAGACGAACTGGCCCAGGAACGCCCGCGCCGTCGACGTGTCCAGCCGGTAGTCCTTGCTTGTCGCCCGGCAGACAGCGTCGCCCGTGGTCACCGTGGCGACGATCAGGTTTGTGTTACCGTCGAAGAACTTCGGCGAGCCGGAGTCGCCAAAGCAGTCGCCACCGAGGCCGGTCGCGTGCGAGTTCATATTGAGCCAGAGCCAGAATGGCTCCAGCGCCATGAACGGCGACTTCGAGACCTTGCGTACCCCGTCGAACGTGTAGCGCGGCTTCCGGCGCAGCGTCGCATCCACCCCGTAGCCGACGTTGAGAAAGATCTGGTCCTTGAGCCCGTTGTGGGCGGCCAGGTCGTCGAGCAGCCCCGCTGGGGGCAGTTGCAACGGCTGGATGGTCGTGGTCGACCCTGCGGGGAGCAGGACGACGGCGACGTCGTGCAGGTCGCCCAAATCGTGCCCGAAGCCCGGGTCGAAGTGGAACTCCGTGGCCGCGATGAGCTTCTGGAGCGGCTGTGCAAACAGACTCGCATCGAATGAGACGTACAGCTGCGCGTTGGCCGGGAAGAACGAGACGCAGTGCGCGGCCGTCAGGAACACCGTCGGCGCGATGAGGCTGCCCGAGCAGAGGGCGTCGTCCCCTGTGATGACGCCGTTCTGGTCGAAGTCGAATAACAGGGCGCCGACGTTCGAGAAGCTGTTGTCGCCCGTGGGCTGCCCGTTGATGATGAACGAGGGCCGACGGGCGGGGCGGTGGGAGATGGGGCCTCACGGCATGTCGCCGTCCCGATGACGAGCACGAGGAGTGCGAGCGCCAACTCGGCGCGTTTCAGCCGTGATCCGTTCATGGCGAGCTCCTTTGTGCGTGAGTTGCCGCCCAGCCGGCTGACTGTCACGGTCTAGTACCTCCAGCTCACCGTGTCCGCCCCGGCGGGCAGCGCGCTGTTGCGCATCCGATCGATGATCCGCGGGATGAACATCTGGTGGTAGCGCAGCCGCGACTGCGCGTTGGGCCGCGTGTGGTCGCCGTTCCAGCAGTGCTCCGCCCGGGCACCGTAGTCCACCTCGCCGTCGGAGGGTGGATCCTGCGCGCTCTTAAGGAACTCCTCGACCAGGTACACGGCGTCGTTGAGGTAGTAGGTGTCCGCCTCGCCCACGTAGATGTGGAGCTTCCCGCGCAGCTTCGGCCCCAGCGTCTTCCAGTCGCGGCGCAGGATGTAGGATAGGTCGTAGTGCTCCCGCCAGTAGTCGGCCACCGAGCGGTCGATCGTGCCCGTCCGCTTGTCCCAGATGCGCTTGGGGTAGCCGTCCGGTCCCACGGGCGAGTAGACGGACTCCCAGATGTCCCACTGGTCGCCGGAGCGGCTGTGAGTGCCGAGCGCGAGCTCGCGGTGGTTCATCTGCTCGAGGGTCGCGTGCACGTGGCCCAACCAGTCGCGGATGCCGGGGCGCGGCGTGCGTTTCCACCTGGCCGTTTCGTAGTAGGCATTCGTGTCCTGGTAGATGTTGACCACCGTGTAGGCGCGGAAGTCGATCGGATCGGGGCACGCGATCCAGGCGCCGTTGAAGTCGTCGGGATAGAACATCTGCACCGCCATCGCCTCCCAGCCGCCGGTCGAGCCGCCGTAGGTGAACCGCGCCCACCCCTGCCCGATCCCGCGGTACTTCCGCTCGATGTAGGGGACGAGCTCGCGCATGATGGCGTCGCCGTACGGGCCGTTGTTCTCCGAGTTCACGGCGTAGGAGTCGTCGTAGTAGGGCGTGGGGTGCTGGATCTCGATCATGAGCACGCGCGGGAAGCCGGGCCCCGTCCAATCCTTGTAGAGCTGGTAGGCGTACTGCTGCTGGATGCGGTTGTAGCAGTCGAGGTGAAACCGCTCGCTGTACTCGCACGGCACGTTCGCGTCGGGCGGCTCCTCCCGGAACCCCTCGATCGTGGACGGGAAGTGGCCGTGGAAGATCACCAGCGGGTAGCGCGCGTTGGGGTGCTCGTCGAACCCCGCCGGCAACAGCACGTGCGCGCCCAGGTGCGTCGGCCGCCCCCAGAACTCCGTCAGCAGCTTGCTCTGAATGCGCTCGTGCTTGATGTACCTGGTCTCGGGCGGGTCGGGGATCGGCGCGATCTCCTGGTCCAGCGAGATGCGGACGACGGCGCTCTTCCGCGGGTCGAAGTCCACCCAGCGCGTCGCGCTGTAGAGGTTGCCGGGCTTGCGGCTCCACTGCTGCCCCTCGCCCTTGTCGGGGGGCAGCTTCACGACGTGCCCGTCCGAGCGGTGGAACGTCTCGTAGCGGTTGAGCAGCGCCTGCACCCGGTACCGCCCCGGCGGCACCTGCGCGATGCTCTCGAGCGGGTAGCCGAACGCGCCCGCGTCGATCACCGCGTCTTGCCCGGGCCTGAGCCCCTCCACGTCGATTCCGAAGATGAGCTGGGTGTTCGGCCCGTCGCTGATCTGGAACCGCGGCTCGGCGGTCGTGTCGGTCGAGAGCATCAGCAGCACGCGGCCGTCGAGCGGCGCGGCGCTCCGCGCCGCGGGGAACGAGATCGCGAAGCGGGCGCCGGCGGCGGGCGGCAGCGCGCGGTCGCGCGGCGGCTGTGACGACGCGGCGACGAGGGCGAGCGGCAGGGCGGCGCACGCTGCTGCGAGCTGGCGACTGGTCATGGAGACTCCCGGGACAACGCGGCGCTAACGTACCCGCCCGGATGGGAGCCAGCAAGCGCGATGGATCTCGAGCCGCCGTCTGGCGGCTCGAGTCGTGTTCGGGAGCTAGCGGGTGCGCCGCACGCCGACCTCGTCGAGGTGTCGCAGCAGGTCGGCGGGGTCCTGGTAGACGCGGTACGCGCCGGCGCGCTCCAGCTCCTCCTCGCCGTAGCCGCCCGAGAGGAGCCCCACGCCGAGCGCCCGGGCGCGGCGCGCCGCCAGCAGGTCCCACACGCTGTCGCCCACGACGACCGAGTCCGCGACGTCCACGCCCAGCCGCTCGGCCGCCGCGAGAAACAGGTCGGGATCGGGCTTCGCGTGGGCCACCTGGTCGCGCGTGATCACGGGGACCTTGGGACCGACGGCGAGCATCTCGAGCATCGGGCGCGCGCTCTCGAGGCGCCCGCTCGTCGCGATGGCCCACGGCACGCCGGCTTGTGACAGGTGGGCGAGCAGCTCCCGCGCGCCGGGGAGGGGGCGCACCTGGGAGACCTGACGTGCGAACGAGGCGGCGTGCGTTCGCTGAATCCGCGTCGCGTCCTCGGCTGTCACCTGGCGTCCGATCTCGCGCAGCAGCGCGTCGAGGAACAGCCCGCCGCTCATGCCGATGCGGCGGTGGATGCGCCACACCGAGAGCTCGATCCCGGCCCCCTCGAGCGCCTCCCGCCACGCCAGCACGTGCTGGTACACGCTGTCCACCAGCGTGCCGTCCAGGTCGAACAGAAAGGCCGGCCCGCTCACCGCGGCGTCCCGATCCCGCTCGCGGCGGTGAGGGACGCCGTGTCGTCCTGCGGTCCCCAGCCGAACGACCAGCCACCGCCGCCGATCGCCCAGGCGCCGAAGCCGACGGTGGTGATCTCGAGCCCGCTCGTGCCGAGCGGCCGGGTGGGTAAGGTCGTGGTCGTCATCGAATCCGAGCCTCTGGTGTGGGGTGCGCTCTCCGAACGGCTCTCGGCCGCCGCCGGTTCCCGGAACAGGGACCTTGCGTGCGGTGTTGCAAGACGGCCGATTCGATGCAGCACAAAACGACAGGTGGAGGATAACACCAGGATGCAACAGAGGAAGCTTGGCGCCGAGGGGGTCGTGGTGTCCGCTCTAGGCCTCGGGTGCATGGGGATGTCGGAGTTCTACGGCTCACGCGACGACGCCGAGTCGATCGCGACGATTCAGCGAGCGCTCGAGCTCGGCATCACGTTTCTCGACACCGCGGACGTGTACGGGCCATTCACCAACGAGCAGCTCGTGGGCCGGGCAATCCGGGGTCGCCGCGAGCAGCTCGTCCTCGCCACGAAGTTCGGCAACGTGCGCGGCCCGGACGGCGGATGGCTGGGCATCAACGGCCGGCCGGAGTACGTCCGCCAGGCCTGCGACGCCTCCCTCCAGCGGCTCGGCGTCAACCACATCGATCTGTACTATCAGCATCGCGTCGATCGGACCGTCCCTATAGAGGAAACGGTGGGGGCGATGGCGCAGCTGGTGCGCGCGGGCAAGGTGCGCTACCTAGGGCTCTCCGAGGCGTCACCGGCGACGCTCCGTCGGGCGCAAGCCGTGCACCCAATCAGCGCGCTGCAGACCGAGTACTCGCTCTGGTCGCGCGACCCCGAGGACGAGATCCTGCCCACGTGCCGCGAGCTCGGGATCGGGTTCGTGGCCTACAGCCCGCTGGGCCGCGGGTTCCTCACCGGGCAGATCCGCCGTTTCGACGACCTCGCCCCGGGCGACTGGCGCCGCAACAACCCCCGCTTCCAGGGGGAGAACTTCCAGAGGAACCTGGACCTGGTCGCGCGCGTGGAAGCGATCGCGCGGGAGAAGGGCTGCGCGCCGTCGCAGCTCGCCCTCGCCTGGCTGCTGGCGCAGGGCGACGACGTGGTGCCGATCCCCGGCACCAAGCAGCGGCGCTACCTCGAGGAGAACGCTCGCGCCGTGGAGATCGTGCTGACCGCGGGCGACTTGCGGCGGATCAGCGAGGTCGCGCCCAAGGGCGCGACGGCCGGAAGCCGCTACCCCGAGGGGGGGATGCGCAGCGTCAACGCGTAGGAGGCCGGTGATGGACGCCCGCATTCGACTGCTGCTCGAAGTCTTCGATCAAGCGTTCGCGGGCCACTCCTGGCACGGCACGACGCTCTCGGGGTCGCTGCGCGGGGTGACGGTCGCGCAGGCCTTGTGGCGCCCGGGGCAGGGGCGGGGGCGGCACAACATCTGGGAGATCACGCTCCACGCGGCGTACTGGAAGTGCATCGTGCGCCGCCGGCTGGCGCGCGACCCCGCCCTCAAGTTCCCGCGACCGGGAAGCGACTGGCCCGAGCTGCCCAAGCCGCCCGATGAGGACGCCTGGCGACGCGACGTCGCGCTCCTGAAGCGCGAGCATGCGCTGCTGCGTCGCGCGATCGCGCGCCTCGATCCGGCGCGGCTCGGCCGGCGCGGCTGGCGGTCGCAGTGGACCAACGTGACGCACATCTACGGCATCGCGTCACACGACCTGTATCACGCGGGGCAGATCCAGTTGTTGAAGCGGTTGGGTGGGGGCGCTAGGTGACCTTCAGCACCTGATCACCCGGTCGCGCGCGCTGCACCACCTGGATCGCGACCTCCTGACCCACGGTCGCGCGCTGGACCTTCACGTGGTCCACTTCCATCGAGGCCACTTTTTCCATGAAGTCGCTGGTGTGGCCGTGGAAGTGCAGCTCGTCCCCCACCGCCACCTCGCCGTCGCTGAGGCGCACGATGGCGACGCTCGGCCCCTTGAAGAAGTGCGTGACCGTACCGACGAGTTGCTCGGGCATGCCTCAATGTACGCCGCCGAGGACACTTAGGAAGAGAACCCCAGAGACATCGCCTGCCTGAAACCTTCCCGGGGGTGGCCCCGTCATTTTGCGGCGTGCAACCCTTTCAGGGGCGGTCGCATCTAATTGGCCGACCCGCCTCGAGGGCTCCCTATGCCGCCTGTCGCACTGGTGTTCGTCGTTCTCCTCTCGCTTCAGACGTCCCCCGACCCGCAAGCGGTGCGGGTCCCACCCCCCGGCGCCACGAGCGCGGTCGCGGTGCGGGCGGACCGTCCCCTCGTGATCGACGGCAAGGACGACGACCCGGTGTGGCGCGAGGCGCCGGCGATCACCGCGTTCCGCGAGTTCCAGCCCAAGGAGGACGGCGACCCGCGGTTCCCGACGGAAGCGAAGGTCGCTTACGATTCGCGCAACTTCTACGTCTTCATCCGGGCGTTCGATCCCCACCCGGACAGCATCCTGAAGCTCCTCGCCCGCCGCGACGTCCGCGCCGCCACCGACCAGATCAAGATCGTCATCGATTCCTACCACGACCGCCGCACCGGCTTCGAGTTCGCCGTGAATCCGGCCGGCGTGAAGCGCGACTACGCGATCTACAACGACGGCCAGACCGAAGACGACGCCTGGGACGCCGTGTGGGAGGTGGCGACGACCGTAGACTCGCTCGGGTGGACGGCGGAGTTTCGCATCCCCCTGTCCCAGCTCCGCTACGCGCCCGCGGCGAGCAACACGTTCGGCTTCGGCGTGTGGCGCGACATCCAGCGCTACACCGAGCGCGTGAGCTGGCCCGTGTACCGCATCTCGCGGCCGGGGTTCTCGTCGCAGCTCGGCGAGATCCAAGGGCTGGTCGGGCTGCCGTCGCCCCGGCGGCTCGAGGTGACCCCCTACGGCGTCACGAAGAATGTGACCGTCGCCCGTGGCGGAGGGTTCGATCACCCGCAGCGTGTCGCCGGTGGCGCGGACATCAAGTACGGCGTCACCTCCAACCTCACGCTCGACGCCACCGTGAACCCGGACTTCGGCCAGGTGGAGGCGGACCCGGCGGTCCTCAACCTCACCGCGTTCGAGACCTTCTTCCAGGAGCGGCGGCCTTTCTTCGTCGCTGGGACTGGCGTGTTCCGCTTCGACGTGAACTGCAGCCAGGTGAACTGCAACAGCGAAGGCCTCTTCTATTCGCGCCGCGTGGGCCGCGCGCCCCATCTCACGGACCTGTACGGGGACGCGAGCTCGCCCACGGGCACGACGATCATCGGCGCCGGCAAGGTCACGGGGCGCCTCGCGGGTGGCCTCAACCTCGGCGTGCTCGAGGGCGTCACGGCGCGCGAGACGGGCCCGCAAGACCGCACCATCGAGCCGCTCACGAACTTCGCCGTGGTGCGGGCCTTCCAGGATCTGCGGCACGGCGAGAGCGGTGTGGGCGTGATGGCCACCGCCGTGGACCGCAACCTGGACGTGTGGACCGACCCCTACCTGCGGCAGAGCGCCTACGTTGGCGCCATGGACTTCCGGCACCGCTTCCCGGGTGGGCGCTACCAGCTTTCCGGGTCGCTCGACCTGAGCCGCGTGGCGGGGACGGGGCAGGCGATCGCCGCGACCCAGCAGTCTCCGGTGCACTTCTACCAGCGGCCCGACGGCTCTCAGACATTCGATTCGACGCGCACCACGCTCATGGGCGACGCCGAAGAGTTGCTCTTCGGCAAGGTGGGCGGCGGGATTACCCGCTTCCAGACGAGCTATCAGCGCCGCTCGCCCGGCTTCGAGGTCAACGACCTGGGCTTCCTACTGCGGGCGGATCAGCAGAGCTGGAACAACTGGTTCGGGCTGCAGTCGCTGCATCCGACCTCCATCTATCAGCAGGCGTTTTGGAACTTCAACTGGTGGCAGTACTGGGCGGCCGACGGGCTGGCGCTGGAGCGCGCCGCCAACAGCAACGCGCAGGTGCAGCTCAAGAACCGCTGGTGGCTGCACGCGGGCGCCACGTTGGGCCAGCTCGGCACGACCTTCTGCGATCGCTGCGCGCGGGGCGGGCCGGCCGTGCGTGCCGATCCGTACTTCGCGCCGTGGTTTGAGTGGGACGGGGACAGCCGGCCGCCGGTCGTGCCCGCGGTGTGGGGTAGCTATTGGCGGGGCGACGGGGGCCGCTCGGAGTCGGTCGAGCTCAACACCCAGGTGAGTGTCCGCCTCGCCTCACAGTTCAATGTTTCCTTCCGTGTTAGCGGGTCGCACAACGTCGCCGACGCGCAGTGGTACGGGAACTTCGTGGACGGGACCGGTGTGACCCACTACACCTTCGCTCACCTGAACCAGAAGACCGCGTCCCTCACGGGCCGAGTGGACTACATCGTCACCCGCGACTTGACCGTGCAGGTCTACGCGCAGCCGTTCGTGAGCAAGGGGACCTACTCGAACGTGCGTGAGCTGGCCGACCCGCGCGCCGCGGCCTACGACGACCGCTACCAGCCGTATGCGGTGAGCAGCCCCGGCGGGTTCAACTTCAAGCAGTTCCGCTCCAACCTGGTGCTGCGGTGGGAGTATCGCCCCGGCTCGACGCTGTTCCTCGTGTGGAACCAGGGGCGGCAGGACTTCGTCCCGGCGCAGGGCACGAAGTCGCTCGCCGGCGACTTCGGCGACCTGTTCGACGCCCATCCGGACAACACGTTCCTGCTCAAGGTGTCCTACTGGCTGGAGCGCTGAGCCGTCGGTCATTGGTCTTTGAGTCCCAGAACGGTCCGCTGTTTCTCGCCTCCGTCACCTCGGCCTGGATTAGCGGGATTATCTTGGACGTGGGGCGCGGAGCCGTCATGGCGTGAAGGCAACTCTCTGGGAGGGGGGATTCTTCCGCGATGGGCGGCGGTTGAAGTGGTGAACGCTCACGCCGCCCTCAGAACAGCTCCAGCTGCTCGGCGCCGACGAGGCCCCGCAGCCGCTCCAAGAGCTTCACCATCGCCCAGGAGTCGCGCTCGCAGTAGGCAAGCAGCGCCCGGCGCAGGCGCGCGCGCTCCTCGGGGCGCATCGCGTTCCCGTCGAACATCAGCCGCTGCAGCTCGACGCTCGCCGTCTCCCCCTCGTTGATCTCGAGATCGCCGTAGGCGAGGCTCGGTACGAGCGCGGGGAGCACGTGTTTGATGCTGAAGCTGCCGCCGAAGTCGGGATGGTACACGTTGTTGCGGATCACGGGCAGCAGGTCGATGAGCTTCGCGCGGATCGCGTCGAGCTCGCGTGCCAGGTCCGGCACCGCCTGCGCCAGCTGCTTCAGACACTCCCGCTCGAAGCTCGCGTAGTAGGCGACGACGTGCCGCGCGCCGCCGCAGGCCCGCACCACGGCCTCGGCGAGGGCCGGGCGCGGATCGTCGGGCCCGTCCGCGATCCATTCGTGATGGAGGTGCTTCCCACCCCGCGCCTCCACGTGGCAGCTGAACTGCACCGGCATGTTCTCCCACGGCCGGCAGCCGGCGTAGCGTGGGATCGCGAGGCCCACGGTCTCGAAATCGAGAAAGGCGAGCGGCGACGTGAAACCGGCGAGGGCCGCCGCGAGCGCCGGCTCCACCACCGGCCGCCCCGACGTCACCGCCCGCACCTGGCGGGCGTGGATCGCGGAGAGCTCGAGGTCCGTCGGCAGGTCGTAGATCGTCGCGTAGCCGTCCGCCTCGTACTCGAGCACCTTGCGACGCTCGATGCGGTAGAGCGTGCTCACATGATGCTGCGGCAGCTTCCAGCAGCGGTCGAGGAAAGGACAATCGTAGGGCTTGGTGCAGTGCTCTCCGATCGGCACGTCGGGGAGCGGCCCCCCCAGCATGCGCAGCTGCGCGGCGATCTGGTCGGGGACGCCGAGCAGCACTCCCTCGACCGCCGCGGTCACGTCCTCCCGCACGAACAGCTTCGAGAGGTCGGGGTGGTGGCACTCGGGGTTCAGGTGCATCAGCTCCGCGCGCTCGACGGGCAGGCCGCACTGCCGCAGGACGTGGACCTGGACGGCGACGTCGGGAATGTGCTCCGGCTTCACGCTGTTCGAGGCCTTGACCTCGATCACGCCGTAGCCGCCGGGCCGTTGCCGCTCGAGGATGTCCACGGCGGCGTAGGTGTCGTCGGCGAGGAACGCGGCCTCGTAGAGGGCGGGAGCGGGGGGATCGCGCCGCAGCGCCTCGCGCGTGGCCGCCACCTTGTTGTCGAGCTGGTAGAAAGGCAGGTCGATGAGCTGGCCGCCCGGCACGTACTGGCGCGCCCGCTCGCCCACCTGGGCGCCCTGCGCGAACAGGTTCTGCAAGGCCTTGGTGGGGATCAGCTCGGCGGCCTCGGGTTCGTGCACCCGCCACCACAGCTGCTTGTGACACTGCAGCCCCGACAGGAAGCGGGACTTCGAGAGCTTGGCGGATGCGCCCGCGTGGGAGGGCATCGCGGGGAGACTAACGGTCTCGGGGACGTCCGGGCAAGCGCCACGAGCGCTCGAGCCAAGTACATTTCCTGTGCATGAAGCACTGGCACGAAACCCGGGCCGTCCTCGATCGCCTCGCGGAGCTCCGCCGGGCGGGCCGGCGCGCCGCGCTCGCGACCGTGGTGCGCGTGCGCGGCTCGGCGTACCGCCACGAGGGTGCGAAGCTGCTCGTCGCCGAAGACGGAAGCACGGTCGGCAACGTGAGCGGGGGGTGCCTCGAGCAGGACGTGCGCGAGGTGGCGCTCCAGGTGCTGCGGTCCGGCACGCCGCAGCTCAAGAGCTACTGCTCGAGCACCGACGAGATCGCGGCCTGGGATCTGGGCGTCGGGTGTGAGGGACAGGTGGACATTCTCGTCGAGCCGGTGCTCGAGGAGCGGGCGCGGGAACGGGGGCTGCTCGACGGCCGGGTCCCCTTCGTCGTGTGTACGGTGATACGGCCGGGGAAAGGGGAAGGGGGAAGGGATAGGCTAGTCGTCACCCGCGCCACGGTTGAAGGCGACCTGGGATCCGCACCGCTGAATCGCGAAGCGAGCGCGCGTGCCAGGGCGCGGCTCGGCACCGAGGACTCGGGGGTCGTGGAGATTGCCGGCCGCGCGGTGTTCTGCGACGTGTTCCTCCCGCCGCCCGAGCTCATTATCTGCGGCGCCGGTGACGACGCCCGGCCGCTCGCGCGCTTCGCGGCGGACATCGGGTTCCGCGTCGTGGTCGTGGACCGGCGCGCCGCCTACCTCACGGCGGAGCGCTTCCCCACCGCGGCGGCGCTGATCGAGAGTCGCCCCGAGGAGCTGCTGCAGCGTCTGGCGCCCGACGCCGCCTGCTACGCCGTGGTCATGACCCACAACTTCGCAGACGACCAGGGCTACCTGCGGGCCCTCGTCGGCACGCCGGTCCCCTACATCGGGATGCTGGGACCGCGCCAGCGCACGGAGCGGATGCTCCAGATCCTGGGTGCGGCCGCCGCGCTCGGCGAGCGCGACGCGGCGCGGATCTACGGCCCCGTGGGCCTCGACGTCGGGACCGACGGGGCGGAGCAGGTCGCGCTGTCCGTCATCGCGGAGATCCTGGCTGTGCGCTCGGGTCGGCGGGCCGACTCGCTGCGCGAGCGCCAGACGCCGATCCATGCCGCCACGGAGTGAGCCGGCCCCGGCCCCGGCGCCGCGGGTCGCGGGGGTCGTGCTCGCGGCGGGCGCCTCGCGGCGCATGGGGCGCAACAAGATGTTGCTCGAGCTGGAAGGGGAGTCGCTGGTGCGGCGCGCGGCGCGGCGC
>Ga0209235_1001205_pt1 | contig 13859 bp, 13 predicted proteins | sample GraSoi013_1_20cm_4_FD_185817 | JGI IMG/M metagenome (GOLD analysis project Ga0209235, IMG submission 185817) | Grasslands soil microbial communities from the Angelo Coastal Reserve, California, USA - Sample 09_25_2013_1_20cm (SPAdes) (version 2) | ecosystem: Environmental > Terrestrial > Soil >...
AATTTATCAATTTTGTGCCTTTTTGTGGCTAAGTTCCCCTACTTCTGCGGCGGATCGAGAATCCAGCCCTTGTCTTTCTCGAGATTGATTACAAACTCGTCATCGGCGGCGGAAGGCATGACCTTCTGGAGGTGCTTCTCGTAATCTTCCTGGGAAAGCAATTTGCCGTCGACGCCGTAGGTCATTCCCGCATAAGCGCCGATGCTTCTCCGGAATTTGTCGCTCGGAATCCGCAGCTTTGCTTGATCGGCCGGAATATGGCGATTCAAAGCATCCACCAGGGCGCCGACTTCTTTGAAGAATGTGGCACGCGACAGCTCGTTCAGCTTCGACATATCTGCCGGTTCGTCGTGCAAGTGCTCGTCGTATCGTCCCTTCAAACCCCAGACGTAGGCCCAGTGCGCGGTAGACGACTCGTCCTGTCCGAATAGATCGAAGGCAGTAGAGAGCCATTTGTTGAAATATTTTTGAATGATCGTGGGGGAGATTTTGCCGGCCTTGACAATCCTCATCAAACCGATATTCCCCTGCGCCAGGTGATAAGCCTCTTCCTGCAGCATTGGGAGCATGCTGCGGCCGAGCGGCGCAAACGCGCTTCGGCTGAGCATGTTGAGCTGATATTTGCCGTCGCGATCGATAAAAGACGTGTAGGTAAAGAAATCGAGCCAGTTGAGGACCGGTTCATTGAAGGAACCCAGCAGGCGCGTCTTTTCCGATGCCCGGCGCTCCAGCAGCCTCTGAGCCTGGGCCTTACCGGCTTCTCCAAAGTAGGTCACCAGCACGTAGCTCATCTGCCAGCCGTGCCGCATCTCCTCCCGGTTGATCCGGATAATGTTTTCCAGATCGAACTGCGTTGGGGCCCGTTCCAGTAAATTTCTTTGCTGCTCGACCGAGGCAAACTCGGTGTCTCCTTGGAACTCGATCAGGTGGGCTAGAGAATCCTTGATCCGCTGATCCGGAATGTCGGTAAGCCTTTCCCACTTGGACTTTCCAGCGAAGTGGCCGAACTCGATCTCGTTACTGTCGATGTCTCCGAGTTTGGTCTCGAAGTGATAATCCTTTCCGATCAGCTCCGTCGGGTAACCGATATCGTCGTGCCATTGATTAAAAAGATCCACCCAGTCATCAAAGGTGCCGATCCTGGATTTCTTGACTAACATAGTGCTCCTCCGTTGCGCCTCATCTAAGCATTTAAGTGCAGTTTCGTCGCGTATTCAAGTGAAATATAGTGCAAAAGAGCAACGTGGGTCAATTGGCTAGAGGAGGTGAAACAACGCGTACCGGTCCGTTAGCGTTCTTGCATTCGCCTCGCTTCTCCGTATAAACGCTTCACTGTTCTCGTGCTGCAGTAGGGCAGCGTCAGTTCGCATGGTTTGATCGATCCGGCAGGGAGGTGGGAGACGTCAGCGCTGCGAGACCGAAAATTCGATCGAACCTGCGCTTCACCGGATGGCCGGCGAGTGGCTACGCCGAACGGTAAAAGGGGAACATGGACATCTGGTTTCTCGACGTCGATCGGGGCATCCTGAGCCGGTTTACGTCGGATGCCGGCCTGAGACCAATCCAACTTGGTCGCCTGACAAGCGCATGGTGTTCGGCTCTGTCCAGAACGGTGAGATCATCAACTTGCATTACGGCCGGGCACCCCCCGCGACAATCCGAGCTGACCTCCCGACAAGCTCGATCAAGGTCGATGGACGCATGTACGCCGTTGTGTAGTTCAGCACGAAGGCCTATACACGCATGTATGTCGATGAACAAGTCAGGATGAGATCTATGCACGCCTGCACGCCGGCGAACAAGCCGGCACGAGGGTCGAGCATGCGTGCACGCGGGCGAACAAATCAGCACAAGGCCGATGCATGCGTGCACGTGGGCGAACAAGTCAGCACAAGGCCGATGCATGCGTGCACGCGGGTGAACAAGTCAGCACAAGGCCGATGCATGCGTGCACGCCGGCGAACAAGTCAGCACAAGGCCGATGCATGCGTGCACGCCGGCGAACAAGTCAGCACAAGGCCGATGCATGCGTGCACGCCGGCGAACAAGTCAGCACAAGGCCGATGCATGCGTGCACGTGGGCGAACAAGCCGGCACGAGGCGGTTGCACGCATGCACGTGGGCGAACAAGTCAGCACAAGGCCGATGCATGCGTGCACGCGGGCGAACAAGTCAGCACAAGGCCGGTGCACGCGTGCAGAGCCGGGTGCTAGCTTGCACGCATGACGTGCTCTTCGGCACGCGATTCGATCAACACGCATGGGGTCGTTCTGGCCAGCCGTAACAACAACATCCCAGCAAAACTAGCTGTTGCTCTCTCTATAGTTCTGTGCCTCTGCGTGCCTTTCGCGATTCTGAGCTTTCAGTTGGCGAATCCCGAAACCGCTGGACCTCGGGAACCTTGCTTGAAACGTCTATCAGGGGAGTGTATTATTCCGGGACATTTTCAGGAATCAGCCCGTATGCTCGATATCTCTTCACACGACATTGTGCTGGTCGGCGGTGGCGGCGCCGGCTTGCGTGCCGCCATTGCTATTTCCGAAAGGGATCCGAAACTCAGTGTGGCGGTCGTTTCAAAGGTGTACCCGATGCGAAGTCACACAGTGGCGGCCGAGGGAGGAGCGGCCGGAGTTTATCTTCCGGACGACAGTCTGGACGAGCATGCTTACGACACGATTTCCGGCGGCGATTGGCTGTGCGATCAGGACGCGGTGGAGGCTTTCGTAAAAGAGGCTCCGCTAGAGTTGATGCGGCTGGAACATTGGGGCTGTCCCTGGAGCCGGGAACCCAATGGACGCATCGCCGTACGGCCTTTTGGTGGAATGAAAAAGACACGGACGTGGTTTGCGGCCGACAAGACCGGCTTCCACATGCTCCACACGCTTTTTCAAACGTCACTCAAATATGACGCTGTCACTCGGTATGACGAGTACTTTGTCACCAAACTGCTGGTGGACGACGGTCGCGTGCAGGGCGTAGTGGCGTTAGAGTTGACGACCGGAAAGGTTCAGGCGATTACCGCTAAGGCAGTCATTTTGTGCACGGGTGGCTGTGGCCGTGTGTTCCGCTTCACCACCAACGCGGCCATCAGTAACGGCGATGGCATGGCGCTGGCCTATCGAGCGGGCGCTCCTTTGAAGGACATGGAGTTCGTTCAATATCATCCCACGGGTCTCCCGTTTACCGGGATTCTCATTACCGAGGCAGCCCGAGCTGAAGGAGGTTACTTACTGAACAAGGACGGCTATCGGTACCTGCAGGACTACGACCTCGGCAAGCCGGAACCGACGCCGGTCTTGCGCAGCATGGAGCTGGGTCCGCGTGATCGCCTGTCGCAAGCGTTTGTTCAAGAACAGGCGAAGGGCCGCACCGTGGAGGGACCGTACGGTGCAGTGGTGAATCTCGACCTTCGACACTTGGGAGGGAAGACGATCAACACGAAGCTCCCCTTTGTCCGCGAGCTGTGTCTCAAATATGAGCACATCGATCCCGTCACGCAGTTAATTCCGGTCCGCCCCGTGGTTCACTACATGATGGGCGGCGTTCATACGGACTTGAACGGGGCCACACCGCTGGGGGGCTTGTACGCGGCAGGCGAGGTCGCCTGTGTCAGCATCAACGGCGCCAACCGGCTGGGTTCGAATTCTCTGCCGGAGCTGCTCGTGTTCGGCGCTAGAGCCGGGGGTGCGGCGGCGGCTTATGCGGCAGAACAAAAACCCCCGGGGCGCCAGCTTCTGGCCCAGGCGCTGGACGAAGAGGCGCGGCTCCAGGAACAGTTTCTTCACAAGAGGGGAGGCCGGGAGCCGATCGCGGACCTCCGCGAGGAGATGCAGAAGATCACGGAACAATGTGCCGGCATTTACCGTTCGGGTGAATTGCTGGCCGGAGCGGTTGGCAAACTCCAACAGCTCCAGGACCGGTTCCGCGACATCCGTCTGGACGATCGAGGCCATGTGTTCAATACGGAGCTGATTTCCGCGCTGGAGTTATCGTGCATGCTGGATGTGGCCGAAACGATGGTGCACTGCGCCATGGAGCGAAGAGAATCACGGGGAGCCCACCAGCGAACGGACTATCCGCATCGCAACGATGAGAAGTTTCTCGCGCACTCACTGGCGTACTGCGGTCCGGACGGCCGGCCCAGGGTGGAATACTCGCCCGTGACCATTACTCGCTGGCCCCCGGGCGAGCGAGTCTACGGAAGGTGAACGCGTATGGCGAACAGGATCACGCTCGAAGTCACAAGGTATAATCCGGCGCATGATGAGAAACCTCGGCCCGACACCTACGAGGTCCCGCTCCGAAAAGAATGGGTGGTGCTCGACGCGCTGAATTACATCAAAGACCACCTCGACGGGTCGCTGTCGTTTCGCTGGTCTTGCCGCATGGGAGTCTGCGGGAGCTGCGGAATGATGGTCAACGGGGTTCCCAAATTGACCTGCGCCACGTTCCTTTCGGACTATGCTCCGGGCCCCGTGCGCGTGGAGCCCATGAGTCACTTCCCCGTGCTCCGCGACTTGGTGGTCGACACCTCGGATTTCCTGGTGAAGCTCGCGAAATCGAAACCGTGGATCATTCGGAAGGTGGAAAAACCTTTGGACGAGGAATACTTCCAAACCCCGGAGCAAATGGACGCATATAAGCAGTTCAGCATGTGCATTAATTGCATGCTGTGTTACGCGGCCTGTCCGGTTTACGGATTGGACTCCCTGTTTAGTGGACCCGCCGCGATTGCCCTGGCTCAGCGGTACAACCTGGACTCCCGGGACCAGGGGGCCAGTGACCGCCTCGATATCCTGTCCCATCACGAAGGAATTTGGGGATGCACGTTTGTTGGCGAGTGCACGCAGGTTTGTCCTAAGAATGTGGACCCGGCCGCCGCCATTCAGCAGTACAAGCTAACGGCCACCATGGAATGGCTGAAAGCCTTGGTGCTGCCGCGAGGAGCGGAGTAGCCGATGAACAATCCAACCGAGTATCTGCCCCGGTCGTACCACACTCGCGTCTCGACTTATTGGTGGCTGGCCCGTTGGGCGTATGTGAAATTCATCCTTAGGGAAGCGAGCAGTGTCTTCGTGGCCTGGATCGTGGTAGTAACGCTGCTCCAGATCCGGGCTCTAACGCGTGGACCGGCAGACTACGCGGAACTACAGAACTCGTTGCGGAGTCCACTTCTTTTGACGCTGAACGCGGTGAGCCTTGCTTTCGTCATCTTCCACGCCGTGACTTGGTTTAATCTGGCCCCGAAAGCGATGGTCATCCGGTTGCGCGGGAAACGCCTTTCTAGCTTGGCCATCGCGGCACCGAACTACGTCGCCTGGGTGGTTATATCCGCCGCCATAGCTTGGATCCTTCTGCGAGGGTAAATGCACAAAAGATCGAACGAGCCGTTTTTGTGGATGCTTTTCAGCGCAGGCGGTGTGGTTTCGGCGATGCTGATGCCGATCCACGTGTTGCTATTCGGGCTGGCGTTTCCCCTGGGATGGGTGGACGCACCAAGCTATGAACACCTCCTCGCCCTGGTCCGGCATCCGCTCACTCGAGTATATCTGTTCATCCTTTGCTCTCTTGCGCTGTTCCACTGGGCTCACCGGTTCCGGTTTACACTCTACGACGGTTTGCAGATCAAGCACCTCAACGAACTGATCAACACTTTCTGCTACGGCGGAGCGATTCTGGGAACCGCGGTGGCTGCTTACCTCCTATGGAGGATACCCTAGGGCTCGGGACGCGCCCCGTTCCCTCCGCCAATTCAGCGGTTGTATACTGCCTCGATGAAAGGAGAAGTCATGCCAAAGTACGTGATCGAACGTAATATGCCTGGCGCAGGTGCTTTGTCGCGCGACGAACTCGCGGCCATTTCTGACAGGTCTTGCCGTGCGCTTGAGGAGATTGGTACGGAGATCCAGTGGCTGGAAAGCTTCGTCACCGCCGATAAAGTCTACAGCGTTTATATCGCGCGCGATCAACGATTGATTCGCGAGCACGCCTATCTGAGCGGTTTTCCTGCGGATACCATCTGCGAGGTTAAGGCGGTCATTGATCCTTCAACCGCCCGCGAGGCGCGCTGGACCAAAGAACACGACGTGTCGAAAGAGTCGGGGATCTATTAGCCCGCACCCAGAGAGAGTTTCTTGTGTGAGCGTGCGTCCATTCCAAATTCGAGTTGCCAATCCGCGAGACATGGATCAGCTTTGCGCGCTCGCCAGTGAACTCCTCGAGAACATTCGCGCTGATGGAACTGCAGAAGATGCCCGCCGCGTCTTCGAGCACATCATGAATTCCGCCGATCTGGGGCTCATTGTCGTGGCCGAAACCAACGGAACGCTGTGCGGATATGCCTACGCATCCTACGAATGGCGCACTGAGTTCCGCGGTGAAACGATGGATATCGTCGCGTTGTTTGTGTCACCACAATGGAGAAGCAAAGGCGTGGGCGGCAGCCTTATCGCGTCTCTTCTCGAAAATGCCCGCCAGCGCGGTATCCGCCGCGTCAGTGCCGAGGTCCATCCTGGCAATTCAGCTATCGAGCGCACGCTGGAAGCGAGTGGATTCGAGCCTGAGCGAAGGACACTTTGGGGTCTTCGGCTTTAGAGAACATCGACAATGACGCGGAAGAGTTCCGGTCTCGGGGGTGACGCACGGAATCGCGCTTAACCCAAACCACAAAAAAGTGATCGTCGCCGACATGCGCCTGAATGCGAACGTTCCGCCGTGTTACCAGTCTTCTTTTTCAAAGCGCATGCCTTGCCTGGCGGCGATGTAATTGATGTCGGCCATAAGGGAAGCATTGCCGCATGTGAGTACCACCGTGCGCTCAGGATTTAGCCGCTTTTGCAGTTCGCTTCGCAGAATACATCCGGGAAGCACTGGCCGAACAGCACTGTCGAGTTCGGCCCTCGCTTTGGAGATATCCACCTGGCTGAACCGGGCCTGCTCCAGATACTCCTCCTCTTTCAAGGGCATATCGAAGATGTGGCGGAACAGGTTATTTGCGCGCCCTCGGCCTATGTTGGTATCTGTAAGGTCTCGCACGGTGGGGCGGCTCACCGAGGGTACGTAGACGAAGTCGAAACGTTGAGCGCTCTCGATGGCCCGCAGTTCCTCGTGGAAGGCTAACTCCTCGAACGTTCGGTTTGTGTGTATCAGCGTGTACTGAGTATCATCCCTCACACCGCGGCGGGCATCAAAATGCAGTTGTTTGATCATTGACACGAAGGGAGCTAATCCTGTGCCGGTCCCCACCAATAACACGCTGCGGAAACCGTTGGCTCTCTGGTCAAGCGTGAAGCTACCCGTGATCCGGTTGACGTAAATCAACTTGTTATCCTCGGGGAAATTCAGCCTGAACAGCGCTCCGCTCAAACGGCCCTCGGTCTCTTGCTCTGTCTTTTCGAGGACGATATAAAATTGCAGATGGCCATTTTCCCGAGTCTCAGCGGGGGCGGAAGCAAGCGAATAAGAGTGAGTGACCGCGCCGAGTTTCGGATTGCCGGCTTCGTCCAGGTCGGGCAGGTAATGAATCTGCCCATCCGCGTCGCGGACTACTTTGGTTAATCTGCAGTCCTCACGGCGGAGTGCAATGTATTGGCCCGGCTTGTAATCGGGGAACCGGGTTCCAGGTTCCGGCATCATGCGGAACACCAACAGGCTCGGCGAAATCCTTCGCCACTCCGTTATGGCTCCTACCTTGAGTTCCGCCATCTTCCGGCCAACGCCTCGTCAAACAACTGCTCGAATTGCTTTGCGAACAGGATAGCGGACGCGCCCTTTTTTGTCACGTAGCCCTGTGGCTCTCGGCCCCTGATCGACCCTGGCGATCTTACTGATCCGGAGAACCTGCTGCTTCTCCGCTCAAATGCGACAATTTCTCTCGATTGCGCCCCTAATGCCGCGCCTGCTTAGCTGGTCAGCGTTTCAGTCGCCTATTGTGGGGTCCGTTTGAAACGAAAGTGGATTTTCTGTTAGCGATTGATTCGGAACGGCGTAACATGGCGTAAGAAACCCAGACGTTTAGCCATTCACCGGCCGCGCCGGAGGTAGAATCATGGGCGCTCGTGTTCGTACCGTCGAGTATTTCTATGTCATGGTCCACGATAGGCCGGGAGAGGCTTACCGTTTGCTCTCCCAGCTCGAGAGTGAACAAGTCAATCTCCTCGCCTTCAACGCCATTCCGATGGGCCCTGATCATACTCAATTAGTTCTCTTTCCGGACAACTCAGACCTGCTCACCAAGACCGCAGCTAGGACAGGACTCAGACTAACGGGGCCGCAACGTGCTCTTCTGGTCCAGGATGACGACCGCCTCGGCGCGCTGGCCGACATCCATTTCACGCTGCTTGAGGCCAACATCAATGTGTATGCCTCCAGTGGGGTCACCGACGGAAGCGGCGGATACGGTTACATCTTATATATAAGACCGGAGGATTACGGAAAGGCGGCTCACGTATTGGGCGCCGTTTAGGGCATCATGCCGTGGAACTGAATCACGTTTTCTGAACCGGCGCGCTCGTGCAGGCCTCGGCCTGTCACATGCGCACCCAGATATGAATTCGGCTGCTCTGTCTGTTAACGATTGCCATGAAATCGACGCTCATCATCATGCTGCTGTTGTGCCTGACGCTCTTCTTGCGCCTCGATTTCGGCCAAACCATTGACGGCAATTTAACGGGTTCGGTTTTGGATCCAACGGGCGCCTCTGTGCCCAATGCGACGGTCACCGTGACGAATACGGCGACAGGCGTAAAGTATTCCACCAAGACCGACGTGGACGGCTTGTACCGCCTCAACAACCTGCCGGTCGGCGACTACGATGTCACGGTCGCGGCCAGAGGGTTCGCAGACAGCGGCGTCAAAGACGTGCTGGTGGAATTGAACAAGACGGCGACTGCCAATGTGACGGTTCAATTGCGAGGCGTGACCGCCTCCGTAGCAGTCGTGGAAGCGTCCACCACCGTGGATACGACATCCTCGCAATTGCAATCGACATTCAAACCCGAGCAGGCCGTGAATCTGCCGATCATCGAATCGAGCGGCAGTTTTTTCGGAGCTCTCAACCTGTCGCTGCTCAGCGCGGGTATCGCGAGTAACGGCGGGATCGGCCAAGGGACAGGGCCTTCAATAGGCGGCCAGCGGCCGATGAACAACAATTTCATGATCGAGGGCGTGGACAACAACAACAAAACGATTACCGGTCCGCTCGTGTATGTGCCGACAGAAGCCACGCAAGAGTTCTCGCTCCTGCAAAACCAGTTCAGCGCGGAATTCGGCCATTCCACGGGCGGCCAGTTCAATACGATCGTGAAGAGCGGCGGGAACAACATTCACGGTTCGCTGTACGAGTACTTTCAGAATCGCAAGCTGAATGCGATGGACCAGTCCTTCAAGCGGCTCGGAGAAACGCAAAATCCCCGCTTCGATCAGAACCGGATCGGCGGCAGCATCGGCGCGCCGATCGTGAACAACAAATGGTTCTACTTCGCTAACTTTGAGTACGCGCCTTTGGGCCAGGGCTCGACGGCAGCGACTCCGGTGAGAGCGCCGACCGCCGCCAGCTATGCTCTGCTGGATGCGATGCCCGCGCTGAATGCCGCCGGCACAGCCGGCGTCTCGAAAACCAACCTGGCGATTCTCGAGCAGTATGCGCGCGCGGCGCCGGCCGCGGATCGAACGACGACGGTCAACGGCGTCGCCATTCCGATCGGCATTCTGCCGATTGTCGGCGGGAACTATACCAACCAATATGCGCTTGTCGGGAGCAGCGACTACAACTTCGACGGGGGAGATCAAGTCCGCGGCCGCTTCATCTACAACAAGGTCGACTCGATCGATACGACGGCCAACCTCCCGGCCTTCTGGACGAAACTTCCGAGGCGTTACTCCTTAGCAACGGTAGGCTTCTACCACACGCTCTCGCCGGCATTCACCAGCGAAACAAGAATCGGATTAAACCGCTACACGCAGTTTTTCGTCGATCCGGGTTTTCAGTTTCCCGGTCTCGATCGATTCCCCAACATCACGGCTGAAACCGACCTGGGCCTGAACATCGGCCCCGATCCGAATGCGCCGCAGTCGGCGGTTCAAAACACGTATCAGGCGGTTGAGAACATGAGCTGGAGCGCCGGCCGCCACAACATCAAATTCGGTTTTGATGGCCGCCGTTCGATTTCGCCGCAGCATTTCATTCAGCGCGAACGCGGCGACTACATTTATCAAACGCTGCAGTCTTACCTTCGCGACGTCGTTCCGGAAAATCTGGCGGAGCGCGATCTCGGCGGCGCCACTCAATATTTTGGAAATAACTGGGCGACGTATCTGTACGGCCAGGATGAGTGGCATGTCACGCCGAGACTGACGCTGAACCTTGGTCTGCGGTGGGAGCGCACCACGGTTCCCGCAACCATGCAGCTGCAAACGCTCAATGCCATTTCGAGCGTGCCTGGCGTCATCAATTTCAAAGAGCCCGGCGTCAGCAACAAAAACTTTGCTCCGCGGCTCGGCGTCGCGTACTCGCCCGGCAACAAGGGAACCACTTCGATCCGAGCCGGAATCGGAATGGCCTACGACGTCATCTTTGACAATGTCGGAAGCACGGCTTACCCGCCGCAGCTCAGCGCAACTGTCGATGCCGAAAATTTTCCGACCGTGTTTACGGCGCCGTTCCTCGCAAAGGGAGGAATCGCTCCCGGCAAAATCACGTTTGGCCGCAATTTGAGCCAGGCGGACGCTCGGGCGGCGACGTCCAGCTACATCCCCGACCAGGTTCCGCCCTACTCGATCCAATGGACGCTCGGCGTACAACACCAACTGCACAAGGACTACACCGTTGAAGTGCGATACCTCGGAACGCGCAGCGTCCATTTGCTGGTACAGAATCAGATGTTGCGTTTCGCGCCCGTGCAGCCGGATCGAACGCTTCAAACCTACTTGTCAGCGCCGTCGCAAGCGACGCTGAATTCGCTGCCTTACTTTCTGGCCGGCAATACCGACACCGGGTTCTATCTGGGAGGCGCCGCAGGGAACAGCTCCGACGCGCAGCGCAATCCGATCCTTGGTCCGTTGGGGTTTTTTAGCGCGGTGACATGGTGGCCGCCGATCGGCAACTCTTTTTATCACGGACTGGCGGCGCAACTGACGCGGCGGTTCACTCGCGGTTTACAATTCGTGAGCGCTTACACCTGGAGCCACAACATCGACGACAGCAGCGCGACGCATTTTTCGACGTTTCTGACGTCGCGCCGGCAGCAGGACTTCTTGAATCTGAGGAATGACAAATCCCCGTCCGCCCTGGATCGGCGGCATCGGCTGACGCTGAGTTGGACCTACGAACCGCGGTGGTTCAGCGATTCGGCGACTTGGATCATGAAGAACGTTGCCGGGAACTGGCGATGGGCGGGAATCTACACTTACGAATCGCCGGAATATGTCACGGTGCAGAGCGATCAGGATTCCAACTTGAATGGCGACAGCGCCGGCGATCGAGCCGTTGTGAATCCGGCCGGCGATCCAACCAAGGGAACCGACGTTACATCTCTGAAGAACAGCGCGGGACAGACTGTGGCATATCTCGCGACGAATCCATCCGCGATGTACATTCGCGCGGGCCTCGGCGTTTTTCCGAATGCCGGGCGTAATACTCTGCCGACGCGGCCGATCGATAACTTCGATATGTCGTTTGCGAAGAGGTTCGTTGTGCGGGAAGGTCAAGCGATCGAGTTCCGCGGCGACTTTGGGAATATCTTTAATCATCCGCCATACACGCCCGGATTCGTCAATTCCGTGAAGTTGAACAACACCTATGTGACGAGCCGCAGTTTTCTAAATCCCGCCAGTCCGGATTTTGCAAAGTGGGATCGGGTGTTCAACAGCAACGCCCGTACCGTGCAGCTGGCGGTGCGATATACGTTTTGAATAGTGGAGAGGGATTTGTAAATACGAAGGCACTAAGAAAGCCGGCATCCAAAAATAATTGATGCCGGCTTTCTTCGTGCCTTCGTGCCTTTGTGCCTTGGTGACTAACGGCCCTGTGTCGCGGTATGTCCGGAAGACGATCCGCCTTGCGCACCCGCGCTTGGAGCGGCCGATGAGGCGCCGCCGCCGGATGGCGCGGCGCTGCTGAACCCAACGAAACCGCCGCCGCCGGAATCGGTGGAGCCGCCGGAACTGCGGCCGGAATTACCGAACCCGCCGGAGTTGGATCCGCTCGAAGCGACGCCGGAACCGCCGAAAAACTCGCCGACGCTTCGATAGAGATAACCATACGGCGAACGGTATCGAGCGCCGGGCATATAGATGAAAGCCCCGTACGCGGGATACCACAGCCAAACATCGAGGAAGGAGTTCAGCGGCAAATTGGGAGTACGTCGAAGACTGTTTGAGACGTTCAAATTGGCCTGTGCGATCAGTTCGTCGCGCTTCTGACTCCACAGCTCGAGCGCGGTAGTGAACGTTTTGACTTTCTGCGCACGGTATCCATGATCGTCATCGGCGATCTGATAGCCCTTGCCGTAGAACAGGCCGTTGCTCGCGTCGCGGACTTTGCCGTCCACGACGACAACCTTGCCGTCGGTAAACAGGTAAATGCCGTCTTTGACGATTTCCACTTTCAGATTGCCGATGCCGATTTTGATCGGCGACTCCTTATCGATTTCATTCGCTTCAATGACGGCGGAGCCCTGCATGATTCTCAGGGCGATCGCGGACAAGTCGACGTTGTCGAGAATGACCTGCGAGTTTTCACCCATTCGCAAATAGGAACCCGGATTCAGCAAAATCTCGACGGCGCCTCCCGGCCCCGTGCCGACAGGCTGACCTGCAGGAATGCTTGTGGCCGCCTTAACGGTCGCCGAGCCTTGAACGTAATTCACAAAGCCTGCTCTTGTGGAAACGATGAATGATGTTGTTGGAGTCAATTGCATCATCACCATGAGCACCACGGTAATCATGTTTCCCTCCTCGTCATCTGAGCAATTGGCTGCAATTGTATCGCCGTTTCTGAAAGCCAGCCCATTCTTTTGTGTCTTTGGCGCCTTTGTGTCTATTTGGGCTTGCTCTGAAGTCCCGTGTATTGGACTTGCCGGAACGCGCGTCTGGCGATGGAACGGGTGTTGAAGCTATCATCCTGAAGACAGTCGTTATCCCGTACCGGTCCGTGATCTCAAGACGACGACTCCTGGCAACGATATGGGGCATCATCGGCCATTTCCGCGCCAGCGGTGTAGCTTCTCCTAGCCCGGAGTAGCGGCTCACCGCTTCCTCGTTCCACTCGACGGGTGACGATTGTTGCAAGGAGGAAGAAAGATGATGAAAAAAGTGTTGTTTAGTGCGCTTCTGTTAATCATGGCGGTACTGTCGCTGCACGACCTGGCGGGAATGGCCCAGGCCGTGATGACCCCGCCTGGCAAATTCTTTCCGTCCGCTCAGTTGAAGAAGACTCTTGACGACGACAAGTCGCCGCAGTCAGTCGTAGCTGGTCAGGCCGCCATTATCATCCCACCGGAAAATTTCACTATTCGCCGCCGAGTCGACGGGCCGAATAACGCCAGCGTGCACACGAAGGAAAGTGATGGTAACGACGTGACGGAGGTTTACTACGTCCTTGAAGGCAGTGCCACCTATACGACGGGCGGATCAATGCCCGATCCGAAGAACCGGACCGCGGGGATCAAGGGAGGGCAGACGGTCAAACTCCAGCCGGGAGACTTGATGGTCATCCCGCCCGGGAGCGCTCACTGGTTCAACAAGATTAACGGCCACATCACGTACATCCAGGCCCGGTTCCCTGGCAATGTACTGGCTCAGCAGGCCAAGTGACAGCCGCAAAGCGTAGGAATTTTAAAGTCTGTTGTGAGAGCGGCGGG
>Ga0209235_1001206_pt1 | contig 13854 bp, 11 predicted proteins | sample GraSoi013_1_20cm_4_FD_185817 | JGI IMG/M metagenome (GOLD analysis project Ga0209235, IMG submission 185817) | Grasslands soil microbial communities from the Angelo Coastal Reserve, California, USA - Sample 09_25_2013_1_20cm (SPAdes) (version 2) | ecosystem: Environmental > Terrestrial > Soil >...
CAGAGTTTCTGGCAATATTAGAGTGCTAGCTCATCTATTATAGCAAACAATTGTTCGGAAACCAACGGTTGAGGAACAGTAAATGGTGTCCTTTGGATGGAAGGCAGCGACTGAACAATACAGTCCAGAAGATCTTCTGGAACATACCGTCCTTGCCGAGAAGGCGGGCATAGACTCCGTTTGGGCTAGTGATCATTTCCTTCCATGGGCCGACACGGGTGCACACTGTGCATTTGCATGGGTCTGGTTGGCGTCGGCGGCAGAGAAGACCAAGAACATGATCGTCGGAACCGGTGTTACCGCTCCAATCTTGAGGTACCATCCCGCGATCGTCGCACAGGCATTTGCCACACTTGGCAGAATGTATCCCGGACGTGTCCGGCTCGGCCTGGCCACTGGTGAGCCGATGAATGAGATGCCCCTCGGATATGACTGGCCCAGCCCGAAGGAACGGATAGACCGCCTGGAAGAGGCTGTTATGATAATCAGGATGCTCTGGGAGCAAGACTGGGTTACTCATCGCGGAAAATATTATCACTTGAGAGAGGCTAAGCTCTACACAAAACCCAAGCGCCCAGTCCCAATTTACATGGCCGCGTTCACGCCAGAGGTCGCAAATCTAGTAGGCAAGTATGCAGACGGGTACTACACCTTCTTGGGAAAACCCATCGACTTCTTCAGAGACACGTTGTTCCCGGCGGTTAAGAATGGAGCCTCTCAAGCGGGCAAGGACTTCAACAAGATGGGCTCCGCCATAGAAATGCTCTTCTCATTTGACGAGGACAAGGACAAAGCGTTGGCCTCAGCACGATTCTGGAAAGCTACATTGTCCCCCGCGATAACGAAACACGCGGTTTACGACCCTAGAGAAATTGAGGAGAACGGTCGAAAGGTATCCGATGAAACAATGGAGAAGACCTGGGTGATAACGACCGACCCGCAGGATATCACAAAACGAGCTGGAGAGTGCTTCCAGGCGGGTTTCAAACAGGTCGTCTTCATGAGTTCAAGCCCAAACCAGCACAAAGCGATAGGCATGCTGGGCAAGGAGGTCGTGCCCCACCTCCGCCAAGAGTTTGCCCGATGACTTGAGGAACCGGCCCTAACCAGGCCGTAGAGATGCTTAACAAAATTAGGTGCCTGATAATGGGACACGTCAGAAATCGCTCATTTTGAGCCCTGATCGCCAAAATACGCACACTTTTTCTGGCCCCCGATGTTTCCCACGTGAATTTCCGCTATGTTTAAAAGAATGATACCGTTTCCGCAAAATGCTTTTCCCAGCATAATGAAGGAATTCGAGCCGATCTCGCTTGTTTTGAGGCGCCTGAGAAAATATAATTGTAAAAATAGGGGTGGGTAGCACCTCAAAACTCAAGATGTGAAAGAGACATTCCGAATACTTTCACACCCATCACGAATCATCCTTTGACAAAGGAAACCCGCTCATCTCCCTAAAACACCAAACGATAAAAATCCACTAGAAAAAAAATTTACAGGCATTCTTCAAAATCACCCTAAGAATTGTTATTGATCCCCACCCCTCATTATTTTTCTCCAGCCAGAACCCCGCGAGACCCTGTCTCTCACACACTCATTCCGACGCTGTCGAAACACGCTTGAATGTCACTCTCCCATCGCACTTGGAGTATCAGAACCCATTTCGTCCATTCGAGGGCCGGTCTGCCAAGACCCGTCTTTGAAACGATTAATAATCCCGCTAACCCTCATCCCCATGATCCTCCTAGCCGGAATCCCTCTCTCCCACGCGAATTATCGAATAGGCTCCAGCGCCTCCGATTCATGGCCATCAACAAACGCAGGAGGAAGCGCTATCTCGGACTCTTTGAAGCTGGCCGATCCTGCAGGAACTGGAACGAACGAGATACTCTCTGGAGGCACCTTCAACAACGGCACTTCGTTCGCACAACTACGCTTCTACCACAAGAACGGAGCAGCATTAGTCCTCGACCAGAACCAATTATTCACACACAACGGCAACCCTTACAGCTACTATATCTCCGGAGTCGAAGTCACCGACATCGACGGCAGCGGCCTCAACAAAACAATATTCATCGCAAACAACCAACCCCTCCAAAACTTCCCACCCACCCAATCCCAGATCGGAATCTACCGCTGGACAGGATCATCCCTTACCAGACTGAAACTATTCAACTTCACCGGACCCAACAATCTAGTGGAGACACGAAGCATAGCAATATGGACCTACGGCGGAGTCCACCAAATAGTCACACTCGGCTACTACCCAACAGGCAGCTCAACATCCGCACAACTCGGAATATGGTCATTTGACGGCGCAACGTTCACAAGGAACGCATTGTGGAACTGGACAACCTCCGGCTCATCCACCGCCGGCGCCCAAGGCTACTCCGTCGCAACCGGAGACGTCGATAGCGATGGCGTCCCCGACATCGTTACAGTAGGATCAAGCAGCAATGGAACCACAGTCCAGAGCCAGGTCCGAGTTTGGGGCTGGACAGGGAGTGGAAATCCGTTACTGAAACAGTACAGAGACTTCCTGACAACCGGGCAAGGCTCGGTCGCGACATCGGTCGCTATACGAGACCTTGCCGGGGACGGGAAGAAAGAGATTGTCGTAGGCGGCCAACTACTCACCTACCCATTCTGGAAGGGTGAGTTGAGCGTTTGGTCCGACTGGACAGGCTCACTTACACAGCTCGCGGAGACCAACTGGCAAACATCTAGCCAAAGCAGCATCGACATAGTCCGCGTCGCAACGGGCGATGTAAACGGTGACGGCATCACCGAGATCGTAACAGCCGGTTACACCAACGTTCCCGTAGGCTCAACAGACGCATTCTATGCAACCATCAGAACGTGGACATGGACAGGCTCTACCATAACGCTGCAAAAATCGATCATGTATCAGAACGCTTCGTCAGCACTCGCGGCCATCACGATAGGAGACGTGGACAAGGTAGGCAAACAGGACATCATCCTTGGTGGTCAACAGAGCAGCAAGGGCACGGTGGAAGTCAAGGATGTCACATTTGTCAACACAACGATCAATCTAACCGTCAACCCCTCTCCTTCTACATCCAGCCAATCAGTCACTGTCTCGGGCACACTAACAAACCAGACAGATAGGACACCGTTTGCAGCCGCAATGATCCTACTAGAATACACTACTAGTGGCGGCTCGTACAGCATCATCGCCACGACAATAACTGACTCCCAAGGCCGCTTCGCAACAAGTTTCACTCCACCCAATACAGGAGCATACACTCTACGCGCCACCTACTCAGGCGATGAAAATCATATCGGTCAATCCAGCACCGCAACCCTCACGGTCTCACAAGCTCCAACCGGTATAGTTCTCTCATCCTCAGAACTAAACGCGAAACCCGGCGACGTGATCACACTCAGTGGATATCTCTATCCAGCAACCTCGGCAGCGATAACCTTGACTTACAAAGGACCTTCAGGAACAGTCACCCATACAGTGAACTCTGACGCAACAGGAGCGTTCTCCGACACGTACACTGTGGATCAATCGGGCAGATGGACAGTCTCCGCCTCATGGGCAGGTTCATCGTCCATGGCGTCGAGCACCTCGAACGCGGTCACGCTCCAAAGTCAGCAAGATCCCATACAGCTCAGCCTCGCTCTCTACGGCTTCGTCATCGCCATCGCGGCACTCGGCTTAGCCTCGGTAACGTTGCTACGCAAAAAGCCCAGCATCTCAACCTCGACCCCCTCTCCTTCAACCCCGCCCTCGACACCGAAGACGTAGGCGCTTCAAAACCGAAGAACTAGCCATCCGCTCCACCAAGGAGCCACACCTTTGAAGACCAAGCTATTTTATCATCGTTATTTCGCGAGCAACGTTGAAACATTTCAATGTTCAACTTACCCACGGATACAATCCTCACACTAGCAGAAGTCGCGATCATAATTACGATCGCCTGGTTCGTAAGCCAACTCCTCAGTAGAGTAATAACACATGGAGCGCGAAGAGCTGGCGTGTCTCCGAGAGTTATCGGCTACATCCGGGTCGCATTGAATGCTGCCTGGATCGTCGTGGCCGTAACCTCTGTCCTCAGCATTTCCAGCCTTGCACCGTACCTTTCCGGTGCTCTCACAATTTCCGGATTGGTGACACTAGCCGTGTCCCTCGCATTACAAACGACTTTTTCGAACATGATAGCAGGAATACTTCTCTTCCAGGATAACACACTTAGAATTGGTGATGATATTCTCTATGGCAGTATTAGAGGCAGAGTCATCAGGGTCTGGTTGAGAACTACTTGGGTACAGACAAATGATGGGACCATAGCAATAATCAGCAACAATACACTCGCCTCAGGACCCTGGATCAACTTCACGGCTACAGAACGCCTCACCAAGAAACTTGGCGATTCCTCACAAAAGTGAAACCAGACTACAACGTGATCTTTACTAAGCAATTGGCAGCTGCCCACCAATCAAGACCAAACACAGCCGTGAACTAGCTCTGTCCAAAAGCGTCTTTGTGCTTCTCCTGCTAGGCGTTTTCCTTCTGACCTCTCTCTCGTCTGCCCACCCCACTCTCCTTAGCCGAGACTCTTCAGCTGTGAGTTTTCTAGCTCCACCGGCACCTCCTGATTTCGAGTTACGAGCATCCCCCTCCAATGCAACTCTCCCTCTCGACCGCATTGCGAACGTAACAATCCAAGTACACGGTGTAGGCGGTTTCCAAGGATCAGTCAGGCTAGAGCTTACACAGCCCATAAGCTCGGATTATGGGCCCAGCTGTCCAGACCTAGATCAACCGAAAACAGTCACGCCAAATCCTAACGCTACTTGGACATTCAGCTGTACGAGTGGTGACAACGTGGTTAGTTACACTCTTTATCTCAAAGGGACGGCCACAACATCATTCGGCCGCTTGATTCACACAGTTCAAGTGACTTTGAACTTCACTCCAACGAACACATCGTCATCGCTTCCCTCGACCGATCCATTTCAATTCTCAATTCCACCAACCTATGCGATAATAGGTGCGCTCGTGATTAGTTTGATAGCCCTAACGTCCTACTCTAGGAAGAAGCACTCTATCGCGGCTCGAATCCGCTGTTAACAAAACTTCTGCTGTAGTTTCATCAGAAAAGGATAATCCCTTAAGCACCATCGGTCAGAGTAGCCGATACTTGTAGAGTGTTCTTGGGAAGAATGGTTGTCTCACTTAGCAACGATTTGGAACTGGAGGTGAGAAAAGAGATTCAAAGAGTCTATCAGAGCAAACAAGGTGCTGTCAGCATCTTCTTCGAGATGCTAATTCGAAGATATCTCAACGGCGACTCGGAATCAGAATGAGAAGTCGGCCATCAAAAATCTCGATCTGAGGCGAGGAAGGATTACCTCGTCAGTTGACCTTGCCTTTGACTACTATGATACGATAGTTCGGGCCACAGGCCAAACCCGCTAAGGACTAGGCCCACTATCGCCACAATGCGTGCGAGCGTATCTAGGCCGACGAACGCGGCTGTCAATGATATCGAGAGGACGAACATGCCGAGAAAGATGAGTGCTGGTCCATCGGTTGGCGTGAATCGCAATCCTGATCGGCCAGGGACAATGATGCTGAGGAACTAGGATATTTCGTTACTGTGATCTTGCCGTCGCAGGAACGGTTTGCGCGTCGAGACTAGGGGAACTTTAGCGAGAGAGCTCCGCTTGGGCAAGCGTCTACACAGGCCATGCAAAGGATACATTCAGAATCGTTAAACTTTTTCCAGTCCAGATCGAGAATCGGTACTTGCATCGGACATGCATCCTGGCATTCCTTACAATCGGCGCACTTAACCGGGTCCCTGTGCATGCCCAGCAAGCTATTCTTTTGAAACACCGCCATTATCGCTCCGACTGGACAGACATACCTACACCAGAAGCGCGGGACCTGCCAAGCTGCGAAAAAGAACCCAACTAGGATGATAATGTTCACCCATGTCAGGACAGATACACTTGAGAGATAGGATTGAGGATTCGTCGCCTTGGCTAACCCGGCAATCATGGCTGGTAATGTGCCGAAGAGTGTTCCCTCAGGCGTGATAGCCACAAAGAGGCCGGGTGCAAAATCGCCCAGACCGGTCCTGTACTCGTTTCCCGACCCATAGTACAAAGCGAGTGACAATGAACCGCTAAGGATGAAGGCCAAGAAAACGAGGACGTACTTTAGTCGGACCCAATAGTTCTGGGTTCTCCTCTGAACCTGCGTGACTCTTCCCTTGATACCGGTCACAACGTCCTGAATGAATCCAACCGGACATATCCAGCCGCACATGAACCGTCCAAGTACCGCCCCCACGACCAGGAATATCCCAATAGGCAACCATGGAAAGATGGGTTGCGATAGGAGAAGAGTTGTGGCATCAAATGCCCCTGTGTACGCTCCAGGGGCCTTGATGCTCGCTAGAACTGGAAGGACGATCCAACCTCTGTTTGCAACAAAGGACGGGACCAATCGAGTCAATGCTAATCCGGCGAAAAGAAGGAAAAACGCGAGTTGGACTACGGTTTTGATAGGCCAGTAATGGATGCGAGCCTTTCGACCTCGCAGTCTTCCTCGAAAGCCTCTCAGAAAGCCGGAAGAGGACGGTTTCGCCTCAACTGTACGCTCTGTTTCTTGTGCTACCTTCAATCTCTCCTTGTTTATCGATAGCCTATGGGAACAGAGGAACGAATTTGACTACAAGGTCCTTGATCGTGTTCCATTGCTCGGCGTACACCCCGATCATCATGGTGGCGAGCCCTAGGACCAGTATGATTGACGAGATTACCCTGTTCACTTACGATCTCTATTCTCCTAGCTTTCTTGTTTATCGAATTTGTAGTTGGACGTTTGGCTTGCTTTATCTGTTTGCTGTCGAACTTCCGAGTTTCTTGCTGCGGTTGTTTTTCGCATCAGAAGAAGGGTTTTATAGACTTTCATCAAGGCTTCGAAATAGTCTTCGGTAGCTTGTATGTCTACCACCGAGAAGAAGCCTCAGCCTAATCCAGGGCAAACCATTCCCCCTTCTCCGCCTCCCAGCTCGCAAGTTCCTCCATCCGCTCCTCCCGCGTCTCGCGGACCCATGATATCACGGAGAATGTTCCTCCAAGCCGCAGTAGGAGGCTCAGCAGTACTCGTTGCCGCGTCGCTCGCCACATCCGGTGGCATCCTAGGGCCGTTGGTTCCACCGGCAAAAGGACCCGCAACGATCGCGAATATCTACGATGCTGAACTTGATCCTGCGAAGGCAACGAACTTCGTCGAAGGCCCCTTGGGACGGATGCCGTACAAATTCTTCTACTGGCCCTACGATCCCTCCGTTAGCCCATATTATAGGAATGTCTTGGCTCGGGTTCCAGACTCTTTACCAACAACAGATGGGTCAGTTCAGACAAGTAACGGGAAATATGTTGCGTACAACACTACATGTGTTCATCTCCAATGCTTAGTTAATCCCGGCTATGCGGATAGCCAGTACCGACTGCAGTGTCCATGTCACGGAAGTCAGTACGAGATAACAGACGCTGTGCCTCAACGTGGCCCAGCGTTTGATTTGAACCTTGGAAGACTTCCAAGGATTAGGCTGACGGTTGATAATAACGGAAATATTATTGCAGAACCTTGGGATCCGTCTGACAATTTAGAGGGTGTGCCAGGAATTGGCCTCCACTAGTCGTGCTACGAAGAAGCGGGTCTTAGACCCGATCATCGCCCTGCTGCGATGGGCATGGTACAGACTAGAAAGGACAGTTCTCCTTGCTTTCAAGATCGTCTTCCCTTCTAGGTTCATTAGTCCCCTGGGTTTTCTCGGGATGCTCACCTTCGTCGTCTTCGTACTCCTTGGCATCAGCGGAGCGGTCCTCATGTTTCACTATACCCCGAATTTCGGTGACTGCTCACCCAGCGCGACAGCGACAAGTTGCAACCAAGCCTTCCAAAGCGTTCAATCGATCAACGACCAGGTAAACTGGGGATTGATGATGCGGAATATTCACTATCACGCATCGAATGCGATGGTTCTTCTTGCGGTCATGCACATGTTCTACCAGTTCTTTTCGGGACGTTACAAGCTCAGATACGAAATGCTTTGGATAACAGGAATAATCCTGGGCGTCGTTACTGTCGTTGAGGCCTACACAGGGTATGACCTGATCCTCAACATTAGAGGACAGTTGGCCATCAACATCGGGAGAACATTAACCCTGCTAAGTCCGCCACGTCAGATACTAGGAACCTTCCTGGCACAGGTGATTTTCGGCTTTTCGTTTAACGATATAGTACTCAGGTTCTATGCACTTCACGTCTTCATCATACCAATAGTAATGCTCGCGCTAATGGGCGTACATTTGCCCAAGAATCTCGTCCTCGACATTCCAGTATCATCTGCCATAATCGGGATCATCTTCGTGATGGGAGGCCTCTTCCCCGTCGAGCTCGGCGTCCAATACGACCCACGGTTAAGAACTGAGATCACATTTCCAGAATGGTACTTTACAAGCCTCTACGCCTTCATCAGGGTCAAGGGCTTGGATCCCTTCATCGCGGGAGCAATAGTCCCGGCCATATTCGTTGTCATCTTCCTCGTTGTTCCACTCCTCGATCGTGGCAAGAGAATTGCTATGATCGATCGTCCCTTCTGGATCGCCCTCGGTGTGGCGTCGCTTGGGCAGATGGCGATAGTAACTGTCTGGGGATTCCGAGCAGACAATCCTCTCCTACCCTTGAGCAATCCCAACCAGCTTGTGATCGACTCCTCGTTATTCTTCGCATCCTTGATTGTCGCAACCGCCCTTGCCTACGGTTTTGTCTATGCATTCGTCCGCTGGCGGAAGGCCAAGATCGATGCATTGAGAGCGGCGCGAAAACCCTTGCCATTCCGAAAACTTCCACCTTACATTTTCTCAAAGAGCGAGGTGTATGCTCTAATCGGTGGCCTGCTTCTTCTACAGGTATTCCTAGACGTGTCGATATTCCAGGCAGTACTCAGTGGATTGAAGAACTATGCCCTGTTCGAGATCGGACTCGTCTTAGTTGCTTTTGCCGCAACGTTTCATATATACCGAGTTTCAGTCCAATCGAAGCTCGTCTAAGATAACCATGTCCACACCGACCAATCCTCAGACACCCAGTCCCAAGAAGCATATGCCTGCCGTTGGGATTATTGGCCTTGTTCTAATTGCTGCTGCGCTCGGCTCGGTTTACTACACCCAATTTGTCGTCTCTCACAGCACGGCGTGCTTAGTCGCACCCGAACATCGCCTCTACGTTATGCAAGCAATCATTCATGAACGCGGAGGGTTTCAAGTACAAGCCGTTTACAAACTCAACTCAACCGCGGCTCCCTTACCGCCGTTCAGCAACGTAACGGGCCCCAAAATCACAAGTCGAAATGCGACTCAACTAGCGCCTCTCCCTGATCCCTCCTTGGTTTTTGGCAGCGTCGGCGATACCATAACACTCTACATCCACCCTGTAAGCACTAACGAAAGCACGATCCAGCTTCCAGGTCTACAAGGCCATGGATACGATATCGACAGCAAGTCCTTCATCTCGATTACAAACAGCACTATTCCAAAAAGCAACCTAATCAACTTCGGTAATTGGTACACCGTGTCATTTCAGATAGTAGGCCAGGGAACAACGAAATATCGTTGTACACAGACCTGTAGCAACGAACATCCGCAAATGAATGGTGACCTCAGAGCGGGCTGTGGCGGATAGATTGTGCAACTCCAGCAATACGAAGTTGTAATCCAGAGTGTCGCTCAACGGGCGAGAAACTACTACGAACTAACAAAGCCCAAGATCGTCTCTTTACTTGTGTTCACCGCGCTCTCATCCACGTTCGTTGCCACGAGAGTTCTTCGCCTTCCATTCTCCCCGGTTCAATGGATCTTGGCCGGGATCGCGATTACTGCTGGATGTGCGGGATGCGATGTTCTTACTAGTTACATTGATCGTGACATTGACGCAGTGATGCTGCGCACACGTCATCGTCCACTACCCTCGGGTCGAATCACTGCGAGAAACGGGCTCCTCTTTGGACTAACACTTGTCACGATCTCACTAGCGCTTTCAGCAGCATTCAACATTCTCTCGTTTGTGTGGATGGCCCTGGGCGTTATTGACAATGTTGTTGTCTACAGCATGCTCTTGAAGAGAAGGACCTGGCTGAACATATTGCTTGGCGGCTTCAGCGGCGGACTTCCCGTCATGTTCGGGTGGTCCGTGGTCACAACAGGGCCAGTGGGCAGTTTCAGTTTGCTTGCAGTTGCCATGCCAGGGCTCGTCTTCCTATGGATACCAGTCCACATCTGGTTTCTCGCCGTGTCCTATAGGACCGATTATGAAAGGGTGGGAGTGCCGATGCTGCCAGTAGTAATCGGAAAAGAATCAGCGTTGCGAGTGATAATGCTCGCATCAATCATCCTATTCCCATTCTCGATCGCAGTGTGGTCTCTGGGACATTTCAGCCTCGTCTATGGAGCGATTGCTTTAGCAACGGGGATCGCTAATCTAGTCGGGAGTGCGCTCGTATTGTATCGTCCGACCGAGACGAACGCGTGGAGAATGTTCAAACTCTCAAGTCCCTATCTGTTTCTCCTGTTCCTTGGCATGATAGTCGACGCGGCCCTACACTGATCCTATCTAGGCGAGAAAGTGGAAGATCTTGTCCATGTTGCTGGGCATCTGACACATTATCACGTCCGAAATCCGCTCCGTTCCAATCAATCGGAGCATCAGATGGAACATAAACCCGTGGCCCATAAATCGGTCCGAGACAACCCGCATTATCCGGCTGTTCTCCATCTCCGTGCCCATCTGTTCCTTCCAGGCGTCCTCATAACTCGACAAGGGCACCTTGCTCTCGAAATATCGAACCGCTGCTTCACCAGCCAATCGACCCGTAATGAGCGCAGTTGGTATCCCGCCCCCGTTCGTCGGCATGACCATTCCTGCGGCGTCTCCCACTGCCATCACTCTGTCGGTGTACGTCCGTTTTAACGGACCGTCGACGGGTAGACTGTCCGCGACCATGGACGCTCTTTTACCGCCTCTCAGGTGATTGGATGCGACTTTGTTCTTCTCGATGAATCCTACCAGCAGGTCTCGTATCGTCCATTCCCTCTTCACATACGGTTCTCGAATCCCGATCCCAACGTTCGCGCTTTTCTCACCTTTCGGAATAATCCATCCATAACCCCCAGGCGAGTATCTCGGGTCCATGTAGAGTTCCGCGACGTCCTTCTCTACTTCGAGATCTGTCATGAGATATTGCATGTTCGTGGCTACCGAGTATGGATTCGCATACTCCTTCTCTGGCAAACCGGCTGTGGCTGCAGTCTCGCTCGGAAATCCGTCCGATGCTATGACAAGATCACTTGTCACGACTTTCTCCGGGGAAAGTCCAACACCGTTCTTGTCTGGATAGTAATGAACTTGAATGCCGACATCAACCTCTGCGCCGTAGCTTCTCGCCACATCTGCTAAGTGACTTTCGAAGATGTGCCGGTCGAGTATGAACGAGTTGAACGGGAACTCGAACACTTTACCTCGGGGACTAACGACGCGTATCTTAGTGCACTTGTTATCCGCGGCGTTAGAGGGAACGTCTAAAACGTCAAGATATTTTACTCGTGGAAGTAGTTTAGCCATCTCGTTCTTGTATGGGAAGAATTCGCCGCATCTGACCGGTTTCCCGAGGACTTTCTTCTTCTCGAAAACCTTCACCTTCAACCCTTTTTGAGCCATGTACACGGCGGCAGCAAGTCCACCCGGACCGCCACCGACAACGATAACATCATACCTAGACCCGGTCATGACTCGTGTCCTGTTTAACGGCCAATAAAGCGCATTCGATTTATGCGTTTGTCCATGGCCATCATGGGTCCTGAGAATGGTTTTATAATCGAACACTTTCTCTTCACAGAAATTCCAACTCGGTATACGATTGGTGTGAAACTGTAACATTGGTTCTTCTTGAGTTCATAATCGGAGTCTCACTAGCTTCGCTGGTCGTCGCTGGTCTCTTGGTCAGGTGGATAATGATGCGCGACACGGGCAACGAGAAAATGAGGGAGATTGCTGACGCCATACGTCTAGGCGCTGAGGCCTATCTTCGCCGTCAGTACCGGACCATCAGTATTATCGCGATCGTCTTTGCAGCCGTGTTCGCCTTCGTGATAAGAGACTCGTCCAATCCTCTCTTGGGTCCGCAGACCGCTCTCGGGTTCATCGTTGGGGCCGCATGTTCAAGCCTAGCAGGATACATTGCAATGTACATCTCGGTGCGGTCGAACGTTCGGACAGCTCAAGCATCCACGGCCGGTCTCAATCCTGCGTTGCAGGTAGCCTTCAGAGGTGGAATGGTCTTCGGCCTCGCCGTTGTCTCCATGAGCCTCCTTGGAATCTCTGGATTGTACCTTCTCTTCACTACCGTATTCGGCAAGAGCCCGGACATCGCGCCATCTCTCATTGTAGGATTTGCCTTCGGCGCGAGTTTTGCCGCACTGTTCGCTCAACTCGGAGGAGGGATTTACACTAAAGCGGCCGACGTGAGTGCGGATCTCGTGGGCAAGGTCGAAGAAGGAATACCAGAAGATGACCCTAGAAACCCAGCTGTTGTGGCTGACCTAGTTGGCGACAATGTGGGTGACATTGCTGGCAGGGGCGCGGATCTTTTCGAGTCGATCACAGGCGAGAACATAGGGGCAATGATCTTAGGTGCAGGCCTCTTGACGTTTGAGAACAACATTGCGGGCTATAATGTTGTGAGCTGGGTATTGTTCCCTTTAGTCGCAAGAGCATTTGGCCTCTTGGCAGCCATAGTTGGAATGTTCTTCGTCTCCGCCCGTGGGAAAGAAGACCCGTTCCGGCCACTTGCTCGAGGGCTAATAGTCACTGCAGTCCTAGCTATGGGCGGTTTCTTCTTTGCCACCGTATGGCTGCTGGGATATGCTAACCTCAACATGTTCTATGCGGCCTTGACCGGAATAGTAGCGGCAGTCTTCATCACTTGGATAACGAACTATTACACCTCCTATTCAAAGCGGCCTGTAAGAGAGATTAGCAACGCGGCCCAATCGGGCCCTGCACCCGGAGTCATCCAGGGCTTAGCCGTGGGCATGGAATCCACCGGCTTATTTGTAATAGTAATTGTGGGAGCCTTGATCATCGCATACGTCCTCGGAGGTGGCGTCGATGCTCTCAAAGACCCACTCGCAAGCACATCAAGCCCGCGCGCCATAGCACTTGGAATCTATGGAACAGCCACCGCAGCTATGGGAATGCTCTCGGTTACACCCATGATACTCGCAATGGACGGTTTCGGACCAATCACTGATAATGCAGCCGGCATCGTGGAAATGTCGGGCATGCCGAAGGAACAGAGAGATGTGGCCGACCTCATGGACTCAGCAGGGAACACGACAAAAGCCTTGACCAAAGGCTACGGCGTCGCCTCTGCCGCGTTGTCGTCTTTCCTCCTGTTCTCTGCATTTCTCGAAGTATTGGCCAAGCATAAGGGGCTGCTGTTCGCAAGCGGCCAGGCCGTCAATCTTGCTCGACCAACCGTCTTCGTCGGTGGACTGATCGGCGCGATGCTCGTTTTCGTATTCAGCTCGTTGGCAATACGAGCGGTCGGAAAGACGGCTGCTGAAATGATACAAGAGGTCAGGAGACAATTCCGAGAGATTCCAGGGATAATGGCAGGGACGGCCAAACCTGACTATGCTCGTTGTGTTGACATTTCAACGAGATCGGCACTGAGAAACATGATCGCTCCCAGCTTGCTCGTCGTACTTACGCCAATAATTGTCGGGCTGGTCCTTGGGCCCGAGGCG
>Ga0209235_1001210_pt1 | contig 13841 bp, 10 predicted proteins | sample GraSoi013_1_20cm_4_FD_185817 | JGI IMG/M metagenome (GOLD analysis project Ga0209235, IMG submission 185817) | Grasslands soil microbial communities from the Angelo Coastal Reserve, California, USA - Sample 09_25_2013_1_20cm (SPAdes) (version 2) | ecosystem: Environmental > Terrestrial > Soil >...
GCCACACGGGTGCCCGCACCGCCGCCATCACCCGCTGGGCGCCCGCATCGTCTCCGCCCACGATGACGCGCCGCGCCCCACCCGCGAATTGCGCGAACGCCTGCTCCAGCACCGCGACGCTGCCGTCGTAGCACTCGAGGTGGTCGGCCTCGACGTTGTTCACCACCGCGACGGTCGGCCTGAGCGACAGAAACGCCCGGTCGTACTCGTCCGCCTCCACGACGTACAACTCGCGTCCCCCGACCCGGGCATTTCCGCCCCACCGAGCGACACGGCCGCCGGCGAGTCCCGTGGGATCCCGCCCGGCGGCCGCCAACGCCTCCGTGACCATCACCGTGGTAGTCGTCTTGCCGTGCGTGCCCGACACGGCGACCACCGTTCCGCCGGCGACGGCCTGGCTGAGGGCGTCAGCCCGCCGTACCACCGGGACCCCTAGGGCGCGTGCTCGCGTCAGCTCCGGGTGGTCTCCCGGTACCGCAGCGGTGACCACGAGCGCCCGAGCCCCAGCTACGTGCCCCGGGTCGTGGCCCCGCCATATTTCCACCCCCATGGCTGCCAAATCGGCGGCGCCAGTGGGATCGTTATCACAACCAGTTATTGCTACGCCTTGCGCTTTAGCGAGGAGCCCCAAGCCGCTCATGCCGGCTCCGGCGATCCCCATGAAGTGGATCGGGCGGGGATCCACCGTGGTAAACAAGGTCATTAGTGGGGGGCTAATATAGCGAATCTACGAAACTTGCGAAAGAGACCACCAATGTTTCACGCGACGAGTGTCAAGATCTTCGACACGATCTCCCGAGCGGCGTCGGGGTGCCCGCGACTCCGCGCCCGGGTGCCGAGGGACTCGAGCCGGGAGCGGTCGGCAATCAGCCCGGTCACCGCCTGGGCCAGGGTGTATGGAGTGAGCTGCTCTTCGGCGAGCTGGAAGGCCGCGCCGGCTGCCGCGAGCGCGGCCGCGTTGTACGTCTGGTGATCGGCTGCGGCGGTGGGGAGGGGCACGAGGATGCTGGGCTTGCCCCAGGCGCACAGCTCGGCGACGCTCATGGCCCCCGCCCGCGCGACCACCAGATCCGCCGCGCGGTAGGCAGGGGCCATGGGATCGAAGAATCCGCGCACGACGACGCGCCCGGGCGCGGTGTAGCGCGCCAGCGCCTCGGCGTGCGCCGTCCCCGTCCCCCACACGACATTGATCCCGTCGAGCAAGCGACGCTCGAGCGCGCCCGCGACCGCGTAGTTGATCGCCTGCGCGCCCTGGCTGCCGCCGAACACGAGCAGCGTCGGGCGCTCGGGCGCGAGTCCGAACTCGACGAGTGCGGCGTCCCGACTGCCCGGCTCGGGAGCGCGGATCGGGTTGCCCAGCGCGAACACGGCCGTGTGCGGGCCGACGCGCAGCCGGTCGTGCGCTTCGGGAAACCCCAGATGCACCTGCCGCGCGCGCCGCGCGAGCCAGCGCGTGGCGAGGCCGGGGAACGCGTTCTGCTCCTGGAGCACGGTGGGAAGGCGGCGCTGCTGCGCGCGCCACACCACCGGGCCGGCGGCGTACCCGCCGGTCCCGATCACGATCGCCGGCCCCTCGGCCTCGAGCACGCGTCCGACCGCACGCCACGCGCGTCCCGCGATCAACAACCAGCGGGCGTTGTTCCACCAGGTGCGCCGATAGATCGGCTCCATGGGCAGCAGGTGATGGCGAAACGGATAGCGGGGCAGCACCTGTGCCTCGATCCCGCGCGCCGCGCCGACGAGCACGGGCTCGATGCCCCGCCCCGCGTCGCGCAGCGCCTGAGCGAGCGCGAGGGCGGGCATGAGGTGTCCCCCCGTTCCGCCTCCGGCCAGCAGGACCTTCATCGCGAAGGAAAATGCGGAATGCGGAATGCGGAATGCGGAGTATAAAGGGAGGGTCGAATCGCGAAACGAAACGCGCGCAGCCATTCCGCATTCCGCATTCCGCACTCCGCATTGGGTTCATTCCGCATTCCGCACTCCGCATTCCGCTTTATTCTCATGCGTCCCCCGCCCGCCGTCCTCTTCCAATGCTGATGAGCACCCCGGTCGCAACGAGGGCCACGAACAGGCTCGAGCGCCCGTACGAGATGAAGGGCAGCGTGATGCCGGTGGCCGGGAGGAGCGCGAGCGTCACGCCGATGTGCAGCACGGCGGTGATCCCGATCATCCCGGTGAGCCCCACCGCGAGCAACCGGCCGAACGGGTCGCCCGCGGACTTCGCGATGCGGAAGCCGAGCCACGCGAACGTGCCGAACAACACGATGATCCCGAGCACGCCGAGAAAGCCCCACTCCTCGCCGATCGTCGAGAGGATGAAGTCGGAGTAGGCGTACGGGAGGTAGCCGAGCTTCTGCTGTCCCTGCCCCAACCCGACGCCGAACAACCGCCCTGCACCCATCCCAACGAGCGATTGATGGACCTGCCACGTCGCCTCGGAGGGCGCGCTCCCGGGATTCAGGAACGTCACGACGCGCGCCAGGCGGTATTGAGCGCTCGCCACCGCGCCGAACAGGATGGGCGTCGCGACGACGGCCATCGCCAGGAAATGGCCGACCCGCGCGCCGGCGGTGAACAGCACCACCCCTGCGAGCAGCGTGACCAGCACGGCCATCGAGAGATTCGGCTCGAAGAAGATCAGCGCCACGAGCGGCGCGAGCACGACAATGAAGGGCAGCAGCCCGTACTGGAAGGTGCGGACCCGCTCACCCTTCTTCGCCGCGAGCATCGCCGTCCAGACCACGACCCCGAACTTGGCGAGCTCGGAGGGCTGCACCGTCACGAACCCGAGGTTCACCCAGCGCCGGGCGCCGTTGATGCTGGGGGCGATCCGCTCGGTGAAGGCGAGCAGCGGGAGGAGCAGCAGCACCGTGACGACGGCGAGCACCGGCCACGCCGCCCGCTGCCACTTGCGGTAGTCCGAGCGGGCCAGCAGCGCCGCGACGATGCCGCCCACCGCGGCGCCGAGCGCTTGCTTCAGGGCGAAGCTCGAGCCCACTTGCCCGCCCGCAATCGTCAGCAGGCTCGAGGCGCCGTACACGGCCGTCAGTCCGAACACGACCAGGATCGCCGCGACCAGCGCCAGCAGGCGCGTCTCCCAGCGCGTGTCCCTCACATCTGCTCCACGAGCTTCCGGAAGATGGCGCCCCGTTCCTCATAATTCTTGAACATGTCGTAGCTCGAGCACGCGGGGGACAACAGCACCGCGTCGCCCGGCCGCGCCGCCCGTCGCGCGCGCCCGACGACGTCTTCGAACGTCGTACCGCGCTCGAGCGGCACCTGGCCGCCCAGGTCCTGTGCCACGAGCGGTCCCGCCTCGCCGTACGCGATCACCAGGCGACACCGGTCCTTCAGCAGGGGCGCCAACCGGGTGTACGGCTCGCCCTTGTGCCGACCTCCGAGCAGCAGCACGAACGGCCGATCCATCGCTTCCACCGCGACCACCGTGGAGGCGATGTTCGTCGCCTTCGAGTCGTTGATCCAGTGAACGCCGCCGACGTCGCGCACCGGCTCGAGACGGTGGGGTAGCGCGCGAAACGAGCGCAGCCCTGCCCCGATGGCGGCGGGGGGCGCACCCGCCTCCCGCACGGCGAGCGCGGCGGCGAGCGCATTCGCGACGTTGTGGTCGCCGAGGAGGCCGAGCTCGGCGCGCGCGAGCAGGGCCTCACGCCCGAGGTGGAGGCGACGCGCTCCCGGGTCGTACCACCCGTCTGCGGGGCGACGCAGCGAGAACAGCGCGCGGCGGCCCGGTACCCCGGCTGCGAGCTCGAGCACCGCCGGCTCGTCCCCGTTCAGCACCCACACCTGGGCGGAGCTCGCGTTTCGAAACAGCAGCCGCTTGTCCGCGTAGTACGCCTCCACGCTCGGGTAGCGGTCGAGGTGGTCGGGGGCGAGGTTCGTGAGGATGCCGATCTCCGGCGTGAAGTGGGGGCTGTCGTGCAGCTGGAAGGACGAGACCTCCACCGCGAGCCACTGGTAGTGCTCGTTTCCCAGGGCGATGTCCGCCAGCGGGCGACCGATGTTCCCCGCCGCCTCCGCGTGGACCCCCGCCGCGCGCAGGAGATGCGCCACCAGCGCGGTGGTGGTCGTCTTGCCGTTCGTCCCGGTGATCGCGATGCAGCGCGTGCCCGATCCCGACAGCGCCCGGAAGCCGAGGTCGATTTCCGACAAGATCGGCACGCGGGCCTCGCGCGCCGCCGCGAGCGGCGGCGCCTCCGGCGGCACACCGGGGGAAACGATCACGGCCGCGGCGCCGCGGATCCGCGCCAGGTCGTGACGCCCGACGTCCAGCGCCACGCCGCGGAGTGTCCGCAATGCCTCGAGCGCGTCGCTTCCGTAGGGGTGGTCCGATGCGTCGCTCGCGTACACCCGCACCCCTTCGCGCGCCAGCAGGCGGGTGGCGGCCACCCCACTCTTCCCTAGCCCGATGACGGCCACGACGCCCGCCCCGCGCCACGCCTCGGGAATCATCGCACCTTCAGCGTCGCGAGCGCGATCGCTGCGCACATCACCCCCAGGATGTAGAACCGCGTCACGACCTGCGGCTCGGCCCAGCCCAGCTTCTCGAAGTGATGGTGCAGCGGCGCCATGCGAAACACCCTGTGGGCGTCGGCGTACTCCTTGCCGGAGCGCCGCTTGTGCCAGCGGTACACCCACACCTGCAGCATCACGGACACCGCTTCCGCCGCGAACACGCCTCCGGCAATCAGCAACAGGAACTCGGCCTTCAGCATGATCGCGACCGCGCCAAGCGCGCCGCCGATCGCGAGCGAGCCGGTGTCGCCCATGAAGACCTGCGCGGGGTGGGCGTTGAACCAGAGAAAGCCGAGCGCCGCACCGGCCAGTGCGCCGCAGAAGATCGTCAGCTCCTGGGAGCCGGGCAGGAAATACACGCCGAGGTAGCGCGTCCAGTCGATCCGGCCGAACACGTATGCGAACGCTGCGAACGTGCCCGCGAGGATCGCGGTCAGGCCGGCCGCGAGACCGTCCAATCCGTCGGTGAGGTTCACGGCGTTCGAGCTGCCGGTCACGACGACCGTGACGAACAGCAGATACAGCGGCGGCGGCAGCACCAGCAGGATGTACTTGAACACCGGCAGCTGGGTGGAGGTGGGGGGGAGGTCCGGGGCCAGGGGCCACAGGATCAGGGCGACGCCCAGCGCCACCCCGAACGTCACCTGGCCGATCAGTTTCCACCGCGCCACCAACCCCTGGGACTTGCCGCGAACGATCTTCAGGTAGTCGTCAATAAATCCGATCGCCCCCGCCCACAGCATCGCCAGGACGGCCACCACGACGTACCGGCTGTCGAGCCGGGCCCACAGCAGCGTCGGCACAACGGTCGCGAGGATGACGATCAGCCCGCCCATGGTCGGCGTACCGCGCTTCGCGTGGTGGCTCGCCGGCCCTTCGGCGCGAATCACCTGTCCCACGTTGCGCTCGCGCAGCCGCCGGATAATGGCGGGGCCCCACAGAAACGCGAGGAGTAGGGCCGTGACGACCGCGCCCGCCGCGCGAAACGTGAGGTAGTTGAACAGATTGAAAAAGATGTGCTGCTTCGCGAGCGGCGCGAGCAAGTGATAGAGCACGTGCGATCCTCAGTTCAGGTGCCGCAGCACCCGCTCGAGCGCCACCCCGCGGGACGCCTTGAGCAGGACGATCTCGTTGCCCGTGAGAGCCGCCTTCAACCGCGGGCCCAGCGCCTCCGCGTCGGGCGCCGTGATGAGCCGCTCGCCGAGCGTCACCCGGTGTGGCTCGAACGCCGGCACGAACTCGCCCACCGCGGCCACGAGCGCCGGCCGGAGCGCCGCGATCTCGGCCGCCGCCGCCGCATGCAATCTGGCACTCTCCGACCCGAGCTCCAACATCGTGCCCACGACCACCGCGAGCGGCCGGCGCCCCCGCTCGGCGAGCCAGTGGGCGAGCTTCAGCGCCCAGCGGAGCGAGTCGGGGTTCGCGTTGTAAGTGTCGTCGATCACGGTCAGGCCGCCGAGCGAGAGCACCGCGCCCCGCCCGGCCGGGAGCCGCACGCCGGCGAGGGCCCCGACCGCCCGCGCCGGATCCGTTCCCGCTTCTCGTCCCACCGCGAGCGCCAGCATGGCGTTCTCGATTTGGTGGAACCCGACCACCGGCAGCGTCACGGCGTGCCCCAGCCACGTGAGACGAGGATGGCCCTCCTCGTCGAGCCCGGCGGAGTCCGGGCGGACCTGCGCTCCCGCGCCGGTCCCGGCCACCACCGTCGGCGCGCGGCGCCGCGCCTCCCGCGCGAGCTCGGGTGGATCCGTCCCGACCACCGCCATCCGCGCGCCCTCGACCAGGGCGAGCTTCTCCTGCATCACCCCCGCGAGTGAGCCGAAGCCCTCGACGTGCGCGTAGCCGACGTTGGTGATCACGGCGATGGTGGGCTCGATCACGTCGCGCAGCCGGGGGATTTCGCCCGGGACGCTCGCGCCCGCTTCCACGATCAACGCTTCGGCGTCGTCCGGCGCGGCGAGGATCGTGAGCGGCACGCCCACGAGGTTGTTCAGGTTCCCGCTCGTCGCGTGCACCCGGTAGGTGGTGGCCAGCACCGCGCGGATCATTTCCTTGGTGCTGGTCTTGCCGCTCGAGCCGGTGATCGCCACGACCGGACTGCCGGGCGCGAGCAACCGGCGCCGCGCGCGCGCCAGGCGACCGAGGGCGACGAGCGTGTCGGCCACCTCGAAATAGGGCAAGCCGTTCACCGGCGGCGTGCCGCGACGCACCACGGCGGCGGCCGCGCCCCTGGCTCTCGCCTGATCGAGGAACGCGTGGGCGTCGAAGCGATCGCCCTGGAGGGCGACGAACAAGGCGCCGGGTGTCAGGTCTCGGGTGTCGGTGCTCACGCCCGTGAAGCGCAGGCCGCGGGGTCCCGACAAACCCAAGGCGTCGGCGACCCGCGCAGCATCCCACACGGTCACCGCCCCACACCCAATGCGGAGTGCGAAGTGCGGAATGCGGAATTGACGTGAAAGGTCGCTCGCCGAGCGACGCCGCTGCTGATATTCCGCATTCCGCATTGCGCATTCCGCACTTGTAGGTTCACGACGCCCCCAGCTCCCGCACCACCACCCGCTCGTCGAACGGCTGCTTTTCGGTCCCGATCACCTGATAGGTCTCGTGCCCCTTCCCCGCGAGGAGAATTGTGTCTCCCGGATGCGCCAGCTCGAGGGCGCGGGCGATGGCACGGCGGCGGTCGAGCTCGCGGTGATGCGGCTTGGCCCGCATTCCGACCTCCACGTCGTCGAGGATCCTTTCCGGGTCCTCGGTGCGCGGATTGTCCGACGTGACGATCGCGATGTTCGCGAGGCGCACGGACACCGTGCCCATCGGGGCCCGCTTGCCGCGGTCGCGATCGCCGCCCGCGCCGAACACCACGATCAGCCGCCCCGTGGTGAGGGGGCGCAGCGTCTCGAGCGCCCGCTCGAGCGCGTCAGGCGTATGGGCATAATCGCGCAACACGGTACACGGCCGCTCGGCGATCCGCTCCATCCGGCCGGGGACCTGCGGCGCACCCGTCAACCGCTCGGCGACGGTCTCGACCGGGACGCCCAGCCCCCAGGCGCACGCCGCCACGCCGAGGGCGTTGGCCACGTTGAAGCGGCCGAGCAGCGGGAGCCGTACCTCCGCACGGCCCATGGGGGTGACGAGCTCGAAGCGGGCGCCTGCGGCGTCGAGCGCGACGCGCCGCGCGGTCACCTCGCCCCCCCGCTCGCCGAACGTCACGCGGCGGTGCTCGCGCCGCAGTCTCTGCCACGCGGGATCGTCGGCGTTCACCACCTCGAGCCCGTCGGGGGCGAGATACTGCACGAGCTTCGCCTTGGCGCGGAAATAATCCTCGAGGGTCTTGTGGTAATCGAGGTGATCGCGCGTGAGGTTGGTGAAGAGAGCCGCGCGGAACAAGAGTCCGTCCACCCGGCCCTGGTCGAGGCTGTGGGAGGAGACCTCCATCGCCGCGCCGCGCGCGCCCCGCTCGACCAGCGCGGCGAGCGTCGCCTGAAGATCGATCGGCCCGGGCGTGGTGAGGTTGCCGGCCTCGCTCGGCACGGAGTCGCCCGCCGGATCGAAGGCGCCTAGCGTGCCGATCGAGCCCGTCGGCTCGAGCGCCGACAGGACATGCCGCAGCAGCGTGACCGAGGTCGTTTTGCCGTTCGTCCCCGTGACGCCGATCAGATCGAGCTTCGCCGCGGGGCGGTCGTACCACGCTTCCGCGGCGACGGCGGCGGCGCGCCGACCGTCGCGCACCAGAATCTGCGGCACGTCCACCGCCTGCTCGCGCTCGACCAGCGCCGCCGCGGCGCCCCGCTCGCGCGCAGCCATCACGAACTCGTGCCCGTCGCGCACCGACCCGTGCACGGCGCAATACAGCATTCCGCGCTCCACCTTCCGGCTGTCGGCCGTGAGGCCGGTGATCTCGGGCCAGGTGTGCAGGTCGGGCATTTCGACGAGAAGCTGCGCGCGCTCGAGCGCGGCGACGACTCCCTGGAGCTTATTCATCGCCGCGGCCCGCGGGGCGGAGGAGTCGGGCTACGGGAGCGGACCCGGGCGGCGGCGTACGGGTCGGCGAACAACGTGACCATCGAGCCGGCGGCCGCGCTGTCACCCGCCGCCGGCCAGGTGTGCTCCGCGACACCCCAGCCCCGGAGCGCCACGCGGAACCCGCGCCGGTGCAACGTGCGCACGGCCTCCCGCATGCCGAAGCCCGCCACGTCGGGGACCACCCGTCGCGGCCCCCCCCCGACCCCGGTGCTGTCGCGTTCATACGGCCACGGAACCACGTACGGTACCAGGCCGGCATCGTCGTCGGCCGGTGCGGCCGCGGCGCGCGGTGCGGCCGTCGAGAGCCGGGCCCGATCGAGCGCGACCGTGCGGGCCGCGAGCGCCTGCTCGAGCATCGAGCGGGTCACCGGCGCCGCGGTCTGGGCGGCGAAGTAGCTCCCCTTGTGGGGGTTGTCGATTTTCACGACGAGCACGAGTTGCGGCTGGTCGGCGGGGAACAGCGCGGCGAACGAGGCGGTGTACTCACCGGCCGCGTAGCGGCCGTTCACGACGCGGCGCGCCGTCCCGGTCTTCGCCGCCACCGGAAAATTGGTGAGCGCCGCCTCGGTTCCGGTGCCGCGCTCCACGACCCCGCGCAGCAGGTTCCGCAACGCCGCCGCCACCTCGCGGGAGACGACGCGTCGCACCGGCTCCGGGCGATGCCGGTAGCGCACTCCGCCGCTCGCGTCCCGGACCTCGCGGATCAGCGTGGGCTGCAGCAGGAGGCCGTCGTTCGCAAGCGCGCCGTAGGCCATCGCCACTTGGATCGGCGTGACCGACAGCTCGTAGCCCATGGCGAGGCTCGCCGCGCTGGGACGCGTCCACTCGGACGGCGGGCGCAGGCGTCCCGTGGCCTCCGCAGGAAACTCGATCCCCGTCAGCGCCCCGAACCCGAAGTCCCGGAGCGTCGCATACTGCTCCCCGGGCGTGAGCCGCGCCGCGAACTTCGCGATGGCGATGTTGCTCGAGACGCGAATGGCGTCGGCCAGCGTGAGCGAGGGCTGGGGATCGTCGTCGGTGATCGTGCGACCGAGCACACGCCACTTGCCCCCTTCCCCCGACACGTGGTCCGTAGGCGACACGCGGCGGAGCGAGAGCAAGGCGGCGGCGGCGAAGATCTTCGCCAGGGACCCGGGCTCGAATGTGTCGGTGAACGCGCTCGGGCGCGCGGTGCCGTCCCGCTGGCGCGAGGCGAGGGCCAGCACTTCGCCGGTTCCGGGGTCGAGCATCACGACGTCCCCGCCGTCCGCATCCATGCGCCGCAAGGCGTCGTCCAGCGCCCGTTGTGCGATCTCCTGCAGCTCTGCGTCGAGCGTGAGCACGACGTCGAGCCCCGGGACGGGAGGGGCGATCACGCGCGCCGGCGACTCGTACTCGCGTCCCGCGCGGTCCTTCAGCACGACCGCCGCGCCCGCCCGGCCCGCCAGCAGGCTGTCGAGGGTTCGCTCGAGCCCGGAGGCGCCCACGCCATCGTCCCCCAGGCGGCCGATGGTCGCGCGCGCGACCGCGGGATCGGGATAGAACCGATTCAGCACGGATTCGAGATGCACGCCCCGTACGCTCCGCAGGGGCTGCACTTCGAGCGCGCTGTAGGGCCCCGCGAAGTAGGCGTATCGGCGGCGCAGCGCCTCTTGCCAGGTGTGCGCCGTGAGCCCGAGCCGCCGGCTGATGAGCGATCCGTCCGCGACCGGGTCGCGCAGCTCGTTGGGCGCGATGCCCACGTGGTAGGTCTCCTGCGTGACCGCGAGCGGGGTGCCGTGGCGGTCGGACAGCGTGCCGCGGCGCGCCTGGAGCACGATGCGCTCGGTGCGCTGCGCCTGCGCTTCCTCCGCCCAGCGGCGACCCTGGAGGATCTGCACTTGCGCCGCCCGTCCGACCAGCAAGGCCAGGCCCACGAGCACCCCGAATTCCACGACCTGGATGCGGACTGCGGACCTAGCCATTTCGCTAGTGCGAGCCGCTCGGCGCAGGGACCAGGACGATCTCGCTGTCGCTCGGGAGGTGAAGCCCCAGCCGCGCCTGGGCCCGGGGGACGAGGACGGCGCGGCTCTCGGCGGCGCGGATGCGGCGCTCGAGATCGGCGCGGTGCCCGTCCAGGTTGGCGCGCCGGGCCCGCAGATCGGCGAGCTCACGGGCCGCGTGGATGGCGGCCGTCTGGCGGGCGTACACCAGCCATGTGGTCACGAGGAAGGCCACGAGCCAGAGCGCGACCCAGTGGCGGCCCTTAGCCATCGCCGACTTCGAAGGCGCGCAGCTGCGCCGAGCGGGCCCGCGGGTTGTCGCGCACCTCGGCGGCAGCGGGACGGATCGGCTTCCGCGTGAGGAGGCGGCCCAGGGGGCGCCCGCGACAGGTGCACACGGGCTGACGCGGCGGGCAGACGCACGACCGGCTCCAGTCGCGGAATGCGTGCTTCACGATGCGGTCCTCGCCCGAGTGGTAGGTGATCACCGCCATGCGCCCGCCCGCCACCAGCGTGGCGCGGAGCGCCGGCAGCGCGAGCTCCAGCTGCTCGAGCTCCTGGTTCACGACGATCCGCAGGGCCTGGAACAGCCGCGCGAAGTCGGACGGCCCCGAGCGCGGGCCCCGCGCCTCGCGAATCGCGTTCACGAGATCGTCGCTGGTCGCGAAGGGGGCGGTGGCGCGCCGCTTCACGACCGCACGGGCCAGACGGCGCGCGCGTGGCTCGTCCGCGAGCTCGGCGAACGCGCCGGCGAGACGCGCTTCGGGCCACGTGTTCAGGATGTCGGCGGCCGTCACGCCGTGTCCCGCCGCCATCCGCATGTCAAGCGGCGCCCCGGGACGAAAGGTAAACCCTCGGAGATCGGTATCGAGCTGGTAGGACGAGACCCCCAGATCCAGGAGGATACGGTCGGGGCGGAACGTCTCGATCGTGCCCAGCACCTTCGCGGAGCCGAACGGACCGGTCGAGTAGCGGATGCCGGTGTCGCCCAGGCGGGCGCGCGCGGCGGCGATCGCGTCGGGATCGCGGTCCACGGCGAGGACCTCGGCGCCGAGCTCGCGGAATAGCGCCGCGTGGCCGCCGCCGCCGACGGTCGCATCCACGATGCGGCAGCCGCCCGTCGTCCAGTCGCGCACGGCATCGGCCAGGACCGGCACATGGTAGGTGGGGGTCAATGCCCTCCCGAAAAAGACGAAAGCCCCGCCTGCCGTGGCAGGCGGGGCCGGGTGCGTCGTCCCGCGAGGCGGGTTCAGGCGGGGCTGACGGGGCTCGAACCCGCGACCTCCGGTGTGACAGACCGGCACTCTAACCAGCTGAGCTACAGCCCCCTGCGACGGAGGGTGGCAATATAGGCCGGTGCGGAAGTCAATTCAATGCCTCAGAAATTCTTGCACTTGAATTGCTTCTTCACTTGCGGCATCACCGCCTCGAACTTCGAGACGTTCTGCAGCATCGTGTTGGCCGTCGGCGGGTGGACCCGGGCGCCGAAGACCAGCGCGTCTTTCGTCCGCGCGAGGCGGTCGCTAATCGCCTTCGCGTCGTTGCAGCTCTTGGTCTTGGTCATGGCTGTCCATGGTCCCGAGAGCGATGCGACCGACGACACGCCGTACCAGAAGCTCGCCTGCAGACGGATTTGCTGGCGCGGGCCCACGGTGTCCGCCGGCGTCCGCGGCGCAACGAGCTGCAGCAGCTGGTCGAGCCACGGGTAGGCGCGATCGTACGCGCCCGCCTGCGCGAGCTTCGATCCGGCGGTCAACATGAACACGGCCGCGCTCAGCCGGTCGGTCGAGTCGGACGAGCTCACCGCGGGGGCGAGATACGCCTTCGCGCTGTCGATACGGTCGGCGAACGCGCTCCGCAACGCGCGCAACCCGGCCGTGTCGCCCTTGAGCCGGTTGGCCTGGACCGTGTCATAGGTCGTCCCTTCGACGATGCCCCGGGCCACCAGCAGCGACCCCTTCACGTCGGTCGGGTCGAGCTTTAAGGACTGCTTGTACGCCCAGACCGACGAGTCCTTTTGGCCCTTCAAGTCGTAGGCGGATCCGAGCGCCTTCCAGAAGGCGGCAGACTTGGGAAAGTGCGCCACCGCCGCGTGACTGAAAAACAGCAGCTGCTGGGTGTCCGAGAGCTGCTGCGCCGCCCCGAGCGCGGCTTTGAGGACGGTACTGTCGCCGGCCTTGCTCGGGTCGTTCTTCACCTGCTCCACAAAGCCGTCAAGCACGCAGCGCCACAGCTCGCCTTCGATGCAGATCCGCTGGCGAAACTCCACGAGCCGCTGCTCGTTCGGATTCTTGGCGAGCCCGTCGTCGAGGACCCCCTTGGCCTGCGGGTACCGCTTCTGCTGCCGCAACAGCTCCGCGATGCCGAGCCGCAGCTGCGTGTTGTGCGGCTCGCCCGCGAGCTCGTGGATCAAGGCGTCGATCGCCTTGAGCGTGTCGCCCTTCTGCTGGTAGAGGTGGGCGATGTTCTCCCACGCCGTGGCGTTGAGGGAGTCGCCCTTCGCGGCGCGCTGATACGCCGCGAGCAGGCTGTCCAGCGGCATGTGCTGCGCCTCGTATACGGTGGCGATGCAGATGTGCGCCGCCGGGAGGTTCGGCTCGGTCGCCAGCGCTTTGCGGGCGGCGTCGAGCGCCTTCGGGAACTGGCTCTTCTTCCGCTGCTCGTCGCATTCGCGCGCCTGCTCGGCCGCCCGGATGAGGCTGTTCAACCGCTGCGCGATCGCCTCCCCCACCGACGCCGCGGTGCCGGGATTGCTGACCGACACCGAAAAGAGCGCCGCCAGGCCCGAGCTGCCGATGTCCCGCACGCGCACCGTCGTCGCGATGGTACCGCCGCTGCGCTCCAAGGTCCCGGTCGTGTACGCATTGACCGAGAGGAAACGGCCGAGCTGGTTCGCCTGCGTCTCGTCGAGCAGCACGTCGCACGCATAGTCCGACGCCTTGAGGGCCTCGCACAGCTTCGGCTTGGGGATGACCTGGACCTTGTAGCGCGCCATCTGGCCGAGCTTTTCGCGCGCCACGTCCGTCACCGCGATGCTGAACGCGGAGTCGCCCGGCGATTTCACCATGAGCGGCAGGACGAGCAGCTTCTCGGTAGGTTGCTGTTGCTGGTAGGAAACTTGTGCCGGCGCGGCCGTGGCGATGCAGACCAACCCGACCACCCAACGCAGCAGTCTCACGCGCGCAGTCCTCACGTTTCGGTCTGATACCCCAATGGGCGAAGAGGGATTCGAACCCCCGACTTCCTGCGTGTAAGGCAGGCGCTCTGAACCGCTGAGCTATTCGCCCGTCGTACGGCGGGTCCTACAGGGCGAGGCCTACCGGA
>Ga0209235_1001213_pt1 | contig 13832 bp, 17 predicted proteins | sample GraSoi013_1_20cm_4_FD_185817 | JGI IMG/M metagenome (GOLD analysis project Ga0209235, IMG submission 185817) | Grasslands soil microbial communities from the Angelo Coastal Reserve, California, USA - Sample 09_25_2013_1_20cm (SPAdes) (version 2) | ecosystem: Environmental > Terrestrial > Soil >...
TCGCCGGCCGAGTTCGTGGGTGACATCATCGCGCCGCCCGGCATGACCGAGACGGCGCAGCGGGCCGGGCACATTCCGGGCGCGCGCAGCATCCCCTGGGGCCAGGCGGTGTCGGCCGACGGTACGTTCAAGTCCCACGAGGAGCTGTTGCAGCTCTACAAGGGCAAGGTGATCGACGGCAAGGACGAGATCATCGCCTACTGCCGCATCGGCGAGCGGTCGAGCCACACCTGGTTCGCGCTCAAGTACCTGCTGGGCCAGAAGAAGGTTCGCAACTACGACGGCTCGTGGACGGAGTGGGGCAACCTCGTCGGTGCGCCGATCGTGAAGGGAGCGGGATGAAGACGGCGGTAGCAGGCGGTAGAGGACGGAAGAGGGCGGTAGAGGCGAGGAGCGCCGAGCCCGCGCTCTGGGGACTGGTCGGCAACACGCCGTTAATCCCTCTACCGTCCTCGACCGCCCTCGACCGCCCTCGACCGCCCGTCTTTCTCAAGGCCGAGTGGCTCAACCCCGGCGGTTCCGTGAAGGATCGGGCGGCGCTGTTCATCCTGCGCGACGGGATCGCGCGGGGCGTGTTGCCGGGCAAGCGGCTGCTCGACGCATCGAGCGGTAATACGGCGATCGCCTACGCGATGCTCGGTGCGGCGCGGGGGATCGGCGTCACGGTATGCGTGCCGGCCAACGCGAGCGCCGAGCGGAAGGCACTGCTGGAGGCGTTCGGTGCGGAGGTCGTCTTCACCGATTCGCTCGAGGGCTCGGACGGCGCCATCCGCGCGGCGCGCGAGCTCGCCGCCCGTCGGCCGGACGACTTCTGGTACGCGGACCAATACAATCATCCGGCCAATCCGCGGGCGCACTACGTCACGACCGCCGAGGAGCTGTGGCGCCAGACCGAAGGGCGCATCACGCATTTCGTCGCCGGCCTCGGCACCACCGGCACGATGGTGGGCACCGGACGGCGCCTCAAGGAGCTGAATGCGGCGATCGAGCTCGTCGCCGTGCAGCCCGACGAGCCGTTCCACGGGCTCGAGGGGCTGAAGCACCTGGACACGGCCATCGTGCCGGGGATCTACGACCCGACGATCCCGGACCGGACGGAGTTCGTCGCGACGGAGCAGGCGGACCGCATGGTGCACCGGCTGGCGCGGGAGACGGGATTGTTCGTCGGCTGGTCCACGGGCGCGGCGCTGGTCGCCGCCGAGCGCGTCGCGGCCGCCCTGGACCGCCGTGGTCCGCCCGCCATCATAGTGGTGATCGCTCCCGACTCGGGGCTGCGCTACCTGAGCGAGCGCCGCCGGCTGGCGGGGGAGGCCGCGTGACCTTGGTGCTCGAGCCCCGCCACGTGACGGCCATCCGCCGGCACGGCGAGGCGGACTACCCTTACGAGGCCTGCGGCCTCATCGGCGGGCTGGCGGACGGATCGCGGCTCGTCGCGGTGCAGCTCGTCCCGCTTCCCAATGCGCGCAGCGACGCGGCCCGGAACCGGTACCTCATCGACCCGGACGCGTTCCGCCGCGCGCAGCAGCGGCTCGACCGGGACGGGCTGGACATCATCGGGGTGTATCACTCGCACCCGGACCATCCGCCCATCCCCTCGCAGTACGATCGCGACCACGCGTGGCCGCGGCTGGTGTACGTGATCGCGGCGGTCGCGGGCCGCAAGGCGGGCGACGTGAAGGCGTGGATCCTGGCGGACGACCGGGCATCGTTCGCCGCCGCCCCTCTGACCATCGAAGAACGGACGGTCGCATGGCAGTCACGGTCCTGATCCCCACGCCGCTCCGCCCCTTCGCGGGGGGGCGGGACACGATCGAGCTCGACGCCGCCAGCGTGGGCGAATTGCTGGAGCGGCTGACCAGCGAGTACGCCGCCTTGCGGAGGCACCTCTTTGCAGACGACGGACGATTGCGCAGTTTCGTCAACGTGTACGTGAACGACCGGGACATCCGGCAGCTGCGGCAGCATGACACGCCGGTCGGGCCGGGTGACACCGTGTCGATCATCCCGAGCATCGCCGGAGGCACCGCCGTGGCGGAACAGCTGCCGAAGCTCTCGCACGAAGAGATCCTACGCTACTCGCGTCACCTCATCCTCCCCGATGTCGGCGTCGCGGGACAGCGCAAGCTGAAGAGCGCCCGGGTGCTGCTGGTGGGTGCGGGCGGCCTCGGCTCCCCGGCCGCGCTCTACCTCGCCGCCGCGGGCGTGGGCACGATCGGCATCGTCGACTTCGACGTGGTTGACCAGACGAACCTGCAGCGCCAGATCCTGCACGGCACGTCGCGGGTGGGCGTCTCCAAGCTCCAGTCGGCGGAGGAGCGGCTGCGCGACATCAACCCCAACGTGCGGGTGGAGACGTTCGAGACGCGCCTCACCTCGGAGAACGCGCTCGAGATCCTCCGCGATTTCGACGTCGTGGCCGATGGCACCGACAACTTTCCCACGCGCTACCTCGTCAACGACGCGTGCGTCCTGCTCGGCAAGCCGAACGTGTACGGGTCGATCTTCCGCTTCGAAGGCCAGGCGTCGGTGTTCTACGCCAAGGAGGGGCCGTGCTACCGCTGCCTCTACGCCGAGCCGCCTCCCCCGGGCCTGGTGCCGTCGTGCGCGGAAGGCGGCGTGCTCGGCGTCCTCCCCGGGATCATTGGGTCGATCCAGGCGCTCGAGACGATCAAGCTGATCCTCGGCGCGGGCGACTCCTTGATCGGCCGTCTGCTGCTGTTCGACGCGCTCAAGCTCAGTTTCCGCGAGCTGAAGCTCGAGAAGGACCCCGACTGCCCGGTGTGCGGGCCCCGACCGACCGTCACCGCGCTGATCGACTACGAGGCATTCTGCGGCGTGGGCGCGGAGCCGAGCTACGACGGCCTCGAGGTCACCGCAGCCGAGCTCGCCGCCGAGTGGAAGCAGAACCCCGACCTGCTCGTGCTCGACGTGCGCGAGCCGCACGAGCACGAGATCGCGCGCATCGAGGGCGCGAAGCTCATCCCGCTCTCCCAGCTGCCCGACCGCCTGGGCGATTTGGACGGCCACCAGGAGATCGTCACCCACTGCCACCACGGTGCGCGCTCGCTGAAAGCGCTCGAGATCCTCAAGGCCGCGGGCTTCTCGAAGGTGCGGAGCCTGCGGGGCGGGATCGATGCGTGGAGCGTGAACGTGGATTCGAGCGTACCGAGATACTGAGAGCGATCAACACAACAACGTGGGGAGTGGGGAGTGGTTCGTGACGGTGCGTGCCGGATGCGCGGCTCGCATCGGAGGGTACCACTCCCCACTCCCCACGCCGTTTCCGTGTTGATGCCGAAGGTGGGACTCGAACCCACACGGGCTTGCGCCCACTGCGCCCTGAACGCAGCGCGTCTACCAATTCCACCACTTCGGCGCGCGGGAACGGCAATATTAGCGGGCGGTATAACCTCAAGTCAACTCTTGGCTTGACCGCTTCGGACCCGGTTTCTATCTTGGCGCTGGCGCAGTGGACAGAGTCTCTATCGCACGCAACCCGCGGGCGCGACACGACTACCATCTCCTGGATACGTGGGAGGCCGGTCTGGTGCTCACGGGCACAGAAGTCAAGTCGCTGCGCGACCGCAAGGCGAGCCTGGCGGAAGCCTACGCCCACGTGCGACGCGGTGAGGTGTGGCTCGAAGGTCTGACCATCTCGCCCTACCAGCCCGGCAGCTACAACAACCCCCCACCCGCGCGCTCCCGCAAGCTGCTGCTGCACAAGCACGAAATCCGTAAGCTCATCGGCGCGACCGCACAGCAAGGCCTCACCCTCATCCCGCTCGAGCTGTACTTCAAGGATGGGCTCGCCAAGGTAGCGATCGCGCTGGGGCGCGCGAAGAAGCTGCACGACAAGCGCGAGGACCTGCGGCGCCGCGCGGCTGAACGCGAGCTGGCGCGCGCGTTCCGGGGCAAGCGCCCGTGATCCTGCTGATGGCCCGTCTCCTGCTCCCCGCCCAGACGGTGCTCATCACCACTCCGCGCGGCCAGTGGGCCGTCCCCGTCGCGCTGGAGCGCGGCGCGGCGGCGGTCGCCGCGCCGCTCCTGGTACGACCGCTGGGGTTGACGGTGACGGTGGAGGTGGGCGGCTCGCGGGCGACGGTGCAGCTCGGCGGCGCCGTCTTCGTGTTCCACCTGGGCGCTCCCTTCGCCCGCGCGGGCGGGGTCATCTGCATGCTGGTGGGGGATCCGTACATCGCGCGGGATACGCTGTTCCTGCCCCTCCCGTGGCTCAGCGACTGCGTGCCCCGGGTGCTGGTGGCGCGCTACCGCTGGGACGCCGCGGCGGCCCGCCTCGAGGAGCTCGCTGCGCCGGTCGCGGCCTCGGCCACGGCCGCCTCCGGCCCGGCGCCGACCGCCGCCGTCGCCGCTCCCAACCCCACCACCGGCCTGCGGCTGCACCACGTGATCGTGGTCGACCCCGGCCACGGCGGCCCCGATCCCGGGAACCCCGGCCGCCACGTTCCGGGGGGACTGGTCGAGAAGGACATCGCGCTCGCGGTGGGCAGGCTGCTGCGCGCGGAGCTGACGCGCCGCGGCATCACGGCGTCGCTCACGCGCCAGACCGACACCTTGATCGACCTCGCGGACCGGGGGGCGTTTTGCCGCGCGGCGTGCGACCTGTTCGTGAGTATTCACGTCAACGCGATGCCGCCCGGCCGACGCGGCGAGCGGGTGAGCGGCGTCGAGACCTACTTCTTATCCGACGCGAAGACCGAGGACCAAGAGCGCGTCGCCAAGATGGAGAACGAAGCCCTCCGCTTCGAGACGGAGACGCCCGCCGGCGCCCCCGGGCCGCTCGGCTACATCCTGCGCGACCTCCAGCTGAATGAATACCTGCGCGAGTCGGCGCGGCTTGCGGAGCTGGTCCAGGAGCGGGTCGCCGTGGTCCATCCGGGCGGCGACCGGGGCGTGCAGCAGGCCGGGTTCATGGTGCTCACGACCGCGCGGCGGCCGGCCATTCTGGTGGAGACGGGCTTCGCTACGAACGCGACCGACGGGGCATTCCTCGCCTCCGCGCTGGGCCAGCACAAGCTGGCCAGCGCGATCGCCGACGGTATCGTGGCCTACTTGCTGGAGTTCGAGCGCAAGCTCGCCGTCCGCGCACCGGCCGGGGGCCGATGAGCGGACGGTTGCCTCAGCTCGTCCTCGCGCTCGCCGCCGCGGGCGCGTGCGCCTCTTCCAACGCCATGTGGAGCGCCCGGCAGGTCGCGAACGAGGCCCGTGCGTTGGAAGCCGAGGGCCGGGCGAGCGACGCCGCGGCGGCCTGGGCGCGCGCCGCCGTGAAGGCGGAATCGGCGGCCGCCCGTCATCCGGGCGGCCCCTTGGTGGACGAGGCGCTCACCCTTCAGGGCGAGGCCCTGGCGCGTATCGGCTCCTGCGGCGTGGCCGAGGCGCCGCTGCGCCGCGTGCTGGAGGACGGATCGGACGGGACCTTGCGGGAGCGGGCCGCCCTGGTGCTGGCGCAGTGCGCCCTCGATGCGGGCGACCCGGCGGCTGCCGAGCGCGCGCTCGTGGTGCCGCTCGAGTCGCGCGATCGCGGCCGGCGCTCGCGCGCCGCCTACCTCGCCGGCCGGGCGGCGGTAGTGCGGGGCGACGTGCCGGCGGCGCTGGAGCGGCTGGCTGGCTCTGAGGACGCGGCGGCGGGATTCACCCGCGCGCGCCTGCTCGCCGCCGCGGGACGCACGGGCGAAGTGGCGGCGCTGCTCGACACGCTGACTCGGCGACGGTTCGTCGAGGCGGAGTGGGCGGCGGCGCTCGATGACGTCGCGCGCGCGAGCGGGCCGGACGTCGCCGCCCACACGCTGGATCGCCTGCTCGCGCGGCAGCGCGTGCGGGACAGAGAGCGCGCGCGGCTCCTGCTCGCGGACGGAAATCGCCGGCTCGCGGGCGGGGAGCTGGATGCGGCGCAGCGCCGATACGCTCAGGCCGAACGAGCGGCTCCCGACTCGGTGGAGGGACAGCGGGCCCGCCTGCTGCTCGTGCGCGTGACGGCGAGCCGCGCGGAACGCCCGGACGAGCTCGCTGCGGTGGCGCGCCGCCTGACGGGGCTGCTGCAGTCGGGACCGGGCGGGCCGGTGGACGCGGAGGCGCTTGCCTTCCAGGAGACGGTGCGGCGCGTGCTCGTGCTTGATGCGAGCGGCGACGCCGCGCTGTTCCGCGCCGCGGAGCTGGCGCGCGACTCGCTCGGCAGCGCCCCGCTGGCCGGGTGGCTGTTCCTGCGCATCGTGACGCTCGCGCCGAGCTCGCTCTTCGCTCCCAAGGCGCTCGTCGCCGCCGCCGGGTTGCTGCCCCAATCCCACGACTCCTTGGTCGCGCTGCTGTCCAGCCGGTATCCCACCTCGCCGTACACGCTCGCCGTGCGGGGCGAAGCGAGCCCGGCGTACGCCGCGGCCGAGGACTCCCTCGCCCGGGCGCTCGGCTTGGAATTGCGCTCGCCCCCGCTGGCCGTCGCCGCAACGGTCAGGCCGCCCGTGCCCGGGCGGCGCGGCCCGACGCTCGACGCCCCGTGAGCCCTGCGGCCTCCCCCCCGCTCCCCGTCCGCCTCCTCGGCACGACCTTCCAGAATCCCGTGCTCCTCGCCGCCGGGACGGCGGCCTTCGGCCGCGAGGTCGACGGGGTCATCGATCTCGACGCGCTGGGGGGGATCATCACGAAAGCCGTGACCCCGGAGCCGCGGCGCGGGCATCCGGCGCCGCGCGTCGCCGAGTTCGGCGGGGGGATGCTCAACGCGGTAGGCCTCGCGAATCCGGGACTCGAGGAGGTGGCGCGGCGCGAGCTACCGTGGCTCGCGGAGCGCCTCAAGCGCGCCCGCGTGCTCGTCAACGTGGCGGGCGCCGTCGTGGACGACTACGTGCGGGTGGTCGAGCGCCTCACGCCCATCGCCACGGTCGCGGCGTTCGAGATCAACGCCTCCTGTCCGAACACGAGCGCGGGCGGGCTCGAGTTCGGTGCGGATGCTCACAGTCTCGCCGAGCTGGTGCGCCGCTGCCGCGGGGTGACGACGCGACCGCTCGTGATCAAGCTCTCGCCCGTGCTCCCCGACATTCCCGCTATGGCGCAGGTAGCCCAGCACGAGGGCGCGGACGCCGTCAGCTTGGTCAACACCATCCCCGGGATGCTGCACGCTCGCCTGGGCAACGGGTCGGGTGGCGTGAGCGGCCCGGCGTTGCTGGCGATCGGCGTGCTCGCCACGCGGCGCGTCGCTGAGCGCGTGGGTGTGCCCGTGATCGGCGTGGGCGGCATCCGCACGGCGGAGGACGCGCGCGCCTACCTCGACGCCGGCGCCTCGCTCGTCGCGATCGGCACCGCCGCACTCGCGGACCCGCGGGTCCCGGAGCGGGTCGCGCGGGAGCTCACCCGTGGCTGAGCTCGTCGTCGCCTTCGACGTGCCGAGCGGCCGCGAAGCGCTGGCGCTCGCCAAGCGCCTGCCCGGGCTCCGCTGGGCCAAGCTCGGCCCCGGCCTGCATGTGCGCGAGGGCCCGGCCCTGGCCCGCGAGTTTCTGGCGCGCGGCCTGCGAGTGTTCCTCGACCTCAAGTGGCACGACATCCCGAGCACCGTGGCGGGCGCGGTGGCGGCCGCGCGCGAGCTGGGCGTGGCGATGGCGAGCGTGCACTGCCTGGGCGGCGCCCACATGCTCGCCGCGGCCGCGCAGGCCGCAGGAGAGGTCGCGCTCGTCGGTGTCACGGTCCTCACCTCGCACGATGGTGCGGGCCTGGGACAGGTGCTGGGGCGCGGCGTGCCGGACGTCAGCTGCGAAGCAGAGCGCCTTGCCCGCCTCGCGGTCCGGGCCGGGTTACGCGGCGTGGTCGCCTCGGGGGCCGAACTGGCGCTGTTGCGCAACGCGCTCGGGCCCGCGCCGTGGATCGTGGTGCCGGGGATCCGCTCGGCCGCGGACCCCGCGGACGATCAGGCCCGCACCATCGCGCCCCAGGACGCCGTGCGCGGGGGGGCGACCCATCTCGTCGTGGGACGACCTATCACGCGGGCCGCCGACCCGGGCGGGGTGTACCAACGGCTGGTGGAGTGTCTATGAGGCGCACGCTGTGGGTCATGGGGTTGTCGCTCGCCGCGGCGCCGCTCGCGGCCCAGGGCTCGCTTGCCCAGGCGGCCGAGGCGGCGCGCGTCGCCTGGCTCGCCCACGATCCTCAATCGCTTGTGGGGCAAAGTGCTAGCGTCGTGCTCCAGATCCCCGGCGCAGATCCGTCGTCGCCGCTCGGGCGGGCGCAGGCCGTGGAGCTGCTGCGGCGCCACCTGCGCACGGCGAGCGAGCGCTCCGTGGCCGTCACGAGCCTGCGGGAAGTCGAGCCGGGAAGGGGCTTCGTGGAGCTGGATCGCCGCTACGTGGTACCGGGAACGGTGGACGAACGACGCGAAGCCGTGTTTTTGGGGTTTCGCCGCGCGGGGAACCGGTGGGTGTTGTCGGAGGTGCGAACCACGCCGTAATCCCGCCCCTTGCGATAACTTACGAGCCCGTCTATTGTTCAAGACTGACCCGGAATCTTGGCTCTGTCGTGGAGACGGCCCTGTGAAGGTGCGCTCGAGCGTTCGACCGATCTGCGAGCATTGCAAGGTGATCCGCCGCCGCGGCGTGGTCCGCGTGATCTGCAAGCGCAATCCCAAGCACAAGCAGCGGCAGGGCTAGGTCATGGCACGCATTGCAGGCGTCGACCTGCCGCGCGAGAAGAAAATCCAATACGCCCTGCCGTACATCTTCGGCATCGGTCCCAGCAACGCGAAGAAGATTCTCGCGGAGACGGGGGTGAACCCGGACGCGCGGGTGCGCGATCTCCGCGACGCGGAGGTGGCCCGGCTGCGGCAGGTGATCGAGCGCGACTACAAGGTGGAAGGCGCGCTGCGCACCGAGGTCGCGATGAACATCAAGCGGCTGATGGACATCGGGACGTATCGCGGGGGGCGGCACCGCAAAGGATTGCCGGTTCGCGGGCAGCGCACGCATACCAACGCGCGGACCAAGAAGGGGCCACGGCGGGCGATCGCAGGCAAGAAGAAAGCCGTTCTCAAAAAGTAAATGGCACAAGCGAAACCGACGGGCGCCAAGCGCGCCAAGAAGGTCGTGGAGGCGGAGGGGATCGCCCACATCACCGCGACCTTCAACAACACGCTCATCACGATCACCGACATGCAGGGGAACGCCATCACCTGGGGTTCCTCGGGCAAGGCCGGGTTCCAGGGGTCCAAGAAATCGACGCCGTTCGCCGCCACGGTCGCGGCCGAGCAGGCGGCACGCGAGGCGATGAACCTGGGCGTGCGGCGCGTGCATGTCCGGGTGCAGGGCCCGGGGTCGGGCCGCGAGTCCGCGATCCAGGCGCTGGCGACCGCCGGGCTGCAGATCCGCTCCATCCGCGACGTCACGCCCATCCCTCACAACGGGTGCCGGCCGCCCAAGAAGCGGCGGGTGTAGGCGGTGGCGCGCTACACGGGTCCCGTCTGCAAGTTGTGCCGCCGGGAGGGCACGAAGCTGTTTCTCAAGGGCACGCGCTGCCTCACGGAGAAGTGCGCCGTGGAGCGCCGCGCCTACGCGCCCGGCCAGCACGGCCAGTCCACGGGACGGCGGCGCAAGGCCTCCGAGTACGCCAAGCAGCTGCGCGAGAAGCAGAAGGTGAAGCGCATCTACGGGCTGTCGGAGCGGCAGTTCCGCAACATCTTCGACCGCGTGTTGAAGGAGCCCGGAGTCACGGGCGAGGCGCTGCTCGTGGCGCTCGAGTCCCGGCTGGACAACCTGGTGTATCGCATGGGCTTCGCGGTGTCGCGCAAGCAGGCGCGGCAGCTCGTGCGGCACCGCCACATCCAGGTGAACGAGCGCACGGTGGACGTGCCGTCCTACCGCGTCCGCCCGGGTGAGGAGATCGCGGTCGCCGCGGGCAGCCGCGAGCTCGTCCTGGTGAAGCACGCGCTCGAGCAGTTCGGGCGCGGACAGCCGGTGTCCTGGATCCAGGTGGATACCGATAAGGCGCGCGGCCGGATGAGGGAGCGGCCCACCCGCGACGCCATCCCGATCGCCGCGCAGGAACAGTTAATCGTCGAGCTCTACTCCAAGTGATCACGACTCTCGATTTGACCGGGCTGGTCCGACCGCACCTGGTGGAGATGACCAAGCGGGAGGACAACCCGAATGCCGCCGAGTTCCGGCTGCAGCCGCTCGAGCGGGGCTACGGCTACACGCTGGGAAACGCGCTGCGCCGGATGCTCTTGTCCTCGCTGCGGGGCGCCGCCGTCTGGGCGTTCCGGATCGACGGCGTGGTGCACGAGCACCAGACGATCCCGGGGGTGGTCGAAGACGTGCACCAGATCATCCAGCGCCTCAAGCAGCTCACCCTGATGCTCTCCCCCGACGTGGACGAAGCGGTGCTGCACGTCAAGCGCGACAAGGCCGGGCCGGTCCACGCCCGCGACATCGAGGCGCAGGGGGCCGTGACGATCGTGAACGCGGACCAGCTGCTGTTCACGCTCCAGGACGACCGCGAGATCGCGGGCGAGCTGTACGTCAACAAGGGCCGGGGCTACGTCGAGGCCGAGCAGCATCCCCTCGATCGCACGCTCCCGGTGGACGTGGTGCGCATCGACTCGATCTACAATCCGGTGCGGCGCGCGAACTTCACGGTGGCCGAGACCCGGGTAGGGCAGCGCACCGACTACGACCGGTTGACCCTCACGGTCGAGACCAACGGCACGCTCTCACCGGAAGACGCGGTGGCCTACGCGGCGGCACTCGCGCAGGAGCACTTCCGCTTCTTCGTGGACTTCGGCAAGGTCCCGATGGTGGCGAGCGAGCCCGCCGGGAACGGCGGCGTCGCGACGAGCCAGCTGAAGGACGTGGTGGCGCGCAGCATCGACGACGTGGGTCTCTCGGTGCGCTCCGTCAACTCGCTCAAGAACTCGAACATCCGCACCCTGGCCGACCTCGTGCAGTACCGCGAGGAGGACCTGCTCAAGGTGAAGAACGTGGGCGAGAAGGCGCTGGGCGAGATCGCCGAGCTGCTGCGGCGCGAGGGGCTCAACTTCGGGATGAAGCTCGAGGAGATCGAGGGGGAGTTGCGCGTCGTCGATCCCGGCACGCCGCCCGTGGCGCAGCTGAGCGAAGAGGAGGGAGTGGAGTAGATGCGGCACCGCGCCAAGGCGCGCCAGCTGTCGCGCACCGCCAGCCACCGCAAGGCGCTGCTCGCGAACCTCGCCACGAGCCTCATCAAGCACGACCGGATCGTGACCACCGAGGCGAAAGCGAAGGAGCTGCGCCCGTTCGCGGAGCGGCTGATCACGCTGGCGCGGCGCGGCGACCTGCACGCCCGGCGCCTGGTCGAGCGGCGCATCAAGGACCGCGCGGCGGCGCAGAAACTCTTCAAGGAACTGGGACCCCGGTTCGCCTCGCGGCCCGGGGGGTACACGCGCATCCTCAAGCTGGGCCATCGCGCGGGCGACGGCGCCGAGGTGGCTCGGATCGAACTGCTGGGTGAGTGAAGGAGCGGCGGAGCACCAGCACGGCACGGGGGACCCTGGGTCCCCCGTTTTCATTCCGCTAGGACGCCTTCGCGACGCGGTTCGACTTGAGGCACTGGGTGCAGACGCGCAGGCGCCGCACCGTCCCGTCCACGACCGCGCGCACCCGCTGCAGGTTGGGGTACCAGCGGCGATTGGTCTTGTTATTCGCGTGGCTGATGTTGTGCCCCGTGATGGGACCCTTGCCACAGATTTCGCACACTCGAGCCATAGGCCTCGATCCGACAGAGCATGAGCGCCACAGCGAAGCAGGGCGAAAAGCGGCCGAAACCTACTCCCGCCCCCGGGGAAGGGCAACCCCGCCGGACCGCCCTCGTCACGGGAGTCACCGGCCAAGACGGGTCGTACCTGGCGGAGCTGCTGCTGGAGAAGGGCTACGAGGTCGTGGGCGTCGTGCGGCGCACGTCACACGACTCCTACGAGCGGATCGGACACCTGCTCGACAAGATCCAGGTGGTCCCTGCGGACCTGCTCGACCAGCACTCGCTCACGGCCGTCATCCGCGACGCCCGGCCCCACGAGGTCTACAACCTCGCGGCCCAGAGCTTCGTGCCGACGTCGTGGACCCAGCCGGTGTTGACGGGCGAGTTCACGGCGCTGGGCGTCACGCGCATCCTCGAGGCCGTTCGGCTCGCGCACCCGGAGGCCCGCTTCTATCAAGCCAGCTCGTCCGAGATGTTCGGCAAGGCGGTCGAGACCCCGCAGCGGGAGACGACGCCCTTCTACCCGCGGTCCCCCTACGGCGCGGCCAAGGTCTACGGACACTGGATCACGGTGAACTACCGCGAGTCCTACGGGCTGTACGCCGTGAGCGGGATCCTCTTCAACCACGAGTCTCCCCGGCGGGGGCTCGAGTTCGTCACCCGCAAGGTGAGCCACGGCGTGGCGCGGATCGTGAAGGGGAAGGCGAGCGAGCTGCGGCTCGGCAACCTCGACGCCCGGCGCGATTGGGGTTACGCCGGGGACTACGTCGAGGCGATGTGGCTCATGCTGCAGCAGCCGGAGCCCGAGGACTACGTCGTGGGCACGGGGCGGCAGCACACCGTCCGCGAGCTGTGCGAAGTGGCGTTCGGTCACGCTAATCTCGACTGGCGCCAGTACGTGAAGGTCGACCCGCGGCTCGTGCGGCCGGCGGAGGTGGATATCTTGCAGGCCGACGCCGCCAAGGCGCGCCGCCAGCTCGGCTGGGCGCCCCGGGTGAGCTTCGAGGAGCTCGTGCGCATGATGGTGAACGCGGACGTGGAGCGGGCGGGGTGAGGGTTCTCGTCACCGGCGCGGACGGGTTCGTCGGCCGGTGGATGGTGCGGCGGCTCGTGGACGACGGGCGCGACGTGGTCGCCGCCGTCCGTCCGGCCGCGCCGGCGGGGCCCCCTGCCGGCCCTGCGGAGCTGTCCGTCGCGGAGCGCGCCGCGGTGCACTGGCTGCCGCTCGAGCTCGCGGACTTCGAGTCCGTGCGGCAGTGCGCGGGCGCGCCCTACGACGCCGTCGTGCACCTCGCCGCCGTGTCCTCCGGGGTCGAGGCGGCGCGAGATCCGGGCTGGGCCTGGACGGTGAACGCCGCGGGCACGGCCCGGCTGGTGCACGTGCTGCTCGAGGCAAAGCGGGCTGGCCGGGGCGACCCGGTGGTCTTGGTGACGTCGACCGCGGAGGTGTACGGCCGCGGCGACCCGACGCCGCGCAAGGAGAGCGACCCGGTGGCACCCTGCTCCCCCTACGCCGCGAGCAAGGCGGGGGCCGAGCTCGCCGCTCTCGAAGCGTGGCGCCGCGGCGGGCTGCGGGTCATCGTGGCGCGAGCCTTCGCGCACACGGGGCCCGGGCAGGATGGGCGCTTCGTCGTGCCCGCGTTCGCCCAGCGGCTCAAGCTGGCCAAGCGGGCGGCGGCTCCGGTCGTGAAAGTGGGAAATCTGGAGCCCGTACGGGAGTTCCTCCACGTGCAGGACGTGGTCGATGCCTACGCCCGGCTGCTCGTGAAGGGCCAGCCCGGCGAGATCTACAACATCGCGTCGGGCCGCGGCATCTCGCTGGAGGAGTTGCTCGACAAGCTCGCCGCGCTGGTCGGCGTGCGGCCGATTCCCGAAGCGGACGCGGACCTCATGCGCGTGGGCGACCTGCCGTATCTCGTCGGGGACGCCTCCAAGCTCCGCGCGGCGACGGGCTGGGCGCCGCGCCGCTCGCTCGACCAGACCCTGCAAGACGTGCTCGATGCCCAAGCGGACTGACCTCCAGCGCATCCTGCTCCTCGGCTCCGGCCCGATCGTGATCGGCCAGGCCGCGGAGTTCGACTACTCGGGCACGCAGGCGGTCAAGGCCCTGA
>Ga0209235_1001217_pt1 | contig 13811 bp, 18 predicted proteins | sample GraSoi013_1_20cm_4_FD_185817 | JGI IMG/M metagenome (GOLD analysis project Ga0209235, IMG submission 185817) | Grasslands soil microbial communities from the Angelo Coastal Reserve, California, USA - Sample 09_25_2013_1_20cm (SPAdes) (version 2) | ecosystem: Environmental > Terrestrial > Soil >...
GGTTCACGTCCAGCACGCTGTAGAACCGGCGAAACTCCGGCTCTAGGGCTAGGATCCGAAGTACTAGCCAAAGAACGTCTTCGACAGCTGTCTATGCAGGCGGCGCCTGCTCGGCTTCCTGCTATTGCGTTCTAAGTGTCTCTTCTTGTTCTTCGTTCTCTGTCGACGATTAGTCTTTGAACGCTGGTTGGGTCGAGGCAATACCGTCGAGATGAGGCAGCATCCACTAGTATTTCTGGGTTGGAACTAGGGTTCTAATCGGTTAGGCCGTCTGAAGAGGCTTTGAGTCCTTGTCCTGTGGATCCTGAACCTTCTGCTCCTTCCACGTCGAACCACACACGTGACAGTTGTGATATCTGAACTGGCCAGTTTCTCCGGCGGACTGTGTGCATGGACCCGTATGGCCGCATACAGGACAAGTATGAGTTGTCGCCGGAACTCGCGACATAATTGAGGATCATACTCTCTTACTGCTATTTTAAGGAAAAGGTCTTTTCATTATGTTGAATTCTACTTGTTTGACTCGTAAGAGTGTGGATAACCTTCTTAGCTTGACACATCTTCAGGGAAACGGACTAGAATGGAATCGGAACCCGCACGAGAAGCTGAGGAAGAAGAGATCGATGTTATCTGGGACGAGAACGGAGCTGCTAGATACAGGATTCTGAAAGATACTAGAATTGTCGATTTCGACGGACACAACATCGCCTGGCTGGACGAACAGGGAAACATCATCGACTACGAGGGTCGCCACCGCGGCTTCTACGAGAACGGCGTGTTGAGAGATCCAGAAGGCAAGGTCGTAGGGCTTGGGCAAGATCCAGCGGGACCACATCCCGTCCTCCCAAACAAGGGGCTCATTCCGGGAGCTACGAAGGCCGCTTCGGCTCCAAAGAAGCCAAAAGCTCAGAAGCTCTTCAAGAAGCCGGAAGCTTCGCTGTTATGGTCGAAGAAGATGCTGGAAGAACTCTGATCTGAGTTCAGACGAAGAGACGTTCACGGGACACGAAGCCAATGCGCTAACAGCGCGGAAGCGCCATCCGTAGGATCAGCCCAAGATGCCTCCACTTCACTACCTCCCAATCGGAATCTTCGTAGTCGTCTACGTTCTAATCGCTCTGAGAAACTTCCGGCGGTTCAAGATTCCCATCTGGACCATCATGCTCGCTGGAGCGGTGGCTATGATCTTCTCAGGAGCCCTCCCTTTGCAAGACGCTTACGCGGCCATCAACCTGGACGTGATTTTCTTCCTTCTCGGAATGTTCTCTATCGTCGCGGCCATGGACCTGTCAGGGCTCCTCGAATATCTCACCGCCCGAATGGTCCGTCTCTCCAGGACACCACAGAGAGCCTTGGCACTGGTGCTTTTCGGAATGGGTCTGCTCTCAGCCTTCTTGGTCAACGACACCCTGGCCCTGACAGCAACACCGATAATGCTAGGACTCTCCAAGCAGATGCGGATTAGGCCGAGTGTCCTATTGATTACGCTCGCGCTCGGTGTGACAATCGGCAGCGCGATGACTCCGGTTGGGAATCCCCAGAACCTGCTCATCGCCCTCTCCAGTGGCATTCCAAACCCGATGCTCGACTTCCTCCATTATTTGGTCCCACCAACGATCATAGGACTCATAGTCACATTTCTGATCCTCAGATTCTACTATCGAAAGGACCTTGCAAAATCCGCTGAAGACTTCGGGACAATTCCGTTGCCACCACTCAGAGATGGAAGATTAGCAAGACTGTCAGCGTACGTAGCGGGCATCGTAGTCGCCGGTTTCTTCCTTGTAGGAGTCGCTCAACTGTTCGGGGTGCAGGGAAACATTAACCTTGGGACGGTCTCGCTGTTTGGCGCGACCATCGTTTATCTGCTGAGCACTAGGCGGAGGGAGATTCTCGCGTCTGTGGATTGGGGCATCATAATTTTCTTCATGTCACTCTTCATCGTGGTTCAGGGCTTCTGGGATTCGAACGCTCTCCAATCATTGCTACTCTATCTGCCGGCACTCAACCAATCAGACATAGTCGTCTCTCTAGGAGTCATAATTGTGATCAGTCTGATATTCAGCCAGTTGCTCAGCAACGTGCCCTTCGTCGCAGTCTACATCAAGGCGATGCAAGCCGCAGGCTTCACAGGCACCAATGTCAAAGCATGGGTCGCGTTGGCCGGCGCGAGCACTCTGGCAGGCGGACTCAGTCTACTAGGAGCGGCAAGTAACGTGATCATTCTAGAAGCGGCGGAGAGCAGAGGCTCAGGCTTCAGCTCGTTAGAGTTCTCCAAGATCGGACTATTAGTGACTATTCCGAACATTCTGATTCTCTACCTCTTCCTTCGAATCCTGTGACCGTATATCGGCTCCCGATATGCACCAACGGTTCCTGAAAGATTTCGACAATGAGCCGGCGAGGATTGACAGGTTCTTTGGTGTACAATTCGTTGAATAATATACCTTGGACAGAGACGGGCGTTCGAAAACATCGGGAGAAAGGAAGACAACATGATTATTCCAAGCAGACGCAAACTTGGAGCAGCAGCTCTCATCATCGCAGGCATCGGCGCATTCCTCGTACCATTCCTGCTACACTCGCCCTCAACCCAAGGCACTAGTCCTGCGCCCACCACGCCCGACAATGGCGGCAAGAATCCCACGACTCCATCCGGAAGTGGGAGCCCCACCGTATCGCCTAGTGGCCCTGGTGGCAGCACTGGGACGTGTAGCGAAGACAAAGCCAAAGATCCGAGCCCAGCCGATAACGGAGAAGGCAAGCACAATGGCAACGCGTACGGCGTTTTGACAAAGCAATTGGACACAACAGTTGCACTCGTAAAGGCGATGGGAACCCACAATGCAGCGTTCCACTCGCAACATGATACAAAGACGGACAACGACACAGTCCATGCTCACCAACATGCGAGCTCCGAGAGCTCGAACGACCACGACTCCTCCTGCGCTGAAAAAGAAGAAACCAACGAAGACTAGGCTATTACTAACATCCTGCTCCCCTAACCTTTTTTTCTTAGAATCGCATCCGCATCGTCGACATTGAGCCTAGACCTTTGACAGTGTTGAAGGTGTAAGGTTTAGAAACATGAGAAAGCGACCCTCGGAAGAGGAATCACATAATGATCAATCAAGGAGAAAAAGCCCCGATATTCACCCTCCCCGACTCTGACAGGAAGCCGCGTAGTCTTCAAGAACTATTGAAGCCCAAAGGAGCGACTCTTCTAGCGTTCTTCCCAGGCGCCTTCACAAGCGTATGCACCAAGGAAATGTGTAAGTTAAGAGATGATCTCGCGGAGTTCAACAAGATCAATGCCCAAGTCGTAGGAATCGACGTGAACGATCCCTGGACGAACAAGGCTTTCGCAGAGAAGAATGGTCTGACGTTCCCGATTCTCAGCGATTACAACCGAGAGATAGTGCGAATGTACAATGTCTTCCACAATGACTTTGGAAACCTGAAGGGATACACGGCCGCGAAGAGAAGTGTCTTCATCCTCGACCAGTACGGCGTCGTGACTTACAAATGGGTCAGCGACGATCCCACCAAGGAACCGAACTATGACGAACTGAAAAAGGCATCAGCAAAGACAGCGTTACCCTAAGAACTAACTAGGTATCATTCCGATAGTTTTTCCCTGATCCCAATGGCGTGCGAGGCGTTTTCGCCCGTCTCGTCATGGCGTAGATAGACAAAAGCTTCTTCGGAGGCTTTGATTATGTCCCGGATTTTTTCCGTCCATTTCTCGATGTCACTTGCCTTGTAAACATCCTTCCTCAGCCTGAAGTAGGGAAGGCCTCCCGTCACCTTAAGAACCGGTTTCATGTCTTCGGTTTCGGCGATACAGAAACCCGCATTATACTTCTCTAGCAGCTGATTGGTCGAATCGTTTAACCAAGAATCGTGCCTGAACTCAAACACTCTTTTCTTCACGCCAACTGTTTGGGTAAGGAAAGATTCCAGAGTCTTCAAGTCCTGTCTGAAGAACGGTGGCAATTGGAATAGCACCGGTCCAAGTTTCCCTCCTAGCAATTGGAGGGTCTTTCCAAGTCTGTCTGCGGCCTCAGAACCGCCTTTGCCGAGTTTGAGTGTGTGGGTAATGAGTCGGGGTGATTTTATTGAGAACCGAAAATCTTCGCCTGTTCTGCCGGCCCAGGATTTCACCATCGCTGCGCTAGGAGACGCGTAAAACGAACTATTGATTTCGACGCTATTCAATTTCCCCGCGTAGAAGGAAAGAAAGTCTTCGCTTTTCAGCTCCTTCGGATAGAATTTTCCTTTCCAACTTGGATAGCTGAATCCGGATACGCCAACAAAGATGCTCTTCTTCATAGAGGAGGCTCCGAAAGTGTCGGTTCTGATTGTCGAAAGGTTTCTAAGGTCTTCCCTCAATCTTAAGATAATGTCCGCATCGCCAGTCGCTGTCCGCTCCGTTGGACTTCCTCTTGGTAGTACCGCCGTCGACTTCCAATTGAAGGGTGTCGATGGCAAAACGTACTCTCTCAAGAGTTTAGCTGACAAAAAGGCCTTAGCGATCGTATTCAGCTGCAATCACTGTCCTTACGTACAGGCGTATGAGACGCGAATGGTTCAGTTGCAACGAGACTATCTGCTCAAGGGCGCCGGTCTAGTTGCCATCAACAGCAACGATGATGAAGGATATCCCGAAGATAGTTTTGAGAACATGATAACCCGTTCGAAAGAGAAGGGCTTCAACTTCCCTTACCTTCGCGACGAGACTCAAGAGATTGCCCGAAAATACGGAGCGATCTGCACCCCTCACATCTTTCTCCTCAACCAGCAACGAATCCTCAGCTACAAGGGACGAATCGATGACAATCGAAACCCGGCCGATGTGAAGAGCCATGATCTGCGAAACGCAATAGACGCAGTTCTGTCAGGCAAGACCCCGGCGGTGCAAGAGACTAGGCCCTTCGGTTGCTCCATAAAATGGAAGCAGTAGCAGCCCCATCTCTCCGTAGACCCGTGAGTATCTGAGAGGCTTAATATTCCCCGGAATATGTAATAGTGTAAGAAAATGGGAAAGCGCAAAGTTCTGAGCGAAGCCAACCTAAGTGAAATGCTCACTCCGGGTCCTGGTCAGATGTACGGGACGGTCAAGAACCTACTCGGTTATGACAGAGTCCTGGTTGAATGCGCGGACGGCGTGACTCGCGTCTGTCGGATACGTGGCAAGATGAAGCGCAGAGTCTGGATCAAGATGGGAGACACCGTATTGGTTGCTCCATGGGATTTCCAGCAGGAACGAGGAGACATCATGTTCAGATATACTCAAGGACAAGTCGAGTCCCTGAGACGTTCCGGCCAGCTTAAGATGTAGCCGAATAACTTATCCCGCAAGCGCTTCGACAATAGCCTTCCATGAAGGTTCTTCCCTACCCGCTCAGCGCCTGGGCGATAGTAGACGAATCCTACAGCATTCTCAACAGCCATGAGAACTGGAAAATGTACAACGGACTCGAATTTGACGAGAATTTCATGAAGAATGTTGCTGAACAGAAAGCCAGACACGCCGAACTGTTCCTGTCATCATCTCGTCGTCCGAGGAGGCTCTTCCTGAAATGCGTCAGCGATGTTTCTGAATCTAAGAAGACCCCGATCGCTCTCGAACTTGACAAAGCCAGGTCGGAGAAGGTTGTGTCAAAGATGGGGCGATTTCACGGGAGGCCCGTGAACTGGAAGAGCTGGCGACAGTTCAATGCAACAGCGGACCCGAGGAGTAGAAAGCGGGTCTACGACGATCTCGTAAAGAAGACTCCCACGATAAGACCTCTCATCAGAGCCATGTTTCAACAGTCCTGGAATACTCACAAGAAATATGGCGTAACGCCGTTGCGAAGCTACCTGGAGAGCGAAAGAATCACTCTGCAGGAACTCAAGGAGCTAGTTCAGAAACTAGGAGCCGCGGTCAGGAAGCCTTTCAGAGTTGCGCTGCAAGATTATTCGCGAGAGATAAAGAAAGCGCCTCCCGAATACTACGACGACTTCTACTATTTCAGAGGAAGAATATTCCGACCCTTAGACAAGGTCTTTGCGAAATTCAATCCGGCAGAAATGCCCATTCGACAATTGAAGCGTTTGGGTTTCAATACGAAGAAAATTCATGTTGATGTTGAGGATAGACCAAAGAAGACGCCGTCGGCGGTGGCATTCTTCGTCCAGATTCCGAACGACGCTAGGGTCCTCGTAAAACCGATCAGTCCATACACGGATATGGAGGCGTCATATCACGAATTCGGCCACGCCATGCATGCCACGTCCGTAGACCCCACCCTTTCACTCTGGGATCGAGAATCACTATCTCACGGAGTAGCAGAGATCTTCTCAACATTTCTCGAAAGCCTTGTCGAAGATGGCCTCTACCTTAGAAAGAAATTCGGGCTATCAGAAGAACAGGTGGCCCAGGTCCAAGAACGACGCAGATTCATGGAACTCTTCTTCGTAGCCTTCTACGCTGCAAACTCCCTCATGAAGATCACCTTCCAAGAGAAAATGTTGACAATGGATGCGGCTTCGGAATTGTATGCGAAGCTCTACAAGGAATACGTCGGATTCGACATACCTGGAGAATACTGGCAGCTACACCACGTAATGCCCGACTACGATCTCTACTCACCAAGCTACCTGATAGCCGCTGTCAGAAAATCTGAGCTGATCAAGAGGCTACGCAACCGACTCGGAGAGACTTGGTGGGATTCCGCGAAGGCAGGTGACTATCTTAAGCAGATAATGAGCCCCGGAGCCAACATCGACCTCGATGAATTCTCCAAACTGGATACGAGTCCGTTTCTTAAACCTCTCCTAAAGCCGGAGAGTTAGGCTCCTGGGCCTCGCATCCAGGTCAGTAGTTGCCATCGAGAGCTGCCAGTCGAAAGAATGGAGACAGAGGTCATGGAATTGGAGATAGCTAAGCCGCTTTCATTCCGTGCTTGTCTTTGGAATGCTGATCCAACGCGGCCTTAGAGCCGAAGGTCATCCCGCACTTGTCGCATTTTAACTGGCTAGCAGACTTCGCTCCCGCTTGGCTCATCATCACTCCGCCGACCGCGATTAAGGCCCCGAGGACGACCAGACCGATACTTCCGAGCGGGTAGATGTTGTGAGTGCGGCCCCCAATAAGGTCGGTTTGGGACGTTACGAGATAGCCCGCAATCCCTAGGGCCAGCAATGTGAGGCCCACAATGAGGAACGATCGCTTCAAGTTGAATCGAGGGTGAAGGAATCCGCGCCCAGTTCTTAAGCTATATCGAAGATCCGGAGTTCGAAATTTCCTTTGTAGAAGAAGACAAAGCGTGAGATCATGTACTTTTTCTACCGAGTTCCAGATAAGTTATGATAATTCGCAGTAATACGTATGCGACCGTCGTTTTTCGACGTGCAGGTGCGTAATTCACTGTTCAAATTTAGAACAAAAACATGCTTTTAGACCCGGTTTCGACCCGGCGCGACTCCAGAGAAAAAATGACAGAAACAATGTATCGACACGCAATGTCTACCGCTTTCAAGAACTGGCACAGCCTAGCACTCGCCGCAGTACTGTACGCAGTCAATGTCTTCTTGCTAAGTATCGGCAACGACATGATCAGCAAGTCCAACCAGAGCCTAGGAGGATGGGTTGTCCTCGTCGTCTCAGGTTACCTGTTCATCGGCGCCGTCTATCTAGTCTCGGCGACTCTCACAGAGAACAGCACCCTCTCAGAAAGCTTCCCGGGAATCATAGACCACTTCAGAACCTTCATCGTCGGCGCTCTCGCCTACGCCATCGGCTACTTCCTATTGTTCAACGTCGCTCCACCGCTTCAATCCACTCAAGCCCTAGCCGCTGCGGTTACATTGATCGTCGGTGGCGCCATCTACTTGGTAGCCATCCTGGTCGGCGTAGCAGCAGCTTTCGTAAGACCTCGAAAGTAGCCTCGAAGTCCTGCCGGTATTTCCATCCCCCTTTTTTGTCTTACTCTTTAGAGTAAACTCAGTAGTGTCTCCGTTTGGAACGATTTCGCCCCTGCCAGAATTCTCTTGACTTTTGGTTTTATGTAGCACCACGAAATCACAAGTCGAGTCGGGAAAATGGACGCTTTGAAGAAACGCATTCCAAAACCAGACCTCTCAAAATACGATCCGTCGCCACTCTACATGTACACTGAGAAAGACAGCCTAAACCGTGTCACGGTTCTCAAAGAAACCGCCAAAGAAATTTACCTAATCGCCGGACGCTATTCTGGAGTCGAAGGGGACGCGAGAGTCTACGCGCCACTAACCGATGAGGAGAAGGGCGAGATCGAAAGAAACCTGCGCGGCAGCCACAAAGACGCACTGATCAACCATCTCTGATAGTAGCTACAAGAATAGACATTTCTACACGGACACCGTCCCCAGAACTGACTACCATGACTCCGCTTGATGAGCTAGCCAAGCTGATCTCCGAGAAAGGCAGAAAGATCTTGGTAGCCGAGAATCCAGTGGACCTACGAACGTTGCGCGGAGAGAATTCTGTCTTCATTCTTCAACTTCCTGAGGGATCTACTGCCGCTGGAGGCCGCGCTGGAGGCTTTGGCGAGAGACGGCTGTCGAAACTCTACTGTTTCCATTATGCCGAGGGTGCTGTTCGCAAACTCTACGAAGTAGACAGTCCAGAAAAACTGGAGCGTTTTGATTTACCGTATCACGCCGCGGGTACACCTGTGATCCTTCCGGATGGTTCAGAGACAGTGATCTCTGGAGTGATCGACCCAGAATTCGTAGAATCCTACAAACAGATCGCCTAGTTCGATAACCTAATGAGTTTCAATTTTCATCAGATCTGAAGGCTTCGAGAGGATCACGTACACAGTTGAGCCAGTAGACTCTCTAGTCAGCCTCTTTTCCAGACTACTTTTCTCACTAGCGGAAAGCTCTCTTGCCGCGTAGACTTCCACCTCTAGTCCTTCTTGCTCTGCGCTCTTTCTGAGCTGACTCTTCAGATAGGCAACTGTTACTCGGAATGCGTCTTCGGGCATTTTGGCAAGCTCTATGCTTGAGAGGCTCGTGGCTTGGCTTTGTTTCTTCATCATCTCGTAGAGCTCCGGGACATTCGTAAGATTCAGTCCGCTTGTCTCGTGTCTAAAATCGCGAAGCTGGAAACTCATCTCTCCGATTCGCTGTCTCTTCCATAGTTTCGAATGATCTTCTGGCGAGAGTCCCGTTCCAAAATCATAGTATTCCACCGTGAGGCTAGCGTTCGGCATGAATTCAGCCATGATGTTCTTACCCTGAAATCGAAAACTTGCTGCCCCTGATGCAATGGCCGGTTTGCCTGAATCATCGACCGGATTTACCTCATCTTCTGGTTGGTAGAGATAGGAGGCCTTATCTTTTGGAAGACCATTCTTCACTAGGTATCTCTCCACCAAGCGGTCCTGATCTTCGAAGACAGCTGGGTCCGGAAACAGTCTAGCGAATCTTGCTGCGACGCGATAGCGATCGATTTTGACCATGAACTTTCGAGCCCCTCTCTAGGATATTCGCGGAATGCGTTCATTAACCTGATTCTACAAGTTGTATCTGTGTATTATCCTGTCTCGGGAATCTAGGCAGTATTTTGAAGATGTCTCTGGAAGTTGGGACGCTCTCAGAATCGGGTTCTATGGTGATGAAGTCCGGGACGCAGTTCTAGCTGCAGCCCGGCTCCTGCCGGAGCGCACAGTCTTGGACATCGGTGCAGGGACAGGATTCCTAGCAGAGGGGGCCGCCAAGATTGCTCGAAAGGTCATTGCCCTCGATTTCTCGGAGGCAATGTTGAGTGAGGCACGGGCCAAACTTGGCGGAAGGAATGTCGAGTTCAAGATTGGAAACGTGGAACAGATCCGTCTGCCTAATGCGTCGATAGACGCCGTGATTGGCAATATGGTGTTGCATCACTGTCAGCGTCCTGAGATAGCTGTTAAGAAGATGGCAAGGGTCCTGGTCCCGGGAGGGAGACTCGTGCTTTCGGATCTCCAGGAGCACAGCCACGAGTCGCTACGGAAAGAACATGCGGATCTTTGGATGGGCTTCAAAATGGACTATGTGCAGATGACTCTGCAAAAGTCTGGTCTAGATGGTGTTAGCGTGGAGGCTCTCAGTTCTTGCTGTTCCGAAACGAAGGAGCGCGGACAGATCACAATTCCAATGTTCCTTGCCGTCGGTCACAAGTCCTGATGATATTGACTCAGTTTCTCAGGGCTTTCTCGTTCGCAGTGTGGGAGTCGAACATTTGACGTTAAGAACCCCCAACGCTTCCTATTCTTGACAAGAGAACTGTGTCGAGTTGAAGGACAGCCAGGACGCCTATGGTCATCAGCTGTACGATTTCTTCAAAGGCCGCCCGGCCGTTGAGGTGGTAGAGAGAGACGATGGTCTCATAGATCCGAGCGAGACACTGCCGAAGTACTATCTTTCTGAGTACAAGGACTGGAATTCTCGAGAGAAGATCGCGGCACGCTATGTGAGGGGTAGAGTTCTTGATGTTGGCAGTGGCGGCGGAAGATGGTCCCTCTTCCTCCAGAAGAAGGGCCATGACGTCTTGGGAATAGACATCTCGCCGTTAGCTGTCAAAGTCTGTAAGGAGAGAGGCCTACGGAACGTGAGAGTCAAGTCGATTTCAGAAGTTGACTCCAGCTTGGGGAAGTTTGACACGATCCTCATGATGGGGAACAACTTTGGACTCTTTGGAAATCCCAAACAAGCACGACTATTACTGAAACGATTTTACCATGCGACGAATCCAGGCGCCCGCATTATCGCTGAGAGCCTGGATATCTACAAGCCGCCCGTGGATCCGGTGCACAGACAGTATCATCTCCGAAATCGCAGGCGAGGCCGAATGCCGGGACAAGTCCGAATAAGGATCAGGTATCTGAGGTACGCATCGCCGTGGTTCGATTATCTGCTCGTGTCAAAGCCAGAGATGATTGGGATACTGCGTGGAACGGGATGGAAGACAAAACGATTCATCACGTCAAAGAAGGGTCCCGCCTACGTAGGAATCATCGAGAAAGAGATGAAACGGCAGTAAAAAACTACTCGGAGCGATCTAGTTACTTCGCTAGTAAGCGCCGGACATGTGGACCTGGTTTCAGCCGATTCTCACGATCGACAAAGACTACGTGTGGCTTCCAGTGTTGGGCTTGCTTCTCGCTCATCCAGCCGAAAGCTGTTATGATGACCTCGTCGCCCGGCTGGACCTTGCGAGCAGCGGCGCCGTTGACGGCTACGGTCCCGCTTCCTCTTGGGGCTGAGAGTGCGTACGTTGAGAATCGTTCTCCGTTAGTCATGTTCCAGACGTCTACCTGCTCAAAGGGTATGATTCCGGCTGCCTCCATGAGAGACGAATCTATCTCGATACTGCCCTCGTAGTTTAGGTCGGCGCCCGTGAGCCTGGCTCTGTGGATCTTGCCCTTGAGCATTCGCAGTTGCAATTTCTGTCTGCCTTCTACCTACAGTAGGGGGCGACTCGCTAGAATTGAATGATGGCTACGGTCTCTCTAGAGAACTTAGGAGCCTTTGATTTTGCATAGGTGCAAATGGGTTTTGGGCGTTCGCAAACGGGCGCTGACTCAGTCTAGCGCTTCGGGAGAGGTGTCCATTCAAGCTCCATGTGCACCTCGAGCTTGTGGTCCTCTTTCGCGTAGAGAAACTTCAGAGCGACAGGGTCGGTTGGAGAGATGCGGGCGGATTTCTCCTTGGAGTCTTGAAAGAGGCTCTTGATGTCGAAGGATTTCTCTCGTAGAGCTTCCGCTAGTTGTAGGAAGAACCTTGACAGGTCTTGTCTTCCGAGTTCGGTCTTGTGTCGAAAGATTGACTGATGTGTCTCGCGGTAGTTCTCCAGCATCTCGGTCATCTTCGTCCAGTAGGTCATCGTGCTCGCGAGCTCGACCTGACCTTTCTCTGTCAACGCGTAGTGTCTTCGGTCTGGGGCTTCTTCTCGAAATTCTACTCGGCTCGTAACGAGCTTGTTCTCTTCCAATCTTTCGAGTGCAGGGTATATGGTTCCTGTCTTGGGCTTCCAGTAGCCTGCGAATCGTTTCTCTAGCTCCCGTATGATCTCGTATCCGTACATCGGTTTCTCCGAAAGGAGCAGGAGTAGCCAGAGCGAGACTGCTCCGACCTTCATCCCGTGAGGCATCAGTCTTGACAAATTGACTTCACTGGAAGGTCGGAGCAGGCAGGCTTATATGCATAGATGTCCTACGTAGGTAGATAATCTACTATCGGTGAAATGAATGAAATGGGTAACCCGTGAAAAAGCAAAGGTCGACCGCATCGCGTGCCCTTGGCTGATCAAGAAGTTCGTTGACAAGAACCCGGAATTCCTCTTCGTCCCACCCGAAACAATTCCGAAGGTCGTCAAAGACACTGGAGCGATAGCCTACGACGCGAAGGACGTAGAACTGACTCACTACAAGGAGAATGGCGAGGAGCGGGTCAGCTTTGACGCCATCATCAAGAAGTACAGGCTAACCGACCCCGCACTCCTAGAGCTTGCTAAAATTGTGAGAGGAGCCGATGCGAAGATACCGAACGCACCTCCAGAGTCAGCGGGTCTCGAGGCAGTGGCGCATGGTTTCCGAAACATCGCAAAGGACGACTTTGACAACATGCGACTACAATTCCCAACTTACGACGCTTTGTACAAGTACTGCCAGCTCAAGACTGAAGGAACGCAGAAGCTCGAGTACAACGTCTCGCAAGCTGCAAGGTAGGTCCCCGATTTTCTCAAACATCTCGGCTATGTGGAATTACCAGCACACCAGAAGAAAGGCGGCTTCGACCACGCCGCCGTCCATAACAAATCCGGAATACTCTACGTCGCCCACACGTCGAACGACTCTGTCGACCTGATCGATACCCGCACCGACAAGTATCTGCATTCAATTCCAAATCTCACCGGGGTTGCAGGTGTCTTTGTTTCAAATGAGAAAGATCTCGTGTTCACTTCCAACCGTGGCGAGAAGACTGTCGGAGTATTCCAACATGGTCAGGAAGGGAAGCTGGAGAAGGTGCGAGTGGGCGGAGATCCCAACGGACTCGCCTTTGATCCATCGCTGAATAATTTGCTTGCGGCCAACGTCTCAAGACCAGACGATCCGATTCCAATCACTGCGTCCATTGTTGACGTGAAGAAAAATATTCTGACTGCCGACATTCTGATGCCTGGAAGAACGCGATGGGCAGTCTTCGACAAAAAGTCGGCGCGTTTCTACATCAACATCGCCAAACCATCACAGATAGTCGCAGTCGTCAGCCTGGACCCCGATGGCATTGTTGACACATACGATATTCCGGCGACAGGTCCGCATGGGCTCGACATTGATCTCGAGGGTAGAAGGCTATTCTGCGCTTGCGATCAGAGAGTCCTGCTCACAGTCGACCTACATACGCGGCAAACGTCGCATCCATTTGATTTGTCTGGGCCGCCGGATGTGATATTCTACAACTCTCATCGGAAACATCTCTACGTGGCTAGTGGATATCCTGGTACAATCGATCTTTTCGATACCGCTACGATGAAGCGTGTGCAGACTGTGAAGACGGAAGAGGGTGCCCATACGATTGGATACAACTCTGAAAGCGGCAAGGTCTACGCGTTCCTGCACGAAACGCATCGGGCGTCTGTCTACGTCGATGAATGATCGACTGGACGCGACTCAGGTCAACTAGTGGACAGATTTTGTAAGGTTCTAGACGCGAGACTCAATGCGGTTGGAGAGGTCTTCGCTAACCAGACTCTGATCTCTCGCACGTGTGACTTTTACTGCTAGGATGAGTGAGCT
>Ga0209235_1001218_pt1 | contig 13805 bp, 13 predicted proteins | sample GraSoi013_1_20cm_4_FD_185817 | JGI IMG/M metagenome (GOLD analysis project Ga0209235, IMG submission 185817) | Grasslands soil microbial communities from the Angelo Coastal Reserve, California, USA - Sample 09_25_2013_1_20cm (SPAdes) (version 2) | ecosystem: Environmental > Terrestrial > Soil >...
CGGCGGCTGCACCCGCAAAGAGAAGGTGGCGACGGGACATCTGGCCCATGTTCAGCGCTCCTTTTCCGTGCTCGCCAGCTTCCGAGCTGCATGCTTGATGGCCTCGCGGATGCGCGGATAAGTACCGCAGCGACAAATGTTCCCCGACATCGCCTGGTCGATATCGGTGTCAGTGGGCGCCGGGATCTTCGCCAGCAGCGCGGCGGCGGCCATGATCTGGCCGGATTGACAGTAGCCGCACTGGACGACCTCGAGATCGAGCCAGGCCTGCTGGACCTTCTTGCCGGCCGGCGTTCCGCCGATGGCCTCGATGGTGGTGATCGCATGTCCGACCGCAGCGCTCACCGGCATCACGCAGGCTCGCCTCGGCATGCCGTCCAGGTGCACGGTGCAGGCGCCGCACAATGCGACGCCGCAGCCGAACTTGGTGCCGTTCATCCCAAGCAGGTCGCGCAAGGCCCAGAGGAGGGGCATGTCCGGGTCCGCGTCGACCTTGTGCGACTTGCCGTTGATTTTCAGAGTGACCATAGAGGATCACGGATCTCTCGATGATATTTTGCAGCTCGCGAATATTGCCCGGCCAGTGGTATGCCTGGCATAGTTCCAGCGTGCGCTTGTCGATCTTCCGGATTTGCTTTCCCATTTTGTCGGCATACCGCTTTACGAAGTACTCGACCAGCATCGGAATGTCTTCTTTCCGTTTCCGCAGAGGCGGCACCGGGATCGGGAAGACGTTCAACCTGTAGAACAGATCGGCCCGGAATGTTCCCGCCGCGATCGCGGCCGACAAATCGCGGTTGGTCGCTGTAATTACCCGGACATCGGTGGGAACGACCCGGTTACCCCCCATCCGTTCAAATTGGCGCTCCTGGAGCACTCGCAGCAATGAAATCTGTGTTTCGGCGGGAAGCTCGCCGATCTCATCGAGAAAGATAGTGCCGGAATGCGCCAGTTCAAAGCGGCCCTGGCGCTGTTGCAACGCGCCGGTGAATGCCCCTTTCTCGTGGCCAAATAGTTCCGAGGCGATCAACGAAGTCGGGATCGATGCGCGATTCACGCTGATGAACGCCTGACCGGCGCGCCGCGAGCGCTTGTGTATGGCGCGGGCGATCAGTTCTTTTCCGGTACCAGTTTCGCCTGTAATCAGCACGGTAGAATCGGTTGGAGCGACCTTCACGATGCTAGAGAGGACCGTTTCCAGGGCGGGCGAGGAGCCCACGATCTCCTCGAACATGAAGGCCTGATCGATTTGCTCCCTGAGGACCACGTTCTCGTCATGAAGGTGGTCTTTCAGCCGCTTGATTTCTTCGAAAGCTTGCTCCAATTCAGCTCTAGCCTGCCGCTGTGCGGTGACATCCATCACCGCCCCAATAAACTCGATGGTTCCTGCTGCATTTTTTGATGCATGAGCCACGATACAGACATGCTTGACGGAATCGTCCGGCAATAAAAGGCGACATTCGACATGACAATCTTTTCCATCGCGCTGCGCCCGATCGATGCGTTCCTGAACCAAAGCCCTGTCTTCCGGGTGGACCCGTTGGAGAACACGTTCAACCGCGGGTTGGATGGATCGGTCGTATCCATAGATCCGGAAGGTTTCTTCCGACCAGAACATTTCGCCAGTGGAGAGGCTGCAGCCGAAGCTGCCGGTCTGGCTCAGTCGCTGCGCCTCGGTCAGGTAGGCTTTGCTGCGGCGCAATTCCTCTTCTGCTTTTTTGCGGTCGTCAATGTCAGTCAACAAGAGATACCAGCCCGTGATACGACCTTCCGTGTCTCGCAGGGGGAGACCGCGCGCCTGGAACCAGCGGTACACACCGTCGGCTCGACGCTGACGAAGCTCATACGCATACGGCTGCCCGGTTTCGACCGAGTGCTTCCACGCGTCGAGCAGGCGAGGAAGGTCATCCGGATGAACGGTGTCGCTGGTGGCCCAATTCTTCAATTCCTCGGTCGTCTTGCCGAAATATTCCCGGACCTGGCGGTTGAGAAGTTCCACCTCGCCTGCCGCACTCATGGTGCATACAAGCCCAGGAATGGTATCGACGATCAGGCGTAGGCTCTGTTCATTCGACCTGAGGGCCTCCTCGGCACGTTTCCGCTCTTCAATATCGGTGTTCGTTCCGTACCATTTAACGACTTGTCCCGATCCGTCCCGCCAGGGACTGGCACGGAAGAGAAACCAGCGAAATTCGCCGTCGAAACGGCGCAGGCGCGCTTCAATCTCACCGGCTTCCCCAGAAGCCAGCAGGCGCCGCCAATAGTCTGTGAGCCTGGCCCGGTCTTCTCGATGAAGCGCAACAGTCCAGCCCCAATCCGACGCCTCTTCCGCAGAGAGGCCGGCATAATCCAGCCAGCGCCGGTTGAAGAATTCGGCAGAGCCGTCGGGACGGGCAGACCAGGCCAGCGCCGGAATCGTGTCAATGATGGTTCTCAGTCTATCTTCCGAGTTCTTGATTCCGACGAGAGCATTTTTGAGGGCTCGGTGTGATCGTTCAAGCTCGATCGCAATGAGCGCAATGTGGCCGGCCTCGTTGATTAACTCTAGATCTCGACGGTTCGGAGTCCGTGGCTCCGCATAGGACACGCAGAAGGTGCCTAGAACATCGCCGTCCTTCGAAATGAGTGGTTCGGACCAGGCCGCGCAGAACCCATGGGTCAGAGCCAAGTCCCGAGCTTCATCGGGCCATCGCGGATCGTTGGAAATATCCGGAATGACCACTCGTTGTTTCGTAAACGCGGCGGTGCCGCAAGAACCTCTGTTGGGACCGATCGGCCAAGGTGTGATGGCCGTCGTAAATGCGGCGGGAACGTGAGGGCCGGCACCTGGCAAGAGCTGCTTGCCGTCTACATCCATCAAACAAACCATTGAAACAGCAGCGGGGGCGTGGGCGTCGATCGCGGTACACAAATCGTTGAGGACCTCCGAGAGGCTTGCGCCATTGGCGATCATTTCCAGCGTTCGCTTTTCGGCAGCCAACAGGGACCCTGTTCGCTCTTGGGCCGAAGCAGGCGCTTGGCTCGAATCAGATTCCTTCGGATGAGCCGCCCGCATACCGTCCCCTTTCAGCGGCGTCTCGTCCTCTGGTCTGAGGCGTGATTCCGGAGAACTCATCATGTCGCCATCGTGGGTCACGCTTTTGCGACCAGTGCTTATAACATGCCGGTCTTCGGATTGGCCACGGTCGCGCGCGGGCCAAGGCGGGGAAGCGATCGTCGAGTCCGCGTGGCTCCCGCTCGCCCTCAGACCTCTTCCCAGCGGCCGCTCTTCTCCGAGCGGAAGAGCGCGTCGATCACCCGCATGTTGGCCACCGCGTCCTCCACGCCGTAGGGCAGGTCGATCTCCCCGCGAACGGCCCGGGAGAAGGCCTCGCCCTGGAGCGTGTACTGGTCGCACGCCGGGAGCGTCTCGGTGGCGATCGACGCGCCGTCGAGCGAGGTCCCGTCGTCGAGCAGGATGCGCATGGCGCCTCCCTGCGGGGCATTGAAGGGGATCTGGATCTCGATCCGGCCGCGGGTGCCGCAGATCTGCACACGCTGATAGGGCACGCACTGAGTGGACACGGTGAAGCCGAGCTGGCGTCCCTCGCCGAAGTCCACCAGGGCGCTGGTCATCCGGTCGGTGCCGAAGGCCGGATCGCGATCGACGAGCGCGACCGCGCGCCGAGGCTCGCACTCGAAGAGGAACCGGGAGCCGACGATGGGGTAGCAGCCGAGGTCATAGAGGCCTCCGCCGCCGATGGCCGCCTGGTTCCGGATGTTGCCCGGGTCCGCGTTGAAGAACGAGAAGAAGACCTGGACGGCGCGCAGAGTCCCGACCCGCCCCTGGCGGACCAACTCGCGAGCCCGCAGCCACTGCGGGTGGAAGCGGACCATGAAGGCCTCCATCACCCTCACGCCCGCGGGCACCGCCTGGAGCCGGCGCGCCTCGTCGGCGGAGAGCGCGATGGGCTTCTCGCAGAGCACGTGCTTCCCGGCTCGGGCGGCCGCGAGCGTCAGGGCGACGTGGAGGTGGTTGGGAAGCGGGTTGTAGACCGCCTCGATCGCCGGGTCGGCGAGCAGCGCCTCGTAGGATCCGTAGGCCACCGGGATCCCGAGCGCGTCGGCCGCCTTTCGCGCCGACGGCTGCGAGCGGGAAGCGATGGCCCTGAGATCGCAGCAGGTGCTCTTCTGCATGGCCGGAATCACTTTCTCGATCCCGATCCGCGCCGTGCTGAGCACGCCCCAGACGACTTTCTTCATGTGGTACCCCCCGGATGGCGTTCACCCGATTTTAGCCGCCCGCGGAGGCCGCGGGAAATACAGCCGACGTGGCAGAGCGCGGCGCGGGTATGTTACATCCCGCCGCGCACGGAGAGGCTGGCGAGTGAGGGCGGGCGCCAAGACGGACCGGTGGATGCGGGCCTGATCCGGAGTTCGATTGGGGATCTGACATGGCCAGCGAGAAGGGACCGGAACGCGGCGAGCACGAGGTACCGGGGAACGCGCGTCCGGAAACGGGGCCAGCGCCATCCAGCGTCGCGCTGGCGTCGCGGTTCCAGCAGATGTTTCCGGTCCTTTCCCCGGCCGAGCTCGACCGGGTCCGGCATTTCGGCGACGTGCGCCGGTTCCGTCCCGGCGAATTCCTCTATCAGGCGGGAAAACCCAGCTCGGGGACGTACGTGATTCTCTCCGGCCGCGTCGCGGTCATCGCTCGCGATGGGCTGGGCCGTCCCCTCCCGGTGGGCACGTTCGCGCAGCTGATCGGGGCGCCCGTGGAGGAGATGGCGGAGGTAGTCCCGGGCGAGGTCATGGCCGAGATCGGAGAGCTCTCCGGAAAGCCGAGTGTGAGTGTGATCGACGCTCAGGCGGTCGGGGAAGTGGAGGCAATCGTCGTTCCGCCCGGGGGGCTCCGAGCGCTGCTCATCGCCGAGGCCGAGCTTGGGGAGCGCATCCTGCGTGCGCTCATCCTCCGCCGCGTAGCCATGATCGAGACCGGTTTCGGAGGCCCGGTGCTCATCGGGCCGACCAGGTCCCCCGAAGTGACGCGGCTTTCTGGCTTCCTCGAACGCAGCGGGATTCCTTTCCGGGTGTTCGATCCCGACGAGGACGCGGACGCCTCGTCACTGCTCGCGCGCTTCGCCCCGCAACCGGGCGACCTCCCGATCGTCGTCATCTCGGACGGCACGGTGCTCAAGAACCCGACCAAGCAGGACCTGGCGCGGGTCCTGGGGCTGGTGGCAACGACCCTGCGCAGCGAGCCCTACGACGTGGCCATCGTCGGCGCCGGTCCAGCTGGACTGGCCGCGGCCGTCTATGGAGCGTCGGAGGGCCTCTCGATCCTGGTCCTGGAAGCGCTCACCTTTGGAGGACAGGCCGGCGCGAGCGCGCGCATCGAGAACTATCTGGGCTTTCCCACCGGCATCTCGGGGCAGGCGCTGATGGCGCGCGCTTTCACACAGGCCCAGAAGTTCGGGGCGGAGTTCAGTCTCTCCACCGAGGTGAAGCAGCTGGACTGCACGTCCGAGAGCTCGGGCCCTGATCCGGCACTCATCCTCGACCTTGCCGACGGCCGGCGGGTCCGGGCACGGGCGGTGGTAGTGGCTACGGGCGCGCGCTATCGACGTCCGGAGATCCCGAACCTGGCGCAGTTCGAGGGCCGCGGTGTCTCGTACTGGGCCTCGCCGGTCGAGGCTCGGCTGTGCCGCAACGAGGAGGTGGCCCTGCTGGGTGGAGGAAACGCGGCGGGGCAGGCAGCGGTTTTCCTCTCCAGCCATGCGCGCCAGGTGCGGATGCTGGTGCGCGGGCCAAGCCTCTCGAACACCATGTCGCGCTATCTGATCGACCGGATCTCAGCCTCCTCAAACATCGCGGTGCTCTGTGAGACCGAGATCGTGGGGCTCTTGGGTACGGCCGACCAGGGCCTGCAGGGCGTGCGCTGGCGCAACCGACGCACCGGAACCGAGGAGGAGCACGCCATCGCCCACTTCTTCCTCTTCACCGGCGCCGACCCGGCCGCCAGCTGGCTCGCCGGCTGCGGCGTCCCCCTGGATGACAAGGGGTTCATCCGAACCGGCGCCGACGTGGGTTCGACGGGGCGTGCCCTGCTGCCGATGGAGACCGGGGTCGAGGGGATCTTCGCCGTGGGCGACGTTCGCTCAGGTTCAGTGAAGCGGGTGGGGGCGGCCATCGGGGAAGGGGCGGCGGTGGTCGCCCAGCTGCACACTTTCCTCTCCCGGCGCGATTCCACGGCTGACAGCGCGAGGCGGGCGGAGGCGGCCCGGTCTGCCGCCCGCTCGGCCTGAGGAGCATCCTGGCGGATTGATACAGAGAGCGAGGACGGATACCGCGTCGCCACCCTGTCCTCAACGCACTCGCCGCGGGCTGGCTCCTGCGAGGGCAGGGAAGCCATCCAGAAAGCACGTGACGAAACCTGGCACTTGCCACCTCGGAGTGCCCTGCCTCAGCGGGCCGGCGCTGCCAGCGCGTACGCGCGCAGCTGCGCGTCCTGGTAGACCGGCGTGGACAGCTTCGCGCGAGTTTCCGGAGTCAGCCAGCCGCCGAAGGCCGATTCGATCAAGACCCGAGCGCCTTCCCGCCGCAGCTCCTCCAGCCGCGCGGGCGTGAGCGCCTTGATCACTCTCGCCGAAGAGAGCCATCGACGCTGCGGCAAGCCAGTTCACCAGCGGAAACTCCATCCCGACGATGCCCGGCAGCGAGCCGCGCTCCGCCGCGCGCGGGAGAAGCAAGTTCCAGCTCTCGTGCAGGAAAGCATGCGCGACGCCCAGGCCGTCGGCGTCGCGCCAGGCGTGCTCGCCGTGGGGAGGCAGCGCGAGCGCCTGCAGCTTCCAGAACAAGGACGCGGCCATGGCGAAGAGCAACAACAGACGCGGGGTCCATGCCTCGATCGCGACCGCTCGCGCCTCGGCCATGGCGGAATCCTTACCATGCGGTCGGTGGCCGGCGTGCGAGCCCCGGCAGCCGGAGGCGGAAGCACCTGCGAAACCGGCCGCGAACAGCAGCGCGCCAGAGCGGCGTCCGCCGCCGCTCTGACCAGCACTGCAGGGAGCGCAGCGCTTCGAGGCTTGCCCTGGATCTCATTGCTTCAGCGGCGCCGAGCGGGTTAGATGGCCGCCTTGATCCCGTCCGTTCAAGAGCGCGTCGAGCGCGAGGTAAAAGCTTACGACCAAGGGGAGGTATTCGCCCGTTCGCTTCGATTACAAACCCGATTTCAGCATGTCTTCTTCGGACCGAATACCAAGTGGCTGCTCGACTACGTCGATGAGCTGATCGCGACCAAGGCGCCCGGCGGCACGGTGCTCGATTACGGCTGCTTCACCGGCGATCTGTACGGCATGTTGGCACCTTTCCGCCCGGCGCGCATCGTCGGAATCGATATCTCCGAAGAAGGAATCCGGCAGGCGCGCGCCCGGTACGGGCAATTCGTGGAATATCTGGTGATGGACGCGCACCGCACCACGTTCCCCGACGCGACCTTCGATCTCGTGGTCGGCAGGAGCATCCTCCATCACTTGGACTGGGAGGTGGCGATCCTGGAAGTCCATCGCATTCTCAAGCCGGGCGGGATGGCCGTCTTCACCGAACCGCTCGGAGGCAATCCTGCGGCCAAGCTCATCCGTGCTCTGACGCCCAAGGCCAGGACGCCCGACGAGAGGCCGGTGGTCAGGAGCCAGATCCGATTCGCCGACGAGCTGATGGGTTCCAATCGCCATCGATATGCGAATCTGCTCTCCGTTCCACTCGCGATGCTGACCAGTCTCGCGCTGAAGTCCCCCGACAACGCGATTCTGCGCGCGGTCGATCCGATCGACCGGTTCTTGTCCCGCACGCCGATCCGCTACTGGATGCGGCAGGCCGCCCTGGTCTGGACGAAGAAAGACTGAGACGCCCTGGCAACCCCGCGCTCGGCGAGGACAGGTCCGAATGAACCTCACCGCGGCGTCACGGCAACGCATACAGAGCGGCGCGACCCTTCTGACAGATCGGCTGTGTCTGCGGCGTCGGTCCCGGCAGCGGAACGCCATAACGAAGGCGCTCGCCCACGAAGCGGTGGGTGGGTTTCTTTGCCGGGAGCGCAGCGTCGATCTCATCGAACAGAGTGCAGTGCTGGTGCGGTCGCGTGATGGCGCGGCCGGTGAGGGCGGGAATCCATTGGGTCGCATCGCCGTAGGGGCCATCGATGAGAGCGTCGGTCGGAATCGTGGCAGCGATGCACCGCAAGCTCTCCACATCGTTCTCGGTAGCGATGGGCACTGCGTGCCCCGTCACATACGCCCGCACCGAAAGGGCGGCCAGCAGTGCGAGCGAGGCGGCGCCAAGCCCGATTCTGGGCCGCGCGGCGAAAAGGCCGCTCGCCGCATGCGCGACCAGAGGCGCACCAGCCAGGACGAGAAGGGGCGCGAATCGCGCCGGGTTGAAGAGTATCCCCAAGAGCGGCAGGCTAGGACCCACCGCTAGCAGGCTAGCCAGGAGGCTCATCCCGCCCGCGGCAAGAGCCACGCGACGCCGACCGACGGGGCTGGCCAACTCGAGTAGCACGGCGACCCCCAGGGTGATGACGTACGCCGGACCGAGGAGCCGGGGTAGGGCGAAAAACACTCGGAGCGGCCAGAGCAAAGGCGAACCTGGCGCGAGCGCCTCCGTGCTGTGCTGGTTGTCGAAAATCCAGGCCGCCTCACGGGGCGATAGACTCGGGCCTCCCAGCCGCAACCAGAGGAACGCCCCCGCAAGCCCCAAGAGCCCGAGCGCGACCGCGAGCAGCGACCGGAGCGTGCGCAACCGAGGCAAGAGAGGCATCGCGGCCAGCGAAAGAACGCCCACGCAAGCCCCCATTGGATGTGCCGCTGCGGCGCCGGCAAGCAGCAGCGCCACGAAGGCCGCCGTGCGCAACGGCCGCTCTGCGCTTCTCCGGACCAACTCAGCGACCGCGAGCAACGCAAGGGCCGCGGCAAAGGCAGTCGGATTCCCGCCCCAGGTGAAGAAGCTCTGGGGCACCTTGGCGATGAACACGCAGAGGACGGCCAGCGGGGCAGCGAGCGGAACGGTAAACGCCTCGAACAGCCGCTGCAGGGCGAGTTGATAGAGCAGATAGCTCGCGCAGCCGACGAGGAGCCCAGCTCTGGCGTAACCGAGTAGCGGCGAAAGGAGCGCGACCCAGGCTGAGAAACCACGCGGATAGGCAGAAACTTCGACCGCGCCCCAGGCGGGCGAGAGGGTACGGGTTCCCTCTCGCAACGCGCGCGCAAGGGCAACGTGCATGGCCATGTCGGCGCCGGGCGCGACTGGCAGCGTAAGGATGGGCAGCAGCAAGATGAGACCCAGCCAGGGTGCGAACCGCAAGATCGTCGGCGCAGTGGTCGGCGCGCTCGAGCCCCTATCGCCCGAGAGCCGACTTCCCAAAATGGCTCCCAGCGCTGCGGCCACTGCCAATCGCAGCAGCCCACCACCGGGAGCGAGCGTCGCCACACTACCGCCCGCGAGTGCTCCGAGGAGCATCGCCTCGAGCGAGGCTGTCCAGGTGCGAATCGTCGGCACGGCTGTGATCGTACCGCTCTCGAGCACCGGGAAACGATGATTGTGCAGCTCGAAGGCGCGGTGCCCAGGTGCCGAGTAGCGATGCGGTCGAGATGATGGTCCTGCGGCGCGGCCGGCGACCTGCGTGTAGAGTCCAACTCCCACACGCTCGCGGCAGACAGCCGCGCTCCAGCGGCGAAACTTCCGGAGGCCTCGATGCCCCAGTACAAGCTGACCTACTTCGACGCGGCCACCAGCCGCGGCGAGGAATGCCGCCTGGCGCTCCACGTCGCCGGCCTTCCCTTCGAGGACGAGCGGCTGACCCGCGACCAGTGGGCTGCTCGCAAGGCGAGCACCCCCTTCGGCGCCCTGCCGGTGCTCGCCATCGACGGCCGCCAGCTCGCGCAGTCGAATGCCATCCTCCGCTTCATCGGCTCGCAGCATGGATTGCACCCGGTGGAGCCGCTCGAAGCCGCGCTGCACGAATCGTTGATGTGCGCCGTCGAGGATCTGCGGACGCGGATGGGGCCGATCATCCGCATCAAGGACGAGGCGGAGAAAAAGCGGGCACGGCAAGAGGCCGCAGGGGGCTATCTGCAAGAATGGGGCGCTGCGATCGAGCGCCAGATCGGCGCCGGGCCGTACCTCGCGGGGATGAAGCTGTGCGTGGCCGATCTGAAACTGTTCGTCGCTGCCGGGGCGTATCTGAAGGGAACGGTCGATTACATTCCGACCGACGTGTTCGGCGCGTTCCCCAAATTGCTGCGGTTGGTCGAGGCGGTGAAGCAGCATCCTAGGGTCGTCGGTTGGTATGCACGAAAGTAGCGAGGACCATGAGCATGGTTGCCAAGGGGGGCCGGTACGCCAACGGAAGCGCGATCGGCTACACCAGCCGGGTATCGCGAGACGTGATCGAGACCACCACCTACGGCTTTGGCGGCGATGGGTCCTGGTCCATCCGCGGCAACACCGTCACCCTCACCGAGGACAAGGCCAGAGGCAGTCCGGACGTCGGCCAGTTCCGCCTGGAGCAAGAGAGCGACGACGGGCACAAATGGAAGGAGCGCCTCTGCGTCCTGAACAAGGTCGGCGATATCTGTTACCGGCGGGAGCCCTGAGCGGACGACGCGTATAGCGCGGCCGCGCCGAAATCCGGCGCGGTTGAGGCCGGCCATCCGTCCACCAAGCTGAGGCCTTGGTGTCGGGTTGACCTGCGCTCCTCCGCGCAGAAAGATGCAACCGGATGAGACTCGTCAACCGGCCACACGTGACGACGTCACACATTCAATCGAGGCCCAAGTCGCGCAAGAGTGCCTGGCCCTCGGGCCACGATCCGAGCTTCGACGCGCTGTTCAGGTGACCTTTCGCGCCGACCTCGACGATGCGCGCTCCCCAGGCAGAGGCGAATTGCCGCGCGCGCTCGGGGGACACCCACTCGTCGTCGCTGCTGATCACGACCGTAGCCTTGAACGGCAGCCGCTCGAGGGGCATGGGCACGAAGCCGTCGGTCCCGGGCGGGTACTTCGGCGACTCGACGTCGCTCGGCGCGACGAGGAGCGCGCCCTTGATCTTCGCCAACTCGGAGGGCGTGGCTTCCCTTGCGAGATGCGCGACCGTGGCGCAGCCGAGGCTGTGCGCGGCCAGCACCACGGGCCCGGGCGCGTTGCGTATGGCGGCCCGGATGCGTTCGATCCAGTCGGCCCGCCTGGGCGTCTCCCAGTTCTCTTGCTCGACGCGGCAGGTGTGCTTGCGCTCGCGCTCCCAGTACGTCTGCCAGTGGTCGGGGCCACTGCTCCACAGCCCGGGGATGGTCAGCAGGGTGATCATCGAGCAGTCGATCTAACACGGGCTGCGCGACCGGGAAGGCACCACTCGGTGGACGTGCTTGCAAGTACGGCGCGTCGTCCCGCTCTCGCCAGCTGCTCCGTCTGCTGTTCCCCTGAAGCTCCTTCGAAAGGTTCCTTATTCAACGTGCTGGCTTCGCCTTCGCGTGATGTCCAGGCTGAGGTTCGGGCTCGCGGGGCCAGCGCGCCAGACCTCCGCTTTCGTCAGACCTTGCATTCTCCAAATGCTCGGCGTATCACCGCTGCAAGGTCAGAGATCCAGCTGGCCGAGCGCTCCAAGCATTGACAACGATCATCAAGGTGCTTGCTGTCTGAGAGGGGGGAGTCATGCTGAAGGGCAATCAAGGAACAATGGGTGCAATACACCAAACCGCATCATCTACGCGTGATGGGACCCGGCACGTATCACGAGCAGATGTTGACGATGTTCGGAGTCCGCTTGGGCAAGCACGGGCTCGTTCTGTAAGGTCTTCGTCCTCGCAAGATGTAAACGTCCTCCGCTGGCTGTTCGGCTTGCCTTACATGACCACGCGGCGGCGTCCCTAGAAAGGATCCTCAGAGCGGGTACTGAGATAGCCGGGAAACTGACAAGAAGGAACTTCCGGGCGGGGCACTCCGGAAGCAGGCCGGGTGCGAGGGGGGGGCCATCGCGACCCGGCCTGCTTCACGGCTGCGGCCCGTGCGGACGTCCTCGGGTACGCATCGCAAGCGCCATCGACAATTCGTGCCCCTGACGTCCTTGGGGGGACAGGCCACAGGGGTCGTCGGCGGCGATCTTCACTCGCGTGCCCTCCTCCATCACTCCGTGCCGTTGCGCACGTACCGGTTCGACAACCGCAGTGCGCGGCGCGGAACAGAAATCGTCCGCGGCAGGACGTCCGTCCGTGTATCAGACCTTGGTCGGAGTGGACAGCCGTCTCAACTAGGAGTCGACTGTGGCCGGCGGGGGGGCCCGCGGACAACAGAGTTGTTCCACGCCTGCCTCGCTGGCTGTCTCATCTTCCGATGGAGGCGATCTGGAAGCGCTGTCGGATGCGGATCTCGTGTCGAACCACCTCGCTGCGGGTGGCGGTGGCGGGAGCATCTGGCTGCAGGAGCTCTTCCGCCGGCACTACACGAAGGTGGTGACATGGTGTCTGCGAGTCGCCGGCGACCGCGAGGAAGCCCATGACCTCGCGCAGGGAGTGTTCTTGAAGGCGCAGCGCTATCTCGGATCTTTTCGCGGAGATTCGAAAGTGTCCACGTGGCTCTATTCGATCACGAGGAGCGAGTGCCTGAATTATCTCAGATCGCGCTCTTCGCTCAACGATGCGCTGGACGACGACGTGGCCGAGGCGCTGCCCGATGATCCGGAGTCGCGACCGGAAAACGTTTTCGAATTTCGTTCCTCCGTCCAGGCCGCGCGCGCTCTCCTGGATCGCGAGCTCACCAATGTGGAGAAGCGCGTGTTCACGCTGCACTACGGCGACGACGTGCCGCTGCAGACCATCACCCGCCTGCTCGGGTTGGAGAACCCCAGCGGCGCGAAGGCGTACCTCGTCAGCGCGAGGCGCAAGCTGGCCCGCGCCCTCCAGCGATGGCGGGCTTGCGAAAGGCTGAACGCGTAGCACAGGGAGATCAGAGCATGGCGGAAGCGGAAGCGAGATCGAGGGAACGCTCTTTGCTGAGGAAGGCCCTGTCGCCTTCCTACGCCTGTGCCACTCCGCTCGAGCTGGGCGGCCTCGCCGACGGGTCGCTCGCACGACCCGCCGCTGCGCCCCTGAGGGATCACGTCTCGGGCTGCGCGCGCTGCCAGACCGAGCTGACGCTCTTGAAGGAGTTCGACAACGCCGCTCCGCGGCCCGACGAGGAGCGCGCGGTGAGCTGGATCTCGGCGCGCCTGGAGCGCCGGTTCTCGGAGGCGAGCGCAGGACCTTCACCCTCGCGGACCCACCACGGGGCGGCGCTGCCGCGGCGTTCCCGGTTCATGGCGCTGAACGTGGGTGGATTCGCAGTGGCGGCCGCGACGCTGGCCGCGGCCGTGGCCATCGGGCTGCGGGAAGGCCGTGCACCGGAGTTGGCGCAGCCCTCGGCGACCGCGCCCACTGTCTTGCGGTCAGCCGGGATCACGACACTCTCTCCTGCCGGAGATCTGGACGCGCCGCCCAACGAGCTGCGCTGGGAGCCGCGGACCGACGCCGCGTCGTATTCGGTACAGGTGATGGAAGTCGATTACGCCGAGCTGTGGAGCGCCGAGACCCACGACGCGAGCATCGCCCTACCTCCGGCGGTCCGGGCGCGGATCGTTCCCGGTAAGCCGCTCCTCTGGGAGGTGGTCGCGAAAGACGCGGCCGGCAGGGGGGTCGCGTGGTCCGGGAAACAACGGTTCAGGATCAAGACGTAGCTGCAGGATCAGGGGGGGAAGATGAGTCCCGTCGGGTGTCGGTCGCGTGTTCGTTTCGTCGCGGC
>Ga0209235_1001220_pt1 | contig 13804 bp, 12 predicted proteins | sample GraSoi013_1_20cm_4_FD_185817 | JGI IMG/M metagenome (GOLD analysis project Ga0209235, IMG submission 185817) | Grasslands soil microbial communities from the Angelo Coastal Reserve, California, USA - Sample 09_25_2013_1_20cm (SPAdes) (version 2) | ecosystem: Environmental > Terrestrial > Soil >...
GCGAGACCGAGTCGTTCACCTATGCCGAGCTCGTCCGCCGCCACTCGGCCACCGAGCAGATCTCCTGCAAGATTACGGATGAGCACCTCGCGGACATCCACCGGCTCGCCATGGCGCAGGAAGCGAGGATGGCGCGGCAGCGCGGTGAACGCGTGAAGAAGCACAAGACGGTCGCGATGGCGCGCCCCCGCACCGCGCGGCACGCGACGGCTTCTAACTAATCGGCTACTGAAGGCCCACTTCTTCCCACAGCCGCCGCGAATGTAGGTGTCGCGGCGAAATCCCAGGCACACAGGAATTCGGGCGGTCGTTCGAGCGGTTTGAAGGCCTGTCGAAGTACGCCGTTCCAAGCGGCAGAACAAAGGAGTGGTCATGCGGAAATATCTCACCTTTGGCCTCCTCGTCCCCCTCGCGGTTGCCTGCGCCACGCCCGGCAAGCGGACGGCCATCGGTGCCGGAGGCGGAGCCGCCGTGGGCGCCGGTATCGGCGCGATCGCGGGCGGATGGAAGGGCGCGGTCATCGGCGCGGCGGCGGGCGGCCTGGCCGGCGGCGCTGTCGGGAACTACCTCGACAAGCAGGCCGAAGAGTTGAAGGAAGTGGCGGAGAGCACGAAGCGGACCAAGGACGGCATCCTGGTCGATCTGAAGAGCAAGCTGCTGTTCACGACGGACAGCGCGGTCCTCAAGCCCGAGGCAGTCGAGCTGGTGGCGAAGCTCGGCGACATCCTCGCCAAGTACCCGGAGGATCGGATCCGGGTCACCGGCCACACCGACTCGACGGGATCGGTGGCGCACAACGAGGAGCTCTCGCTGCGCCGCGCGAAGGCCGTGCGCGACGTCCTGCAGGGACGCGGGGTCAAGCCGGAGCAGATGCTGGTCGAGGGCATGGGTCCGGGGCGGCCGATCGCGAGCAACAGCACCGCGGCGGGCAGGGCGCAGAACCGCCGTGTCGAGCTGCACATCGACGTGCCGACGCAGGTGGCGTCTGGGTAGCGGCGGTTCAAGGCGGTTTCCGCCTCCGCGGAAACCGCCAGCAACTGCATAGGCGCAAAGCCGCCTTCGCGGCAGCGCCTATTCAAACATCCGGTCGACGCTCACCACCTGCACGTCCGCGTCGTCTTTCGCGCCGAAGGGGAACTTCTCGATCTCCTTGTCGGTCGCGAGCTGCGCGGCGGGCTTCTCCGGCGTCTTGCCGGTCGCGTCCTGCTGATAGTGGATCGGCGTGGGGTCTTCGGCGAGCACCGTCTTCTTCACCGACGCCATGTCCTTTCCCGCGACGACGATCTCGAGCTTCGCCGGGTCGATCCAATTGCGCCAGGCCGCGTTCACCTGGTCGACGGTCACGCCGCGCAGCGCCGAGCGCCACGATGCCAGGAACGCGCCCATTCCGTAGAAGTGATCGTCGAGCGCATAGCCCAGCTTGCGCGCGTCGGTCTGGTCGAAGAGCAGGATGTACCCGTCGAGAAAGCCCTTGGTCTGCTCCACCTCCTGCGCCGAGAAGGGCTCGTCACCGAGCGTCCGTGCCAGCTCGTACAGCGCGGCGCGGACCGCGAACAGGCGGTTCTCGTCGCGCACCGGACGCAGCCAGATGGTGAATTCCTGCTGGTGCCGCGCGCGGCCTGTCTGGGCTGTCGCCTGATCTCCGCCTTCCTGCTGGAAGTGCTCGATGTACGCGTAATCGCCGTAGTTCAGCCCCCGCGCCTCGCGCAGCCGCTGCATGAGCCGGCCGTTCTGCTGCCGGTGCTCGCCGAACGCGCTGCGCGCGAGCGACATCGCCGGCCAGTCCTCGTCCGCATGCGAGAGCGCCCAGGGCATCCCGATAGAGATGGCGGTCGAATCGGCGTTCTTCTCCACGAGCAGGAAGCGCGGTCCGTGCGGCCGCGCCTGTGGGATGGCGGCAGGCGCCTGGGACTTCGCGGGCAGCGCCGAGAGCGCCTGCGCGATGTCGCGGCCGAGGTTCTCCGGATATCCGCCCGAGACGCCCACCTCGAGGCGATCGGCGGTGAACACGCGACCTGCATGCTGCTGCAATTCCTGGACGGTCATCGACTTGAGGTCCGAAGCGTGGCCGAGGATGAGGCGCTCGTACGGATGACCGTGGAACATCGTCTCTTGCAGGGACTCCTTGCCCAGGTTCTCGTCGTCGCCCTGCCGCAGCCGTTTCTCGATGTCGTTGACGGCGTCCTCGCGCAAGCGCCGGAACTCCGCGGGGTCCCAGCGCGGGTGGAGGACCACATCGGTGACGATGGGGAGGAGCTTCGCCAGGTTGTCCTTGTGCACGCGAGCCATGAAAGTGGTCAGCTCCTTGTCCACCCGGACGTCCAACTCGGCGGCGAGCGGAAAGAGCGCCTCGAGCAGCTGCTTCGCGCTCAGCGCCTGCGTGCCGCCCTCTGTCATCACGCGCGCGGTCAGATCGGTGAGGCCGGCTTTGCCGCGCGGGTCGTCGACCGAACCGGTGCGGAAACGGATCTGGACGTCGACGATCGCGTTCTGGTTCGCGGGCAGCTCGAGAAGGGTGACGCCGGAGGGAAGCGTCGTGATCTTCGGAGCGGCGGGAACGCCCGATTCACGCTGCGGCGCAGCGGCAGCGCGCGCGGCCGTGCCGGCGGCCCGAGCGGCGGGTTTGTGCGGCTCGGCGCCCGGAGCGATGACGCCGCCATCGCGTTCGGGTTCGAGCGCTGCGGCGGCCGGCGCATTGCGGACCGTCTCCTGCTGCTGCGCGCAGGCAGCGGCGAGGACAAGCGCAGTCCAGAGGACGCGCTTCATCGCCCGTCCCCCTTCCGCCCCGTCACCAGCGTGACCGTGGTCCGATTCAGGTCCATGAAGTTGCCCTTGGCGAAGTCCTGTAGATCGCGCGGCTGCACGGTAGCGAGCGCGGCGAACTCCTTGTTCAGGTGGTCCACGTCGCCGGTCGGCGCCGTGGTCACCGCCAGGGTCACGGCCGCCGCGTCGGCCTTGTCGAGGCCCATGATGTTCGAGTAGCGCAGGTTCGAGCGCACGGCATCGAGACGTTTCGCGTCCACGCGTCCGCCGGCGAGGTTCTTGATCTCGCGCAGCACCGCGAACTCCACCGCGCGGAGGTTCTTCGCATCCTTCACGCGCATGAGGACGCCGAACAGATTCGGGTCGCGGTGATCGCTGTACGTCGCATCCATCGAATCGACCAGCTGCTTGCCGAGCACCAGGTTCTGGTAGAGCGGGCTGGTGGGGCCGAACAGGTACGCGTTGAGCAGGCTCTGGACCGCCGCGCGCTTGATGTCGCTGGCCGCCGGCGTGTGCCAGGTGATCCAGAGGCGCGGCAGGGTGGGCTTGTCCCAGTCGACCTGCGCGTGCCGGCTCTGTCGTTGCTTCGGCTCGACGGGAATGCGCGCCGCATCGGGCCTGCCCTTCCAGCTCCCGTACGCCTTCTCGATCTGCGCGAGCGCGGCCTCCTTGTCGAAGTCGCCGGCGATGAAGATGGTCGCGTTGTCTGGCGTGTAATAGCGACGGAAGAACTCGCGCGAGTACTCGTAGCCCGACGGCATGTTCTCGATGTCCTTCGGGTAGCCGATGACGGTATGCGCGTACGGGTGCCGTGTGAACGCGGTCTCCACCAGCTTCTCGAACATCTTCTGCTCGGGGTTGCTGGCGCTCTTGAGGTACTCGCCGAGGATGGCGCCGGCCTCGGTGCGGAAGGCGGCCTCGTCGTATTCGAGGTTCTGGAAGCGATCGGCCTCGTACTCGATGATGGTCGGCAGCGCTTTCGCCGGACCGTAGAGGTGGTAGACGGTCATGTCCTCGCTGGTGAACGCGTTGGTGTTCAGGCCGAGGCGCGTGACCGTCTGGTTGTACTCCTCCGCCGGATGCTGCTTCGTTCCGCGGAACATCATGTGCTCGAAGAAGTGCGCGTATCCGGACCTGCCTTTCTCCACTTCGTTGCGGCTGCCGACGCGCATCAGCGTGTAGTAGGCGACCAGTCCCGGGGCCTCGTAGGAGATGAAAACGACGCGCAAGCCATTCGGGAGCGAATGCATCTCCACCGGGAAGGGGAACGCCTTCTCGGCAGCGGGCGCGGGTGCTGCGGAGGCCGCGACCAGCGCGGCCAGGAACGGAACCATCATGAATCCTCCGAGGGGCGCGCATCGTAGCCGACACGAGCGCCAAATCAAGGAAGGAAATCCTCCGATTGAAGAGCGAATCAGCTTTGCAATTCGGGGCGGTTGGAGTCGGCTGCCCAGAGGGCAAAGCGGTGCTTGCCCGAGGACTTCGCCTCGTACATGGCGCCGTCGGCCCGGTCGAGGAGTTGTTCGGGAGCGTCGGGCGCGGATTCGAACCACGCCATTCCGACGGAAGCGCCGAGGTCCAAACCGGGGTAGCGGTTGCCGAGTGCGCGGGTGCGCGCGAGGAGGCGGTGCGCGAGCGGCTCGACGGCGGCGCGCTTCGCCTCGGTGAAGAGGACGGCGAATTCGTCGCCGCCCAGCCTCGCCGCCACGTCGCTGGCGCGGATGGTCTCGCGGATCGCATGTGCGATCTTCCTGAGGAACTGGTCGCCCTCGACGTGGCCCTTCTCGTCGTTCAGCCGCTTGAAGTTGTCGACGTCGATGTAGGCGATGCAGACCGGCGCGCCGGTGCGTTTTGCGTGCGCCAGCTCCGCGCTGAGGCGCTCGATGAAGGCGCGCCGATTCGGCAGGTTCGTGAGCGGGTCGGTGCGCGCGAGCTTCTCCGCTCCCTGCAGCAGCTCGGCGAGGCGGGCGTTCATCTCCTTCAACCGTCGCCGGTCCTCGCGGATGCGCACCACCATCGCCGCCATCGCCACCAGCATGAGCAGGCGGGACATCGAATTCCACGTCAGCGTGCGCGTCGACTCGCCGCGATGTCCCCAAGCTTCCGCCTCGAACCAGACGACGCCGGCCGTGAGCGACGCCAGCAGCGCCGGCCCGCGGCCGAGCCACCAGGCCGCTCCCAGCACCGGGATGACGTAGAAGAGGGCGAACGACATCCACGGTCCGGTCACGTAGTCGAGCAGCCCGACCAGCGCGATGGCGGCGACGGCGAGCACCGCGAACGTCGTCCGCAGCAGGCCGGGCTTGTCGTAGCGTGGTTCCAATTGCGAAAAAGCTAACCCGCGCTGCCGCTCAGGTCGATTTCGCGGCCGTCCACACCGGCACCTGCCAGAGAGCGTATCCGCGCGGGTCGCGCACGCAGGCGATCATCTCGCGCCAGCGCCGCTCCACCTCCTCGCGCGGCACGCCCGTATGCTGGACGATGGGGTCGGTGTAGCCGTCGCGCCAGGCTTCCCAGATGCGCGCGAACGTCTCGCGGGGAACGCGTAGGGTGTCGACCACGACGTAGTCTGCCTTGATGTCGCGCAGCCCGAGATCGGCGAGGTGCGTGAAGGTCTTGCGGCCGACGTGCAGATCGCAACCGACCGCCGGGCCGTAGCGGTTCGGGATGCGCTGCCAGAAGCCGTCCGAGTCCAGCTCGGTGGGATGGCACCAGAGCATTCCGTAGTCCTCGGCGATCAGGTGCAGGCGGCCCCCCGGCTTGAGCACGCGCGCCATTTCGCTGAGAGCGCGGCGGGCATCCGGGAGCGCCTGCAGCACGTGGCGGCTGATGGCCAGGTCGAACTGGGAATCTGCGAGCGGCAGATGCAGCGCATCTCCGTGCTGGAAGCGGACGCGCTCGCCGAGGTCTCGACACCGCGCGCGAGCGCGTTCCAGGTGCGATTCCTCGAGGTCGATGCCGAGATAACTGGCGTGCGGAAAGAGGCCTGCGATCCGCGGAGCGATCTCACCCGTTCCGCATCCCGAGTCGAGGACGCGCGCGCCCTTGGGCGGCGGATGCCGCCGGAAGATGGGCGCTTCCTGCGGCCAGATCGCCTCCATCTGCGCCGCCAGGTTGCGGACCATCGATTCGTCCGCCATTTCCCTTGCTTGTGGGCTGCTCGGGTTCATGCGCGCGAGCTTAACCTCGGTTCCCCGCGGTCGCTCATGCTCGTCCTCAGCGCCGCGGAGCGGCCGAGCTCGCCACGGCTCGCTCCTCGGCGGCCACCAGCGCGAGGAAGTCGGCGAGCGTCCGCCCCGGCTCGTCCTCGAACCGGTCCTCGAGAATCTGCAGCCCGTCGATCCGGTCGAGTCGGAAGTTGCGGAAGGCGCTTCGCATCTCGCACCAGGCGGTGAGCGTCCAGGTGTGGCCCCAGTACGCAAGCCCGAGCGGGTGGACCACGCGCTCGCTTCCCGCCTGCGCCTTGTCGACGTAATGGAAGCGCGCTTTGCGGTGCTCGCGGATGGCGCGGCGGAAGTCCTCGAGACCCGAGCGGAACCGCTCGCTGAGATGGAAGCCGGGTGCCATCAGAGCGGAATCCGCGAGCCGGGACTTCAGCTTGGGAGGCAGCACGGTCTCGATCTTCTGCAGCGCCTCCTCCGCCGCGCGGGCGAGCTTCTTGTCCGCCCAGGCGCGCACGATGCGCGCGCCGAAGACCAGCGCCTCGATTTCCTCCTCGTCGAACATCAGCGGCGGCAGCTCGTAGCTGCGGTCGAGCGCGTACCCGACGCCGGCCTCGCCCCGGATGGGGACGCCGGAGACGAGCAGGTCGCGGATGTCCCGATAGACGGTCCGCTCCGACACCTCCAGCGCCTCGGCCAGCTGGCGGGCGGTGGTCGCGCCGCGCCGCCGCAGCCGCTGGACGATGCGAAAGAGCCGGTCCGCTCGCCGCATGCTCGAGCCAGCTTACCTCCGGAGGCGGATCCTGCGCCTCGGCTCCTGACAGCGTGCTGTCAGGAGAGATCGTCCTTGGAACCGGCCGGGAAGATCGGGTACGTGGAGCCTGTGCTTGCAATCCTGGCGATCGTGGCGCTTCTGGCGGCGCCCGCGCCCGGCCCCGACGACGTCACCGTCGAAGCGCCCGGCACCGGGCCGGGCGGGACCGTCTATTTCGGGGTGGGAGCGACGTTCATCGCCGCGCAGTCGCCCGGCGGCGGGCTCTCGTACGAGCTCGCGATCGAGCTCCAGCGCGTCCTGCTGTTGATCGATGTGCTCGGTGGCGACGGCGTGCACAACTACGGGACTTTCCTCGCGAATGCCGAAATCGGCGGCGTGCTGAGCACGTCGGACTGGACGCCTTACCTGCTCGGCGGGGTCGGGTACCTCGCGAGAGGAAGGCTCGTCTTCGATGCGTCTTCGCAGCCCGTTCGCGAGCACGTGGTCCTCACGGCGGAGGCGGGAACCGTCATCGGGCGGCAGCGCCGCTGGGGACAGATCTGGGCGGGCCTGCGGTTCCTCGTTCCGATCAAAACGACCGTGGAAAGCGGGGCGACGTTGCCGGACCTGCCTTGGGGCCTCCTCACGGTGCGCTTCCTGCTTTGACGCACTCGTTACCGCGTCAAACGGAGATCGAGGCCGGCTCACCCCGCCTGAGAGGGACCGGGCAGGCTTTGACGCGTTGCCCGGTCCTTTCGCTTGCGTCATTCCGCCTTCTGGAAGACGCCGATCCGCGCGCCCGCCGGATCCTGCAGGACGGCGAACGACCCTTCCTTGATGTCGGTGCGCGGCGTGATCACGGTCGCGCCCAGCTTCTGGGCGCGCGCGACCGTCTCGTCGATCTTCGGCACCCTGATGTACGCGAGCCAGGCGCTGCGCGCTCCGGGCTCCTGCTGTGCCGTCAGTCCGGCGCCGGGGCCCTCCTGGGGATCGATCTCGGTGTACGTGCCGTGACCCGGCACCGGGGTGTCCTTGGTCTTCCATCCGAAGAGCTCGGCGTAGAAGCTCTTCGCGCGCGTCGCGTCGGTCGAGTGCAGCTCGAGGTACGTGAACGGATTGGCCATGTGCGTTCCTCCTGTGGGAACGCACTCTGCGCGGGGGCTCCTGACAGCATGGTGTCAGCAGACTGCGGCCCTTGACTGCGCCGCTTCGGCGCGGCATACAACGCGCCCTTGCGCCTGTGCCCAGGTAGCTCAGTCGGCAGAGCAGGGGACTGAAAATCCCCGTGTCGGTGGTTCGATTCCGCCCCTGGGCACCAACATCCCGCCTAAATCAGGCAGCATTTCCCGAAGCGCGAATCACTTCAGTATTGCGACTGTGCTTCGCCGTACCTGCAGGCCGCGCGCGTACGCCGCCCGAGCGCAAGCTGCGGCGCTCATGCCGCTGCCAGGCGAGGAGCAGATCCGCCGGGCGGAAACATCGGCAGTCGAGGCGTCGGTGCGCTACGCTACCGTGCACGACGGATGGCACCCACCCGTTTAACGCCGGCGACGCAAACGCCACGCTGGCCACCGAGTATACCCGTCACACTTACCAGAGCACCATCGCGTCGACGGGCCAACGATCCGTGCGTCGCGCTGCGGCGGAGCAACCGCGAGGCGGCCGGTCTGGAGGGAACGAGACGCTGAGCGTGACGCTCGAGCTCGACGGCGAGAAGCGCGAGATCGAGTCGCGTCCGGACCTCGTGCGCGCGCTGAAGCGAAGCCGCCCGCGTGGGTGCGCTGGCGCGTGCTGAGCTACAGCCACCAGCGCGAGCACGTCGAGGCCATCGAAGATGCGCGAAAGTCCGAGACGCGCGCGCGGCGCATCGAGGGAGCCGTCCGGATGATCGCGTCCCGGCCGGCCAGACCGGCGAGAACCGGGAAGTGCGCACGTCATTGCGACCTCGCCTGGACGCGGCGTGGCACGAGAGCCGTCCGATGCCGAAGAACCCAGACGACCGAGCAGCGGCTCGCGTGGCACCAGGCGCACGAGAAGAACTGCGGGTGCCGTCCGATGCGGGCGAAGCTGCGAGCGATGATGCAATGACTCGCTACGCGCTGCTGCTCCGCGGCGTGAACGTCGGCGCGAGTAACAGCGTGCCGATGGCCGAGCTCCGGGCAATACTCACGAAGTTCGGATGCACCGACGTGGAGACCTACGTGCAGAGCGGCAACGCCGTGTTCGGCACGAAGATCGGAGCGGCCGCCCTCACGAAGGCGATCGAGGAAGCGCTCGAGCAGTACATAGGCCGGCCAATCGCCACGACGCTCCGAACGCTGAACCAGATGAAGGCGATTGTCGACGGCAACCCCTTCGCGAGCGTGGCCACGAACTCCGCGTACCTGTGCGTAATGTTCTTGGCGAACGCGCCGACGAGGTCGGAGCTGGTGCCGCTCCAAACGAGGGGGACTGAAGCACTGGTGCAAGCGGCCCGCAGCGGCCCTGTCACCTGGCGCGAGGGTCGAGCGCAATGCGGATGATCTCGGACGTGAGCGACTGGTCCGCCGGGCACCTGTTCGCGAGCAGATGGACGATTGCGGTGGGAGAAAGGTGCCCTCGCACGTGCGCGACTTCCGGTATGCGCGCTACGCGATGGAAGGCGCCGAATGCGGCGGCTCTGACGGCGATCGCTTTTCCTACTTGATGGTGTGGCACCCGCGGCTGACGCCCGAACCTGCGCACGCGTGGTTTCGCGAACAGATGAGGAGCGCTGATCGCAGGCTCTGAGTTGTTCGACTGATGCCTTGGTCGTCAGTTGCGCAGTTTTCACCAGAGGACGAGCGCAGCCTCAGCCGGCACAATGAAGACGACCAGGAAAATCGATGTTTCGTCCGCGATCGAGTACCCGGCTCTCTTCACCCCGAAATACATGTTGATGCCCGCGCCGGCGAGCCAGAGCGGAAGGAACACGATGGCTGCCGTCGCTGTCCCGGTAGCGCCGCCGAGGATGCGGCCGGCGAGGGAACAAAGCCCGAGCACAACCAACCCGAGGGCGATCACGAAGATTGTGTGCAGGGGCGCCTACTCTGCCTGACCAATGTCGAGGCGCTTGATCTTGCCCGATGCAGCGAGTTCGAAGCGAAAGTGTCTCATCCGGGTCGTACACGCAAAGCGCCAAATAACACTCGAGCTGCACACAGGATCGACACCGGAGCGCAGACGTTCAGACAAATTCGTACCCAGCGAACCCCATATGAGGCGGCGGCATCGCACGTCAACGGGACACATCACCGGGGACAACTATGCCGAAGCGGAAGTCCGGGGAGCCGCGAGCAGTGGGTGCCGGCACGTCTACTGTCAGCCGCCGATCCTTCCTCGTCAGCGCAGGGACCGTTGGAATCGTCGGCGCGGTGGATGCGGCCGATGTCACGGGGCAGAGCCGGGCTGCCGATCCGCCTGGAACAGCTGATCGCCGCGGCACCGTGGCGCTCATGCTTCGCATCAACGGCAAGGAGCACCGGCTTCGCGTGGACCCACGCACGACGCTGCTCGACTGCCTGCGCGAGACCGTCGCCCTCACCGGCACGAAAAAGGGCTGCGACCACGGACAGTGCGGCGCTTGCACCGTGCACGTGAACGGCCGGCGGGTCAATTCCTGTCTGAGCCTCGCGGTGATGCACGACGGCGAGTCGATCACCACCATCGAGGGCCTCGGCACGCCCGAGGCGCTGCATCCCATGCAGGCGGCGTTCGTAGCTTGCGACGCGTATCAGTGCGGCTACTGCACGTCGGGCCAGATCATGTCGGCCGTCGCGCTGCTCAAGGAGCCTTGCGGCTCGGACGACGCGGACGTGAAGGAGCTCATGAGCGGCAACATCTGCCGCTGCGGGGCCTATCAGAACATCGTGACCGCCGTCCAGCAGGTCCGGCGGACGGCCTGAGCACCGCTCACGCGGGACCAAAGCGGGGAGCATCGTCATGCATACGTTCGAATTCATCCGTCCGAAGAATCCGGCCCAGGCGATCGCCGCCGCCGCCAAGGCGAAGACTGCGCAGCAGGGCGCGGACATCCGATTCCTCGCGGGCGGCACGACGCTGATCGACCTGATGAAGCTGAACGTCGAAACGCCCGCGCAGCTGATCGACATCAATCGCCTGGCGCTCGACAAGATCGAAGCGACGCCCGGCGGCGGGCTGAAGATCGGTGCGACGGTCCGGAACTCGGACCTCGCCCACCACCCGACGGTCCGTCGGGATTACTCCGTCCTGTCCCAGGCCATCCTTTCGGGCGCCTCGGCGCAACTGCGGAACATGGCTACGACGGCGGGCAACCTGCTCCAGCGCACGCGATGCGTGTACTTCCGCGACACCACCATGCCTTGCAACAAGCGGGAGGCCGGGACCGGGTGCTCGGCCATCACTGGAACCAACCGGACGCTCGCCATCCTCGGGGCGAGCGAGCAATGCATCGCGACCAATCCATCGGACATGTGCGTCGCCCTGGCGACACTGGAAGCGACGATCCACGTGCAAGGGCGGAAAGGATCGCGTACGGTGCCGTTCGCCGACTTCCACCTCCTGCCCGGCAACACCCCGCAGCGCGAGACGATGCTCGAGCCCGGCGATCTCGTCACGCACGTGACGCTGCCGCCCCCCGTCGCGGGAAGTCGGCAGGTGTACCTGAAGCTTCGCGACCGCGTGTCGTACGAGTTTGCCCTGGCGTCAGCCGCCGTCGTGCTCTCGGCCGCGGGAGGAAATGTGACGAGGGCGCGCATTGCGCTCGGCGGTGTGGGCACGAAGCCGTGGCGATCGCCCGAGGCCGAAGCCGTGCTCGTGGGTCAGGCTGCGAGCGACTCGACCTTCCGCAAGGCGGCGGAGGCCGCCCTGCGCGATGCGAAACCCCAGAGCGAGAACGCGTTCAAGGTCGAACTCGCCAAGCGCTGTCTCACCCACGCCCTTCGCATGGCGACGGCAGCCTGATTCGCCGGGAGGATCGAGCATGGCAACGACGACATCACCCATCGGTCGTGGCACGCCTCGCGTGGATGGTCCGGCAAAGGTGAGCGGGACGGCGAAGTACACATCGGACTTCCACTTCCCCGGGATGCTCTACGCCGTGCCGGTGGGGGCGACCATCGCCAATGGTCGTGTCGTCAAGCTCGACATCGTCGCAGCCCAAGCGATGCCCGGCGTTCGGGCGATCTTCCATCGCGAGAACATCGGGAAGATCTTTCGTTCGGTCCCGCAACCCGGGTTCGCCGGCGTCTGCAAGGAGCGGCGTCCGCCCTTCGACGACGACGTCGTCCGCTATTATGGCCAGTACGTCGCGCTCGCGGTTGCCGACACGTTCGAGGCCGCGAAGGCGGCCGGCGATGCGGTGCGGGTCACGTACAAAGCCGAAAAACCGAACGTCGACACCCAGCTGACGGCGGAAGACGATCCCGACGTGGTCTCCACGACTTTTGGCCCGCAGCACCGTCTGCAAAGCCAGCGGGGTGATGCCGAGAAAGCGTTTGCGAGCGCACCAATCAAGCTCGACCAGACGTATGTCACGCCGCACGAAACGCACAATCCCATCGAGCTGCACGCGACGATCGCGATTTGGGACGGCCCCAGGCTGACGCTGTACGACTCGACCCAGGGAGTGGTCAATTTCAGAAGTGTCCTCGCGCAGGTGTTTGGTTTGCCGACGGAGAACGTCCGGGTCATCTCGAGATTCCTCGGCTCGGGCTTCGGCGGCAAGCTGTTTCCCTGGACGCATTCCGCGCTCGCCGCGGCGGCCGCGCGCCAGCTCGGGAAGCCGATCAAGCTCGTGGTCAGCCGGAAGATGATGTTCGAGACCGTTGGTCATCGCCCCCGCACGCAACAGCGCGTCCGCCTCGGCGCCACTCCCGAGGGGAAGCTGCTCTCGCTGCAGCACGACTACGTGTACGACCGGTCCATGCTCGATGACCACCATGAAGACTGCGGCGAGGCGACGCCGTACCACTACAGCGTGCCCAATCTCCGCCTGGCGTTCGGCCGCGCCAGGCGCAACATCGGCGCCGGCGCGGACATGCGCGGCCCCGGCGCCGTTCCGGGCCTCTACGCGACCGAGTCGGCGATGAACGAGTTGGCCGATCAGCTCAAGATCGACCCGGTCAAGCTGCGGATCATCAACGAGCCGAAAATCGACGAGGGGCTCGGCATTCCGTTCTCGTCGCGCCACGTGCTCGAGTGTTTCCAGCTGGGCGCGGAGAAATTCGGTTGGTCCAGGCGCACGCCCGAGGTCGGGTCGATGAAACGCGACGGCTTGACCCTGGGTTGGGGAATGGCCGGGTGTGCGTGGATCGCCGCGCGATTCGATGCCGAGGCGAGCGTCGAGCTCCGCGACGATGGCACCGCCCGCGTCGCCTGCGCGACGCAGGACATCGGCACCGGCACGTACACGAACCTCGCACAGCTCGCCTCGGACAGGACCGGCGTGCCGCTGGGAAAGATCGAGGTGGCGCTCGGCGATACGGCGCTTCCGCCCGGTCCGATTTCAGGCGGCTCGATGGCGACCTCTTCGGTAGTGCCCGCGGTCTTCGCAGCCGCCGACAGCGCGATCGGATCCTTGCTGGAGATCGCGACGATGACGCCCGGATCGCCGTTCGAGAGGCGGAAGCGCAGCGATCTCGCCTACGAGGGCGGCCGGGTCTTCGTCAAGGCGGATGGGCCTGCCAAGGGCGTACAGTTCGACGATCTCCTCCGTCGGGCCAACTTGCGCCTGGTCACCGGCAGCGGCAAATCCGAAGCGACGTTCGGCAATCCCAACGCGAAGTTCTCGACGCATTCCTTCGGCTGTCACTTCGTCGAGGTCACCTGGCAGCCGGAGATCGCCCGTTTGCGCGTCAGTCGGGTCGTCACGGTGATCGATGCCGGCCGCATCCTCAACCCGTTGGCCGGCCGCAACCAGATCGAGGGATCGGTCGTGATGGGGATCGGCATGGCCCTGCTCGAGCACACGACCTACGACCCGCAGAATGGCGCGCCGATCAACAGCAATCTGGCCGACTACGTGGTGGCGGTGAATGCCGACGCGCCGCACATCGACGTGCACTTCGTCGACTTCCCCGACCGGCAGATTAACGAGCTCGGCGCGCGCGGCATCGGCGAGATCGGC
>Ga0209235_1001224_pt1 | contig 13800 bp, 12 predicted proteins | sample GraSoi013_1_20cm_4_FD_185817 | JGI IMG/M metagenome (GOLD analysis project Ga0209235, IMG submission 185817) | Grasslands soil microbial communities from the Angelo Coastal Reserve, California, USA - Sample 09_25_2013_1_20cm (SPAdes) (version 2) | ecosystem: Environmental > Terrestrial > Soil >...
TGGTCAAAGTGATCGTCACGGGAGCCGGCGGGCGCATGGGCACGCGGCTGGTCAGTCTGATCAAGGAGACGCCGAACCTCCAGCTGGTGGGGGCGGTGGAGCAGAAAGGGCATCCCGCGGTCGGGGCCGACGCCGGAGAAACCGCGGGGTGCGGCCGTCTGGGCGTGGCGGTGACCGATAATCTGGCCGCGCTGGCCGATCGCGCCCAGGTCCTCGTTGAGTTCACCTCTCCGGATGCCACGCTCATGCATCTGGCGATCATGGCCGCCTCCAGAAAAGCCATGGTCATCGGGACGACCGGGTTCTCGGCCGAGCAACTGGCGGGGCTCCGCGAGCTCGCCAAAGCGATTCCGTGCGTCTTCGCTCCCAACATGAGCGTGGGGGTCAACGTCCTTCTGAAGATGCTCCCCCAGATCGCCCGCACGCTGGGCGAGGACTACGACATCGAGGTACTCGAAGCCCATCACCGCCTGAAGAAGGACGCACCCAGCGGGACCGCGCTGAAGATGGCGCAGGTGCTCGCCGAAGCCATGGGGAAGGCCCTGGACGCGGTGGCCGCATACGGGCGCAAGGGGATGATCGGCGAGCGCAATCGGGGCGAGATCGGCATGCAGGTCATCCGGGCAGGGGACATCATCGGCGACCATACCGTCCTCTTCGGGGGGCTGGGTGAGCGAATCGAGGTGACGCATCGCGTGCAGAGCCGCGACACCTTCGCGCGCGGCGCCCTACGGGCCGCGCAGTGGGTTGTCACACAGGCCCCTGGTCTGTACGACATGCAGGACGTGCTCGGATTGAAGTAACAAGGAGCAACCGTGCCGGAGGCGAAGAAGACCCGGCTTCTGGTCGTGGACGACGCGAAGGACACTCTCGTGTTCCTCTGCGGCTTGCTGGAGACGAACGGGTACAGTTGCGTCCCGGCGGCCAGCGCCGCGGAGGCACGCGATCTGCTCCAGCAGCAGGCGTTTGAGCTGGCCTTGTGCGATGTCAACATGCCCGGCGAGTCCGGTCTCAGCCTCGTGCGTCACATCCTCGCCAAGCACCCGGACACCGCGACGATCATGGTCACCGGCATGGATGACCCGCGGATCGCTAACTTCGCCTTGGAGCAAGGGGCGTACGGCTATGTCATCAAGCCGTTCGAGCCCAATGAGATTCTGATCAACGTCGTGAACGCTCTCCGGCGGCGCAAGTTGGAGTATGAGGGCCGGGCTAACCGAGAGAAGCTTGAGCAGGCGGTGCTCGCTCGGACCAGCGAGCTTCGGGAGACGATCGTCCGGTTGGAACAGACGGAGGGCGCGTTGCGCCAGGCCCAGGAAGAGGCGATCCAGAGCCTGGTTATGGCCGCGGAATTCCGGGAAAAGGGGACGCCCTGGCATATCCAGCGGATGAGCCGGTACTGCGCGCTCATCGCGGCTCGGCTGGGATGGGCCAACGAGCGCTGCGAGCTGATCCGGCTGGCCAGTACGATGCACGATATCGGGAAGATCGGCACGCCGGATGACATCGTCTTCAAGTCGGGCGTGCTCGATCCGGAAGAGTCCCGGCTGATGCAGCAACATACCGAGATCGGCAAGCGCATCCTCAGCGGGTCCGCTGAGTTGCTCACGGTCGCTTCTACCATCGCCTGGACCCATCATGAGCGGTTCGACGGGAGCGGCTACCCGCGTGGACTGGTCGGCGAGGCCATCCCTCTGGAGGGGCGCATCGCCGCGATCGCGGATGCCTTCGACGGGATCACGACCAGGCGCGTCTATAAGCAGGCCCTTCCACCGGAGCAGGCGGTGGAAGTCATCCGCGTGGGCCGCGCCCGGCATTTCGACCCGCAACTGCTGGATCTCTTCCTCGGCTCTATGGACCAGGTGCTTGCCATCCGACAGAAGTATCCCGACGTGGATCGCATGCCAGGGTCCTAGCCCTTACTTTGATGGCTAATCAGGCTTTCGTCTGCTGTCTCGTCTGGGTCGTGGCCTGCTTGGTCTTTGCGGGGCCGGCTCCTTCGGCTGGTGTCATTTACAAGTATGAGGACGAGCGGGGCATCACGCATTACACGGACCGGCGGGACCTCATCCCGGAGAAGTTCCGAAGCAAGGCGAAGGTCGTCGATCCGGGCAAAGCGCCCGTGACGGTCGTGCCGACCCCGCCTTCCCCGCCGCCTGCCCCGCCGGCGCCGGGCGCGCAAGCGCCGACGTCTTCTTCCTGGATCGATCAATTCAATGAATTCGCCACCTCCCGCCTGGGCCTCACCATTTTTGGAGTGCTCGTGTTCGTTTTGGTGTGGCGGTTCTTCCGAAGCTAGGCTGACGACCGCCCAGCGCCTCTTTCCACTTTCTGAACCTGCAAATCATCGGGATGATTCTCGCCCACTGGCGCTGATCTCGGAGCGGCCTGCCTTCTGCCCCGTGCCGCCCGTGTGGAAGACCGAGCCCGTCAGCGACTAGAATACATCATGAGGCAGTGGTCGCCATTTCTCCTGTCTCTACTCCTTGTCATCCCCGGATGCGCTCCGGCACTGCCGGTTCCCGATGAGGTTCTGCTCCATACCTGGCAGGGCAAGCCTAAGGACGAGCTGATTGCCACGTTCGGACCTCCAACCAGTGAAAGGCTATCGGACTCAGGAGGGACCGTCTTGATCTGGAAGAAGGCCCAACGTCATCCGTCCGGCATCAGTCGGATGGGTATGGCCGAGTCTTACTACTCGGTTTGCGTCATGGAATTTGAATTAGACCAGACGGGAGGCGTGAAGGGGGCGGCTCAACGAGGCTGTCGGTAGTGGCGAGAGCGCCTTCCTAAACCGCGTGTCGTCAGCAGGCCCGTAAGCTCCTACGAACGGTTCAATGGGCGTTCAACAAGCTCGTCGCCTCTGTGTTATGATGACGGTGGACCTCACCCGAATCTGGAAGAAAGAAAGCCCTTCATGAAACACCCCGCGCTCAGCGCTGCGCTTGCCATGATCCTCGGCATCGTTGCAGGGTGCGCTTCGACTCCTCAACCGGGACAGATGGATTGCCGTGCCCTCACTGCCGGGTCCATCGGGCCAAGCATCGGCCTGAGGGCCGGTCCGCCCCTTCTCGGCGTCGGGCCGGAGTTCACGTTTGGAGGCGAGTATTGGGATCCCGAAGTCCAGACGCTGGTAGCGGGGTATCGAGAAGCCTGTCTCCGTCGTAACGCCGGGCAGCTCTCAGACGTGGAGTACCGCCAGCGACTCGACGAGCTTGACCGGCGGGTTCGTTTGCTTGACGACCGCAAACGGGATATCTTCAATGACATGGACCGGATGACGCGAGAGCAGAAGGAGTCCACGACTCATCCCTAGGGAGCAGACAGCTACAGCAGCTTCTCGAGGACGGCCCAGTCTGTGACGGGCTGGGAGCAGGTAAAGTTGTGACAGACGTAGGCGGTGGGCTTGCCGTCAATCGCGGTCTTGCCTTTGACCGCCGCCGGCACATAGCCGGAGCCAGTGCCGTCCGCCAGCACCAGCGTTTTGTTCGGCACGTAGCGACTGGCGATCTTCGCTAACAAGTCCTTCATCTCCGGCGTGTCCCGCTTTCCAACCAGCACGATCTCCTTCGGCTTGCTGAGGTAGAAGTCCAACGCGCACAGCATGGAGGCCATACCGAAAGGGTTCTGGTCCATGTGTGTCCGGAACAGCCGCAGGGTCTGCTCGGCCTTATCGAGGTAGGGTTGCTCGCCGGTGTAGAAGAACAGCCGGAGGAAGTTCATCGTCGCCACGGCGTTGCCGGACGGAATCGCCGAATCCTCGCCGGTCTTCATGCGCTGGAGGAGCGGCTCGTGGTCCTTGCCGGTGAAGAAGCAGCCGCCGGTCTGCGGATCCCAGAACTGCTCCACCATGACGGCGGTGAGCTCGCGGGCCTTATCCAGGTAAGTCGGCTTGGCCGTGGCCTCGAAGGCGTCGATCAGGGCCGCGGTCAGGAAGGCGTAGTCGTCCAAGTAGCCATTTAATTTGCCGATGCCTCCGGTCACGGTCCGGAAGAGCCGGCCGTTCTTGTAGGCGCGATCCAGCAGGAAGGCGAGGGCCTTGTCGGCCATCTCCAAGTAAGCCGGGCTGCCGAGCGTTTGGTACGCGTCCAGGACGCCCGAGATCATCAGGCCGTTCCAGCTCGTGAGGATCTTCTCATCGCGCAGGGGCTTCACCCGGCGCTCGCGCACTTCCAGCAGCTTGCGGCGCGCCTCGGCGATGACCTTCTCCGCGTCCGGCAGCTCTTTGACCTCGATCCGGCCGTTGGCGTGGATCAGGTTGGGGATGTTCTTGTCTTCGAAGTTGCCGTGGTCTGTGATGTCATAGACGCGGCAGAAGATCTCGCCTAGATCGGACCCCAGGACAGCCTTGATCTCCGCCTGTTCCCAGACAAAATACTTGCCCTCGTGCCCTTCGCTGTCGGCGTCCTGCGCCGTATAGAACCCGCCGTCCGGATGGACCATCTCGCGGCGGATGTACGCGAGCGTCTCCTCGACGACTTGCTTGAAGCGTGGCTCGCGGCTCAGCCGCCAGCCATCCAGGTAGAGCCGGACGAGCTGCGCGTTGTCGTAGAGCATCTTCTCGAAATGCGGCACCAGCCACTGGCCGTCCGTCGAATAGCGGTGGAAGCCGCCGCCGATGTGGTCGTAGATGCCGCCAGCCGCCATCTTCCACAGCGAGTGGAGCGTCATGTCGAGGGGCGGGGGGTCCTTCGCGCGCCCGAACTGGCGCAGCAGCACGTGAAAAGGTGGGGGCGTGGGGAACTTGGGCGCGTCGCCGAACCCGCCGTGGACCGGCTCATAGAACGCGCTGAGGTCCTTCACGGCGCCGTCGAGGAGCTCTTCGGTGAGCGGATCGGTGGACGGTTGCGGGGAGCTGATGTGCTGCAGGCCGGCCTTGACCTTGTGGACGTTCTGCTGGACCTGCTCGTGCTCCTTCGTGTAGGCCTCGGCCACGCCCAGGAGCACCTCGGGAAATCCCGGCATGCCGTAGCGTGGCGTTGGGGGGAAATAGGTCCCTCCCCAGAACGGTTCTTGATCGGGCGTCAGAAAGACCGTCAGCGGCCAGCCGCCGCCCCGCCGCATGAAGGCCTGCGCCGATTTCTGGTAGATGTCGTCGAGGTCCGGGCGCTCTTCGCGGTCCACTTTGATGTTGATGAAATGCTCGTTCATGATCTTCGCGATGTCCGGGTTCTCGAACGACTCACGCTCCATCACGTGGCACCAGTGGCAGGCGGAGTAGCCGATCGACAGCAAGATCGGTTTATTTTCGGCCTTGGCGCGGGCCAGAGCCTCCTCGCCCCAGGGATACCAGTCCACCGGGTTGTGGGCGTGTTGCAGAAGATAGGGGCTGGTCTCCTGGAGCAGCCGGTTCCTGTACTTCGGCGTGTCGCTCATGCCTGCATCGTACATGGTTAGCCGCTGATTTCGCAATCTGCTTGCGGGTCCTGTCATCGAGTCACCGGAGCACCCGTTGCTCTTTGAGCGGGTCCTGCCCCCGCATAGCCCAGCGCAGCTGGGCGTTTCGCCGTCGAGGCCCCGCAGACCCGGCTGTACGCCCCGCGCTGCATCTGGGCACCCATGCGGTGTCACCCGCTCGATTGCAACGGGTGGCTTCGGCGTTGCAGCCCCGCAGACTCGCCTGTAGGCGCTCTGGCTCATCGGGGCGCCCCGCTCGGCACCACCCACTCCAACTGCAACGGCTATGCTATAGTTCTTATCCTGTGAGGGATTACTACAAGGTACTTGGCGTTGAGCAGGACGCCGCAGCGGAGGAGATCAAGCGCGTCTACCGCAAGCTGGCGAAGGAGAACCACCCTGATCTCCATCCCGGCGACAAGAAGGCGGAGGCCCGCTTCAAGGAGGTCAGCGAGGCCTACGGGGTCCTGGGAGATCCGCAAGCGAAGGAGGAGTATGACCGGCTCCGCTTCGGCGGCCATCCGACGTACGGAGTCCGGGAAAAGCCGATCAACGTCGAGATCTTCGTCAGCCAGGCGATGGAGAAGCTCTACGAGGGCGGTCACGAAGAGATCCAGGGCTACCTCCTGAGGAACATTCCGAAGCTGCGGGAGGAGGTCGAGATCATTCGCACGATCACGAAGTCGAAGATCGGCTATGACGCGTTCAAGCCCAAGATTGTGGAGGAGCACGCCCGCAAAGCCTTTGCCGGCTGGATCGACGAGGACATGATCGTCCGGCGCAGCAAGATCATCCACGTGGCGCTGTTCAACCTGCTCAACCAGGGCGCGGCCGACCGCAAGCGGGAGCAGGAGGTGGACAAGCTGAAGAAGCGGCTGGAGAACGCCTGGGAGGACGGGCAGGTGGCGGGCTATCGCGACGCGCTCGAGATGTTCTACCAGCGCAACAAGTAGCGGACAAGGTGGGGCGGGGCAGCGACCGCTGCCCCGCTTGCGAAGAGGTGAGTGCCTACCGACTCCGGCCGCCGCCGCCCGCGCGATTCTCGCGCCCCTCGCGCCGATCTTGGCGGGCGTCCTGGCGATCGTGACGCAGTTCCTGGCGGTCGTGGCGTAACTCCCGTCTGTCTTCATGGACCTTTCGCTCGTCTTGGCGGATTTCCTGGCGATCTTTCGCGATTTCTTCCTTGCTCGCGCCTGAGCGAATATCCTGGCGCAGTTCCTGACGGTCCTTCTGCAACTCCTTGGCATCCCCCTCCAGCTTCCGGCGATCGTTCATGATCTCCTTTCGATCTTCCCGGATCTCCCGACGATCATCCCGCAGTTCTCGCGCGTCTCGGCGCAACTCTCCACCTGGACCTGGCCGATCCTTAAGGTCCCCGCGAAGTTCGCGCCGGTCCTCCCGGAGATCCCGACGATCCCCCTGAAGCTCCTTGCGGTCTTGCCGGATATCCTTACGGTCTTGGCGAATATCCTGCGTGTCCTTGCGAATGTCTCCTTGTGCGGGCGGGGTCGTGCTCGGCGTGGTCGTTGTTTGCTGCGCCTGGCTGATCCCGCTGCCCAGCAGGGTCAGCCCCAGCAAGGCCGCCCCGCCCGCTGTCCACATTTGTCTTCCCATCGCATCCTCCTTGTTTAGTTGTGGAGTCACCTAGCTCTCATCTGCCGTTGTCACGGCAAGAAGAAGTCAAAAGGTAGAAGGTGATTGAGCAAGTTGGATGCCATGGGGAGTACAAGCGCGGTGCGCACCTGGCGGGGTCAGCAAAACATGGAATTGCAGAGGCGGGTTGTATGAAACCCTGACAAATTTGCTGCCTGATGAAGGGATCGTGTGCGTTGGGGTACACCTGAAATGCGGTGAGGCCTAGGCGGTAACGGGCAGCTTAGTGTGCGGTATCGAGCAAGCTTGGTGGTCAGGCGTGGCCGGCGGGGGCGCGTCCGTCGGCGGATTCCATCAAGGCCTTCATCGCGACGATGCTGGAGCTGGCGCACATGGTAGCGGCGGTCACGATCGTGTTATGGCCACGCGCGCCTATGGCGGTGGACACGGCTTCGCCGAATTTCTTGAAATAGCGGTCACGCTCCGCACCCTCTTCCGTGACCAGGAATTGAAACGGCTGGTAGAACTTCTGGGCGTCTTCGAAAGCGGCCGCGATGGACACCTTCACCGGGATCTCGTCGTACACACTCCCGGCTTGCTGGCGGAACGCGTTGTTCATCTGGTCGATCACCGCATCTTCCACGGCATCCAGGAACTGGAGATATTCGCTGACGGGCACGTAGAACGCCGCCACGCGATCGGCGAGGTTGAACAGGACTTTCAGAAACTCCAGGAAGGCTTCCCAATCCTGCTTGCGAGTCATCTTGCTCGCGAGGCCGGGGGTGTTCCGCTTGAGCAGCGTCATGGACTCCCGCGCGATCATCAGCATCAGCTCGCCCATGACCCAGGCCTTTCGCTGAAATTCGGGAGAGAGGCCTGTCTTCGATCCGCCCGCGGTGCGGGGAGGCCGGTAGGTGAAGCTGGCGCCGCACGTCGGGCAGGTGACCTGGAGGATCTCGCCGGCGGGAATGCGGAGCTGCTGCCCGCACTGGGCGTTCATGCAGGTGACGATCTCGGAGGAGTCGGCGGTCTCCATCATGCAGTCCCGAGGCCGGACGTGTTCCCTTCGTCCTGCGACAACTGCTCGACAAACTTTGCGCCGACGATGGCGGTGACCCGGTTCATGTGCGTGGAGAGCTCCTCCCATTCCGCCGGGTCCAGGTCCTTCTTGAGCTGCGGATGGATCCCCCACTTGGCACTGACCAGCTCGCCTTCGCGCACGACCAGCACGTTGATCAACTGGATGCTGTTGGGGGCGCCGTCTGGCGCGCCCGGCGGTTGGGGCGATCCGGGTGCTCGTTCAGCCATGGCATGCTCCTTAGCGAGGTGAGCGTATCAACGATGACCGTATGATACACGAATAAGTCGTCGATGCGCATCAGCGGCGGCTCAATTGAAACTCCGAAAGTCATGTGGTAGGGTTTCGCCCGGTCTCAGGCGGAAGGAGAACCGATCGTCTCGCCATCAAGAAGGAGGTGACCCATGCCGACATACATCAGTCATATCACCTGGACTGAGCAGGGGATCCGGAGCGTGAAAGACTCGCCGAAGCGGCTGGATGCGGTCAAGAAGCAACTCAAGACACTGGGGGGCGAACTGAAGGCCTTTTACATGACCCAGGGGACCTATGATGCGCTCCTGATTTTTGAGGTCCCCAATGATACCGTTCTGGCGAAGTTGCTCCTTCACGTAGGCTCTGCCGGGAATGTCCGCACCACCACGGTCAGGGCTTACACAGAGGCAGAGTATCGGGAGATCATGGCTGGGCTATCCTGAGAGGGAGCACGGAGGGACAAAGCCGGGAGAAGCAGTCAGCTAGGTATGCGTGCCGGTGAGGATGGTGAGCACCATGGCGGTGAGATACATCAGGCTCACACCGGTGAACACGCCAGTCGCGGTCTGCATGCGGCGGGTTGCTGTGTAGAAGGTTGTGACCAGGGAGAAGATCACGTACAGAAGGGAGCCGGCCGCCAGCGCGTAGAAGATGATGGAGAGATAGGAGGAGACCGCGAATGCGCTGATCACGGTCCCCAGACACGTCGGTGCGCCGGCGAGGAATCCCATGAGGACGACGTCTTGGAATCGGGGTTCCGACTTGCCCATGGCCCCGATGATCGCGAAACCTTCCGTGCTGTTGTGGAGCGCGAACCCGCTGACCAGTACCCAGCTCAGCACCCACGCGCCGTTGGCATAGCTCGCGCCGATGGCGAGTCCTTCGCCCAGGTTGTGAAGCCCCATGCCCAGCGCGATCATGTACGGGAGGAACAAGCGTGACGATCCCAACCTGTTCGTCCGCTGCTGTCTTTGCTCAAACGCCACCAGTCCGACAAAGCCGATGAGCAGGCTCCCCAGGAACGCGACCCAGGATAGGGGATTGGTGGCGCCGGTGAGTTCCACCGCCTCGTGCATCAGGTCGAAAAACAGGTAGACTAGGATGCCCGTCGAGATGCCGGTCAGAAATCCTTCCCATGACCGGTTTAAGAGTTTCAGCGCGAGAAGAGCGGTTCCAATCCCGAGGTAGACCGGAATGACGCCGGCGATACTGCCGAGGGCGAGTAGCTCCCAGATCGTGTGATGCTGGCCCATGTGTGCTCCTGTATGACTGATGAGAACCGGTTATAATATTGAGACTAGTTATCATTATTCACTATGGCGCAGTCTCTTGTCAACTTTTAGCCGCGCGTGCTTGAAGGTCACGCCCGCCCGGCCTCCTTGACCCGCTCCTGGTTCTTGGGTATTTTTGAGCGATGCCCTTTCCTTGCTGCATGCGCGTCGTCATCCTTCCGGCGCTCTTTGTGCTCACGGTCCTGGCCCCGTCGGTCGGCGCTGTCGAGATCGTCGCGCCCAAGGACGGCGACGTCGTCCCCATCGGGGCGGAGCTGGTGATCCAGGTCCAGCCTAGCCCAGGCGACGACATCGATCGGGCGTCTCTGGCCCACTCCGATGAGCCCATGAAGCACAACCCCCAGACCGGTTATTTCGAGCAGCGGGTCAAGCTGCGCGGCGACACCTTGGGGCCGATCGAGATCGAAGTCTGGAGCAGAAACAGTAAGGGCGTGATCAGCACGGCCAAAGTCAGCGTCCACGTCAACCTGCCGCCCGTGCTGCCGCTCATTTCGCTGCGCATCCATGCCGAGCAACGGAAGCTCGTGCTGGAAGCCCTCGGCGAGAAGCGGGACTTGCAGGTGATCGGCGAGTTCCCCGACGGCACCGTGCGGTTCATCTCGAAAGCCGCCTTCGGAACGACCTATCAGAGTCGGAACGAGAAAATCGTCAAGGTTGACGCCAATGGCGTGGTCACTGCTGTGGGCATCGGGGAGACAATCATTGTCGTCCGCAACGGCGACAAGGAGGCGCAGGCCCGGGTGATCGTCAAGCCTAAACTGCCTGAAGGGGCGAAGAAAGAGACTTAGGAGGGACGCTCGGCCGACCGAAGGCTCTGCGCGCTGGCCTTCGCGTAGAGCAGCTCCGTGTAGTCGCGAACCATCCGGCGGGTGCAGAACCGCGGCACGACGCTGCGGACGGTCTCTCGCATCATGTTCAACCAGCCCCTCGGCACCCCGTCCCGGTCCCGGTCGTAGTACAGGGGGACCACCTCCTGCTCCAGCGTGCGGTACAGCGCCTCGGCGTCGGCGGCGTCCTGCGCGGTGGGGTCCAGATGGAACTCTGGACTGCCGATCGCCCACCCGTTGGCGCCGGTATACCCTTCCACCCACCACCCGTCCAGGATACTCAGGTGCGGCACGCCGTTGAGGGCCGCTTTCTGGCCGCTGGTCCCACAGGCCTCCTGCGGCGGGCGAGGCGTGTTCAACCAGACGTCCACGCCGTGGATGAGGTACTTCGCTGTGTGCAGGTCGTACTCTTCCACAAAGGCGATGTGGCCGCCGAAGCCGTGGTCCTTGGCGAGGGAATAGACCTGGTGGATGAAGTACTTGCCATGCTCGTCGGCAGGGTGGGCCTTGCCGGCGAAGATGATCTGGACCGGACGCCAGGGATCCTGCATCAGGCGCTTGAGGCGTTCCAGGTCCCGGAACAGCAGCGTCGCGCGCTTGTAAGTGGCGAAGCGCCGCGCGAACCCGATCGTCAACGCATCCGGATCCAGCAGCGTGCCGGAGGCCAGGACCTGCGCAGGGTCCATCTCGCCCTGGATCCAGCGGAGCCGCGCCTGCTCGTTGCTGTACCCCAGCAGCTTGCGCTTGAGGGACAGGTGCGTGTTCCACAGCTCCTGATCGGGGATGTCCGCGACGCGCTCCCACAGGGTGGGATCGTCATGGCGGACGACCCAGTCGGGCCCCAGGTAGTTCGCATAGAGCTGTCGCATCTCGGGTGCGATCCAGGTCGGAACGTGGATCCCGTTCGTGATGGACGAAATCGGGACCTGTTCCTCCGGGACGCCCGGCCAGACATAGCCCCACATGCGGCGGGCCACCTCACCGTGTTGGCGGCTCACGGCGTTGCGGTAGCCGCTCATCTGCAGGCCCAACACCGTCATGTTGAAGGCGGTGTCCACCGTGCCCGGCGCGCAGCCCAACCGGAGGAAGTCCTCGCGGCTGATCTGCAAGAGCTCGCAGAACGGGGTGAAATATTTCTCCATCAGGTGGAACGGAAAGGCGTCATGGCCAGCCGGCACAGGCGTGTGGGTCGTGAACACAGTGGAGGCTTTCACGGCCTCCACGGCTTCGCCGAATGGCAGCCCGGCCTGACGACACTCCCGCAGACGCTCCAGGGTCAGGAACGTCGCATGCCCTTCATTGGCGTGCCACACGGTCGGCTGGAGACCCAGCGCCCGCAGCACGCGCACGCCGCCGATGCCCAGGATGATCTCCTGAAGGATACGCATCTCCTGGTCGCCGCCGTAGAGGCGAGCCGACAACTCGCGATCCCAGGGCGCGTTGGCCTCCACGTCGGTGTCCATCAGGTAGAGCGCCACCCGGCCGACGTGGACCTGCCAGACCGCGACGTGGATGGTCCGCCCATCCAGGTGGACCTGGATCGTCAAGCGCTCGCCGTTCGGGAGGAGGGCGGGGCGGATCGGCGCGTCGGCGGCGATGAACGGAACGGAGCAGGCTTGCTGCCAGCCGTCGGGAGAGATGCGCTGGCGAAAGTAGCCATGAGGGTACAGGAACCCGACGCCGACCAGGGGGACGCCCAGGTCGCTGGCTTCCTTGCAGTGGTCGCCGGACAGGATGCCCAGACCGCCGCTGTAGATGGGCAGGGACTGGTGCAGGCCGAATTCCGCGGAGAAATACGCGATGAGGCTCTGCGCCATCTCCGGATGCTGGCGTGCGAACCACGTGTCCTCCGCGGACATGTAGGTGTCGAACGCAAGAAGGACGGCCTGATAACGCCGCAGAAATGTCGGGTCCGTGGACGCAGAGCCGGCGCGTTCGGGGCTGAGCTGGCGGAGCAGCTTGACCGAGTTGTGCGAAGTCAGCTTCCAGAGCGTGCGATCGAGGGTTTCAAAGAGGGCCCTGGTGTCCGGGTTCCAGCTCCACCAGAGATTATGGGCCAGTTCCCAGAGCCGGCTCAATGAGGGCGGGAGGTGAGCCGGACTCTGGGGTAGTGGTATCGGGTCGTTCAACAAACCTCCTTGGCTAGTACTCGTCCACGGCGCAATGCAACTTGGCATAGCAATTTACCGTAATCGTCGCGAAAATGCAAGAACCATAGGGATCCTCATAGATAACTAACCCCTGCGCGTTCCGTCGAACATCCGGACAATAGTGTATTTTCTATCTGGTGAATACTTGAACAGATCCCATCAGTCGAAGCCGGAGGTTTCGGTCAAGGAGAGAGCTTCACGCGGTTGCGGGCGTGGGAGGAGATGGAGATGCCGCCGCCGGCGTCCACGATCACGGCGCCCAGCCCGAGCCGCTCGGCCAGCGCCAGACCGCGGACCGGCCCCATGACGAACACGCCGGTCGCCAGGGCGTCCGTGGTGGTGGCGTCCGGGGCGATGATGGTGACGCTCTGGCACAGGCGGGCCGGCTGCAGCGTCTTGGGGTCCAGGATGTGGTGGTAGCGGACGCCGTCCTGCATGAAATACCGCTCGTAGTCGCCGGAAGTGGAGACGGCCTCGTCGGTGGCGTCCAGCGTGGCCAGGATTTTGCCGGGCTCGCGGGGATGCTGGATGCCGATCGGCCAGGCCGTGCCGTCCGCGCGTCTGCCGAAGACCCGGAAGTCGCCGGCGACTGCCACGAGCCCGCCCGTCGCGCCGATCTCCCGCAGCACAGCCGCGGCCTTCTCAGCCGCGAAGCCCTTGCCGATGCCGCCGATGTCGATCCGCATGCCAGGTTTCTCCAGGAAGACGGTCCGCCTGGCCGCGTCCAGATGGATGCGGCGGTAGTCCACGTATTGGGCGGCAATGTCCAATTCCATGGCGGTTGGGACCCGCGGGGCCTCGGGGATGTTCCAGAGCCGGACGGCCGGGCCGATGGCGATGTTGAACCCGCCTTCCGTGTACTCGGCGACTTCCAGAGCCCGGCGCAGCAGGTCGAAGGTCTCGGCACTCACGCCCACGGGTTTGAGACCCGCGGCCTGGTTGACTCGGGACAGTTCGCTGGTCTCGATCCAGGTGCTGAGCAGGTTTTCGAGGCGGCGGATCTCCCGAAAGCCGGCGGTCAGCGACGCCTGCGCGATGGCGTCGCTGGGGGCCACGGCGGTGATCTCGACCAGTGTGCCCATGAGGAACTGGGCGCGTTTGACCGTGACCGAGGCGGATGCAGGTTTGGACGCGGGCGGCGAGGCGGGGCGGGCTAGGGGGATGATCGCGCAGGCGGTGAAGAACGGAATACAGGCCAGCAGAAAAAG
>Ga0209235_1001228_pt1 | contig 13782 bp, 8 predicted proteins | sample GraSoi013_1_20cm_4_FD_185817 | JGI IMG/M metagenome (GOLD analysis project Ga0209235, IMG submission 185817) | Grasslands soil microbial communities from the Angelo Coastal Reserve, California, USA - Sample 09_25_2013_1_20cm (SPAdes) (version 2) | ecosystem: Environmental > Terrestrial > Soil >...
AAAGGCAGGTATTTCTGGGAAAAGCGGAACTCCGAGGCGCTCCACCAGGCGGTCTCCTACTACCAGCAGGCGATCGACAAGGACCCAGCCTACGCGCTGGCCTACGTCGGTCTGGCGGATGTGACCGTGGCCCGCGTGGACTACGAGGGAGCTTCCCCAGCCGAGGTCCTTCCGGTGGCGAAACGAGCCGCGCTGCGCGCGCTCGAGATCGACCCCGGGCTCGCCGAAGCCCACGCTTCGTTGGGGCTCATCTCTCTTTACGACTTCGACTGGCAGACCGCGCTGAACGAGTTTCGCGCCGCCATCGAGCTCAAGCCCGATTACGCGGCGGCCCACAAGTTCTACGGGCAGGCGCTCACCGGCTTCGGGCAGCTGGAGGAGGGGCTCGCGGAGCTGGAGCGCGCGCGCCAGGAGGATCCTACCTCGCTCATCATCAACAACAACATCGCGTACAGTCACCTCGTCGCACGCGACTACGGTGGCGCCGCCTCGCGGTTGAAGAAGAATCTGGAAATGGATTCGAGCTTCTGGCTATCGCATCTTGATCTCGCCGGCGCATACATGCTGCAAGGCAAGTACGACGACGCGCTGGCGGAACTGGACAAGATCCGGCAGGCGCCGAGCGGCTTGGCGGAAGCGCTCCGCGCACGCATCCATGCGCGGGCCGGGCGGCGGCCCGAGGCGCTGCAGCTGCTGCACGACATGGAGGAGCGCTCGGGTCGCGGGTACGTTCGGGCATCACAGCTCGGCATCGTCTGGGTGGCGCTCGGCGACAAGGACCGGGCGTTTGCGCTCTTCGAAAAGGGATGTTCCGAGCGCGATTCCCTTTTGCATTACGTGAAATCGGACCCTTCGTTCGACCCGGTCCGCTCGGACCCGCGCTTCAAGCAACTGCTGAAGTGCCTTCACCTCGAGTGAGGGTCTGCCACCGCAACCTTGTTCACCCCGCTGCAGGCGAGGTAGAGCCGGCCATCGCCGGTCGATAACATGTTGCGCACGACGCCGCCGCCCGAGGGGATGGGCGTCGAGGAGAACTGCTTCGTCCGGCGGATCGAAGCGCACCAGTGTGTTCGGTTTCACGCCCGATTCGCATACACCAGACGATGCCGTCGGGGGTGACGGCGATGCCGTAGGGTTGCGGCTGTAGGACAATCAAGCCGCGTTTTCGTTTTCGGTTTGGAGGGTCTGATAGGCCGCGTGGACGTGGCGAGCGGTCGAGGGCGGCTCCGCGCGCCGCGGTGTAACCGTGGGTGCCCGCGAGAACACCGGCGCCACCTGGACAGATTCTCTGTTGTGTTAACCCGCTGCGATACTCGCACGCGGTTAACACAGAGAGAGTTCGTAATCGCGTCTGGCCACCTGTCGTTGGCCAAAACTCAGTCGCTACGCTGGACAGTGGCCGACAGGGAAGCGAGGCTGGACGGCAAATGCCCCTCGTACTCGCTCTACTGGGCGCTCTGCGCGCTGCGCTCGGGGCCCGCTCGGACCTCGTTCTTGAGAACTTGGCGCTACGACAGCAGCTCGCCCTGCTCCGCCGCCGCGCGAAGCGGCCTCGGTTCGGACAACTCGATCGCCTCTTCTGGATGTGGCTCTCGCATCGGTCGGTGCGGTGGCGCGAGGCGCTCCATGTCGTTCAGCCGCAGACCGTCATTCGCTGGCACAGGCAGGGCTTCCGCGCCTTCTGGAACTGGAAGTCCCGACGCGGTCCAACCGGTCGACCGCCCGTCAACTGCGAGGTTGCAAAGCTCGTTCGCACCATGGCCCTCACCAATCCCCTCTGGGGCGCGCCGCGCATCCATGGTGAGCTCCTCAAGCTCGGTCTCGACGTTTCACAACGCACCGTTGGTCGGCTCATGCCTCGTCGCGCGAAACGACCCTCGCAGACCTGGCGAACCTTCCTCCAGAACCACGTCGCCGATCTCGTCTCTATCGACTTCTTCTTGGTGCCCACGGTGACCTTTCGCGTGCTCTATGTGTTCGTGGTCCTACTTCATCACCGCCGCAAGGTCGTGCATTTCGACGTGGCCGACTCCCCTACTGCTGCGTGGACGGCGCAGCAGATCATCGAAGCTTTTCCCGATGACTCAGCGCCGCGCTTCCTCCTCCGCGATCGCGACAGCGTCTACGGCGGCGAGTTTCGACGACGGGTGAAGAGCATCGGCATCGCCGAGGTTCTCACCACGCCGCGCTCGCCGTGGCAGAACCCCTTCGCCGAGCGCGTGATCGGCACCATCCGACGCGAACTCCTTGACCACGTCATCGTCCTGAACGAGAGACACCTGCGTCGTCGTCTTCGCAATTACTTGCGCTACTACCACGGCTCACGTACGCACTTGGCTCTCGCCAAAGACGCGCCTGAGCCTCGGGCCGTCGAGCCACCCGCGCATGGCCAGGTCGTGGCGCTGCCTCAGGTCGGCGGACTCCACCACCGCTACGTCCGCCGCGCGGCGTAGCCGCTGTCGTTTAGCTTCGACCTCGCCTGAGATCGGAACGCGATTCGCGCTCGCGTGAGGGATCTCTGCACTGGGCTGCCGTTCACGCTGCGCTCTACTGCGATTCCTTGTCCGTTGCCGCCCTGGATGGCTATGGCCGACGTCGCCGATTGGAGCACTCGTGTGGTCGACGGCTGTCAGATCGAGTTTTGGCCAAGGACACCCCTCGCCAGCGCCTGCCCTACCGCGCGCTACACGGCCGTGCTACATCCTGGTCGCGGATTGCCGCGCATCGCGCGCTCCGCGCGATATTGCCCGCTATGGGAGCTGCGACACCCATTCGCGACCTGTCCGCCCGCGACCTCGAGCCTATCCTGGCCGTCGCGCGCGACCTCGCCGCGAGCTTCGACCTCGACACGATGCTGGGCGAGGTCGCGAGCGCGGCCAAGCAGGTCCTCAAGGCGGACCGCGTGTCGGTGTGGCTCCACGACGCCGCGACGGACGAGCTGGTTCTCGGCAGTTCAAGCGATCTCGGGTCGGTACGCATCCCGGCGAGCATGGGGCTGGTGGGAAGCTGCGCCCGCCATCGTCGCCTCATCAACGTGCCCGATTGCTACGCCGACGAGCGCTTCGATCCGAGCGTGGACCGGCGAACGGGCTACCGCACACGGTGCATGCTGTCGCTGCCGCTCATCGACCACAAGGACGAGCTGGTTGGCGTGATCCAGGTGCTCAACCCAGCCTCCGGCGTGTTCGACGAGGACGACGAGGCCCTCGCCACAGTGCTGGCTGCGCAATGCGCCGTCGCGCTCCAGCGCGCTCGCATGATGGATGCCGTGATCGAAGGCGAGCGCATGCGCCAGGAGCTCGAGATCGCGCGGTCGGTGCAGCTCGGCACCTTGCCCACCACCATGCCGGCGGTTCCTGGTTACGACGTGTACGGCAGGTTCGAGCCCGCCGGCCTCACGGGTGGCGACACGTTCGACCTTCAGGTTTTCGACCAGGGGCTCTTGGTGGTCCTAGGCGACGCGACCGGGCACGGCATGGGGCCAGCCCTCACAGCGGCGCAGATGCAAGCGATGTTGCGGATGGCCTTTCGCCTCGGCGCGGACCTCGACACGACGTTCACGCAAGTCAACAACCTGCTGGCCGACATGCTGCCCGCCGACCGTTTCATCTGTGCCTTCATCGGACTTCTCGACCCGGGCGCGCATCGCATTCGTTTCCACAGTGGCGGGCACGGTCCGATCCTCGTCTTCCGAGCCGCCACCGGGGACTGCGAGGTGCACCGGCCGACCAGCTTTCCGGTGGCCGCCATGCCGCTGCCTGCGTTGCGCACCGCGGCGACCCTGGAATTCGCGCCAGGCGACATCCTGGTTCTGATCTCGGACGGCGTCACGGAATACCGCGATTCCCAAGGCGAGGAATACGGCCACGCGCGCATTCACGAGGTGCTGCGGCAGCACCATGGCAAGCCCATGGCGGAACTCGCGGACTTGCTCCTCGAATCCGTGCAGGCGTTCGCCGGCGGCGCGCCACAGGAAGACGACGTGACGGCCGTGCTGATCAAGCGCGAGAGCCCGCGACCACCCGCTGCCTCGAGCTTCGCGCGCAGCCTGGACTCGCTAGAGGCGATCTTCGGGTTCGTCGGGAGTATGTTCGCGAGCTCCGGCGTGGACGCCTCGCTGCGACAGCCGGTCGAGTTCGCGGTCGAAGAGCTGTTCACCAACATGGTGAAATACGGCAAGGCGAGCGAGGCCGAGGTTTGCCTCACGCTGGTGCGCATTCCGGGGGGCGTCGAGGCGACGTTGATCGACCATGACACCGAGCCGTTCGACATCACGCAGGTCCCCGACGCGGACGTCGACCTGCCGATTGAACAGCGCGAGCCCGGCGGGCTGGGAATCCACCTGGTGAGACGGATGGTCGATTCCCTCGAATACGAATACCGGGAAGAGCTGCGCCAGACCCGGATCACCTTCCGCAAGGTGGTGAAGGGGCCTTCCAACTCCGGCGGCGCGACGGGAGACGGACATGCTCACGATTGAGAACGGCCCGCCCGGCGTGGTCGTGATCGCCGGACGCCTGGACTCGGCCCAGTCCCCTACCGCCCAATCGTTCCTCGACCGCCTGCAGGGAGCGATCACCCTCGACTGCCGGGGCCTCGAGTACATCTCGAGCGCCGGGCTGGGAGTCCTCCTCAAGACGCAGAAGCGGCTCATCGCCTCGGCGGGCAAGCTCCGGCTCGTCGGAGTGAACCGCCACCTGCGCGACATCTTTCAGTACTCCGGGTTCGACCAGATCTTCGAGATCGAGCCCCTCGAATGACCCGCGCCAACTTTTCGAACCCCCCGGTGTAATTGTGGTCGAGGAGTCCGACGAAGAGCTGGTGCATCGCTGCCGAGGCGGCGATTCCAGCGCCTTCCGGGTCCTGGTCGACCGGTACGAGAAGCCACTCTACAACGCGGCGTACCGGGTGCTCGGCAACGCGGACGATGCAAGAGACGTCACGCAGGTCGCGTTCATGGAAGTGGCGGAGCGGCTTACCGACTATGATCCGAGTCACAGGTTCTTCAGCTGGATCTACCGCATCACGGTCAACGCGGCCCTCAACCTCCTGCGCCGCAAGGGCCGGGAACAGCCGCGGGCGGAGGACGAGCTGGGGCCCGTCGATCCAGAGTCGCGCGCCGCGGAGTCCGAGGCGTCGCGCCGCATCCAGAGAGCCCTGATGCAGATGAGCGCGGACCACCGGGTCGTGCTGACGTTGCGCCATTTCTCGGACTGCAGCTATCGCGAGATCGGCCTCATCCTCGAGATCGAGGAGAAGACGGTGAAGTCGCGCCTGTTCGAGGCGCGGCAGCGGTTGCGCGAGCTGCTTCACGACCTGGAGCTCGAGTGAGCATGGATCCACGCCAGCATTTGCCGCTGATGTTTGCGGTCCTCGACGGCGAGGCTACGCCGGAAGAGGCTCGCGAGCTCGAGCGGCTGCTCGCGGAGGACGCGGGCGCCCGCGCCGAGTACGAGACGCTGTGCCGTCTCTTCGCGCAGTTGCAGCGCGTCTCCCGCCTGGATCCGCCTTCCAGCCTGGCCGATGCCGCCGCGAAGCGCCGCCAACCTTTCAACCTTTCAGCGGAGGGGAAAACCATGATCCGAAACGTCAGCAAGCGCGCACTGTGGATCGGAACCGGCGTTGCCGCGGCAGCCGTCGTGATCGCCGGCTTTCTCCTCAATTTCCCGCCCGGCGGCGAGAACGTGTCTGGCACGGTGGCGCCGGCGCAGCGCTACCGCGCCGAGCAGATCAAGGCTGAGGACGTGAAGCTCGGCGATCAGGCAGTCGCCCAGCTCATGCAGAGCGATTCGTTCGATCGCCTGATCAAGGATCCGAAGATCCGTGCGCTCGCGCGGGATCCGGCGTTTGAGGCATTGGCCAGAAGCCAGGTGCTCGCCGCGATACTCCACAACGCCGATGCGCTCGTCGCCAAAGCGAAGGGCCTCAACGCCGATGCGCTCGCCGTTCGGGCGAAGGGCCTCAACGCTGATGCGGTCGCCGTCCAGGCGCAGCGGGCGGACGCCGTCGTCGCTCAGGCGAAGGGCCTCAACGCCGACGCGGTCGCCGTCCAGGCGCAGCGGGCGGACGCCGTCGTCGCTCAGGCGAAGGGCCTCAACGCCGACGCGGTCGCCGTTCAGGCGCAGCGGGCGGACGCCGTCGTCGCTCAGGCGAAGGGCCTCAACGCCGACGCGGTCGCCGTCCAGGCGCAGCGGGCGGATGCCGTCGTCGCTCAGGCGAAGGGCCTCAACGCCGATGCGGTCGCCGTCCAGGCGCAGAGGGCGGATGCCGTCGTTGCTCAGGCGAAGGGCCTCAACGCCGATGCAGTCGCCGTCCAGGCGGCCTCGGTCGAGGCCATGATGACGCCCCAGGCCTGGCAGCTGCTGGGGAAGTACCCGGAGGCGATTACCCTCATGGCGCACGATCCCGGGCTGGTCGCCCTGGCGACGAACCCGGTCTTCGCGAACGCCCTCGCAGCCAACGCGGCCTCCGTGAACGCCGTCGCGAAGTAGAGGAGCGCGAGCTTCGCTCGACAGCCGGTCGACCAGGAAGCACCCAGTCCCTTTCCGCCCCGCCAGAAGGTGACCGGGTGCCTCTCTCTTCTGTATCCTGCCCGGTAGCTCCGTGCGCCTGGGGGGATTCCTTTGCGCTCACGTCTGGCGGGCCCGCTGCTCGCAACGCTCGCCCCGCTCTTCGCCGCCGCTGCGGAAGAAACGAGTCCGCTGGGGCTGTCCTCGGTCGAGACGCGCGACGTGCGCTTGATCCACCCGTCGCCGACGCTCGACTATCTCGACCCCCACGCGCTGCGCACCTTCGCGAATTCGCTCGCCTGGCAGCGACGCGTGTTCGGCTGGGAACCCTACGAGCGCACTACCGTCCTCTTGAAGGACTTCTCCGATTACGGCAACGCTTCGGCGACGGCTGCGCCGACGAACTCGCTCGCCTTCGACATCGCGCCGCTCTCGCACGCATTCGAGACATACCCCGCCAGCGAACGGATGTATTCGCTGATGAACCACGAGCTGGTCCACGTGGCGACCATGGACATGTCCACCAAGCAGGACCGGCTCTGGCGCAGCATCTTCGACGGCAAGGTGTATCCAGACGCGCGCCATCCCGAGAGCCTGTTCTACAGCTACCTGACCGTGCCGCGCTTCAACGTGCCGCGCTGGTACCTCGAGGGCAGCGCGACGTTCATGGAGACGTGGATGGGGGGCGGCCTGGGGCGCGCACAGGGCGGTTATGACGAGATGGTGTTTCGCGCGATGGTCCGCGACGACGCGCACTTCTTCGACCCGCTCGGACTCGTGTCGCGCGGCACCCGCATCGACTTCCAGGTGGGAGTCAACGCCTACCTCTACGGAACGCGCTTCTTCACCTGGCTGGCATATGCCCACAGTCCCGAGCGCGTGGTGGCGTGGCTCAAGCGCGACGAGGGCAGCAAGCGCTACTACTCGGACCAATTCCAGCAGGTCTTCGGCATCACGCTGGAGCAGGGCTGGCAGGACTGGATCGCCTTCGAGCGCGATTTCCAGAAGCACAACCTCGAGGAGGTGCGGAAGCATCCCGTGACTCCGTACCGCGAGCTGCTTCCCCACGCGGTGGGCTCGATCTCCCGCGCCTATTACGAAGAGAAGAGCGGCATCCTCTACGGCGGCTTTCGCTACCCCGGGGTGCTGGAGCACGTGGGCGCGCTCGACACGCGCACCGGAGAGGTGCGGCGGCTCACCGACATCAAGGGCGCCATGCTGTACAAAGTCACGTCGCTGGCTTGGGATCCGGACACTCGGACCCTCTTCTACACCAGCGACAACTATGCTTTGCGAGACATCATGGCGCTCGACGCGCGCGCGGGCGCGGAGCGCATGCTGCTCGAGGACGCGCGCATCGGCGAGATCGCCTTCAATCGCGCCGACCGTTCGCTGCTCGGCGTCCGGCACTCCAACGGGCTCGCCACGTTGGTGCGCATTCCCTATCCATATGAGGAATGGAACCAGGTCCACACCTTCCCTTATGGCGTGGTGCCCTACGACCTCGACGTGTCGCCCGACGGCCGGCTGCTCTCGGCGTCGAGCAGCGAGGTGAATGGCGACCAATACCTTCGCGTCTGGGAGATCGAGAAGCTGCGCAAAGGCGACGCCAGCCCGCTCTCCGAGTTCCGCTTCGGGCAGTCGGTGCCGGAGAGCTTCGTGTTCTCCCTCGACGGGCGCAGCCTCTACGGCAGCAGCTACTACACGGGGGTGTCGAACATCTTCCGCTACGAGGTGGCCAGCGGAAAGATCGAGGCCGTGTCCAATGCAGAATCGGGCTTCTTCCGCCCGGTGCCCCTGCCCGACGGCAACCTCGTCGTCTTCCATTATACGGGCAAAGGGTTCGTGCCCGCCGTGATCGAGCCGCGGCCGCTGGAGGACGTCAGCGCGATTCGCTTCCTCGGCGCCGAGCTGGCGGCGAAGCACCCGATAGTCACCACTTGGCAGGTGCCCCCACCGAGCACGGCGGACCCCGCCGCCATCGCGGTGACGGGGCGCGGACCCTACCTGCCGCTGCGCAATCTAGGATTGCGCAGCACCTATCCCGTCGTGCAGGGCTACAAGAATTCCCTGGGGCTGGGCTGGCGTTTCGATTTCGAGGACCCGCTCCGGTTCAGCGCAATCGGAATCACCGGGGCATACTCCGTCGACGGGAAGGTGCCCGCCCGGGAAAAGGGGCACCTGGACATCGATTACCGCTACCTCGGCTGGCACGGCGGCCTGTCCTGGAACCGTTCCGACTTCTACGACCTGTTCGGGCCGACCAAGCGCAGCCGCAAGGGCTACGCTGCCCGCCTCGGCTACGACCATGTCTTCATCTACGACCTGCCGCGCCGGCTCGACCTCAAGTCCGAGTTCGCCTTCTATGACCAGCTCGACGCGCTGCCGAACTATCAGAACGTCGCTGCTGCCGTCGACCGCCTGGTCACCGCGGAGGTCGGCCTCTTCTACACGCTGCTGCGCAGGTCCCTCGGCGCCGTCGACGACGAGAAGGGCCTCGCTTGGGAATTGGTGTTGGATGCCACCCAGGCGCATGGCGACGTCATTCCCCAGGCCCGCGCGGGGTTGGACTTCGGCTTCCCGCTGCCGCTGGCGCATTCGTCGCTCTGGTTTCGCAGCGCCGCCGGCATTTCTGCCGGCCAGCGTGTCGATCCGCTCGCCGACTTCTTCTTCGGCGGTTTCGGCAACAACTACGTCGACGACCGTTCCATCCAGCGCTACCGGGAGCCCTACGCCTTTCCGGGCTTCGGGCTGAATGAGATCGGCGGGCACAGCTTCGCACGCCAACTTGTGGAGGCGAAGGCGCCGCCCGTGATCTTCGAAAAGGTCGGCACGCCGGCCTTTTATCTCACCTGGCTGCGGCTCGCGGTCTTCGCCTCGGTCCTGTGGACTGACCTGGACCTCTCGGGGCTGCGCAACCATTACGCCAATACCGGCGCGCAGGTCGACTTGCGTTTCACCTTTCTGCATTGGTACGACATGACGCTTTCCGCTGGCTACGCGGCGGGCTACCGCGGTTGGCTGCGCGCGGGCGACGAGTGGATGGTTTCGCTCAAGATCATGTGAAGGACCGCACGCCATGACCGGCGCGCTCGGGCACTCGCTGGTGGCCCTGCTTCCGGTGCTGTCGCTGCTCGCGACGCTGCTCTACCTCGACAGCTACAAGCTCGTGAAGCTGCGCGCCCTGGTGGCGATCCTCGCATCCGGCGCCGTGATCGCCGCGTCGACGTATCCGCTCAACGAGCTCTTCCTCGAGCGCTTCACGATGCCGCTCACCACATTCTCCCGGTACATCGCGCCCGCCAGCGAAGAGCTGCTCAAGGCGCTGGTCCTCGTCGCGCTGATTCGCACGCACCGCATCGGCTTCCTCGTCGACGCCGCCATCTTCGGCTTCGCGGTGGGCATCGGATTCGCCATGGCCGAGAATCTCTACTACCTGCACCTCGTGCCCGACGCGACCCTCGGCACATGGATCGTGCGCGGATTCGGTACCGCGCTGATGCATGGGGGCGCCACCGCGATCTTCGGCCTGATGGGGCTCGCAATGGTCGAGCGGCGCCCCGGCCCCTGGGTGCAGGCCTTCCTCCCCGGGCTCGCGCTGGCCATCCTGCTGCACTCCGGGTTCAATCACTTCTTCCTGTCGCCGAGGATGTCGACCCTCGGCATCATGGTGGTGCTCCCGCCGCTTCTCTCCGCGGTCTTTCGCCTCAGCGAGGGTTCCCTCGGCGACTGGCTCGGCAGGGGCTTCGACGCCGACACCGCAATGCTGGAGCTCATCAACTCCGGCCGCTTCGCCGACTCGCCCGTGGGCCGCTACCTGCACACCCTGAAGGACAAGTTCGAGGGACCCCTGGTCGCCGACCTGCTCTGCTACCTGCGCCTGCACACCGAACTCTCGCTGCGAGCCAAGGGCATCCTCATGATGCGCGAGAATGGCTTCGAGGTGCCGGTGGGCCATGCGACGCGCGACACGTTCACCGAGATGCGCTACCTGGAGAAGAGCATCGGCCGCACCGGCATGCTGGCGCTCCAGCCGATGCTCGGGATGAGCCAGAAGGACCTGTGGCAACTCTACATGCTGGGCAAGTGACGCAGCGCGGGCTCGTGCTCTTGGGGCATCGTCTATTTCAACACGGCAGGTTCATGCAGCTCCGGCTGCGCCTCATCGAGGAGGTGGGGCGCGCGCGCGGGTTCACTTACTGTTGCGCAGCCATAACGCCTGCGTTCGGTCCCGCGACGGGGTGCTGCCGGACGCAGATGAGCGTAGGGCGTGCCTTGGCATCGTTCACGCCCCTCCCCCCGTTGGGCGAAGCGCCCTGGAATATCGATCGCGCTCTACTACGGCGGAACCGGCGCCGCGGGCGGATCGGTTGCCCGCAGGCCGGGTGCCTCCAGCGCCGCTTGACGCGAGTCCCCACTGGGCGCAGCGTGGCCCCGGGGGCAGCATGAGCAAGACCGAGGAGATGGCTCCGCCGGTCCCAGCAGGCAAAGCAGCGCGCCTTCCCCGGATCGATGAGCGCTACCGAATAGCGAAAGAGATCGGCCGCGGCGGGATGGGGCGCGTCTTCGTCGCCCACGACCGCAAGCTCGGGCGCGACGTCGCCATCAAGATGCTCCCCCCCGGCCTGCACGATGAGGGAGAGTTGCGCCGCTTCGAACAGGAAGCGCGCGCCACCTGCGCGCTCAATCACGCCAACATCCTCGACGTGCACGATATCGGGACGCACGAGGGCAGCCCGTACATCGTCTCCGAGCTGCTGCACGGGATCACACTGCGCGAGCGACTGCGGAAAGGACGATTGTCGGTGCATGAGGCGAACGGCTACGCCCTGCAACTCGCGCAGGGCCTCTCGGCCGCGCACGAGAAAGGCATCGTCCATCGCGACCTGAAGCCGGAGAACCTCTTCCTCACCGAGGAGGGCCGGCTGAAGATCCTCGACTTCGGCATCGCCAAGCTGGTGGCGCCGATGATGCCGGGAACCGCCGAGACGCTCCCCTCGCCGCAGCCGCACACTCAGGAGGGCGCGATCCTCGGCACGGTCGGGTACATGTCGCCCGAGCAGGTCCGGGGCCAGCCCGCGGATCAGCGCTCGGACGTGTTCAGCTTCGGGGCCATCTTGTACGAGATGCTCTCCGGCAAGCTCGCCTTCCCGGCGGAGTCGGCCATCGCGTGCGGCTTTGCCGTTCTCAACGCGGAACCTGCGCCGCTTCCGGCCACAGTGCCGGTGGCCCTCCGCCGGGTCGTCGCGCGCTGCCTGAAAAAGGATCCGGCAGCGCGCTACGCCGATGCGAGTGAGGTGCTGAAGGACCTGGGAAAGGTCCCGCGCCTCGAGCCGCGTCGCCGTCACCGGCTTCTGCCGATTGCGGCGCTGTGCGGTCTGGGAGCGGCATTCGCCCTTGCGTTCTGGATGCGCCGCCCGGCGGGGCCGCCACCCGCCGCTGTGACGCCTTCCATCGCCGTCCTCCCCTTCGCCGACATGAGCGCGCAGAAGGACCAGGAGTACTTCGCCGACGGAATCGCCGAGGAGATCCTCAACGTGCTCGCGCAGGTGGACGGCCTGCGCGTCATCGGCAGGACCTCGTCCTTCTCGATGAAGGACAGGAATGAGGACCTCCGTACGATCGGCCAGCGCCTCAGCGCGACCAATCTCCTGGAGGGCAGCGTGCGCAAGTCGGGCGCGCGGGTGCGTATCACCGCGCAGCTCGTCGAGGCCGAGGGCGGATCGCATCTCTGGTCACAGGAGTTCGATCGCGAGCTGACCGATGTCTTCGTCGTCCAGGAGGAGATCGCCCACGCCGTGGTGGCGGCGCTCAAAGTGAAGCTCTTGCCCGCAGCGCGCGAAGAACCGCGAGCCGCCAATCCGGAAGCCTACGACCTGTATCTGGTCGGAAGGGCATTCCTCGCGCGCGGGTCGGGTGACGCCTACCAGCGAGCGGTGCAGGCGCTGCGGAAGTCGGTGGCGCTGGACCCTGACCATGCAGAGGCGTGGGCCGTGCTCGCCGAGGCGCTATTTAACGCTGGGGATTTCAGCTTGAAAGGGGATCCCAAGCTGGACCGGCCCGAAGCGCTTATCGCTGCCGAGAGGGCGATAGCGCTTGCGCCACAGGGGGCCGACGGGTACTCCGCGCGTGGTGTCTTGCGACTTGTCATGCTCCAGGACTGGACGGGCGCCCGCGCCGACCTGGAGCGGGCGCGATCGCTCAGCCCACGAAACCCGGACATCCTGCTCAATCATGCGCGTCTGCTGGCCGCGCTGGGCGGGCTGGCGGAGGCGATCGCAGTCTGCCAGCAGGCCGCGGGCCTCGACCCGCTGTCGGCCGACATACAGTACATGTTGAACGCCGCCTACCTCGGCACCGGACAGCTCGCTCTCGCCGAGGCGGCTGCGAGGCGGGCGCTGGAGTTCTCGCCCGAGCACGGGAGAGGAGCGCGCAACCTGGGCATCACCATGTTGCTCCAGAATCGCGTTTCAGAGGCGCGAGCCGCCTTCCGCCGATCGAACCACGAATTCGTCATGAGCATGGGCGATGTGATGGTGGAGCACACGCTGGGCCATTCCGCCGAGTCACAGCGCGCGCTCGACAGCATCCTTGCCGGGCCTTGGGCTGAAAATTCCGCATATCAGATCGTCCAGATGTACGCGTGGCGCGGAGAGATCGATCGCGCCTTCGAGTGGCTGGGACGCGCGGTCGAGCTGCACGATGGGGGGCTCACCTACCTCAAGTACGACCCGCTCCTGCGGAACTTGCGCGGCGACCCGCGCTACGCGGCATTCCTCAAGAAGATGAACTTGCCGGCAGACTGACCCGCTGCTACAGCCGTGGCGCGCAACCTTCACCTTCTGCGCCACCTGGCTGCGTTGGCACATGGTACGAAGAATCAATCGAGGAATCGATCTAAGCATCGCCGGGCTCCCCACGGTGAACGTCAAGTGGGCCATCGTGGTCCAGCAACGCTAAAGCTCCTCCGGACCGCTGCCCTCGATCACCGTCAGTCACATGGGTTGTAGGTATCCGAAGAGCGCCGGGCGACGATGGCCTGTCGAGCCTGTTCACATTCGCCTGCTGACGCACAGAGCTTACACACCTCGATGAATTGGCGCTCTTGTCGTTGGCCAAAACTCGATCCCGGGGAGTTGAAGCTACGAAACGATCCCGATCGGCGGCGCCGATCATGGCCGCAATCGAGGTACGACCAGCACGTGGCGCGTGCCACCGACTTGAAGATGACCGCATGTCGAATCGCACAGCTGGCAGCAAACCATCGCGCGAG
>Ga0209235_1001229_pt1 | contig 13780 bp, 9 predicted proteins | sample GraSoi013_1_20cm_4_FD_185817 | JGI IMG/M metagenome (GOLD analysis project Ga0209235, IMG submission 185817) | Grasslands soil microbial communities from the Angelo Coastal Reserve, California, USA - Sample 09_25_2013_1_20cm (SPAdes) (version 2) | ecosystem: Environmental > Terrestrial > Soil >...
CGATGCCTCCCGAAATCCGTGTCACGCTCCCCGACGGGAGCGAGAAACGTGTCCCCGCCGGCTCCACCGGCGCCGACCTCGCGAAGGCGATCGGGCCGGGGCTCGCGAAGGCGGCCCTCGCGGTGCGGGTGAACGGCCAGGTGTGGGATCTGGCGCGCCCGCTGCCCGACGGAGCGAAGGTCACGATCCTCACGGACAAGGACCCGCAGGCGCTCGAGCTGCTGCGCCACTCCTCGGCCCACGTGCTGGCGACGGCCGTGCGGCAGCTGTTCCCCCAGGCGAAGATCGGATTCGGTCCCCCGATCGAGGACGGGTTCTACTACGACTTCGAGGTGCAGCGGCCCTTCGGGCCGGAGGATTTGGAGGCGATTGAAAAGAGGATGGTGGAGGTTGTGAAGGCGGATTACCCGTTCGTGCGCGAGGAGGTGAATCGCGCGGAAGCCAAGCGTCGCTTCAAGGATGACCCGCTCAAGCTCGAGCGCATCGAGGACCTCGGTCCCGACGAGGTGATCTCGGTCTACACCGACGGTCCGTTCGTGGACCTGTGTCGCGGGCCCCACGTGCCGAGCACCGGGCGGATCAAACACTTCAAGCTGCTGCACGCCGCCGGCGCCTATTGGCGCGGCGACGAGCGCCGCCAGATGCTGCAGCGCATCTACGGCACCGCCTGGTTCACCAAGGACGACCTCGAGGGCTACCTGCGGCGGCTCGAGGAGGCCAAGAAGCGCGACCACCGGGTGCTGGGGAAGCAGCTCGATCTGTTCTCGATCCAGGAGGACGTGGGCCCGGGGCTGGTGTTCTGGCACCCGAAGGGCGCGATGATCCAGCACCAGCTGCGGCGCTTCATCGAGGACACGATTCTGGAGCGCGGCTATTCGCTGGTCTACACGCCCAACGTGACCCGCGAGGAGCTGTTCCTGCGCTCGGGGCACCTCCCGCTGTACGCGGCGAACCAGTTTCCGCCGATGGCCGCGGGGGAGGGAGAGGCGGAATCCGTGCGCTATCGGGTGAAGCCGATGAATTGCCCGATGCACATCCTCATCTACGCCTCGCAGCAGCGCAGTTACCGCGACCTGCCGGTCCGGCTCGCCGAGATCGCCAACGTGTACCGCAACGAGCGCTCGGGGACGCTGCATGGGATGCTGCGGGTGCGCGGGCTCACGATGGACGACGCCCACATCTTCCTGCGCGAGGACCAGATCGAGCAGGAGATTTTCCAGCTGCTCGATATCGTGGAGCTGGTCCTCGCGAAGACCTTCGGGCTCTCCTACCGGCTCGACCTGGCCACGCGCCCCGAGAAGAAGCTGGGCACCGACGCGACCTGGGACCAGGCGGAGCGCGCGCTCGAGCAGGCGCTCAAGCACCGCGGCGCCACGTACCGCATCGACCAGGGCGGGGGGGCGTTCTACGGACCGAAAATCGACGTCAAGTTCAACGACGCCATCGGCCGCGAGTGGCAGGGCGCCACGATTCAGCTGGATTTCGAGCAGCCCGAGCGCTTCGGACTCGAGTACACGGGTGAGGACAACCGGCCGCATCGACCGGTCATGATCCACCGCGCGATCTTCGGCACGCTGGAGCGGTTCGTCGGCTTCCTGATCGAGCACTTCGCGGGGGCGTTCCCGCTCTGGCTCGCCCCCGAGCAGGTGCGCGTGTTGCCCATTTCGGACGCGCAGGCGCCTGGGGCGCGGGCGCTACACGAGCGGCTGCGCGCGGCGGGCATTCGCTCGCATCTCGACGAGCGCAACGAGACCCTCAACTACCGGATCCGCGACGGCGAGCTGCAGAAAGTCCCCTACATGGCGGTGGTGGGGCAGCGCGAGGCCGAGGCGGGCTCGGTCGCGGTGCGGGGGCGGGGAGCAGGGAACAAGCAGACAGTGCTGTCCATCGCTGATTTCGTGGCGAAGCTGCAGGAAGAGGTTCGCACGCGCTCACTGACACCATTAGTTTGAGTGTAATCCCAGGGCTTGATCCCCGGGCTGGATCCCCGGGCTTGCGCCCGGGGTCAGTGAACCCCAGACGAGATTAACTAACCCCGGACGCAAGTCCGGGGTAGATCGAAAGACAGAATGTCCGACAGCATAACCCCCGTGATTCTGAGCGCCTGTCGCACGCCCATCGGCAAGTATCTGGGCGGCCTGTCGCCGCTCCCGGCGCCGCGCCTCGGCGCGCTCGTGATCCGCGAGGCCGTGCGGCGCGCCGGGATCGAGGACGGTGCGGTCGAGGAAGTGATCATGGGGAACGTGCTCCAGGGCGGCGTGGGCCAGGCGCCGGGCCGGCAGGCGGCGATCCACGCCGGCCTCCCGGGGACGGTCCCCGCGCTCACCATCAACAAGGTGTGCGGGTCGGGGCTCAAGGCCGTGATGCTCGCCGCCCAGGCGATCCGGGCGGGCGACGAGCAATGCATCGTGGCGGGCGGTATGGAATCGATGTCCAACGCGCCGCACTACGTCTACGGGATGCGCGGCGGCATCAAGGCGGGCAACAGCCAGCTCGTGGACGGCATGATCCTCGACGGGCTGTGGGACTCGTTCTCGAACACCCACATGGGCAACCTCGCCGAGTACACCGCCAAGAAGGCCGGCGTGTCGCGCGAGGACCAGGACCGCTTCGCGCTCGCCAGCCACCAGAAGGCCGTGGCGGCGATGGAGGCATGCCGCTTCAAGGCGGAGACGGTCGCGACGCTGATCGAGAAGGACGAGAGTCCCCGCAAGGACAGCTCGCTTGAGGCGCTTGCCGCCCTCAAGCCGTCATTCGAGAAGGACGGGACGGTGACTCCGGGGAACGCACCGGGCTTGAACGACGGCGCGAGCGCACTGGTCGTCACGTCGCTGGCGTTCGCGAAGGCGCACGGCCTCAAGCCGCTGGCCCGCGTCACCGCGTACGCGAGCGCCGGCGGCGAGCCGAGGGATTTGTTCTTCGCCCCGATCGCGGCCGTCAAGAACCTGATGGCAAAGGCGCAGACGTCGATCGGCGACTACGATCTGATCGAGGCCAACGAGGCGTTCGCCGTCCAGGCGCTCGCCGACGGGCGTGCCCTCGGCTGGGACTGGGACCGCGTGAACGTGAACGGGGGCGCGATCGCCCTCGGGCACCCGATCGGCGCGTCCGGCGCGCGGATCCTCACGACGCTCCTGTTCGCCTTGAAGGACCGGAAGCAAACGACCGGCCTCGCCACCCTGTGTCTCGGGGGCGGCAACGCCGTGGCCCTCAGCGTGGAGATGCTCTGATGCAGGCTCAGACTGCCGTCGTGTCCGCTCCCTCGCTCGCCGGTCGGCGCGCGCTCGCCGTGCTGCTTGGCGCCGCCCTCGTTGCGATCGCGGCCCAGATCGCGATCCCGCTGCCGGGCACTCCGGTGCCCATGACGCTGCAGCCGTTGGCCGTGCTGCTCGTGGGCGCGCTGTTGGGGCCGAGTCTGGGCGCGGGCTCGATGATCCTGTACCTCGCCCTCGGAGCGGCGGGGTTGCCCGTGTTCACGCCCTACGGGCTCCCCGGCCTGGCCCGGCTGGTGGGACCGACGGGCGGCTACCTGCTCGCCTATCCCGTGGCCGCCTTCGCGGTTGGCAAGATCGCGGGCGATGGCCGGCGCGTCGTGCGACTCGCGCTCGCCGCGGCCGCCGGACTGGTTCTCATCCACCTGGGCGGGCTCGCCCAGCTCGCGGTCCTGACCGGCAGCGGCTCCGGTGCGGTCCGGCTCGGCACGCTGCCGTTCCTGGCCGGCGACCTCGTGAAACTGGTCATCGCGGTGCTGCTGCTGCGGCCCACGATCCGTCCCGTGCGCGCGCGCCTGTGAGGGCGCGCGTTTCGTTTGCGGCATGAGCCGGGTCGCGGTAGTGGGCGCCGGCACGATGGGGAACGGCATCGCGCATGTGTTCGCCCAGCACGGCTGGGACACCACGCTGATCGACGTCGCGCCCGGTTTGCTCGAGCGAGTGCTGGCGGTCATCAGGACGAATCTCGAGCGGCAGGTGAAGAAAGGATCGGTCACCGCGGAGCAGCGCGACGCGGCGCTGGCGCGGATCCGGACCTCGATGAGCCTCGACTCGGTGGCGGATGCCCAGCTGGTGGTCGAGGCGGCGACCGAGCAGCCCGACGTCAAGTTCAAAATCTTCCGCGACATTGACCGGCTGGCCCCACCCGCCGCGATCCTCGCGAGCAATACCTCCTCCATCTCCATCACCGCTATCGCCGCCCAGACCAAGCGCCCCGCGCAGGTGATCGGGATGCATTTCATGAACCCGGTTCCCGTCATGCCGCTCGTCGAAGTGGTTCGCGGGCTCGAGACCGCCGACAAGACCGTTGCCGAGGTCGTCGAGGTGGCGAAGGCGTTGGGCAAGACGCCGGTCGAGGTGAACGACGCGCCCGGGTTCGTGTCGAACCGCGTGCTCATGCCGATGATCAACGAGGCGATCTTCTGCGTGATGGAAGGCGTGGCCGCGCCGGAAGCGATCGACACGGTCATGAAGCTGGGTATGAACCATCCCGTCGGGCCGTTGGCGCTCGCCGACCTGATCGGGCTCGACGTGTGTCTCGCGATCCTCGAGGTGCTGCACCGCGACCTGGGGGACGACAAGTACCGCGCGGCGCCGCTGCTCCGGACGCTGGTAGCGGCCGGGCGCCTGGGCCGGAAGAGCGGGCGTGGTTTCTATGTCTACCGCGATTGAGCTGCCGGGCCTTTCCGAAACGCAGCGTCAGATCATCGAGCTGGCGCGCGAATTCGCGCGCACCAAGATCGAGCCGTTCGCGGCGGAATGGGACCGGCGGGCGCACTTCGCCCGCGACGTGATCGACGAGCTCGGCCGGCTCGGGTTCCTCGGCATGTGCGCGCCCGAGGAGTACGACGGGATGGGGCTCGACAGCGTCACCTACCTGCTCGCGCTCGAGGAGATCGCCGCCGCGGACGCGAGCGTCGCGGTGTCGCTCTCGATCCACAACGCCATTCCCACCACGATGCTGGTGCGGCATGGGAGCTCCGCGCAAAAGGATCGCTGGCTCAAGGCGATGGCGCGCGGCGAGCTGTTGGCCGGGTTCGCGCTGTCGGAGCCCGAGTCCGGCTCCGACGCCGCGTCGCTGACCACGCGCGCGGTGCGGGACGGCACCAGCTGGGTGCTGTCGGGCGCGAAAGCCTGGGCCACGAACGGCGGCACGGCGGATCTCATGATGGTAATGGCCCGCTCGGAGCGCGGGATCGGCGCGTTTATTGTGCCCACCGACGCCTCCGGTTATCGTCCGGGGAAGCCGGAGGATAAGATGGGCCTCCGGGCCTCGAACACCGTCGCGCTCACGCTCGAGGACGTGCGGCTCCCGGCCGACCACCTCCTGGGCGAGGAGGGCGAAGGGTTCGGGTACGCGATGGAGGGCCTCGACGCCGGTCGCCTGGGCATCGCGGTGCAGGCGGTCGGGATCGCGCGCCGGGCGCTCGAGCACTCACTCGCCTACTGCGCCGAGCGCCGGCAGTTCGGCCGGCCGCTGCGGGAGTTCCAGGCGGTGCAGTTCAAGCTCGCGGACATGGCGACCCGGATAGAAGCGGCCCGCGCGCTGGCCCACGCCGCCGCGACGCGCCGGGACCGGGGCGAGGACACGACCATGCAGGCGAGCATGGCCAAGCTGTTCGCCTCCGAGACCGCGATGTGGGTGACGACCCAGGCCGTCCAGCTGTTCGGCGGCTACGGCTACATGCGCGATTTTCCGGTGGAGAAGCTGTTCCGGGACGCCAAGGTGACGGAGATCTATGAAGGCACCAGCGAAATCCAGCGGATCATCGTCGCCCGCGGTCTCTACCCCCGCGCCTAGCGCTGCTCCTGACCCCGGGCGCAAGCCCGGGGAACACGGAGGGCTCGATCTCTTCTCCCTCCTCGCCGAGCACGAGCACGAGCAGGTCAGCGTCTATTACGATCCATCCACCGGCTATCGCGGCATTATCGCGATTCATTCCACGGTGCTCGGGCCGGCGTTGGGCGGCACGCGCTTCTGGAACTACCAGAGCGATCGCGCCGCGTTGATCGACGCCCTCCGCCTGGCCCGCGGCATGACCTACAAGGCCGCGGTGGCGGGGCTCAACCTGGGCGGCGGGAAAAGCGTCATCATCGGCGACAACCGCACCACACGGCGCGAAGCCCTGTTCCGAGCGCACGGGCGGCATGTCGAATCGCTCAAGGGGCGCTACATCACGGCCGAGGATGTCGGGACGGGCACCAGCGACATGGAGTTCATCAAGGCCGAGACCAACCACGTCACGGGCCTGATCGGTCGGTCGGGCGACCCCTCTCCCGTCACCGCGTACGGCGTGTACCGGGGCCTGAAGGCCTGCGCCCGCTACCGCTACGGCTCCGATAGCCTGGCCGGGAAGTCGGTCGCTTTGCAGGGATGCGGCTCCGTAGGCTATCATCTGGCGAAGCTGCTCTTCGCCGAGGGAGGTGTCATCACCTGTAGCGACATCGACCCGCAGCGCGTGAAGCGCGTGGTGGAGGAGTGCGGTGCCAAGGCGGTTGCGCCCGACGCGATCTACGACGTGCGGGCGACCATTTTCGCCCCCTGCGCGCTCGGCGCCGTGATCAACGACGACACGGTCCAGAGGTTGCAGGTGGAGATCGTGGCCGGTGCGGCGAACAACCAGCTCGCCGAGGACCGGCACGGCGATGAGCTCGAGCGGCGCGGCATCACCTACGCCCCCGACTACGTGATCAATGGCGGCGGGCTGATCAACGTGAACGCCGAGCTGCACGGCTGGGCGCCCGAGCGCGCCCGCTCGAAGGCGGGGGAGATCTACGACACCCTGCTGCGCGTGTTCGAGATCGCGCGCGAGGAAGGCGTTCCCACCTACCGAGCGGCGGACCGGTTGGCGGAGCAGCGGATTGCCGCGATCGCCAAGGTGCGGCGGAACTTTGTCTGAGAAGATCTATGTGGGCGCGGACCACGCGGGCTTCCAGCTGAAGCAGAAGCTGGTGGACGAGCTCAAGCGGCTGGGGTACGAGCCGGTGGACGCGGGGCCCAAGGCGATGGACCCGGCGGACGACTATCCCGATTACGGCCGTCCGGTCGCGCAGGCCGTGAGCAAGGGCATCGTGAAGCGCGGCGTGCTGACCTGCGGGACGGGGCTCGGCATGGCTTACGTGGCCAACCGGTTTCCGCGCGTGCGCGCGGCCGTGGCCTGGACCCCGGAGATCGCGGAGCTGGCCCGCAAGCACAACGACGCGAACGTGCTCGTGCTGCCGTCGCGGTTCGTGAGTGAGGAGGAAGGGATGGAGATTTTGCACAAGTGGCTCGACACCGCGTTCGAAGGCGGGCGCCACGAGCGCCGCGTCGCGAAGATCGACGCATGATCGATCGGCGCACGCCGCTCGCCAAGGCGGACCCGACCGTGTTCCAGCTGATCCGCCGTGAGGTGGAGCGGCAGGAGCACGGGCTGGAGCTGATCGCGAGCGAGAACTTCGTGTCGGTGGCGGTGCTCGAGGCGATGGGCACGGCGCTCACGAACAAGTACGCCGAGGGGCTGCCGAAGAAACGGTACTACGGCGGCTGCGAGGTCGTGGACGAGGTCGAACAGCTCGCCATCGATCGGGCCAAGGCGCTGTTCAAGGCGGAGCATGTGAACGTCCAGCCGCACGCCGGGGCCCAGGCGAACATGGCCGCGTACCTCGCGGTGGCGAAGCCGGGCGACACGCTGCTCGGGCTGGCGCTGCCGCACGGCGGCCATCTGACCCACGGCGCGCCCGTGAACTTTTCGGGGACGCTGTTCCGTGCCACGCATTATGGAGTCCGGGAAGACACCGGCTGGATTGATTACGACCAGGTGCGCGATACCGCGCGCCGCGAGCGCCCCCGCATCCTGATCGGCGGCAGTAGCGCCTACGCGCGCGTCATCGATTTCGCGACGCTCAGGAGCATCGCGGACGAGGTCGGCGCGATCTTCGTCGTGGACATGGCGCACATCGCCGGGCTCGTCGCCGCGGGGATCCACCCCTCGCCCGTGCCGCACGCGCACATCGTCACGACCACCACCCACAAGACCCTGCGCGGTCCGCGCGGCGGATTGATCCTCTGCCAGGAAGTGTTCGCGAAGGACGTCGACAAGCAGGTGTTCCCGGGCATTCAGGGCGGCCCGCTCGAGCACGTGATCGCGGCCAAGGCAGTGGCGTTGGGAGAGGCGCTCACCCCGGAGTTCAAAGCGTACGCTGTGCAGGTGGTGCGGAACGCGCAGGCCCTGGCCGCGGCGCTCGTCGAGCGAGGTTATGCCATCGTGTCGGGCGGGACGGACACCCACCTGATGCTCGTGGACCTGCGTCCCAAGCACGTGACCGGCAAGGAGGCCCAGGAGCTGCTCGACCGGGCCGGCATTACTGTGAACAAGAACACGATTCCTGGCGATCCCCAGAAGGCGTTCGTCACGAGCGGGGTCCGCATCGGCACCCCGGCCGTGACCACGCGTGGTTTCACCGAGGCCGAGATGCTCAAAGTGGCGGAGTTCATCGACACCGTGCTCACGAAAAAAGACGACGCGACCCTCGCGCGCGTGAAGGCCGACGTCCGCGAGCTGGCCGCGCAGTTCCCGCTGTACGCACCGCCCCCCCCGGTGCGCGCGGCCGTCGCGGGGGTGCCCCATGCGCGATAGCGGCGCGTCCTCGGGCCGGCCCGGCCGCGGCTCGGGCTCCTTCACCGTGCATCCGGCGGAAGAGCTCGAGGTCTACTTCAACGAAGTCGCCCACGGCCGCCCGGTGGGCTTCGTCGCCTCGTCCAAGTGGAAGCCGCCGACGGACATTTACGAGACCGACGACGCGCTGGTGGTCTACATGGACATCGCCGGGATGCGCTCGGAGGACTTCACGGTCGAGTACGTCGAGGGCGTCCTGACGATCGCCGGCGAGCGCACCGCCCGGCGCCAGGAAGGCAAGCCCCACTATCACGCGATGGAGGTGCAGGTCGGTCCGTTCGAGCGTCGCTTCCGCCTCCCCGTGCCGGTCGATCCCGAGAGCATTCGGGCGATCTACGAGCAGGGTTTCCTCGAGGTCCGGCTGGCGAAGCTCCCGACCCGACTGTCCGGTCCACAATCGGTGCGGGTACAGTAAGTGGATCGCCTGCCCGTCCTGCCACTCGGCCGGATCGTCGTCTACCCGCACGTCGTGCTGCCCATGGCGCTCACCGATCCGCACGCCGTCCAGCTGATCGACGAGGTGGTGCAGGGGAACAAACGCCTGCTGCTCGGCGTGGTGCGGCCCCTGGGCGGCACCGAGCCGCCCGAGGGCGCCGTGATGCACGCCCGGGCCGAAGAGCTGTACGAGGTGGGGACGCTCGGCACCGTGGTGCGCATGCTCAAACTGGGCGACGGCTCGGTGCGCGTCATGGTGCAGGGGCTCGAGCGGGCGCGGCTCGTCGAGGTGATCCCCGCCGAGCATTGGCTGGTGGCGGGCTACGAGCCGCTTCCCAACACGGTGCTCGAGGACGCGCGCACGGAAGCCCTGAAGCGCACCGTGCACGCCCAATTCTCCCGCGTGATCGACATCGCCCCCTACCTGGGGGAGGAGCTGCACGAGGTCCTCGTCGGCATCAGCGACGCCGGCAAGCTGGCCGACTTCGTGGCCGCGAACCTGGACCTGGCCCTCCCGGCCAAGGCCGAGCTGCTGGCGATCGACGAAGTGAACCGCCGCCTCGAGCGGCTCGCCGAGCTGCTCGGCCAGGAGCTGCAGGTCCTCGAGGTCGGCAGTCAGATCCAGGAGAAGGTGCGCACGCGCCTCGATCAGAATCAGCGGGAGTACGTGCTGCGCGAGCAGCTGCGGGTGATCCGCCAGGAGCTGGGCGAGGAAGAGGGAGAGGACGAGCTGACCGAGCTCGCCGGCCGGCTCGAGGCCGCCGGCCTGCACGACGAGGCGAAGAAGGTCGTCGACCGGGAGCTCAAGCGCTTGCGCCAGATGTCGCCGCAGTCGGCCGAGTACCATGTGGCCCGCACGTACCTCGAGGTGATCGCGTCGCTGCCCTGGGGCCGCACGTCGGAGGACCGGCTCGACCTGAAGGCCGCGCGCGACATCCTCGACCGCGACCACTACGACCTGAAGCCCGTCAAGGAGCGGATCCTCGAGTACCTGGCGGTCCGCACCCTCAACCCCGCGGCGCGTGGCGGCATTCTGTGTTTCGTGGGTCCGCCCGGCGTGGGCAAGACCTCGCTCGGGCAGAGCATCGCGGAGGCGCTGGGGCGCCGCTTCACCCGCGTGTCGCTGGGTGGCGTGCGCGACGAGGCGGAGGTCCGCGGCCATCGGCGCACCTACGTGGGCGCGCTCCCGGGTCGCATCATCCACGCGCTGCAGCGCTGCGAGACGCGCAATCCCCTGTTGATGCTCGACGAGGTGGACAAGATGGGCGCCGACGTGCGCGGCGATCCGACGGCCGCACTGCTCGAGGTGCTCGACCCGGCGCAGAACAGCACCTTCGTGGATCACTACCTCGAAGTCCCGTTCGACCTCTCTGGCGTCATGTTCATCGCCACGGCCAACAGCCTCGCGCCCATCCCCGACCCATTGCTCGACCGGATGGAAGTGCTCACCTTGCCCGGGTACACGCCCGGGGAGAAGCTCGCGATCGCCAAGCGCTACCTCTTGCCGCGCCAGCTCAAAGAGACGGGGCTGCAGATGGAGCGGGCCAGCATCGCCGATGGGGCGCTCGAGCGGCTCATCGGGGAATACACGCGCGAGGCCGGCGTGCGCCAGCTCGAGCGGGAGATCCAGGGCGTGCTCCGCAAGGCCGCCCTCGAGGTGGTGGAGGGACGGGCGGCGACCATCAAGATCACGGCGAAGAACCTCGAGAAGTTCGCCGGCCAGCCCAAAGTCCAGAGCGAGGTGGCGGGACGGGAGGCCGAGGTCGGGGTGGCGACCGGGCTCGCATGGACGCCCGTGGGCGGCGACATCATGTTCATCGAGGCGATTCAGATGCCGGGGAAGGGGCAGATCACCCTGACCGGGCAGCTGGGTGACGTGATGAAGGAGTCCGCGCAGGCGGCGTGGAGCTTGCTGCGGGCGCGCGCCGGGCCGCTCGGGATTCCGCTCGACGCGTTCACGCAGACCGATGTGCACCTGCACCTGCCGGCCGGAGCGGTGCCGAAAGACGGTCCGTCGGCCGGGATCGCGATCGCGACCGCGCTGGCGTCGCTCCTGTGCCGCCGTCCGGCGCGCCATGACGTGGCGATGACAGGCGAGCTCACGCTGCGCGGGCGCATCCTGCCGATCGGCGGACTCAAGGAGAAGCTGACGGCGGCGGCGCGGGCCGGCGTCAAGACGGTGCTGGTGCCGGCTCGCAACCAGAGCGACATCGTGGATGTCCCCGACGAGGTGAAGCAGCTGCTCGATATCAAGCCGGTGGAAACGATCGACGAGGTGCTCGAGCTGGCGCTGCTCGAGCCGCACCCGTTGCGGCCCCTGGCGGTGCGGACTCAGACGTCGGGCCAGACGGAGGCGCGGCCGTGAGCGACTTCGCGACGCTCGAAGAGGCGTTCCAACGCATCGGGCGGCAGGACGACCGCTATCACGAGCGCGGCTACCTGTTCGTGCTGGCGGCCCTGGAGTACGCCCAGGGCAAGCTCGCGGCGCGCCGGCACCTGAGCGGCGGAGAGCTCGCCTGGGCGTGCCGGGACTTCGCGCGGGAGCAGTTCGGGCTGCTGGCGCCGACGGTGCTCGGGCACTGGGGCATCGCCAGCACCGAGGACCTGGGACGGATCGTGTTCACGCTGATCGATGTGGGCCTGCTCGCGAGCCAGCCGACCGACAAGCCGGCGGATTTCGAGCGGGTGTACGATTTCGCGGAGGTGTTCCGGGCCGACTATCCGTGGCCCGGCGTGGAGCGCGGATAGGGGTGTCGGATCGGGTGAAGGGGGGTGCTGCATGGACGACGTGAGGGAGTGGCCCGCCTGCAGAAAGTGCCAGCAAGGTCTCCTCATTCCGTTGTCGGACTATGGCCGCGACGGGGCGCCGATCACGTACAAGGCGTGGGTCTGCTCGAACCCCGAGTGCGGGTTCAATATCCGCATCGATAACGGGGAGATCTCCTTCGGTCGCGCCATCGGCCAGAGCTTCAAGTAAGCTTGGACGCCGTGCGCGCACCTGCCGTGAGCGGGCGCTTCTACCCGGGAACGAAGGGTGAGCTCGAGCGCACGGTGCGGGAGCTGCTCGACGCCGTGGGCGAGGCGCGGCCCGCCCCGGCGCGCGCCGCGGTGGCCCCGCACGCGGGCTACCTCTATTCGGGACTCACGGCGGCCCACGTGTTCGCGCGCCTCGAGATCCCGCCGATCGTGGTGATCCTGGCACCCAACCACACCGGGGTGAGCCGGGCGCCCGGCGGTGCATCGCTCTGGGAAGCGGGCGCGTTCCGCACGCCGCTCGGCGACGTGAGCGTGGACGACGGCTTCGCGCGGGCGCTGCTCGAGACGTCGCCGCTCGTGGGCCCCGATCACGACGCCCACGCGTCCGAGCACGCGGTGGAGGTCGAGCTGCCGTTTCTTCAGGTCAGGCGAGCCGACGTGCGTATCGTGCCGCTCGTTCTGGCGTGGGACGCGTGGGAGGGATGCCGCGGGCTGGGCGAGACGCTGGCCGGGCTGGTGCGGCGCTGGCCCGACCGGGTGCTGCTCCTGGCCTCGAGCGATCTGAACCATTACGAGCCCGCGGCCACGTCCGAGCGCAAGGACCGCCGGGCGCTCGACGCCGTGGCGGCGCTCGACGGCGCGGAGCTGCTGGCGCGCTGCCGCAGCGAGCGCATCTCGATGTGCGGACGGGCGCCCACGGCCACCGTGATGGCCGCCGCCCGGGCGCTCGGCGCCGGGCGCGCCGACGTCGTGCACTACAGCCACTCCGGCATGGTGACGGGGGACGACGACGCCGTGGTGGGATACGGAGGGGTGGTGATCCCGTGAACCCGATCCCCGTGCTGTCCGCGACCGAGGCCGCCGCGTGGGACTCGGCCGCCCGCACCCAGTACCGCATTCCGTCCCGCGTCCTGATGGAGACCGCGGGACGCGCGGTCGCGTACCTGATCGTGCGCGACTATCCCGCCGTGCTGTCCCGCGGCGCGCTGGTCGTCGCCGGGGCGGGGAACAACGGCGGCGACGGATGGGTGGTGGCACGCGCGCTGCATGCGAGCGGCATTCCCGTCTGGGTGGCCGCGCTCGATCCCAAGACCGACGACGCGATCGATAACCGCGCGCTCGCCCGCATGGACGGCGTGCGCGAGACGGGCAGGGAAGAGCCGTGGCCCGCCACCGCCCTGGTGATCGACGCGCTGCTCGGCACCGGCGCCGCCGGGCCGGCGCGTGGCGACGTGCTGGCCCTGGCACAGCGGCTGGTCGCCTATGGCGCCCCGGTGCTCGCGATCGACGGCCCCACGGGACTCGATCTGTCGAGCGGCGAGGTGCACGGGCCGGTGCGCGCCGAGCTGTCGGTCACGTTCGGGGGCCCGCGCCGCGGCCACCTGCTGGCGCGCGAGTGGTGCGGCAAGATTGTGGTGGTCGATATCGGGCTCCCGCCCGCCGATCCCGTGTGGCCCCTGCTCGTGACGGACGGGTGGGCCGGCGCGCGGCTCCCGAAGCTCACGCCCACGATGCACAAAGGCGACCGCGGCCGCGTCACCGTGGTCGGCGGCGCCCACGGCATGACGGGCGCCGCGCTCCACGCCGCGCGCGGGGCGCTCGCCGCCGGCTCGGGCCTCGTGAAGCTCGTGGCCGCGAAGGAGACAATCGAGGCGGCGCGCGCGAGCCTCCCCGACGTGTTGACCGTCGAGTCGGCGCTCGGTCCGGAGCTCGAGCCCG
>Ga0209235_1001245_pt1 | contig 13708 bp, 15 predicted proteins | sample GraSoi013_1_20cm_4_FD_185817 | JGI IMG/M metagenome (GOLD analysis project Ga0209235, IMG submission 185817) | Grasslands soil microbial communities from the Angelo Coastal Reserve, California, USA - Sample 09_25_2013_1_20cm (SPAdes) (version 2) | ecosystem: Environmental > Terrestrial > Soil >...
ATGAAAGAGCGCATCCGGCTCGGCCCGACGGGAGTTCCGGTCGGCTGGGAAGTCGAGGGAGTCGGATGGTTCGGAGCGCCCGTCAAGGAGTCGTTCAGCTTCGAGAAGGGCACCGCGCACTGGAAGACGCTCGACGACGAGGGCGAAGCACGAGATGAAAGTGCCCCCCTTTATTTGCCGAACAATGGAAGCCCGTGGTCGCTCGCGCTCGACGTGCGCGCGGCCCTCGCCTCGCCGGATCGCCGGCGCAAGGTTCTGCCCGCGGGCGAGATCCGCGCGGAGAAGATCCGGCAGGTCCGCATCGGAGAAGGCGAAAACGCGTCGACCTTCACGGCCTGGGCGCTGTGGGGCCTCGACGTCGTCCCGAACTACGTGCTCACCGGCAGGAACACGGCCTTCGAAGGTTATCTCTCCCCCGCCGCCGTGGTCATCGACGAGCGATTTGCTTCCCAGTACGACGCGCTGTCGCGATTGGCGCAGGAGCTGTCCGCCGAGTCGCTCCGCCGCTTCACGGCGAACGTCAGCCATCGCTATCCCGGGCCCATCTACCTGACGCACGTGCGCGTCTTCGATGCCGCAACCGGCGCGATCGGAGATCCGACTACCGTGACGGTGTTCGGCGGCGAAATCGTCAGCATCCGCCCGGAGGCGGCCCCGCCGGGCGCGCTCGCGATCGACGGTCAGGGCGGAACGCTGCTCCCTAACCTGCATGATCTTCACGCGCATTCGACGGACTGGGGCGGTCCCCTACACGTCGCGGCCGGCGTCACTCGCACGCGAGATCCTGGAAACGACAATGAAGTCCTGCTGACATTGACCGCCCGCATCGATTCCGGGGAGGTCCTCGGACCGCGGATCCATCGGGCTGGCTTCCTGGAGGGCCGTAGCCCGTTCTCCGCCCACGGGGGCTTCGTCGTCGACCGGCTGGAGGTCGCCCTCGAGAAGGCCCGTTGGTACGCCGATCACGGCTTCAGCGGCATCAAGATCTACAACTCGATGAACCCGGATTGGGTGAAGCCCATCGCCGCCGAGGCGCATCGGCTCGGCCTGCGCGTCTCCGGGCACGTGCCCGCCTTCATGACATCGGAGCGGGCGGTCCGCGACGGGTACGACGAGATCACGCACGTCAACCAGCTCATGCTCAGCTTCGTCATCGGCGAGAAGGACGACACGCGCACGCCCTTCCGCTTCACCGCGCTCGGCGAGCGTGTCGGTGCACTGGACCTCCAAGCGGAGCCGTTCCAGCGCATGCTGCGGCTGATGAAGGAACGAGGGACGACGCTCGATCCGACGGTGAGCGTGTTCGAGGCAATGCTGCTAGCGCGCCCGGGCAAGACGACGCCGAACGATGCCCCCTGGCTCGACCACATGCCCAGGCCCTTGCAGCGGGCGCGGCGGCAGCTGGTCCTCGACGTGAAGCCGTCGGACTATCCGACGTACGAGGCATCCTGGCGCAAGCTGCTGGACGTGATCGCCCTCCTCCACCGCGAGGGAGTGCGGCTGGTGCCCGGCACCGACGACATCGCTGGGTTCGTCCTGCACAGCGAGCTCGAAGCCTGGTCGCAGGCCGGAATCCCGAACGCCGAAGTGCTGCAGATGGCGACGCTCGGGACGGCGCAGTACCTCGGCGTCGACCAGCAGAGCGGCACCATCGCGCGGGGGAAGCTCGCCGACCTCCTCCTGGTCGCCGGCGATCCGACACGGGACATCAGCGCGATCCGCAAGGTCCGGCTTGTGATGAAAGGTGGCGTCGTCTACTTCCCGGAGGAGATTCACCGCGCGCTGGGGATCTCGCCGTTCGCTCCCGCCGCGCGTCCTGACAGCGGGGCATCGGCACTCGCGTTGCCGTCAGAGTGAGGGCACCGAGCGAAAAATTTCGCGATTCCGGCCTCTGAGGTAGAAGCTTCGGCAGTCGCTCGACAACCCTTCTATCCGGAGATCAAAGATGGCCAAGAAGTCGCTGGAGTCGCTCGTCATCGCAAGCAAGGCGAAGGGCGTGCTCAAGAAGGCGGGCTGCAATACCGCCGGAGACGCGTTCACCGCCCTGAACGAGTACATGTACTGGCTGCTGGGGCAGGCCGCGAAGCGGGCCAAGGCGAACGGCCGCAAGACCGTTCGCGCCCACGACTTCATGAGCTGAGCCTCGACTTCTCCCGACAGGGCCGCGGCGTGTGGGGATCTCCCGCGAGCCGCGGCCTTGGCGCTTCGTGCAGCCAGTCCGTCCTTCGGCGGCATGAGCTGTTTGCATTTCCGTCGCGCGATCGTTGCGCTCATGCAACGACGTCGAGTCCGAGGAAATGCGCCGTACTTCGCCGCGGCCGCTGCAAGGGCCGGAGGCCGGCGCAAGCCGGGCTCGAAGAGATGGAGGTCGATCGCCACGCTGCGTCGCCCGAGGGCGCGCCGCCACGTGCCAATCACGGTTCCCTCGAGAATGACGCAGGGGTCGAGCAAGCCGCCGCCGTGAAAACGCTCCGCGTGCCTGGGGTCGAGCACGGCGTCCCGAGCGCGGTAGGCAATGAGGTACTCGTCGAACGCCGGCAACAAGTACGCCTTCGCCGACGCGGTCCGTGCAGCCGGCTCGTCCGATCGCCAGTAGATCTGGCCATCGATGACATCGGAGATCAGGGCCGACTTGACCGATTCGAGCCCGACTCGCGCCTCGGCCGCCGGCAGCCCGGACCACCAGGCGAAATCGGCGACCGTGGCCGGGCCGCGACTGCGAAAATAGCGGCGAGCGAGCTCCGCGAGCGCATCGGCGCGCGCCAGCGGCCTCGGTGGGTCCGGCGACCGATGATCGAGAAGCGCATAGGTGGACTGCTTCCACCTCCGCGCCCCGCTGTAGATCACCGCGTCGGCCTCCGCCTGGGCCAGCAGGTGGGCGAGCCGCTGACCGGCGGTTGATATCCGCGCCCTGCGGAGCGCGGTGGCGAGCTCGGCCCGCGTGAGATGGCTTCCGTCGCGCAGCGCTTTCTCGAGTGCGGCGTTGCTTCGCCTGAACGTCGCTGCGTCCAGCTCGAGCTGCCGGTGGCGAGTCGCGAACCGGGCCGCGAGGCGCGGAGCCACGAGCTTCAGCATCCACCGAACGTCCTTCGGGGTCACGAGTTGCCAGGTCCCGCGCAGCGCGTGCGTCCGAAGGATGGCGCCCTCCGCGATGGCGCGCTCGATGATGGCGTCCGTCGCGCCCTCGGGCAGACGGAGCCCGAGCGCCCACTTCGCGGCTCCGTAGTCCTGGGCCTGGACCGCCCCGAGCCAGGCGACGAGATCGGCCGGCGTCGTGAAGTCGTGGCGACCGATCTGCTGAGCGTAGAGACGGCGATTCGCGAGGACACGCTTCGCGGCGCCGGGATGTCGTTGTCGCCTCATCCCAGGCTCTACTACGACGGCGCGCCCGACATCGTCGAGGTGCTCGCGATGGTCCGACAGGCGCGCTCGACGGCCATCGGTTCACGGGTGTTCGCCTTTGGGACCGTCGATCTTCGCCCGGCTGGCGGAGCACAGTGGCTTGCGGTGCGACGTTCGCTTCTCGGCGTTGCCCTGGGCGTGGTCGCGGCGCTGGTGGAAACCAGAGTGCTCGCTTCGCTGATCTACGGCGTGAGCAGGACCGACCGATGACGCTGGCCGCGTCCGCGGCCGTGGTGCTCGCCTCGGCGATCCTTGCCAGCTGGGTGCCTGCGCTGCGCGCGACCCGCGTCGATCCAGCGGTGTCGTTGCGCGCGGAGTAACGGCGTCGCCGCTCCGAGAGGTCGGGCCGCGTGTCTGCAGCCTGAAAGTCACATTGTTGGTCCTTGCGCCTAATAGAGATGCGCCCGCCATCTCCGCGGACGCATGCGGGAGCAACCGATGAAGCGACTTCCAACGACTCTACTGGCGCTCGCACTGGCGCTTTCGCCGATGGCCCGCGCTGCCGGGCCGGGCCCGATCGCCTGCAATCTGAGGGTGTTCACACGCGCCGATCGCGTCCGGCACCTGGAGCTGAGTGCAATGCTCAAGGAGAAGGTGAGCGAGATGCGTGAGGTGCCCGGAGGGTATGCCTTCCGCTACGCGCCGGAGCTGCTCCAGAAGCTCGCGGAGTGGACCGCGCTCGAGACCAGATGCTGCCCTTTCATCGGTTTCCAGCTCGAGCTCGAGCCTCAGCCAGGCGGATCTGCCTGGCTCCGTCTGCTCGGCAACGAGGACGTGAACGAATTCATCCGTACCGACTTCCAGCCGCTCATCAAGCTCGCCCAGGCGAAGCAACAGCTGAAATGACCTGCAAGCAGAAGGTGTGGTCCACGGGCGTTCTCTTCGCGCTGGCAATCGCGGCCCTCACGCGGGTGGTCCTGGCAGACGCCGCAGACGCCTGTGACGCGCCTGCGCAGATTGCCTGGCTGCACGACGAAGCGCAGGCCCTCGAGCTGTCGCACAGGATCGGAAAGCCGCTCCTCATCGACTTTCGCGCCGAATGGTGCGCCGCCTGCAAGATGCTCGATGCCCTCACGTGGGCGGATCCCGCGGTGCGTGCCGAGGTCGCGGCGCGATTCGTGCCGCTCCAACTCGACATGACGAACGAGGACGACGCGGCCAACCGCATGTCCGAACGGTACGGCGTCTCGGAGCTTCCCACGGTTCTCGCCGGATCCCGGCGGGTTACTGGGTTCGTGCGTCCGGCGGAGATGCTCGCGGTCCTTCGACAGTGTTGAGTCGACCCCGTCGCGAATCGATCAGCGGACGACCCCCTTGCAGTGACCGCGCTGTTATCGCCGCCAGCCAGGCGGCGGTGCAGCGTAGCCGCGCTCGACGACCGGAAACGGCTCAGCGCTACGACGGAGCTCGGCCTCGGTCAGGGCACCGCCATCCACCTCGATGCCGAGCGCGACGAGCCCGGCGCGGTCGTCGTAGCGCGCGCCAATCACCGCCTCGGGTCGCAGGAGCGCGCGCTCGAAAGGAACCTCGGTGACTTGCGACGAGACAGCCTCGCCGAACTCGGTCCCAAGACCTGGGCGTTCGGGGGCCTTCTGCGGGAGTGGCGCGGACGGCGAACCGGGGGGCGTCACCGCGGGCGCGTTCTCCTCCGCGCGCGGCGCCGGGCTCCCGCTCTGCCGCCCTTCGAGATCATCGCGGAGACCGCCGTTCCACGGCGATGGGTAGAGCGGCCGCGGCGGCGGATACGAGCGTTCGGGGAAGATCGCGATGCCGATGACCCCCACCTCGCGCGCGTTGCCGGTCTTCGCCGCATAGGACTCGGGCACGGCCGAAAAGCGGAATGCCGCCGCCTCCTGCAGCGAAAGGCGCCAGCCGTCGATGTCCGCGCTGCCCCACGCGGGCACGATGTAGCCGCGCTTCTTACGCCAGTCGGCGGGCTTGCCGTCGACCACGTCGCGCCCGTCCACCGAGACGACGGCCTCGATGCGCCGCCCACTGCGGTTGACGACCCGGAGGGTGTACCGCTCGCCGAGGTGGCCAAGCACGAACGTCTCGCCGTCGTGGCGATACGTGCGCGCTGGCGCGCCGCCGATCAGCACCTGCAATTCGTACGGCCCCGAACGATCGGTGATCGCCTGCGAGGGCAAGGCGGCGAAGAGCACCAAAGCGGCGAGCGCGCGAGTCATGAGCGGCCTCCTGCGATCCTGAAACGCAGGACACACCGGCGGGATCTACGGATTCAGGCGCGCTCGACCTGCCCGGGAGCAGTAGGCGGTTTCCTTAGCGACATCCGGGACCTACGCTCGGCGTCTGAGGCAACCAAAAGACGACGACAAGCTTCAGCGCAGCGAGCTGGTGCGCTTCAAGTCAATCGCCGCCTGCCCTCCAGGCGTGAGTGGGCCGTGACGAACGACGACCACCTGTGGGTTCCCGCCGATACCGGCTTCGTCGCTGACCGGCCGCGCGACGTCCTTCACCAGCGCCTGGAAGTCCTTGCCCTCGATGCCGGTCTGGAAGTGCGCAAACCAGTTCGCCGCATCGGCGGCTGAATCCGCCATGCAGTGATGGTAGAGGGTGTCGCCGTAACGCCGGACTCCGAATTCGCGCATGCTTCTCTCCTCACTCGGGCGCGACCAAAGATAGGTATCGAGCGGGCTTGCGGCTCGCCCGGGCAAACAGAGAACCGCGCAAGGGCCTATGCCCCCTCCAAGGCTATCGCGTCGTCACCGATGCGTCAGTGAGCGTCTCGGATGGAGGCGGCTCTCCACCAACCTTCACTGTTGCAATGCTCGCATTGACCCCAGACGCGGTCGATGTCCATCCGTTTTCCGTCGCGCTCCTCGATGTGGCTCGGGTGGCGGCTGGTCTCGGTCACTCTTCCGGAGCATCGGGCGCAGCTTGCGATGCCATGCTCGTCGACGTGACAGTGCGTCGGATCCACAAAAGACAGTATATCACCGCAGCTCCACTTTCCCGCGCCCATGCCTACCCCTGCGCAGTGAGACGGACGATCACCCTCGTTCACGGCCCGCTGTCGAGGGAAGCCCTCTTGTCATTCCGGGTCTGGACGCAGACGTCCTTGGGCGATCAGGCGCGCCTGGATCTGCGCAATGCGGGACTCGGCAGCGTGAAGCGCATCCGGGTTCGTGTGCACGGAGTAGGTGCCCAAACGCGAGCTCGTAACGGTGCGGGACGGCCGAACCCAGGACGAATTCGCTGTCGCCTCGAGCTTGGAACTCGATCGCCGCCTCCGATGGCTCGAACACCGCGAGGTCTCCGGCGCGCAATGGCTCGGAGGTCACCACCTCCCCGGTGCCGATGGCGACCCAGCACACCGTCTCCGGCCAGAGTAGAGCCGCTGGCATTGAATGATTAGATGGGCGTGGCCGAAAGGACTGTCTCACGGCCGGAACAGTCGGAAGAGCAATGAAGCCGCTATGCCCCGCGACGACCGCGCATGGGTCCGAGCTCCCATGCTGGCGGCGGCATCCGTTCCTGCAGGCGGTCGACGAAGGTCTTGACGAGGGGAGAGAGGTGTCGGCTGCTCGGATAGACCACTTGGATCAACCGCGCCTCCAGCTCGGACACCTTCCTGCTGACGGTCGACTTCGGCATGCCGAGCTTCGCCGCAGCCATGGTGAAGCTGCCGGCCTGCACGACTCGAGCGAAGACGAGCATTTCGTTGACGTCCATCGGCTGTTGTTCCGTCCGTGGAACAGTAACGGCACCGGACTGGCTGTCCAACGAAAGGGGTCGTACTTCGGGATCGAGGTGGCGGACGGTGGCCCGGTGAAGGCGGACGAAGACTCGTTCCAGGATTGAGCGTGAGCTCGCGGCTGATGTTCCACGGGCTCCCCGCCCGGCTGTGGAGCATCTGACGAGGACGGAGGAGCACATGGATGCAATCTGGAAGTGGGCGCAGTTCGTCGGCCGCGTGGCGCTCGGAACGATCTTCGTCGTCAGCGGTCTGGGAAAGCTTGCCGCCTGGCAGGGAACCGCCGCGTACGCGGGCAGCAAGGGCGTTCCGGAGATCCTGCTCGCGATCGCCACTGCCCTCGAGTTGCTCGGGGCCGCGTCCGTCGTCCTCGGGTTCAGGACCCGCTTGGGTGCGCTCGCGCTGCTCATCTTCCTCGTGCCAGTGACGCTCGTGTTCCACAACTTCTGGGCAGTCCCTGCTGAGCAACAGCAGATGCAGATGGCCCACTTCCTCAAGAACCTCGCCATCGGCGGGGGGCTGTTGATCGTCTTTGGAAGAGGAGCAGGCGCCTTCAGCATCGACAGCAGGCGAACACCCGCGCGCGGCGAACCGGTCGCGGCCACGAGGGCCGCACAATAAAGGTGCGAGAGGCGGTCCGCGCCTCACGCCAGCCGCTGAAAAGTCCGGTCGTCACGCTCGGTTCGTCCTTGGGCGCTCCGGGAGGGGTGAGCACCCAGTTCCCGTTCCAGAGTCGCTGCGCGGTCTCCGCGCGCCGGGGCCTATGGGTGTTCATTCTCGTCCTCATAGTGGCCAGTTTCCGCGGTCGTCAGCGCTGGGACGACAGCCATAGGGTGCAACCTCAGACAGACGGTATTGCACCTACGGTGATAAAGGTCTGCAGAACCGACGTGGAGCCGCCCGGCCGGCGGTGCCGGGAGTCGTGGCGGGCCTCGTTCGAGAAGCGCACCGGCGGTCCTCAGCGTCACGTTGCACGGTCGACTCGTGTCCTCTCTTGCGGTAGTTACCCTGGCTCGGGGGTCTCAAGACATGAAGATGAAAATGGTCGTGGCGGTGATGGCGCTGTTCGCCGTTCGGCACGCCTGGGCAGAGGAGCAGGCTGTGGAGGTGGTGCACTGGTGGACCTCAGGCGGTGAGGCGGCCGCGCTGAACGTGCTGAAGGAGGATATGCAGAAGCGCGGCTACGCTTGGAAGGACAGCCCAATCGCCGGCGGCGGCGGCGAGCAGGCGCGGACGGTGCTGCGCGCGCGGGTGGCGGCGGGGAACCCCCCGGACGCCATGCAGATGCTGGGGTTCACCATCCGCGACTACGCCGACGAGGGCCTGCTCGGCGACCTCTCCAGCGTCGCCAACAAGGAGGGCTGGGACAAGGTGGTGCCGGCTCCGCTGGCCAAGTTCTCGAAGAACGCCAAGGGCCAGTGGGTGGCCGCGCCGGTGAACATCCACCGGACCAACTGGATCTGGGCGAACAAGAAGATCTTCGACGAGCTGAAGATCTCCCCGCCCAAGACCTTCGACGAGCTCATCGCCATCTCCGCGAAGATCAAGGCCGCCGGATACATCCCGCTCGCGCACGGCGGGCAGCCCTGGCAGGAGGCCACCATCTTCGACAGCGCGGTGATGTCGGCCGGCGGGCCGGCGTTCTACAAGAAGGCGATGATCGAGCTCGACCCGGCCGCGCTGGGCAGCAAGAACATGGAGAAGGCCTTCGATCAGATGGCCAAGCTCCGCACCTTGGTGGACGACAACTTCTCTGGCCGCGACTGGAACCTTGCCACCGCCATGGTCATCAACGGCAAGGCCGCCATGCAGATGATGGGCGATTGGGCCAAGGGTGAGTTCATCAAGGCTGGCAAGAAGCCCAACGTCGACTTTCTCTGCTTCCAGTACCCCGGCACCGAGGGCGCTTTCACCTTCAACACCGACCAGTTCGCCATGTTCAAGGTCGGTGAGAAACAGGCCAAGGGGCAGCTCACGCTGGCGAGCGCCGTCATGAACCCGAGCTTCCAGGAGGCCTTCAACCTGGCGAAGGGCTCGATCCCGGCGCGAACAGACGTGCCCGACACCAAGTTCGAAGCCTGCGGGAAGAAGTCGATGGCAGACCTCAAGGTCGCCATCAAGAACGACACCATGCTCGGCAGCTTCGCTCACGGCCACGCCATGCCGGACGCCGTCAAGGGCGCCGGCTACGACGTGGTGACGAAGTTCTTCAACCACCCCGGCGCGTCATCGGCCGAGGCGGCCAAGGAGTTTGCGAAGGCGATCGAGGCTGCCAAGTAGCGCTCTGTGCCGGTCCGCAGCGGCGGTCGGGACGTCGGCGCGCGTCGCCCCGGGGGTGAGACATGCAAACAACCGTCATGACCGAGCAGGAGGCCCGCGCTCCCGCCGGTAGCGTCACCCAGCCGGCAGCGCGCGTCGGCTGGTCGAGCCCCAGGGGGTGGCTGCAGCAGCAGCTCCCCAGACTGGTGCTGTCGCCCACCGTGGTGATCACCCTCGTCTTCGTCTATGGCTTCATTCTCTGGACGCTGTACCTCTCCTTCACCCGCTCGCGCGGCATCCCCAGCCACGAGCTCGTCGGCTGGCTCAACTACCAGCGCGTCTGGAACCATCCGCGCTGGTCGGTGGCGCTCCACAACCTGGCGGTGTTCGGGATCCTCTACATCGCCCTGTGCCTGGTCCTGGGCCTTTTCATCGCCATCCTCCTCGACCAGCGCATCCGGCAGGAGGGCGCGCTCCGGGCCATCTACCTCTATCCGATGGCACTCTCCTTCATCGTCACCGGGACCGCGTGGAAGTGGATGCTGAACCCAGGGCTCGGGCTCGAGAAGCTGTTCAAGGACTGGGGCTTCGCCAACTTCAAGTTCGACTGGATCATCGACGAGAGGATGGCCATCTACACCGTGGTAATCGCCGGGGTGTGGCAGGCCTCGGGGTTCGTGATGGCGATGTTCCTGGCCGGCCTGCGCGGCGTCGATCAGGACCTGATCAAGGCCGCTTCTATCGACGGCGCCTCCCTGCCGCGCATCTACCGCCGCATCATCATCCCGCAGCTCCGGCCGGTGTTCCTCTCGGCGGTAGTGATACTGGCCCACCTGGCCATCAAGAGCTACGAGCTGGTGGTCGCTCTCACCGGCGGCGGCCCAGGCTACGCGACTGAGATGCCGTCCACCTTCATGTACGCCCACACCTTCACTCGCAGTCAGCTGGGATGGGGCGCCGCCAGCGCCACCATGATGCTGCTCACCGTGGCCGCCATCATGGTCCCCTACCTCTACTCCGAGGTCCGCACCGTCCGCAGCCGGCGGCAGTGACTCGACCGGGAAGGACTCCATGGCCAAAACCTGGGAGACGCCGCAGATGGTGCAGGAGACGGGCTTCCGCTGGTCTCGGGTGGTCGTGTACGGACTGCTCGTCTTCTTCGGCGCCGTCTACCTCTTGCCGCTGCTGGTGATGCTGCTCACCTCCTTCAAGCCGCTCCCCGAGATTTACGCGGGCAACATGGTGGCGCTGCCGCGGCACTGGACGGTAGAGCCGTGGGTGAACGCTTGGACCAAGGCGTGCGTCGGCCTGAACTGCAACGGCATCAAGGGGTACTTCTGGAACTCCATCCAGATGACCGTGCCAGCAGTGGTCATCTCGACCGGCATGGGGCTCCTCAATGGCTACGTGCTCACCAAGTGGCGCTTTCGCGGCGCCAACGTGCTCTTCGGGCTGATCCTCTTCGGCTGCTTCATCCCGTTCCAGATCGTCCTCATCCCCATGGCCACGTTCCTCGGCCGCATGGGGATCGCCTCGTCCACGACCGGGCTGGTGTTCGTGCACGTCGTGTACGGGCTCTGCTTCACGACGCTCTACGCGCGCAATTACTACATGGCCTTTCCGGACGAGCTGGTGAAGGCGGCCATGATCGACGGAGCCCGCTTCTTCTCGATCTTCAGGCGGGTGCTGCTGCCCAACTCCGGGCCGATCATCATCGTCGCTGTCATCTGGCAGTTCACCAACATCTGGAACGATTTCCTCTTCGGCGCGTCCTTCTCCACCGGGACAAGCGCCCCCATGACGGTGGCCCTCAACAACGTGGTCATGACCTCCACCGGCGAGCGCGAGTACAACGTCCACATGGCCGCCGCCATGATTGCAGCCCTCCCGACGCTGATGGTCTACGTGTTCGGCGGCCGCTACTTCGTCCGCGGCCTGATGGCAGGCTCGGTGAAGGGCTGACCGGAGTCCCCATGGCATCGCTCGAGATCGACCGCGTCAAGAAGCGCTTCGGGGCCCACGAGATCCTGAAGGGGATCGACATTGGCGTGGACGCCGGGGAGTTCCTGGTGCTGGTGGGCCCGTCGGGCTGCGGCAAGTCCACCCTGCTCAACATGATCGCGGGCGTGGACACCATCTCGGAGGGCGAGATCCGTGTGGCAGGGGCGCGGGTGAACGAGCTCCATCCCAGCGAGCGCGACATCGCCATGGTGTTCCAGTCGTACGCGCTCTACCCGAACATGACGGTGGAGCAGAACATCGGCTTCAGCATGGAGATGCACAAGGTGCCGAAGGCCGAGCGGCTGGCCGCGGTGCGCGAGGTGGCGAAGATCCTGCAGCTCGAGGAGCTGCTCAAGCGCCGCCCCAGCCAGCTCTCCGGCGGGCAGCGGCAGCGCGTGGCGATGGGCCGCGCCCTGGTCCGTAAGCCGAAGATCTTCCTCTTCGACGAGCCGCTCTCGAACCTGGACGCGCACCTCCGGGTCGACATGCGGACCGAGATCAAGAAGCTGCACCAGCGGCTCTACGCGACCATCGTCTACGTAACACACGACCAGATTGAGGCCATGACGCTGGCCACCCGCATTGCCGTCATGCGCGCGGGCGAGCTGTTGCAGCTGGGCACGCCGGCCCAGATCTACAACCGGCCGGCCAACACCTTCGTGGCCGCGTTCATGGGCTCGCCCAGGATGAGCCTGATCCCCGCCCGGCTGGTCCCGCAGGGCGAGGGCCTCGTGCTCGAGATCCAGCGCGGCGATCGGCCCAAGGTTTCCATCCCCTTGCCGCCGCAGCCGCCGGCGGTCCAGGCCTTCGCCGGCCGCGAGGTCATCGCGGGCCTGCGGGCCGAGGCGATCAGCAACGGGTCCCGGCCCGCCGGCAATGGCAACGGTGCGCAGCGCCGGGCGGTGGTCGATGGGCAGGTCGTGGTCATCGAGCCCACCGGCCCGGACACCTTGGTCGTCTTGAACGTCGGAGGCCACGAGCTCACGGCCCGCCTGGAGCCCGATTTCGACCTCCGTCCCGGCGACCGCGCGGAGTTCAAGCTCGATCTCACGAACCTGGTCTTGTTCGATCCATCCACGGAGAAGCTCATCGCCTGAAGCGGGACCGCGCAGACCCGCAGCGCGCTCTCAGCCGAACTGCACGGGCACGCGGCGGCCCGTCCGGGCGGACTCCAGCGCGGCGAGGGCCGTAGCCAGCGATCGCAGCCCGTCCTCCCCGGTGCAAGACGGCTGCCCTTCGCCCCGGATCGAGGCGGCGAAGGCCTGGATCGTCCGGATGTAGAGGTTCTCCTGCTCGAGCGGCACGATCTCCTCGCCGCGCTGCGTGCGCAGGACGACCTCGCCGATGGGGCGCTGGGTCATGACGTCGCGGGCGAAGATCGAGCCCGCGCTGCCGTGCACCTCGATGCCCGTTCGAGCAAACGGGACCGTGAACGCGTCGTGGAGCTGCGCCACCACCCCGTCGTTGAAGCGGATGGTCGTCATCGCCCCGTCCTCGATGTCGCCCGAAGCCATCCCGGCCTGCTGCGAGAGGGCGATGACCTCGACCGGCTCCGCCCCGAGGAGGAAGCGCAGGGCGTCGGCGTCGTGCACCGTGAGGTCGAGAATGGCACCGGCGCCGGTCCTCGGGTCCCGGAGCCTCCACCCCTGGAGGTGGGCGGGGAGCAGCCCCGCGTGGAACACCTTGGCGAAACGCGGCTCGCCCACGGCGCCCGACCGGATCAGCTCCCTGATCTTCCGGTGCGAGGCGGCCTCGCGCAGGTGGTGGTTCGTGCCCAGCACCACGCCGGCCCGGCTACAGGCATCGATCATCTCCCGCGCCTCGGGGACCGATAGGGCCAGCGGCTTCTCGCACAGCACGTGCTTGCCGGCCGCTGCCGCCTCGACCGTCTGCGCCCGGTGCATCTCGTTCGTGGTGCTGACGTACACGGCGCCGACCTGGGGATCGCGAACCAGGGCCGAGAGGCTCGCGTAGGCGCTCGGGATCCGGTGGCTCGACGCGTACCGGGCGCCTCGCTCCGGGTCGGTGCTGAACACCGCCACCACATCGTTGTCGGGCACGGCCCGGATCGCGTCGATCACCCACTCGTGCGCGATGGTGCTCGCCCCGACGAGCCCCCAGCCCAGCGACCTGGTCATGTCTGCTCCGGCGTTGGGCGAAGCCTAGCAGAACTCCCGGGCCCACGTTCCGCGTGGGCGTCGGCCGGAGGGCGGCGCTACCAGGGGTCGAGGCCCATCTGGCGGCGCCCCAGCGGCGTCAGGTCGTCCTCGGTGGCGCGCCCCTCGAAGTCCACTTCGTAATCCTCGGAAGCAAAGTCAGGGCAGCTCCTCC
>Ga0209235_1001246_pt1 | contig 13703 bp, 13 predicted proteins | sample GraSoi013_1_20cm_4_FD_185817 | JGI IMG/M metagenome (GOLD analysis project Ga0209235, IMG submission 185817) | Grasslands soil microbial communities from the Angelo Coastal Reserve, California, USA - Sample 09_25_2013_1_20cm (SPAdes) (version 2) | ecosystem: Environmental > Terrestrial > Soil >...
AGTACTATCGTCCCGATAATTGCCGTGAAGCGGATGCCTAACGAAGTGAAGTTGAGCGCAAGGCCGAGGAAAGGGACGACGGCCAAGCTCACACCGATATCGAGCGCGATACGCTCTGTCCAGTCGATTTCTCTTTTGCTAGGGAACATGGCTGCGACGAGGAGGTACCCCGGGACGAACAGCACGAAAGCGAGTGCGAAGATGTCGCCCACACCTAGGACAAACAAGCCAACGCTGACAAGAATCGAATAGGAGACACACAAAAGGATGTCCCACGGCCTTCTCTGGAATCCAATCCGCACCTGAAACCTCTAGCGGCGCAACCACTTTCGTTGTTTATACCCATCGCTGACACGCATAGGGGCAAGTCCTCGACCCGGAGCCGCCCATCAGCGGACCTCGGGGGAGTCTCGCGGATTCGCACGTGCAGTTCAGAGGTAACCAAGGATGGAGGAGTTGGCGTATGACGTACCGGTGGAGAGCTCTCTTCAACAGCGCAACCACATTGCCGAATCGGTGCGGGTTGCATATTTCGCGCGGCTGAACCGGGTTTGCATTATTCGCCGCATGGAGCAGGTCGATCGATGACCCCGGCCTTTCAGTGGGACATCGTGTAAGTTTGCGGTATTGAACCACCCTCCACCTCGCTGGTTATCGTGACCTGACATACGTGAGTCGCCCGGTTGGTTTCAAGGTCCGGCGGCAGCAAAAACCAATTCCTTGCGGCCACATTGCGGGGGCGCGTGTGTGTACCTGTGCTCTGTATCCCCAAAAGATCGTAGTCCACAGGGGCACAGATGCGATAACGGCGTTCCGAGAGGCGTGCGATGGGTCAGAAGCGAGGTATTGGTGCGGGCTGCGCGTGTGGTCGAAGTTGTGAACCATGGATCGTCTGAGATGGAAAATTGAAGGCCACGTGACAGTTGGCACATATAGCGTACCCTCCGTTGAGAATGCGTCAACTGGGGGCGTCTGGCTGGTTGGTATTCGACCAGACTCCGCACGTGCGGCTCGACTCAAGCGACTCGTTTGGCCCCTGGTGAAGCTGAGAGACGATCTCTTGGTCGATGGCTTCATCGAGTGGGTCGTGGGCAAATGGATTCGCGATGCAGCGACTGCCGCCACGACCTTCCTCGAGATTGGCTGCGGTGATATGAGCCTCAGCAGATTCCTTCGCGACGATGTGTGTTATAACGCATTTGACGTATCGCTCTCTGAATTCCACCTGGTACGACTTCTTCGTCGTCGGCCCAGCTCCAACATCGCCATAGCCTCGGTAACAGAAATACCTCTTGAGTCGCAAGTAGCGTCTCTAATCGTCTCGACTCAGGTGCTCGAATACGTGCAAGAGATAGACAGGGCGCTGGAAGAGATTTACAGGATTGCAACTCCTGGAGCTAAGTTCGTGTGCAGTATTGCGAATGGTCATAGCATCAAGTACCGAGTTAAAGGGGTGCATCCCGGCCACGTTAACCGTTGGACTTATCGAAGCTTTTGCGACTTGATGGCAACTCACAAGTTCAGACTCCTCGAAGGCCTAATGAGCGGATTTTGGATCCCTCTGCCATCAGTTATTACCAGAACCTCCTATGCTCTCCCCATTTCTGCCCACGAAGAGGCCAATAACACCCACTTCCTTTTCATGTTCGAGATCGAGAAGTAACCGGCAGGGCCCTCTGTAGGCATCCGTTCGCCAATCCGAAGCCCGAGCACACGCTTTGCCGTAGCGTCGCGAACGCTGCTTTCAAGTCACTTGAGTCGTTCACCGTGTTGAAATGGAGTCGACTCCCGAGAGCAGCTGGCAGTCTTCGGGCCAGCGGAAAACACTATTTCGAGTTCTCATTTTCGCGGGGCTCGTGATTCCTCTCGTGACTTTTGTCGTTTCTGGGCCTTCTTTGGCCGTAGCCGCTTTGTATCTGGCGTTTCCGATCCTCGCCGTGGGTACATTTGGACGTAGGTTCCTCACATCCGCGCCTCCAGATTCGGGTTTCCGCTCTGGTGAAGCATCTCAAAGGACTCGACGGCTCGTCCAGGTCCTTTTTTTCGTTTTCATCGATCTCGCTGTCATCGTGATGTTTCTGACTCAGGATAAGCCGTTTGTTTTCTACTTTCTCATGTCCGTCGCGATGGGAAGTGTCGTTTGGCAAATTTTGTGGTGCGGCTCTCAGAGGTCGAGTAGGGTTGGCATTTTTGTCGAGATTACAATTATCAGCCAGCTGTTGATGTGGTCAAAGTACATATTGCACCCCTTCTTTGTTGAGAGCCTTGACGTCTTGTGGCATCGTTATTTCGAGTACCAGATCCAGCAATCAGGCTATGTCTCACCCGACTACATGGCTGGCTACGCGTTCTATCCCGCCCAACATGTCATGGTCGTTGTCACGTCTGACGCAACAGGCCTGGGGATCACTGACGCATCCCACCTCGTGTTCGGATTGATAGCCCTCTGTCTTTCAATTTTCATGTACACAATTTGTGTTAGAATTCTCCGAGACTTCAGACTCGGACTACTCGCCGTTCTCTTCTACGCGCTCGCGCGGAACCTTCTGTATTATGTTCCGTATGAGGTGCCTTGGACCTTCGCTCTGGTGCCCAGTTTCATCGTTATCATGGTTGTGTTGAGGCTCCGCCGAAGCGTCGCGGCCACCGTTGTTACCCTCGTAGCTTTCGCGGCACTGCTCATTTCTCATCCGGTGGCGGTCGCCGCTGCATTTCTTCTAATGTTCCTGAGCTTTGCGCTCTTTGGTCGGACGGCTGTTTCGAGGCAGAAAGCATCCATCCGTGTTGCGAATTCCAACTTGCTTGTCATGATAGTGTTGATTTCTTGGCTAAGCTACGCGATCTACGTTTCAGGGCTGTTTGGCTTCGTTATCCAGCGATTCTTGCTGTTCAATCTCGACCAGCAACCGAGGTCAACGTATGCGGCACTCTCTTCGGGGAGCGCTTATCTTGCAGGTAATCTGGATCTGTCATTTACCTCCTTCCTCTCCTTACTAGGAATCTGCTCGTTCATTCTTCGTTCTACTCCAATAAAGTGGGTTAGGAACCCTCGCACCTATCTCGCAGCCCTCGCAGTTCTCTTGTACTACCCGAATGTCGCTCAGACTAGCGCGTTGGGGTCTTCATTGTTTCTCCTCGACAGGTGGGCGGTGTTCGTAGAGCCCATAATTGTGGTTTTCGTCGTGATCGGGGTCTCGACCACACTGCCTCTCCTCAGAGGAAGTCATAGACGGCGGACACTGATCGTCGTGTTGGTTCTCGTTACTCTCGCCCTGTCATCGTCTAACCAAATCGCCGCCTCGGACTCGCCTCTAGTTAAAAATCTCCAAACTTACCAGACGCCCTACTTCACGCAAGAGGAAGTCGCCGCGTCCCAGTTTATCCGCGCGGTGGTACATGGTCAACCGGTCAGAACGGATTACCGTTATGCCTTTCTCTTCATAGGCGACGGTCTCGATACCACATGGATTCAGGCAGACAACGGTCACATCAACTTCAGCCAGTTCGGCCTATACGTGTTGCGGACGCGGGAGATTAGACTCTATGGCATCCAAGTGTCGTCGGCGGGAAGTGATTTTGTCCCATCCGTCTGGCAGCCGATACCGATCACGCGAGTTAGCTTTCCGGCCTCGCAGCTTCTCTCTTCAGAGTCCCTCGTTTTCAATTCCGGCGATGTGGCGCTCATTTGGAATCCTAGCTGATTCCAAGTCTCTGCCTCAAGATCTGGACCAAAGTGGATCCCACATCATCCCAGTCCGGCATCCCTGCTCCGAGCAATCGCGCATTTCCCTTCATTTCGCTAAGAAGTTTCGAGTCAGCCGTGATCCGGTCGACGAACGCGAGCACTTCCCCAGGCCGATTGAGGTCCAGTAACTTCCCGGCGCCACGGGCTTCGACAACAGCCCCCAAGTCAGGCAAGTTTGTGGCTACAGGAATGCCTGCTCTTAGGTATAGGCGTGCCTTCATAGAATCCCCGAGAGTGCAACCTCGCCATATTTTCCCGGATGAATAGAACGCTAGGCCCAAATCCAACCGCCCGGCAAACTCCAGCGCCTCCTTTTCCGAGCGGGTGCCAACTATTTCGCATTTGCCCGTCAGAAAAAGGTCCTGAATTCGTCTAGCGAGATTTGGCATCAAAGGGCCGGCTCCCATAACGAGCAATTGCACGTTCTCGGATTTTCTGAGCAAGGGCGCGATGATCTCTATGAACCGCCAGATAGGCTGGCCAGGGTTGACGCTTCCAATGAAGCCAATTCTAATCCGACTATCATTCGGCTTGCTAGTGGACAGCCCAGTTCGAGGCGCTCCATTGGTTACGACCGCCAACTTACTGTCGAGCGAGGGGTTTCTTGAGGCGATGATCAGGCGCACCGAATCTGACGGACAGATTGTTAGGTCCGAGACGCGAATCGCGAAAAGGAGCCTCCACGGTATGTGCGGCCGCGAGGTCCAGAGATGGAAAATCGACCGGCGTGTGGATGTCAGGTCGTTGGCCTCGACTACGAGTTTGATATTGAAGAGCTTCCCCGAGAGCGCGACGAAAGATCCTGTCCATGAGTCGACGCAATAAACCAGGCTGGCTTTGGACATGTTTTGCAAGACAACCACAACCCAGCGTGGGAGTAGCCAGCCGCCCTGACGCTCCGACTTGCATTCGAGCACCGAGAATGGCTCCCTCATCTGACCTGCTTTCCTTGCTACCATTGTCGTCTCCAAACCCGCGCGAATGAACTGAAGCGCTATGTTCACGGTCCTGACAGTGTCTCCCGTCGTCTTGCTAAGGTCGAGAAATGTAGGTATCAGAATAGAAGTCCTCATGGGCCCCACCCCACCCGCTGCGCAACCACCCATGTCGCTGTTGATAGCCTCCAAGCCAGGCTCAACGGGAGGTATCCAACTGCGTTGTTGAGAACCCTAAGACGCGGAAAACGTGTGGTTAAAGGAGGCTCTACAAGGATTCTTATCACAGAGAATTGTGTGCGGGCAAGCAGTTTGCGAATGCCAGACGGCGAGAACGAGTATAGGTGTCCTTGATGGTCGTCAAAGTAGTGATCTCCAAACGAACGGACAATGGCAGCCTCGATTGGGAACCCGAGAATCAGGAGACCGCCATCCTTCAGAACACGATGGACCTCCTTGAGCAGATGAATAGGGGACTCTACATGTTCGATCAGGTGGGAGCAAAAAACGAAACCGAAAGCGCCATCCTTGAAGGGCAGTGGCTGGTTCGCATCACTACGTATGGCCTGAATGTTTCGTCCAGTAGCGCGCCGTAGAGCAGCTAGATCTAAGTCGAGACCGACCACATCCGGACCGAGGTACGGCGAGTAGTTGCCTGATGAACATCCGAGATCCAATGCCCTGCCCACGGGGAAGTATTTCGTCAGGCGGAAGAAGCCCGTGAGAACTGGTCTGTCGATCGAGTGCGTCAAGCAAATCAACCGGCACGAAGTACGTTGGCCATTCCCCTTCAATCACCTCGCAGCGGTGAATTCGAGAAGGGCATTGGATAATACTTTGGTCGAGGGCTTAGAGGTTGTTCCTGCCTATGGCCAAACCTCGACGGCCCGGGATGTCGAGAGAACCTATCCGAGGCGTGTGACTCCAAGAACGAGGAATCAGCGAGACAGGACGTCCTAGACCTAACGGAGCTACTCATCGTTCTCTGACCTGCCGCATTGGTCATCATCTCAGACTGAACTCTTCTAGCAGGCGCTTCGCGGTCCAGACCTCGAAGCTACGACATAGGCGTTCAAGGAGGGAACGAAGCCCGGAAAATCCATCCGCCTTTTCCCAGGCCCAGTGAAGCGCGACCGCGCTAATCACATTCCGCCCGTCTAACCACTCCAGGACACGTATGACGTCCTTTGAAATTCCATACAAACGTCCATAGGATGGCAGGTAGATGGTCTTCTCGCTCTTCTGAGGAGCGAACTTCCCGAAGGTTGTGAGAGCACTCGAGCCGGTCATGACGATTCTAAAGTGCTCGCTTAGGACTTTGAAATTTGCCGGCGTGAGGGTGTTAAACGGCGGAATGAACACGTCGGGAAACGGCAAATCAGCATCCCTGAACCATGACTCAGCCGCCTCGACTCTGTCTCTGAGTTCTGCGTCGCTGTATAGCGCGATTTCGCTTGTCAAGCCCCGATACACACCTCGCGAGTGGACAAACCCATGCAAAGCCAGTTCCAATTTCCGTTCGCGAACGACTGTTCGAAGACAGTCAACTTCTTCCGGGCTCATCATTCTCGGCTTGCTGGGCTCCAATTGGCAGTCTGGGATCACACCAAGAATGTAGGGTACTCCGGAGTCCTCCATGATACTATGGAATTCTTCGAAAGCCTCCAGGCCGTAGTCCCATCGAGGAAAGTCGTCGACGCGGACCAGAACCACGGGCCGGGGGGTTCTAAGGGACTCGTTAGCCAAAGTTAGTCGCGACACCAAACTTGCAGGTCCCCATCTATAGAGAGACCGGAGAATCGGACTCGGAAGGAAGCTGAGAGGAGTCTTGGCCATTGGTCGCTGGTCGCCGGAGACATTTGTCGGCCGCGGGTGCATGCTCATAGACGACCTCTCAAGGTGCCTTTTTTCGCAGTCCTCGCTGCGTGATGAGAGCCTGCAAGGCTATTATGACAATAAGAGTCTCTCTCCTTCCGCTCAGTTTTTTTTGCGATTTCGTCTGGGAACTAGTTGGAACCCGGCAGCATAAGCGGAGAAGACAAGGTACTAATTGTGGCTTCGTGGGTGATCTGGTCCGAGCTAGAACGATTGTCCGCACAGTGTTACGATTTTGGTGAGTCGAGGCATAAGAGCTTTGCGACCCACACGGAGATCGAGGAACGCATCACGCATCGACTGGATAGTCCCTAAGCGGCGCTCTCCCCAGGGCAAGCGCGCCCGTTCTCATGTCAGACTTGGCTGAATCGCGATCTCACCCGAGCTATCTCCGTCGCTGTTGCGACGCCACAGCTCTGTGCATCCGAACCGACTCCGATTCGATTAACTGATAGCGGTCCGGCCAGGAACCTTTGTTGGCCGCGCAGCGTCAGAGAGCAACTATCGAGGCAATCGAGCAGACCGTTGGACACATTGTCTCGCTACCTCACCTCGAGAGAGTTGCCCGATAGACATCAGTGAGGTCCCGCGCGATTCGATCCCAGGATAGACTTTGTTCAATCAGCTCTCTTGCCCTAGCAGACAATTTCGTCCGCAATTCCGGACTTACGATGAGTGCTTCTATGGAGGCGGTCAGCGAGTTTATTTGGTCGCTCTTGAATCCCATGCAAGCTCCAGACTCGACCACCGATTTATACCCCAGTTCCTCAATAGGCAAGACGCAGGGCAATCCAGTTGACATTGCTTCCAGGACCGTGATAGTATGAGCTCCGGGCCAAACACCAATGTCCGCGCCATTATAGAACCGCGCGAGTGCGTCGTGCGGTATGAGGCGTCGAACTGTCACCCGTTCTGCGAGGTCTAGATCCACGATTTGGCGAGTCAGTTGGTTCATGAAGCCTGACTGACCCGAGCCTGCGAGCATCAGTCGCGCATGGTCGTGCCGGGCCGAAACTTGGGCGAAGCTCTGGACAAGCGTCTCGAGATTCTTGTTCTCTGAGAACTTCCCTGTTGTTACGATAAGTACGTCGTCCGGTGACAATCCGAGATCCATCCGGCAGTTGGCGCGGTCGCTCGATGAGGGCATGAAGACCCGTGGGTCCGCGCCCAGGGCTCCTTGGCGAATGCGCGACCTTGAGATCCCGAGCTGAGTTTCAAGGAACACAGAGGCGGCTGGCGTGACCGGGACAAATGCACCGACCGAACGATCACATATTCTGTATGCGGTTATCGCAGCCCGGACATACGCCCTCTTGTAAGCGGTGTCGATGTGGACGTTGCGCGAATGAGAGTGATCATCGACAATCAAACCATACCTCGTCCTCTTTTGATAGAGAAGACACTGGATGGCGCATAGACTAAGAGCTCCGTGTACATGCACCACATCGGGCGAAAGGTTCCTTAGTGTTCTACCTAACCCGTTCAGGACGATGATGCCCGAAACACTAGGCGTTGAAGGCAACCTTATTACTTCGACCATGCCCTGACCAGATTCTGGGCTGTCGTTGTCGGAGGCGCTGTCCTTCTCTTGTTGAGAAAATTGCGCAAAATCTGGCGGTAGACGATTCGACGTGACCAGGACCACTTCATTCCCTGCCTTAGCCTGGGCTTCAGGGAGACAGTTCTCCTCGTACCCGAGACGTGGGATGTAGTGTCCAATCACATGAACAATTCGCACCTTGCGTGCTCACCGTCCGGAAGACGAAGTGGGGAACGTGAGCGCGGTAGGCCGTCCGGCGAAAAAGTCATTGCAGAGTCTCCTGGCTAAGTTTCTTCCCGATCAATCGTATCGGTGTAGAACTTCATCATTTGGGACGCGACAGTACTGCTCGAATAGCGTTGCATCGCGAGGGAGCGCGCCCTGTCGCGCATCAGCCTGTAGCCTTGCTGGTCTTGCAAGATGTCAACAACAGCCCTGGCAATCGACTTCGGATTCGGGTCGACGACACGTCCTGCGATCCCTAGTTCTTCTTGCGTGATGTTGCATCCCGGGGTAATCACCACGGGAGTGCCACAGGCGAGGGCTTCCAGGAGTGACACGCTCAGACCTTCTGAGGATGATGGGAGTATGAAGAGTTCGGCGGAGGCAAAGACCGCATACTTCTGTGGCTCGTTCACGACTCCTAGATATGTTACCCGTTCCTCGATTCCCAAGCTCTCTGCTTTCGCGCGCAATTTTGGCCAGAGCCCGCGTTCGTCCGGTCCTACCAGCACCAGTGACAGTCCTTTGAGATAGCAGTCGATTTCACTCACGGCCTCCAGAAGCATTTGAAGGCCTTTTCCAGCCGCCAATCGACCTACGTAGAGGACGAACGGAACGGATCGCGGTACCTCTTTTGGTTGGACTTCGAATTGTTTTATGATCGCGTCGATGTTCTTGAAATCAATTCCGTTCGGAATGACTTTGACAGGCGCTTGAAGATCCATTTGCCTGACGGATCGCTCCTCAGTGGTTGTAAGTGCGTGGATTCCGGAAACGCTAAGCAGAAGTCGCTTCTCGTAGGCGTGCCAGGCCAGTCGCTTGAGTCTGCCACGCCGTCTCAGAGCCCATGCTTGTAGCTCCCCATGCGGAGAGACGATGTACGGGCAGCCGGCGATTCTTGCTACGAGGCCTCCCAAAACGTGTGGGACACTCCATAGCTCATGTAAGTGCACGATGTCAGCTGACTCGATCTCCGCTACCAAGGCGCGCACCAGGTCCGGAGATGAGGGAATCGCCATCTTGGCCGGGATTGCATCGCCTCCCTGCGAGTAGCCAAACAGTGCATTACCGCATTGCCTCAGTGTCGTTCCTTCTGAAAACCTCACGGAGTCTAAGTTTCGGTCCCCTAACGTGACTACGGTGTTGTGCACCCCCAACTGGTTGAGTCCAGTCGTAAGATTCCGAACGGCCCTCGGAGGGCCGCCCCAAGAAGTCGCAGCCGACGTAAGAACGTGTACGACCTTCACATCATCGCCATCGGTGAATTCCGGGGCTCGGCATGCAAGTGTCGCCCTGTCTCGATGAAAGCATGGATTGAGTCCTACCTCGCCTCTCGCAACCGCCGAATAAGCTCAAGGGCGCGGTGCCTGTATGTATGTTCCCTAAGCACTCTATCTCGCGCTCGTCGCCCGAACTCTTCGGCTACTTCCGGGTCGTCAAGAAGTTGCTCGTATCTCTCGACAGCCTCGCGTTCATCTCGCGCGACCACCAGTTCCTTCTCAGGTTCAAACCAGGTTTCGATGCCATCGTAAGGCTGCGAGACGATGCATGACTTCAAGGCAGCAAGCTCGAACGGTCTCGATGTCGAGGTCCCACGAAAGGTAGCATGCGTCCTCGATGTAATATTGAGGTTTATGACGCTCCCGCAACAGAAATCTCTGTACTGGCTGTACGTCAAATCACCTTGATACCGCGCGTTCCCCAAGTCAAACCCGAACGGTCCGCCTGCGACTCGAAACCGCCGAAGGGGCAGGTTGCGACTTGGAAACGCAATCAGTTTGGTCATCCACTCCTCGCGCGCAACCCCGCTCAGGGCAAAGTAGGAAACGTCAGCCGACTTGGCCACGTCTACCGGGGAAAAGAGTTCCGGATCCACGGCAAAGTGGAACGGGAAGACCATGCGTGCCCCCATGCTAGTGACTCTTGGGACAACGGCTTCGGAATTGACGAGGAAGAAGGTGTATTCAGCCAGGTCAGCCCCGTCGTAGTAATTGAACCGGAACCCTCGTTCTGCCGTGTACTCGGGCAGAATGCTTGGCATGTCGCCATCATAAAACACAGACGGAATACCGAGAGGCTCCAGGACTTCGGTTGGGATTCCATGAAGGTGGTTCAGAGGGACGTTCATGAATAGGACTGCGTCCACGTCTCGCTCCTTTTCTATCACGGTCTGGATGTGACGCTTCCATTTGGGCCGGACATCTCGCTCCACGAGCTGCCGAAGCACCGGGCTTAGCAATGTCGCTCCTGCTGGTGCCCTTCCCGTGGCCTTGCGGGCGAGAAGATAACGATTGTAGAGGAGGCTCTCGGTCCTGCAAGGATTTGGGTAAGTTCGCCACCAAAGCGCGTCTACCGGGTCCCCCAGGTAAGGCGTGACAATGACTTCGTGGCCCGTTTCGTGCAAAGCTTTCCAGAGTTGCCACCACGCCGGCGTGCACCCGAGACGATACCGGAGGTCCATCGTAGAAGCAACGGCCAAAATCTTCAGGTGCTGCACGTCCCGTCTGCGAGGCTAAGAACCTTTCACCTAACCCATCTCGATGCCTACCGGGCGACAAGTTGGATCGGCGCGGGCGGCTTTGTCCGCCCCCTTTGTTCGAGCTCGGACCAAATCCATCGATAGGTTCGCGCTAGGCCTGATTGCAATGGAGTCTTCGGCTCCCACTGGAGCATCTGTCGTACCAAAGTGTTATCGCTGTTTCGTCCCCGCACCCCTTGCGGCTTGGCCTGATCGTGGCTTTTTTCAAGGCTCTTCCCCGCGATCCGGCAAACCATGTCGACAAGCTTGTCGACGGTCACGATCTCCTCAGAGCCGATATTGATGGGTTGTCGGTATCCTGAATCCATGACCCGTAACAAGCCATCGACGCAGTCATCAATGTAGCAGAAGCTGCGTGTTTGTCGCCCGTCGCCCCACACCTCAATCGTCGACCTATCCTCTGCCTCCGCAACCTTTTTGCAAATTGCCGCGGGAGCTTTCTCTCTGCCTCCTTCGTAGGTAGCAAGAGGACCGTAGATATTGTGGAGACGGACGATTCGAGCGTCAAGCCCGTAGTCCTCGTGGTAGTATGTGACAAGCTGTTCTGCGAATAGCTTCTCCCAGCCGTAACCTTTCTCGGGATCTGCAGGTATCGCGTCCGACTCCTTCAGTGCCTTTAGCTTCTCGTTGTGCTGCCGGAAACCAGGGTAAACACACGCCGATGAAGTGTAGAGGTAGCGCTCAATACCAGCACTTTGGGATGCCTCGAGAGTGTTGGCATTCATGAGGACGTTGTTCCTGGCGAGGGATGCGTGATTCGCGGAGATGTATCCTATCCCACCCATGTCTGCCGCGAGAGCGTAGACATCTTGGATGCCAGTCGTTGCGCGCTCGCAAGTTCGTATCGAACGCATATCGTCAAGAAGAAATTCGTCAGCAAGACTCGGTTCGAACTCGGGCTTTTTTACATCCACAGCTCGGACCCACTGCCCCTGTGCTTTAAGGAACTTGACGAGGTGATGTCCGATGAATCCCCCCGCCCCGGTCACTAGAGTTCTGCGTCTCGCTCCCTGCTGGTCCATGGAACTACCTTGAGCCATTCACCGATCTGGCACGCAAACTCATTGGTTTCACCGTCCGTTGCTATTGGCATTGATTACGGCGTGGAGGATCAGTCCGGTGAAGGCAAGTAGCATACCAAGGACAACCAGTAAGACTGTTACTAGCGCTAGTCCAACAGCTAGCTGGGTCGTTCGGTAGTAACCCTCGACCACATAGAAACCGAGCGCCAAACCTGCAAGGAAGAGAATGAAACCGGGAACGGAAAAGAACAGTAATGCATGTCTCTTCTCCACATACCGGACCATGGACCCAACGACGCTGAGCCCGTGCTGAACGGGTCCTCGTGCTCCTCTGCTCCTTTGGTAGTCAATCTCGATTGGAACCTCGACGATTCGCAGGCCCTTCCGATCGGCCTCCCATAGAATTTCCGCGCTTGCACCCATGTCTGCCTCGAGTGGATCAATAGCGGCGATAGCCGCCCGGGAGTAAGCTCTGAAGCCGCTTTGAGCGTCCGTAATCTTTCCACTGTGTCGAGTGCCAAGGTTCGTGAGCTTCGTGATGACGCGGATCCCAAACTTCCTGTACCCTGGAACCCCGCCTGCCTTGTGCCCATCTAGGAACCGAGACCCGATACTGACATCGGCTCTTCCTTCGTCGATAGGGGCCACGACCTGCGGGATCATCTCGGGCCGGTGCTGTCCATCACCATCCAGGATGACTAACACTTCGAACTCGCTCTCCCGTGCGTATTCGAAACAGGAACGAAGGGCTGCCCCATACCCGCGGTTCGTTGGGTGCTGGATTACGCTGGCCCCAGCTTGCTCTGCAACCCAAGCGGTTTCGTCTTTGGAGCCATCATCGATAACGATTACCTTTGTCGCGTACCGCAGCGCCGTGAGGACTACGCTGCCGATGGTCTTTTGCTCGTTGAACGCTGGAATTGCGGCCAATAGGCTTACAGGTTCGTTCTTCGTTGCGACACGCTGGCCGGCCGCCGTGCCGTAGTCAGTGACCGGCAGGAAATCCCTCCATGGGGGCGAGGCGAAGTTTCCTTCGTGATATAAGAGCGTTGTGCCCTAGATTGCATCGGCCGGATTGTAGTGGATCGGGACCCCAATTTGTTACCGTTTTTGATTTTGTGACCGGCAGAGGGCACGCCTTTCCGCAAGCGTTAAGGCGTTCAGACGCCATTCAGTCCCGGGGGAGTCCCGGACGTTGCCGTTGCAACTCCGGACTGTATGACATGCACGAAATCCGAACCTCAGTCCGGAGAGCACCTTGGGGCTTCAAGCGGTATTACGCCCCGCTCCCGGTTCTTTCGATCTTGCTCCTGACGACCGCTCTCGCCGCTCCCAACATCCTGAGGACCAATTTCTTGATCTACCAGGATTCGGGCACGACGATCGTCGCGACCGTGCAGCAGGTCGTCCATATGTCGGGCCCGACGGGTAAGATCCTCGGGATCGCGGCGGTGACGAACACCCGGGCCTTCCCGATTCAGATTTTGGCCTTGAGCGCAACCCTCACCCGCGACGGGACCCCGGACTCCCCGATCATGCTCACGATCAGTGTCGCACCGGGCAAGTTCCCGATCGACATCGCAGCGGGAGACACCGCCAAGATTCAGTTCAGCGGGCCGTTCTCTGGAGACGTCACGACCTTAGCTTCCGGCCAGACGTTCACCGTGATGCCGGACTTCTCGTGGTCCGAGATGCCTCTCTCGGGCACGGTCGGGCCGTTCTCGTACACTCAAGAGAAGGATTGCACGATCCCGAGCACGATTATTCCGTTGCCGACCGGCGGTCAGTGGGCCGTGCTCTGTTCTTCCTGAAGCCCGCCGGCCTA
>Ga0209235_1001247_pt1 | contig 13701 bp, 12 predicted proteins | sample GraSoi013_1_20cm_4_FD_185817 | JGI IMG/M metagenome (GOLD analysis project Ga0209235, IMG submission 185817) | Grasslands soil microbial communities from the Angelo Coastal Reserve, California, USA - Sample 09_25_2013_1_20cm (SPAdes) (version 2) | ecosystem: Environmental > Terrestrial > Soil >...
GGAGGACGCCGGAAGGGAGGAGATGAAACGCGTACAGCTGGTCGCCCACTTGGACGGTATGGCCCGCGTTCGCGCCGCCCTGGAACCGCACGACGACGTCGGCGCGATCGGCAAGGTAGTCGACGATTTTCCCCTTGCCTTCGTCCCCGAATTGAGCACCGACCACGACCGTTGCAGGCATTCGCGTCCCCGACACGAAATCGAGTTTGGCATATGGATATTTCGCGCAGCTTTATGTTGGCACCCTCCCATGGATGTTGAGGAGGGCGGCCGTTTGTCTCACGCCGGCGTTGCGGCTCTCGTCGGCCTCAGTATCGTACTCGCCACGGCGGGCTTTGCATCGGCGCTCGGCGTTGCGGCTCGCTCACCCCCGATTGCGCTCGAACCACGTCTGGGGTCCGCCTATGTGCCGCGCGGGGTTGTGATCGATATCGGTCTGCCTGGATCGGCCGACTCCGTGTACGCGAGGTATCCGGCCGTCGTACGCGAGACCAACGGCAGCTTCAAAATGTGGTACTCGGGGTTCGACGGGTTCCGGAACCGAATCTTGTATGCGACCTCGACGAACGGGTTGAATTGGACGAAACACGGGGTTGTGATCGACGTCGTCCGACCTCCTTGGTACTTCGATAGCTTAGCGGCGGAGTCCGTCCTCAAGATCGGCGCGACCTACCACATGTGGTTCGGAGGTGGATTCTGGAGTCGCACTCCGACGGGATGGACTCAGATCTACCATGCCACGTCCCTCGACGGCCAAACTTGGACCGTTTCGGGGGTCGCGCTCCCTCCGGGGCCCAGCGGGTCGTGGGACGCCGTGTCGGCGCACACACCGGTCGTCGTTCAAGATCCGGGCGGGCTGACCCGAATGTACTACCAGGGGTGGGACGGCACAACGTATGGCATCGGGCTGGCCTTCTCGACGGACTTTTCCAATTTCACGCGATACGCTGGTAACCCGGTTCTTTCCGAAGGAACCGGCAGCTCGTTCGACAGCGGCTTCGTGGCGAGCACCGCGGTGGTCCGAGGCACCGACTGGACGATGTATTACTCCGGCTGGAATGGGTCGACGACATCGATCGGGGTTGCGACGTCCATGGACGGCGCTGCGTGGACGAAATCTCCCACCAATCCGTGGCTCTCTGCGAATCCGTCCTCAAGCTGGGAATCCCGGTCCGTCGACAACGCCGACTACGTCCACACCCCTGCGGATGAACGGATCTACTATACCGGATACGATGGACTGAACGGGCGGATTGGTCTTCTCACCGCGGCAACACCCGGCCCGGGATCGGCGGGCGGCATCGAACCCATCCTCTTGGAGCTCATCGTCTTGGTTGCGGTTGCGGCGGTTGGCGGCGGCGTCGTCATTTTCGTCCTCTTCCGGATGGATTCGCGCGGACGGCCTCGATAACGTTTTATCCGCATGCCGCCTTTCTGCGGCACCGCCGGTTCGGGTCGGGAGGGGGTTCCATCCTGTCGCAGGCGACAGACAAGATTCCCACGTATGTCGTGGGCCTAGACGATCGCCTCAGCGGCGGGATCCCGCGCGGACACATCGTCCTGGTGGCGGGACCTCCTGGCTCTCTGAAGTCGTCATTCGTGTACCGCATCCTCTTCCACGAGGCGAAGGAGCACGGGGCCTCGGGGCTGTACCTGTCGATGGAGCAGAGCCGCACCTCGCTCATCTCGCAGATGACCTCGCTCGGCATGGATTCGGGGCACGCGAAGGGCGTGCACATCATCGACGTGCGCGCGTTGCGCCGCGAGATCGAGGAGGTCCGCGAGCAGCCCCGATGGCTCCTGGGCCTGCGACGCCAGCTTGCGCGATACAAGGAGGAAATGGGCTGCGATCTGATCGCGCTCGACAGCCTCGACGCGCTGTACGCCCTCGCGCCGTTCGAGAGCCCTCGGAACGAGATCTTCCAGTTCTTCGAGGAGCTGCGGGACCTGAACGCGACGACGTTCCTCGTCTCGGAGATGCCTCGGGATGCGACCGCCTTCGCCCACTTCGGCGTCGAGGAATTCCTCTCGGACACGATCATCCACCTGCGCCTGCGGGAGGTCGACGTCGGCATGAGCACGTCGGTGCGACGTTATCTCGGCGTCGTCAAGATGCGCGGAGTCGAGCATGACTTGGACTACTATCCGCTCCTCGTCGAGCGCGGCGTCTTCGAGATTGTGTCCGAATGAGCACTGAGTTCGTCCTCTCGATCGGCGCCACCCTGCCTTTCGCCGCCCTCGTCGTGAGCGCGTTCCTCGGGGCGTACGTCCTCGGCCTGAACCCGCGGGGTTCCGCGAACCGGTCCGCGTTCCTCGTCATGCTCGCCTTCGTCATCTGGGACTTCGGCGAGATCGTCCAGCGGTCGTTCGCCCCCGGGACATCGTCGGATACGTTGTTTTTCTGGGCGCGCGTCACGTGGGTCGGGGTCGTCCTCGTCCCGGCGACGCTGTACCACCTCGCCTTGACGTATCCGTCCCGCAGCGCCTGGTTCCGGGGACCCTGGGCCCTTGCCGCCATCTATGCGCCGTTCGTCTTCTGGGCCTACCTGGTCACATCGACGAGCTTGATCATCTCCGGCATGTCGGCCAACGCGTTCGGGCCGAGCGCCCGCATCTCTTCCACGTACGTGTACCTCGCGCCGTTCTTCGGCGTCTGGATGTTCTCCAGCGTCCTGCTCTTCGTGCGCTCGTGGTGGCGGGTCCGGAAGACGCCGAGCCGCAGCATGCAAGGCGTCGTGGTCTTCGGGCTCCTCCTCGGAACGGTGCCCGCGGCGGTAACAGAATTGGCATGGCCCGTCCTGACGTCGACCGATACGCGGCTTGGCCTCGGCTCCCTGTACACGATGGTGTGGTCGATTTTCATCGCGTACGCGGTCGCGCGGTACCGGTACCTCGTGATCGAGCCGGTCGTCGAGGTCCGCCCGGCGCGGGTTCCCCGGCACCGCCTGGAGCGCGGCCTGAACTACCTCGTGCTCGAGAACGGCCGGAGCGCCGCGATGGGTGCCTTCCGAGACATCGTGTCCGCGACGCCGGGACTGTGCGTCACGGGCCTGGCGCCTCCGCATGTCACCGCGCGGTTCGGGCTCGAGCGCACGCCGATCCTATGGATCACCAGCGCGTCCAACACGGAGCGGACCGTTCGGCCGAACGGGCTCGACTTCGAGCTCGTCCACACCGTCGTCAAGTTCCTCCGAGAGAATCCGGGCACCGCGGTCCTGCTCGACGACCTCGATTACCTCGCGGCCGTCGCCGGCTTCGACGCGGTCGGGCGCTTCCTCAAACGCGTCGTGAACCAGGCGAGCGCCTCGAAGGGAACCGTGATCGTCGCGGCGGGCCATGGGACGTTCACGCCGGACCAAGTCGCGGTGCTCCGCGGTTCCGTCGATCGACTCGTTGACATCCAAGAGACCCCCAATTCTACGCCGAACGGGACGGCCGACCACGTCCTCATGACGATCAACGCACAGGACGCGCCGCTCGCGTTGCCGCTCGTGGGCGCGCGACGGGGCCTCTTGCTCACGACCGAGCATCCGTCGAAGGCACGCGTCCGATATGGAGACCGTTTCGACATCGTGTGGGTCACGGACCATCCGGAGCCCGGCACCCCAACGGTCCGGCCGAAATCGCTCGACACGGAAGGCCGACGGGCGATCGCGAACTACGCCTCGGTCCACGAGGGGACCGACATCGTGCTCGTCGGCCTGGATCAGCTCGCCTTGTACGTCGACGTGAGGTCGTGGCTCCCGTTCGTCAAGGACGCGCTGGACATCGCGAGCCTCCACGACTGCCGGCTCTTCCTGACCGTCGCACCGGAGACGATGCGGACCCAGGAACTCGCGATGCTCTCCCGGCGGTTCGACGCACCCCTCGGGGCGGCGGCCCTCAAGAGCGCTCTTCCTTCAGGGCCGACCACAGCCGCTCCTGAAAGTCGAATTCCGTATCGAGGACCTTCCGCATGAAGAGGACGACCTGGCCCTGCGGGTCGAGTCCGTTTCGGCGGCAATAGTCTCGGAAGCGGGCGAGGACCTCGCCGTCCACCCGAATGTTGAACTGGATCTTCTCCGGACGCCTCGCCGCCGCGGTCCGCGCCATGCGTTCCGCATCGGAGCCGGCATACTTCAGGATTTCTACAAATCTATTCAAATCGTATCATTCGGTAGCATTCGTAGCAACTAAATACCTGATAATCATCTCTGGGAACGGTGGGAGAGGGGTTGACTTCGTGACCGCGAGCGGCACGCCGAAGGCAAAGCCAGCGCCCTCCGAAGAACCAGGATTGGAACCCCCTGATTCCATCGACGCCGACCCCGTCGGCCACCGTCTCCAGGAGGACCTCTTTCAGAGCCTCGTGGAATCGGCGGACTACACCGACGGACGCACGCCACTCCCGGCCCGGAGTGGAGGGGCGCTCCAACTGGCGACACCGGAGGCGATCCGCAAAGCGTTCTCGGAACAATGGAACGTCCTCTCCCATTCCCTCGGGCTGGGCGTCGACTCCGACAAGGCGTTCCAGGGAGTCCGGGATCTCGTGATGTACGACATCCCCGACGGCACGAGGTCGACCCTGTCCGTCCCGGTGACGGGCGACGTGGACGCGGACGCGGGCCTGTACTGCCTCGCACTGGTCCACACGCTCGCGAGTCTCGGCGCCCGGACGAACGTCATCATGACGCACACGCTCTACAACCGCGACCGCGGTCCCGAGGAAACGAAGCGGTTCCTGGAGATCCTGCTGAAGGGCATCGATCCGTTCCGCGAGTATGCGCGGCGCCATGGACTAGCGATCCATCTGGAGGGGATCCGCGAGGGCTACGAACTCGAACAGGAGTTCAACCGCGCGTTCCCGATGCCCGCGCACGCGAAGTTCGACGCGCATTTCCTGCTGGACTACGAGGAAGAGTGGTTCCTGTCTCCCGATGGAAGGGCCCTTCTCGAGGCGCTGCCGCCGATCGACGTCGTCGTGCGGCACACGAAGCTCGGCATCTCGGGCGGATGGATTCCGATCCGGATGAGGAAGGCCGCCTATGTCTATTCGCAGAACGGCACGGTCCACAGCAACTGGAACTTCAACGAGTACGCGGCGATGGTCGCGGTCACGTACCTCGCGAAGCTTCTGAATGAGGGGGAGGCGCTCTCGAAGACATACGCTTCGATTGACGAGATCAAGGCTCGGTATCGTGATCGCGAGATCCGGCTCCGGCAGAAGATCGTCCGATTGACGCCGAAGCCGCGCAAGCTGTTCGTTGTCGGCTCGCCCGTGGGCCTCATCCAAGTGTACGCCTAGACGAGCGGCGACTCGACGAAGAATCCGGTGAGGAGTTGCTCGGTCCCCCTCGCCTCACTGGGGACGCCCTGCCACTTCTGGAGCGCGGGTCGGTTTTGCGCCTCGAACGTGATGAGGACGTCTCGCATCTGGCGGCGGAGCTGATCCGTCTCCTCGCCTTCGAGGACGACGGTCAAGTAGCAGTAGCGAGCTTTCTCGATGACCAGCGTGTAGGTGCCGTGGACGATAGAGCTGAGCGACTTCCCACGGAGGATCGGGAACGACGTCCGCATGAAATTCTGGATGACGTCGAGGGTCGCGCCGAAGAGATCCTGGTCGATCGTGGTCTCGCCCGGCTTTGTTTTCGCCCCGATCAACGTGCCATCATGGAATGTCAGGAACACCGCCTTGATGGAATAGCGGCGGGCCTGGAACATCCGAATCGCCTCCGAGATTCGCTCCCGGCCGATCGGATAGAGCGTGTAGTAAGCGCTCGCGGCGACGAAGATGAGCAGCGTCGAGAGAGGGGGAGGAAAACTTTGGTTGCCCGTCAGCCCGAGGATCCCGTTCGTCGAGAGGCCCAAGACCAAGACGAGGGTGAACGTCACCATGAGGCCGGCGGCCCGTCGCGCCAGGGTCACACTACTCTTCCGTACGATTTGGTAGAGCCGATACAGGTTCCGAATTCCCACGATCGAATACGCGAGGATGTACGCCAGGTAGATTCCCAGAATGGCAAAGTCGAAGACCGGGACGAATAGGGGTGCGTCCGCCGTGGGCGCATTGATCATCGTGATTCCGAATCGGAATACCAGGAGCAGCATGACGACGGAGAGGACCATCAGACCCCAATAGGCCCGTCTCATCCGGTCGACGTAGACCAGCGTGAACAGGAGAAAGAAATTCACCGCAAGCGTGAGACCGGTCAGACTGACGAGCGCCGAGAGCCTTGCGTAGTACTCCGAGACCGAGTGAAACAGAAGCCAATCGCCGATCGCGTAGAGGCCGGCAAAGAAACAACAGAAGAGGAAGAACGCTTCCGTCCAGGTGTGCCATCGATCTCGGTAGATCTGCAACGCGGCGAGGATGAACCACGCCGCGGCCGATGCGAGGGGCGCTTCAATGAGGACTTCGAAGAGCGGGCTGACCATCCGATTGTCCGGAACCGCGTTCCATTCCGACACGTATAAAGGAAGTCAAATAAATACCGCTCCCGATATCTCGTTCGGTTGGGTGGCGGGCGAGGCACTTGAGGTCGATTCTGTGACGAGCCGGCCCTTTGTGTTGTTCGATCTGGGCGGGACCCTCGTGGACCTCCGCGGCATCGTGACTTCGATGGCAAGCCGGCTTCAGGCAATCCATGTACGCGGCCCGATCCCCCTCGCGTTGCTCTGGGCAACGAAGACCGCAGCGAGCTTACCTACAGCAACCGGTCCGAAGTTCCGATCCGAGCGGGAGATCGCCATCGACATTCTCGCCGAACTCCTTCGGGAACGCAACCGCGGTAAGGCCCTCGAGGAAGCGACCCGACTCGTGCGAGAGGCCTGGGATGGCTACGTCCAACGGTGCGCCCTCCATCCGGACGTCTCGGTGGCTTGGCTTCACGCCCTGCGGTCGAAAGTCGCAGGTCTCGGAATCGTCACTGACGGCGATACGGAAGCGGTCGCGGGGGTCCTCGCCCACACGGACCTCCAGGGGGCTTTCGACTCGATTACAATTTCGGAAGAGGTGCGCTCTTACAAGCCCGACCCGCGGATGTATCGCACAGCGATGGAGTCTCTCGGCTCGAAACCGTCGGAGAGCCTCTTCGTCTCCGATGCGGCCCTCGATCTCCAAGGCGCCATCGAGGTCGGGATGCACGCGGCCTGGATTCAGAGAGCTTCGCTCGGGGAACTCGCCAAGCCGCCGCCCGGTTCGCTGGTCCTTGCCCGCATCGGGGACCTCGAGCGGATTGTCAAGCGATATGCAAAGTCGGGGCGGTTCGAGCTACGCTAGCGCGGCGGTTCCCTTTTTCGTCTGCTTGAGTTGCTGTCGGTACATCTCGAGCAGCTCTTTGGTTGTCGTTGCATCCTCGGGTCCTTTGTCGTCACGCCATCGTCCAGTGAAGCGGGGAAACCGGACGGCAAGGCCCGCGCCCGGACGGATCGCTCCCCCGGCGGCTGTGTGCACCGGGCTCACCGTGAGCTCTGCGCCTCGGACTTCGAGGACCGTGGTCGGTTCGAACCAAACGTCGGGTTCGAGTTTCGAGTCCACGCGCGCGGGCTTTCGGTCTCGCTTCGCGGCTTTCAGTTTTTCCGGCAAGGTGAACAAGGTCTCGTCGTCGAAGCCCGTCCCGAGCTTGCACGTCGTTCGGAAGAGATCCTCCTGATCGTCGTACGCGGCCATCAGAAGCGCTCCGTACGAGCCGGCGCGTTTCCCACGGCCTGCGAACGCGCCGACGATCACGAGATCGATCGTGTCGCTCAGCGCGGCGCTGTATTCCCGCTTGAACTTGATCCACTGGTATCCCCGCGCGCCCGCATCATACGTCGAGTCGAGCGCTTTCGCCATGAGGCCTTCGCATCCCGCTTGGAGGGCCTCGTCGAAGAACGCCTCGGCCTGCTTCACGTCGTCCGTCACTCGGACGGTCGAGTGGCGGATCCCCTCGATGGGTTTGACGACCGCTTCGAGGGCCTTGCGCCGCTCCGTGTACGGCTGCGGGGTCAGGTCGTCCTCACCGCGGAGGAGGCAGTCGAAGGCAAACAAGGTGACCGGGAATTCCTTCGACATTCGCTCGACTTCGGTCTTGCGTCCCCGGCGCCGGCTCACCTCCTGAAACGGGAGGAACTCGCCCGTATTCGGGTCGACCGGCACGGCCTCACCCTCCACGATCACCGCGCGATCCCGCACCGCCTTCCGGAGACCCTCGACGATCTCGGGGAACTGGACGGTGATGTTCTCGAGATGGCGGGAGAAGAGCTCGATCTTGTTCGGGGAGACGTGGGCTTGCACGCGCAGCCCATCGTACTTGTATTCGAGGGCGGCCTTCCCCATCCGCTCGAAGATCGCCTCGAGCGTCTCGAGCCGCTCCGCAAGCATCGCGCGAATCGGACGGAACAGCTTCAGGTGGATCTCATTGAGGCCATCGATGCCCTTCGATGCGAGGACCCTCGCGACTTCCCCGAGGTCGGAGGACACGTTGTACGCCCGCTCGACTCGCGCACGGTCGGCCTTCGTCGCGAAGGTGGCCGCGAGTGCGTCGACGATCGTCATGTCCGCGACGCCGAGGCGCATCTGGCCGATCACCATGCGGACGATGTACTTCGCTTCCCGCGGGGTCGCGTTGCCCAGCAGTTCCGACAAGAGACGGACCTTCCGCTCCTGACTGCCTTCACCCGATTCCCGAGCGATCGCGTCGAGATGCTGATGGACCTTCGAAACGCTCAGCGGTGTCGATTCCAGCGGCTTTTGCCGCCGCGCGGCAATCGCTTCCTGGGCGACGAGCCCGAGGTCTCCCTTCTCCTTCCAGAGTCGCGCGACGCGCGCATCATCGAGGCCGGTCGCATGAGCGAGGACCCGGATCACCATCTTCTCCGCGAGGCCCAGCTCGATTCCCGCGTAGTCGGGATGGATCCGGCCTTGGGTCAGGTAAACCACCTTGTCGAGATCCTCCTTCGGCGTCTCCCGCAGAAGGCCGACGAGGAGTTCGGTCATCTCGAGCCGCTTCGTCGTCGCCTCGATTTTCTCATATACGTCGACGACACGCGCGAATTGCATCATCGGGCGGAAGCCGCGGACGCATCTTAAGATTTCGCGGGTCGAGGGCGTCGATCGCCGACATGTTGTTATCCGGAAGACCCGATGACCGGTCGTGGCGTTGCGGGCTTTCGTAACAGGGGGCACGGGCTTCATCGGCCGTCACCTCGTCCGGACGCTCCTCGACGCCGGATGGAGCGTGAAAGCCTTCATCCTCGAATCGGAGCAGAGCCATCTCCCAAAGGATCCCAACTTGGAACCGGTCGTGGGCGACATCACGACACCCTCGACCCTTCGCGGCGAGATGGACGAAACCGATGCGGTGTTTCATCTCGCGGCCTTGGTCGACTCGTGGGTGCGGGACCCGCAGGACTACATCCGCGTGAACGTCGAGGGGACCAGTCACCTGGTCGACGAATCCCTCCGGGCCGCCGTCCCTCGCTTCCTGTTCACGAGCAGCATGTCCGGAATCGGGGTGACGCCCGGCGTCGTGATGCGTGAAGACAGCCCGCCCGGGAAGTCGTTTGGGCTGTACGAGGAGTCGAAGGCGGTCGCCGAGCGGCTCGTGGCCAAGGCGGTGCGAGAGCGCGGGCTCCCCGCCATAACGCTCATTCCGAGCATCGTCATCGGCCCGGGCGATACGCGCAACACCGGGAAGTTCCTGTTATCGTACGTAAGAGGTGAATTTCCCGGCACCTTCGCGGAAGGATCGGTCCTACCGGTCGTCGACGCGGACGATGTCGCCCGCGCCCACCTGCTCGCGTATCACCGCGGCCAGGTGGGGGAACGGTACGTCATCTCCGGGGAGAACGTCCCTTGGGGCGAGTTGTTGCGGATGGCCAGCCTCGCATCGGGGACCCCGATGCCGTCGCGCCACATCGGCGACCGGACGGTTCGGTTTGCCGCCCGAACCGGCGAGCTCTTCTCTCGAGTCACCCGATCGCCTCCCCGTCTGCCCTCGTGGCTCGCGGACTTCCTCCTGACGGGCACCTCGATGGACAACGGAAAATCGGTCCGTGAGCTCGGGATGACGTATCGGCCGATTCACGAATCCATTCGCGACTCCATCGCATGGTTCCGGGACGAAGGCTTGTTCGAGGGGCCGCCGCTGCCCACCTCACCGGCGCGCGAAATCCCCGTCCCCGTCGAGAACCCGCGGGTCGGAGCCGAGACCGTGTTCGAGTCGGAACTCCCGGAGACAGGCTCCCGGGATGCGCCACCAAACCGACGGCCGAAGCCGCCGGAGGGTCCCGCTTAGCGGACCCGCTTCACGACCGCGTCGACGATCGCGTAGCTCTCGCCGAGGTACGCGTTCGGATCCATCGCCGACTCGATCTCTTTCCTCGACAAGACTTTCGTCACCTTCGGTTCGGCGAGCAGCGCATCGCGGAGATGGATTCCTTTCCCCCGCGCCTTCTGGGCGGCGTCGCGGACAAGCTTGTGGGCGTCCTGCCGGCCGAGTCCCTTCCCGACGAGGGCGATCATGACCGCCTCGGCCATCACCTGGCCCTTCGTCGCCTCGAGGTTCTCTTTCATCCGGTCCGGATAGACGCGCAGCGTGCGGAAGATCTCCGCCGTCCGCGCGAGCATCTCGTCGATCAGGACGCACGCATGGGGCAGGATGATCCGCTCCGCCGCGCTGTTCGTCAGGTCGCGTTCGTGCCACAGCGGGACGTTCTCCAGGGCGGGCGTCACGAGAGACCGCACGATCCGCGAGAGGGAGCAGACGTTCTCGGAGGCGACGGGGTTCTCCTTCTGGGCCATCGTCGAGCTCCCGACCTGCTTCTTCGTTTCGAACGCCTCGGCGACCTCGCCGATCTCCGTCCGCTGCAAATTCCGGACTTCCGTGCAGAACTTCTCCAGGGACGCCGCGAGGTTCGCGAGGATCGCGATGAACTCGGCGTAGCGATCCCGGCCGACGACCTGCGTCGCCGCCTCTTCCATTCCGACGCCCAAGTCGTGCATCACCGCGGGCTGGACGTCGAGGGCGTACGGACCGAACGCGGCCCCCGTGCCGACCGCGCCGGACATCTTGCCGACGACAACCCGGGGCGACGCTTCCCGCAGCCGGTCCCCGTGACGGGACGTCTCCGAGGCGAAGACCGCCATCTTGAGTCCGAAGGTGATCGGGACCGCGGCTTGGCCGTGGGTCCGGCCGAGCATCACGGTCCGCTTGTACTTGGACGCCAGGCCGGCCAGGACGCCCGTGAGCTCGCCGATGTCGGCCTCCAGGAGCCGGATCGCCTCGCGGAGCTGGAGCGCCGTCGCGGTGTCGAGGATGTCGTTGCTCGTCGCCCCGAGGTGCACGTACTTTCCGGCGTCGGCCTCGCACGCCTCGGTCAGCGCCAGGACGACGGCCATCAGGTCATGCCGCGTCTCCTCCTCGAGTTCCTGGACCCGCTTGACGGTGACCCGCTTCGTCGTCGCCTTCCTGGCGATTTCCGCCGCCGCCTCCTCCGGGATCAACCCGACCTTCGCCTCCGCGCGGGCGAGGGCCGCCTCGACGTCCAGGAGGCGCTGCAGCCGGGACTCCTCTTCGAAGACTCCCTTCATCTTCGGCCGCCCGTAGCGGAAGTCGATCGGGCACAGGAGGGACATGGCCACCGGCGAGGGCAAAGCCCGGAGGTGTTATGGAGCTTTCTCCTTCGAGCCGCAGGCCCACGACTCCGCGCGCTATCGGGTGCCGACGGCGGTGAAGATATCGTTGTTCCGGTTTCGTCGGTCCGTCCAGACCGGGAAGATCCCCTTGCTCGTTGCCGCGAGGCCGTTGTAGTCCCCGATGAAAGTCGCGAAGCGCGTCTGGGACGTCGCATTCGACACGCGGACGTTCGCCGCGAAGCTCCGGCCGTTCGTCGTACTCGCGTAGAACGTGTCGAAGTTGATATTGCTCGGATCGAGTCGCTTGTCCTGGAAGATGATGCTGACGAGTCCGTCTGGGTGCGCGGCGACCCACGGGAAGAACTGGTCCGTGCTCGTGCCGTCATCGTTCACCTTTGCGGGCCGGGACCAGCTGGTCCCTCCGTTCTTCGATGCGGACATCCGCACATCGGAGTTCGTGCACGGAGGGCGGCCCGTTCCGTCGGGCTTGCAGGAGCCGTCCGGAAAGTCCGTCCACGCGACGAAGATCGTCCCGTCCGGCGCGATCGTCGCGGTGGGGAAGCTGTTCGACCGGAATCCCACCCCGGGGACGGTGCCGAAATTCGGATCGGCGCTCTTCAGGCGGAACCGTCCGGGGCTCGGCAGGCCGGAAGCGACGTCCGCAGGGGACGTCCATGTCGCTCCGCCGTCCGTAGACTCCGAGAACCGAATCGCGAGCGGGCCGGTCTGGGACGTGAAGTCCGCATAGAAGATGAACGCGGTCCCATCCGGAGCGACGACTGGGAGGCTCCCGGAGATCGCCTGTGGGGCCTGCGCGCTCGCGGTGATTGCAACGGGGGACGACCATGTCGTGCCGCCGTCTCGTGAAACGACGACCTTGATCTGGCCATTGTCCAGAGCGTGCCGATCGTGCGGATTCAGGAAGTCCGTCCAGCTCACATAAATCGTGCCGAGATGGGCGCTCCCGGAGGAGTGGTCCACCGCAACGAACTCCTTGTCCGGGAAGTTGACGTCCGGCTGTCCGGCCGCCGCGATGGAAAACGTAGCGAACGTCTGGCCGCCGTCCATGGACTTCGCGACGACGACGTCGGATCGCTGAGCACCGAAGTTGATGTCCAGATACGCGTAGAAGAAGTTCCCGCCTGCGTCGGCGGCGATGGCGGGGTCGCTGCAGAAGTCTCCGCTGTTTTCGAGCGGCGTCGCTCCGCCGAGGTTCCACGTGGAGCCTCCGTCCATCGTGAACGCGACGCGACACACGAAGTCCTGTGTTTTCGGGAATAGATCGTGGAACCCGGCGACGAGGTTCTGGTCGTTCGCCGGATTGACCGCGATCGTCGGCTCCGTCTGGCTGATGAGCCGACCCGGAATGTGCTCATCGCTGATCTGGATGTTCGTGCCGAAGCTCGCGGCCGCCGTGAGGCCCGCTTGCGCCTCCGGTTCGCCGAGGAGGTATTGCGCAATCCGACCCGAAAGCGCCTCCGGGTCGATCCGGAACACCGGACTTCCCGCCTGCACCGCAGGAGGCGCGAACAGAACGAGCACCAAGACCGAGAACACGAAGACGCCGAAAATCCTGCGCAAGGCCCGCACGGCAATCTCCTCCAAGGCACGGGAAAGAGCACGGCGCTAATAATCCCTTTCCCGAACGTCTACGGCGCGCGCAAGGTCTTCGGGAGGACGACCGTGAGCGTGGAACCTTTGCCAATCTCCGATGCGACGTCGATGGCGCCGCCATGGGCGCTCACGACGCTCTTCGCGAACGCGAGGCCGAGTCCGGTGCCCTGCTCCTTGGGCTTCGTCGTGAAGAACGGCTGGAACAGTTTCTCGATGACGTCGGGCGGCATGCCCGGCCCGGTGTCGTGGACCACTAAGGCGACCGTCTCGCCACGTTCCTCGACGCCGACGGTCACCGCCCCCTTCGATGTGGCCTGGAAGGCGTTCTTCGTCGAGCTGACGAGGACCTGCTGGATCCGCCGCGGTCGACGTCGGCGACGACCGGGTGGCCCACCGCCTTTCGCAGCTCGACGCCTTCGTGGAGGTACGGCTCCATTTGGTCGAGCGAGGAGTCCACGATTGTTCGTTTTTCTGAAGCCGGGCCTGCTCCC
>Ga0209235_1001252_pt1 | contig 13681 bp, 15 predicted proteins | sample GraSoi013_1_20cm_4_FD_185817 | JGI IMG/M metagenome (GOLD analysis project Ga0209235, IMG submission 185817) | Grasslands soil microbial communities from the Angelo Coastal Reserve, California, USA - Sample 09_25_2013_1_20cm (SPAdes) (version 2) | ecosystem: Environmental > Terrestrial > Soil >...
GAAGACTGAGCCACCCAATCTGACCCCGAAGAAGGTGGTACATATCATCACACGACTCGATCACGGCGGGTCGGCGCGGGAGACTCTCCAGACGGTGCTCGGGCATGATCGGGGCCGGTTCCGCGTCAGTATCGCGTTTGGACGACCGGAGGCAACGACCGCTGACGATGCCGCGTTGCTGAAAGCCGATCTGCAACAGCTGGGCCAGGCCGACGTGTCGGTGTTCCAAGTGCCACCGTTGGTGCGGGAGATCAATCCGGTGCTGGATGCGTGGGCCACCGTCGCCCTGTGGCGGCTGCTGCGCCGCGTGCGACCGGAGGTGGTGCATACCCATACCTCAAAAGCGGGAGCGGTGGGGCGCCTCGCCGCGCGGCTGGCCGGCATCCCCGTGGTGATCCATACGCCCCACGGGCATATTTTTTATGGCTACTACGGATCGGTTGCTAGTGCGATCATTCGCCTGCTTGAACGGCATCTGGCCAAAATAACCGACCGGATTGTGACGCTGACGGATCGTGGAGCGCAGGAGCATGTGCAGTACAAGATTGCCAGTCCGCAGAAGTTTGTGACGATTCACGGCGGGAACTCCCTTGCGCAGTTCCGATCGTTGCGGGTGAACGCCACCGTCAAGCGCAAGGAATTGGGGCTCCCGCCGGAAGGACCGATCATTGGTACAGTGGGCAGGCTGGTTCCTATCAAAGGTCACACCTGGCTTCTCCGCGCCGTCCCGCGAGTGCTGGCCGAATTCCCGCAGGCTTCTGTCGTCCTCATCGGCGACGGGCCGTTACTCGGTGAGCTCAAGGAGTTGGCGGATGAGTTGGGAATCACCCCGCACGTTGTGTTTCTGGGCACACGGCATGACATACCGGAATGCCTGGCTGTCCTTGACCTCTTTGTCCTCCCTTCGCTTAACGAGGGCATGGGACGGGCCTTGGTCGAAGCGATGGCAGTGGGCTGCCCCGTCGTTGCCACGCGTGTCGGCGGCATCCCGGACGTCGTCGCGGACGGGACGACTGGCTTGTTGGTTCCGCCTCGGGACGACCGGGCGTTGGCCGAGGCTATTCTCACCCTGCTGCGGGATCGGTCTCGCCGGGCCGCCTACGGCGAAGCGGCGAGACGGTATGTCGATGGACGATTTGACATCGAAACGATGGTGCACAACATTGAACGGCTCTACGATGAAGTCTGGCAGGAAAAGCATCCCGCGACGTAAATCGCTTCTTCTCGGCGGCTGTGTCGCGCTGGCCGTGGTGCTGTGGATCGCGGTGGCGGAGGCCGGCGAGCCCGGGCAAGCCTGGCGGCCGGTCACGACGGTGTTTCACGTCCACAGCGACATGAGCACCGGCAGTGACTCGCTCGAGTCACTTGTTGCGCAGGCACGATCATATGGGATCGAGACTATTATTCTGACCGACAACCTCCTCCTCCGCTATGAGTATGGGCTCTTCCCCTTGCGCGGGTTGATCCGCCGGACTGTCGCACTGCCATCAATCATGAATTCCGGAGTTGATCGGTACTTTGAGGCGATCCGCGAGGTCAACCGCCGTCATCCTGACGTGCTGGTAGTCCCTGGCGTGGAAGTGGTGCCCCACTATTACTGGACTGGTTCGCTCTTTGGGAAGGACCTCACGATGCACGACTCGCAGAAGAATATTCTGGTCGTGGGCCTGCCGTCCGAGACCGATTACAAGCGGCTGCCGGTAGCAGGCAACTACGCAGCGTACGAATTTGGGTGGCCGACCGTGCTCTGGTTGTCACCGGCCTTGTTGGTTGCTCCGGCGATGTGGTTGCTCAACCGCCGGGTTGAACGGAAGATGAGGGTCGGGTGGACATTCATGATCGTGCGAACCAGGCTGGTCGTCCCGGGTGTGGTCTTGCTGATCGTGTCCGGCCTCCTGTTGTTCAATAATTACCCGTTCGGTCGGCCACCCTTTGACGTGTATCAGGACGGGAATGGGCTGCAGCCCCATCATCGCCTGATCCAGTATGTCCGTGAGCATGGTGGATTGACCGTGTGGTCCATGCCGGAAGTGAGGGATTTCAATCGTTACGGCTTCGGAAGGCTGGGGGTCGTCACAGTAAAGACTGATCCGTACCCCGATGCGCTGCTGCGAACAACTGACTACACGGCGTTTGGGGCGCTCTACGAGGATACGATCACGATGACCGATGTTGGCGGCGTATGGGATGCCGTGCTAGAGGAATATCTACGCGGCCGCCGGTCGTCCCCTATCTGGGGGGTCGGCGAGGCCGCTTTTCATGGAAGCGGCCATGCCGGAAAGCAATTATTTGATGTAGAAACGATCCTGTGGGTAAAGGAACGGACACTGGCGGCGCTGCTCGACGCTATGGCCAAAGGTCGGATGTATACCTTGCAGAGGTCCAAGGAGTACGGATTAATTTTGAACGAGTTTACGCTCACTTCCGAAACGACTGGCGAACCGGCTATATCGGGGCAGACTTTACGGGCCCCTGCGTCGTCACCTATCCTGGTTCGCCTTGCCGTCTCCAGCAGCGATGGCCGTTCACTCCAGACTCCTGTCCTGGTCATACGGTCCGGCCTGCTCATGAAAACGGAGACGGAAACAGTGCCCTTCACTGTGACGCTCCGAGACACGGCGCCGGCGGCTGGCGAGATGTCCTACTATCGGCTGATGATCGGTACGGGTGATCATAGGATCGTCAGCAATCCGATTTTCATCCGCGGTGAGTGACCTTTTGGTGTGAAGGGCTAACCGATGCGTATCGCGATCCATCAGCCCCAGTATTTGCCCTGGTTGGGCTATCTTGATAAACTGGATCGCACGGACGTGTTTGTGCTCCTGGACACCGTTCAGTTCAAGAAGAACGAATGGCAGAATCGCAATCGCATCAGGACGGCGCAGGGCTGGCAGTATCTGACCGTGCCGGTCCTCCACGGGTTCCCCCAGCGCCTGGACCAGGTTCGGATCAACAACCAGGCCGACTGGCGTCGCAAGCACCAGACTTCGTTGGAGACCCATTACCGAAAGGCGCCGCATTATGATCAGTTTGTGCCAGCGTTTCGTGATCTCTACAGCCGGGCCTGGGAGCGCCTGGCTCCGCTCAACATCGAGGTGATTCGTGTGTTGACCGAGGCGTTCGGGATTACGACGAAGCTTGTCGAGGCCAGCCGGTTCACCGCCCGGGACGACCAGACGGGCCGGCTGGTGGATCTGTGCAAGGCGCTCGGCGCTGATCGTTACCTGGCCGGAGACGGCGGGCACGCCTACATGAATCTGGCCGAATTTGAAGCGGCCGGGATCACGGTGGAGTTCCAGGAGTTCGCTCATCCCGAGTACGCGCAGGCCTACACGCCTTTCATTGTCGGGATGTCGGCCATTGATTTGCTGTTCAATTGCGGGCGCGATGGGATTGATCTACTGAGAAAATCACGTAGGAGCAGGGCATGAACATCTTAGCCTTGGGAGCCCATCCGGATGATATCGAAATCGGCTGCGGGGGGACTTTGCTGAAATATACGAAAGCAGGCCACGGGGTCTATCTGATGGTTCTCACGGAAGGAGCTCAGGGGGGCAGCGCGAAGGTGCGGCGGGATGAGCAGCTCGCCTCATGCCGCATTCTTGGCGCCAAGGAGGTCTTCTGGGGAGGATATCCGGACACTGAGGTCCCCGTTACCCGGCGGGCCATCCAGCAGATCGAGGACATTGTCAAGAAAGTCGACCCCGCGTTCATCTTCGTCAATTACTTTGACGACACCCACCAGGACCATCGTCACCTGGCCACCTGTACTGTGACCGCGACGCGCTACACCCGTAACGTCTTGTTCTACGAGACCCCCACGACCCAGAATTTTTCGCCGACGGTCTATGTCGACATTGATGGGCTGCTGGAGGACAAGGTGCGATCACTGGAAGCGCATGCGTCGCAGGTCCAGAAGACCAACGTCGAAGGGCTTAGCATCCTGGAAGTCGCGCGTGCCTCCGCACATTTCCGCGGTATTCAGGGACGAGTGAGGGCCGCGGAAGCATTCGTTCCGCTCCGCCTCTTCATCAACGTAGGCACCGAGCTCGTGTGAGCGAGACGTTTATCCCCCATTCCCGCCCGGCGCTCGGCGAGGCCGAAGCCAAGGCTGTGGCCGAAGTCATTCGCGGCGGGTGGATTGCCCAGGGCCGCCAGGTGGCTGCCTTCGAGCAAGCTATGGCGAAGGTCACTGGGCAGGCGCAGGGCGTGGCTGTCAGTTCGGGCACGGCGGCGCTCTACCTGGCACTCATGGCGCTGAGGATCGGCTCCGGCGACGAGGTAGTGATCCCCTCATATGTGTGTACTGCGCTGTGGCACGCGGTACACCTGACCGGCGCCACGCCGGTCCTCGTGGACATAGAGCCTGCCACGTATCAGCCTTCCCCGCAGGCGGTGGCGCGTACCCTCACCCGCCGCACCAAGGCAGTGATCGTCCCGCACATGTTCGGGCTCCCCGCCGATGTCATAACCTTGAAGAGCCATGGGATTCCCGTCATCGAAGACTGCGCCCAGACCTTGGGTGTCACTGTGCGCGGCACGCCAGTCGGCGGCTCGGGCGAGCTGGCGATCTGCTCGTTCTACGCGACGAAGCTGTTGACGGCCGGGGAGGGTGGCATGGTTTTGGGACGCGATGAAACGCTCGTCGGCCGCGTCCGTACTCTCCGCCAGTACGACGAGCCGGACGCGCCTGATCAGGCCTTCAACTACAAGATGACGGACATACAAGCCGCCCTCGGCCTGTGTCAGGTGGCTCGTTTGGAGAGTTTCCTGGCGCGGCGGCGGACGATTGCCGCGCGCTATCATGAAGCCGTCCGCCAGGCAGGTCTGACGCCGCCGTTGGCGCCACCTGGCCTGGAGCACGGGTATTTTCGGTATGTCCTGCGACTCTCCGGGCCAGCCGGGCCCGCACTGGACCGGGCTCACAAACTGGAGATCGGGTGCCAGCGTCCTGTCCGCCTGCCGATCCATCGCTATCTGGGCCTGTCCGGTTTCCCTGAGACGGACGCCGCGTGGGAGCGAGCTCTCTCCATTCCGCTCTATCCTGCGTTGACCGATCACGAGGTTGAGCGTGTCGTCAGCGCCCTGCCGGCGATCTTAGCTGGCTAAACGTGACTGGTAATGTTCCTACAAGGGAGACTCAACGCGTGAGGATTGGCACGGTCGTTTCCCTTGCGACTGCTCTGGGCGCTGCCCTTCTGTTGCTTCCACCAGTCCAGACCCGCTTTTACACAGTTGGGTTTCGCTGGCTCTATATTCTACTCGTCTCATACTTGGTAGCCACTGCCCTGACGCCGCTCATCCGACGCATGGCCCTCCGGGTCGGCGCTGTGGACCATCCCTCCTCTCGGAAGATCCATGAGTCCGCCACGCCGCAGCTAGGCGGGGTGGCGGTGTATCTCGCCTTTCTCATCGCGATCCTGGCCAACACGGCCGGGTTGGCGGCACCGCTGGTGTTGAACGAAGGTATGCTGGGAGTGCTTGCCGGGGGCACACTGCTTCTCTTGATCGGTATTCGGGACGATATCCGGCCGGTTCCGGCTACGGTCAAGCTCGTAGTCCAGATCGCCGCAGCGGCGATCGTCATCTGGGCAGGCAAACTCCTGACCTTTTTCCCGCATAGTGTCTGGGGTGATGCGCTCAATGTGCTGCTGACAGTGCTGTGGATCGTCGGCATCACCAACGCGTTCAATTTCTTCGATGGGATGGACGGACTGGCCACGGGCATGGCTATCATCATCGCCTTTTTTCTCGGGGTTGTTGCGTTCCAAACCAACCAGCCTGCCTTGGCCTGGGTTGCCGTCGCGCTGGTCGGCGCCGGCCTGGGCTTTCTTCCCTATAACTTCAGACCTAAGGCTCCTGCGACAATCTTCCTGGGAGACGCCGGCAGCACGTTCCTGGGCTTCACCCTCGCCTGCCTGGCCGTCAAAGGGAATTGGGCCGATCACAATCCCATCGTGTCCGTCAGTACGCCCATCTTGATCTTCGGCATCCTCATCTACGATATGGTCCATACTACGTTCGAGCGGATTTATCTGGGAAAGGTCAGGACGGTAAAGGAGTACTTGGAGTATGTTGGGAAGGACCACATGCACCATCGCCTTGAGCGGGTCTTGGGCAGCCGCACGGAGACGGTGTTCATCATCTTCCTATTGAGCATCGCCCTCGGACTGGCCGGGGTCGTCCTGCGGAATGCCCGCACCGTGGACGCGCTGTTCCTCCTGCTCCAGGCCACGATCATCGTGGTGGTCGTGTCGATTCTCGAGCGCCGCGGGCGGAGCGCATGAGCCGGATGGTGCCGCCTCGAGTCATCTTCTTCGACGCGGCCGACACCCTCTTTCACGTGAAAGGATCGGTCGGCGAGGTGTACCTCAGCCTGGCCCGCAAGTACGGCGTCACGGCCGACCGTGACACGATTCAGCAGGCCTTCGTTAAGGCATTCGAGGCCGCTCCGCCGCCCGTGTTCGCCGTGCAGGACCCGCAGGAGGTTAAGGCATGCGAGCGGCTCTGGTGGTTCGACGTGGTACACCACGTCTTCTACCGGGCAGGGATGTTTGAGGGCTTCGACGAGTACTTCGAGGAAGTCTTCAGCTATTTCTCAAGACCGGATGCCTGGGAACTGTACGAGGACACCGTGGCGACCCTTTCCGGGTTGGAGGCGCGGGAAATTGAACTAGGCATCGTGTCGAACTTTGACTCTCGACTCTATGAGATCCTCGTTGGTCTGGGCATCGACCGTTTCTTCGAGAGCGTGACGATCTCGAGTTTCGCCGGCGCCGCTAAACCGTCCCCCACGATCTTCCAACGCGCGCTGCAGAAGCACGGCGTGATGGCACGGGAGGCGCTGCACATCGGGAACAGCCTGCGGGATGATGCGCGGGCCGCTGCTGCGGCAGGCCTCCGGGGCGTGCTCTTGGACCGTCATGGCAGGGAGGCAATGCCACCGGATGTGGTGGCGATCAAGAGCCTGAGCGATGTGCTGACGCTCATGGGCGAGCGGCAAGACGGCTAGCGAGCGTCTTGCAGCGACCGGCGGGTTGGGGCATGATGGAGTAGGCTGTCTTAGGGAGCGTGTGCGTTAGATGAAAGTCCTGATGGTCGGAGCAGGATCGGTGGGGGGCTACTTCGGGGCCCGTCTGGTGAAGGCCGGGGTGGACTGCGCCTTCCTGTTGCGCCCCAGGACGCTCGCCGCGGTCAAGCAGAAGGGCTTGACCGTCCATAGCGTGGACCAATCCTTCACGGTTCATCCGGTCGCCAGCAGCAATCCCCGCGATCTGCCGAAGGCCGATCTCGTGATCCTTTCCGTCAAGCGCTACGATCTGGACGAAGTCATCGAGCAGCTCCGGCCGGTTCTCTTCGCCCACACGACTGTGCTCACCTTGCAGAACGGGGTTGACGCGGAGGCGCGAATCTTGGAGCTCGTGCCGAATGCCCGCCTGTTCGGCGGGGTCGCGTATATTTATGCGAAGATCGCCGAACCTGGCGTCATCGAGCATTATAAAAGAGGGAGCGTGGCGATCGGGACGTGGCGGCAAACAGCGGTTCCGGAGCCTCCGCAGAAGGAAGAACCCGACATCCAGGCCGCACCGGCCAAGGGCACGTTTGCCAAGCTCGGGGAGATGCTTCGACAGACGGCCAGCGTGACTGCACCTCGTGAGCCGACGCCTGTAGGTGCCAATCTGGCGACCATCAAAGCCCTCTTCGATCAGGCGGGCATTACCTGCGAGGTCGTTGAGGACATCTGGCGGACGAAGTGGGAAAAGATGTGCTGGAACGTGGCGTTCAATCCGCTGACGGTCCTGCTCAACGACCGCGTCTCGAAGGCCCTCGCGCATCCGGAGATGCACGCCATGATCAAGCTGCTCGTCGGGGAAGCGGTCGCGGTTGCCCAGGCCGAGGGGGTGGAGCTCGATCCCGACATCGCGGACAAAGTCGTTCAGTGGTCCCAGGAAATCCGAGACATTCACACCTCCATGTACGACGACTGGAAAGCCGGCCGGCGCACGGAGATCGACTTCCTCAACGGCTATCTCGTCCGGCGCGGGAGGGAGCTAGGTGTGCCGGTGCCGGTCAACGAGGCGGTGTGCGCCCTGATCAAGACCATCACCGAACCAGCCCAGCTGGGGCCGGCGCTTCTTCGGCTCGACGGCGCGGTCATCCAGCCGCTCGTCTTCGATCTCGACGCCCTCTCCAAGCTCCCGGCAAGTGAACAGGTGCTGGACGTGTCGGTCGAGGATCCTAGAGTGCGGGGACAGGGCGTGCGGATCCGGGCGCTGTTGAATGTTGCGACCTGCAAGATCGGAGCGGACCACGTGACCTTCCACTCAGCCGATGGTCCATACGCCGCTAGCCTCCATCTCAAGGAGGCAGCCGAGTCTGGCATTCTGATTTACAAACTGGATGGGCGTCCGTTGCGCCGGGAGGAGGGGGGGCCGTTCCGCCTGATCACCCCGTCCCTGGGCGACTGGTGTGCCAGCGTCAAGGGTGTGACGCGCATCGAGTTTACCGTCGGGCCCGGCAAAGACACGCGCCCCGAGACCAGTCACGCCTAGCGGTCTGTTTTCCCGACCTATGGCGACCGTCTATGTGAGCAGGCGCCTCCCAGACCCGGTCATGGCCGAATTGGCCCGGCGCTTCATCCTTATCGGACAGCCCCATGATCGCCCGGCGACACGCGAGGAACTGCTCGAGGCGGCGTCCCAGGCCGACGCGCTCGCAGTGACCTTGACGGAGCGCGTGGATGCAGATGTGCTGGACAGGGCCCCGCGTCTGAAGGTCGTGGCTGTCTACGCTGTTGGCTACGACAACGTGGACGTCGCCGCTGCGACGCGCCGCGGCATCGTCGTCACCAATACCCCGGATGTCCTGACGGAGACGACGGCCGACCTGGCGTGGGCGCTGATTCTGGCGGTGATGCGGCGGATTCCGGAGGCTGACAGGTTGGTGCGCGAAGGGCGATGGGAAGGATGGGCTCCGGCGCAACTGCTTGGCGCGGACGTGTATGGCAAGACGCTGGGCATCATCGGAATGGGGCGGATCGGGCGCGCAGTCGCCAGGCGCGCGGCGGGGTTCGGGATGACGGTCTTCTACCACACACGGCATCCTCTCAGCCATGAAGAGGAGGCGGCGTTACACGCGAAGTACCTCCCCGTGCCGCAGGTGCTGCAGAGGGCGGACATCGTGACGATCCATACCCCGCTGACTGATACCACGCGGGGATTGATCGGCAAGGCCGAACTCGCGGTGATGCGTCGCTCAGCCTATCTCATCAATGCTGCACGCGGAGCGGTCGTGGACGAAGCGGCGTTAGCCGAGGCCCTAGAGCAGGGACGGTTGGCGGGCGCCGGCCTTGATGTGTATCAGCATGAGCCACGCGTCCATCCCCGCTTGCTGGCGCTCCCCAACACCGTGCTCTTGCCGCACATCGGCTCCGCGACCACGGAAACCAGGGTGAAGATGGGCCTGATGGTGGCGGACAACATCACCGCGGTGCTCGAAGGGCGGAAGGCGCCCCACCGCGTGAATTGACAAGCCGGAAACCTCGTGGTGTAATCCGCGGCATGGACCTCTTCGGTAAAGTCCCGCTAGTCGAAATTCCGATCCTGATCACGGCGGACCAGAAGACTTGGCTGGAAACGCTGGTCAAGAAGGGCAAGATCGCAGTCCCGCCCGGCGGGACCCTCCCTGAAGGGTCCGTGATTTCGATTTTCATGCGGACGCTCTTGTGGAACTCGGAAGAGCAACGGCAGTTTCTTGAGATGGTTCCGGAGGAGATCCAGAAGAAGATGTGCGAGGGCAAGAGCCTCGTCGCAACTAAGATCCAGGTCTCGGTGGATCAGAAGGCCTGGCTTGACAAGGCGGCGGCGTCCAGCAAGGTCTCGTTGCCTCCCGGCGATTCGTCCAGCTCCCTCTTCACCCGCATCCTGCTCGAGAACGCGATGGAGCAGCAGAAAGCCCTCGAACGGGCCGATCCCTGGGCGGATGACGATGAAGAATAAGGGCAGGCGATAGCGACTTATCCGGTCGGAGCCGCGTCGCGTCGCGGTACTGGCCGGCCTTCTTCCAGGTCGAGTAAGTCGATCCACGTCACGATATCGGTACGTGAGGGATCGATGGCGTCACGCGTTTTCTTGAAATACGCCCCCTGCGCCTCGTCCTCCGGCCCCCGTTCCAGCATCTGCTTGTTCCAGATCTCGATTTGTTTCTTGGAGCGGGGGCGCGCGTGTACGGCCAGCCATTCCAGAATGAGCTCGTCGGTGCGGCTCTTGGCCGCGTAGGCGAAGTCCTGTTCACTGACTTCTAGGAACGACAGGAGCGTCTTGTCGAGTGGGCAGGGATAGATGTAAGGGCCGTTCACCCCGGCCTCCCGGGCGCGGGCTTTATCGATCATGCGGGCCAGGTGCACGTAGCCGCCGAGCAACTCCCGGGAGCTTCTGGGATATTCCTTGGTGAGGTCGTTCGGTCGCGGGCGCTGGATACGACCCATGGTCGTGTCGAGCGTGTCGCCCTTCATCTGGCCCCCGGTGGAGCCGGGAATGTTCAGTGACATGGGCGAATCTCCTACAGCAGGCGGTGGTTCGCGAAGGTCAGGGTCCTGACCGAGACAACGCCGTTTTCCGCCGAGATGATGCGGCGCGAGGCCGGCAGGTCGGCGTGGCCGACCCGCACGTGCGTATCGGTGAAGCTTTCCACGTTGGCCAGTCGGCCGTCCTGCGGGTTGAAGTAATAGACGGTGTAGCGCGTGGTCAGGTACTTCTTGTCGGCTGTGATCATGCTGTCCTCGACGTTGATGGTGAACTTGATCGATCCCATGGTGCGGTTGATCTGCGTGATGCGGTCGTCTTTCACGCGATAATGGGACTGCAGACTGTCGCGGATGCGGATGGTCTGCCCCAGCGGGTGGGCGGCGCTACGGTCCAGGGTGAGGACGCTTTTCCCGTCCGATTGGTCGAAGGTCCGGTGGGCACGGTGGACAGCGATCATGCTGATGGTTCCGGTTGCCCACTTCTGGACTTCCGCATCCGGCAGGGACACCGTCACGTCCTGCGCGGGTTTCACGGTCACCATCCCGGTGAACTCCTTGCCGTCCACGTTGACGGTCAGGTCCGCTGAGAATCCGTTGAAATCGGCCGGCCAACGGGCCGTCTTCTCAAATGCCCGCCGCAATAGCTCGCGCGCTTCAGGATCGTCTTGGGCATCGGTTGGGCATGCTTCCTTGTTATACGTCATAGTCGTAGACGGCCTCCTTGAGCCAGGCGTCGCTGGACCGGTTTCACCTTCGCCGATGGCCTCATTATAGAGACCCGTCACCGGTTCGTCCAGTTTGGTAATCCCCATGGTGACAGCAGTCATCTGGACCAAAATTACATGGTAATTCTTACGCCATACTATTCAAAACCACGCTCAGCACGCTCAGATTGTCGCATGTGACTAATAAACGACACGATCTTTTCATCATTTATTTTTAATAAGTTGGAGACTTTTCCTCAAGCGAAACAGCCTCTATTACGTAAGATTTTTCACAGGCCACTATCATTTTGTGGTAACATATAAATTCTTAACGTTTTTAAGGATAAGCATGAGGATCAGACGATATGAAGAAGGTGTCAAGACAGAGAGTCAACGTGAGAACGCATAAGGCCCACAAAGACGGGCATAAGAAGACGAGACCAGTCGTCAGCATGGCGACGAAGGCAGGGGAAGCCCCCAGACATGCCCGGTTGGGCGAGCGGACCAAGGGACAGTCTGCACTTGCGACCACGGTGGCAGAAGACGAACTCGAAGAGCGCCGGCGTCTGTTTGCCAGAGCTCGGAAAGGCGACAAAGGAGCCGTGGCGAAAATTTATGAGCTGTATGGCGCTCGTATCTACACATCGGCGCAAGTCAAGGAAGCCCAACCAAACGGGTTTACCGTCCCGGTCTCATCGGTACGGAAACGGGTTCGAACCGCCTGAGAGGCAGCCGCCCTCCTAGGTTCAGCGGGACGGTTCCCACCTACACAGACTACCAGCCCTTCGGCATTTCAGAGTCTGAGAGTGGTCTTGATCTATGAAAGAACGAGATCCCGAGAAGCTCAAGTTGCTATATGAACGGTTCCGTGATGTGTGCCTGGTCGAAAAAGAGGTCTGGAAGGAGCTGTTCATGCCGCGTGATGTGCCCGGGGAGGGCGTCCGCCTGACCAATATCCAGGATCGATACGAGGTGGTCATCGATAATCCTGAGGTTGAAGCGGTCTTGGAGGCCAACATCCCTCTGGGGCCCAAGCCCTTGGACGCCGCCATCGCGGAATACAAGGACGCCATCAGCTTCCTTAAGAAGGGCTGACGCGCCGTGCCTACTGGACAGCGACGCGCAAGCCTCCATCGGCCAGGATGGCGGCGATCTGCTCGCAGGTCTGAAGCGGACCTTCGTACACTGCCGCCGATCCGGTATGGTCAATCCGGTAGGCGAGTTCAAAGGCGTGGGTGGGGGTCATCTTGGGGACGGCCCGGCAGAGCAGGTCGATCACTTGCTGGTAAGTATGGCAGTCACAATTGTACACAATGACCCGGGCTTCTAAGTCGTCCCCAATCAGGGTGCTCGCTTCTTCAAGCGTTTGCGGGATCGGGGCTGTCGGCAGCGCGGCCATCTGGTGACCTCCCGGCCTGCATTCTAACAAAGCTGCTTCCTGCCTGCCACGAAAGCAGACGCCTACAGGCGTAAGAGGAACGTCTGCACAGCGATCCGATCCCGTATCTTCATGCGGTGGAGAAGCCGGTCGTGCCCGACGGAATCGGTGATCGCGTCGAGTCCGAATTGCTGGCACAGTTGAATCGTGTACCAGAGCGAGGCGGAGGTTTTCACCAGCATCAGCCCGTACTCCAGCGCGATGGCCCGCTCAGGATCAAGTTTCAGCCTTGACATCTGCCGGACCTCCGCCAGGGTGACCGGCCATTCCGTCCACGATGCGCGCAACCACGGCGTGAGCACGGTGTCTTCCGGAACAAGGCCTCGTTGGAAGCGGACATCATTCCGAACGGCGAAGTGGAAGATCTCGCGCCATTCGCGGTCTTTCAAATCCCGGTCGATCCGCCCGTCCATCTCCGGGCTGAGCGGCCCGCTGACATTGTGGCCCTGGACGATCCGGCCTTGCTGCACGAACTCGGCATGGTAATCGCCCATGCGGTCCGGAGCAGCTGTCGTGCCGCTGGTCGGAGTCAATTGAAGGGCCATGTAGTCACGGAAGTGGACGGTGTCGTACCGGGTCAGGAAGCGCTCCAGGCTTTCGGGCGAGCAGAGATGGAACGGATAGTAGAATCCCAGGCGGCCGGTCACTTCCGTAGGCCACAATACCGGGCAACCCCATCACGATACCGCAGCCAGTGTTCCAGGCTTTCCTGTGTGGTGTCGAGAATGAGCTGCTGATCGGCGGCCCCCAGCGCATAGTCCAGGACAGCCTTCCAGGCCGCTTGACGATGGCCGGGTTCGACCATGAGGTGGACCCGGATGAGGTCCAAGTATTTGGGATCGACCCCGTGGTTCTGCACCAGGGGGTGCTTGCGAACAATCTCCTCAATCTGCTCGGCGTCCTTTGGCGGGGAGGGGTGGAGGACTTCCTGGCGGTCATGGACGCTTCCCTCGACGAAAATGGTCACGACGGCGAGCGCGGTCAACCAGTCGCCTTCGCTGGTGATCTTGTCCA
>Ga0209235_1001258_pt1 | contig 13666 bp, 10 predicted proteins | sample GraSoi013_1_20cm_4_FD_185817 | JGI IMG/M metagenome (GOLD analysis project Ga0209235, IMG submission 185817) | Grasslands soil microbial communities from the Angelo Coastal Reserve, California, USA - Sample 09_25_2013_1_20cm (SPAdes) (version 2) | ecosystem: Environmental > Terrestrial > Soil >...
CACGCCAGCCGCGCCGTTGAACCCCTACGGCGAGACGAAGGTAGCGTTCGAGGCGATGCTCGCGCGGCTGGCCCAGAGTCATGGGCTCGCGTCGGTGAGCTTGCGGTATTTCAACGCCGCCGGAGCATCGACGCGCTACGGCGAGGATCACGAGCCCGAGACGCACCTGATTCCCAACGTCCTACGGGTGGCCCAGCGGCAGGCCCCGGCGCTCGAAGTGTACGGGACCGACTACGCGACCCCGGACGGGACCGCGGTCCGAGACTACATCCACGTGCTCGACCTCGCCGACGCCCACATCCGGGCGCTCGACGCGAACCTGAACGGCGCGGTCGCCGCGAATCTCGGGACGGGTACGGGGCACTCGGTCCTGGCCGTCGCCGCCGCCGCGCACGCCGTGACCGGACGCGTGATTCCCACGGTGCGGCGGCCCCGTCGGCCGGGAGACCCACCGTTCCTCGTCGCCGCGCGGGGCCGCGCGGAGCAGCTCCTCGGCTGGCGGCCGCTCCAGCCTCGAGGACATCCTCGGGAGCGCGTGGGCCTGGCACCAGGCGCATCCACATGGGTACGGGAACTAGGGGAGGGCTGACAGCGTGCTCTTTCAGGTGGGCCGGGCGGTCCCCACAACGCCCTGGGAGCTGGTCCTCACGTCGAGCCGCGAGACCAAGTTCGTCCTCGCCATCCTCGTCGTGTTCTCCATCGTCTCCTGGTATCTCATCTTCCTGAAGTGGTGGCAGTTCCGCCGGATGCGTCGGCAGGCCGACCGTTTTATGGCCGAGATCGAGCGGGCGACGCGGCTGGACGACGCTTACCACGCCGCCATGCGGTTGCCCGCCTCGCCCTACAACCGCCTGCTGCGCGAGGGCATCAATTTCTTCTCCGAGTTGAAGCCCGGCGGGTTGAAGGACAACGGCCCGGCGGTGGCGACCCAGACCGCGCTGACCACGACGCAGCTCGAGGCGCTGCGCATGGTGCTCGCGAAGGAGGTCGCGGCGGAGCGCGACGCGGCGGCGCGCTTCATTCCCTGGCTTGCCACGTTCGGCTCGGTCAGCCCGCTCCTCGGACTGCTCGGGACGGTACTCGGCGTGATGGACGCATTCATCGGGATCGCCGTCGGCGGCTCCGGCAACATCGCGGCCGTGGCGCCGGGCGTCGCCGAAGCGCTGGTCACGACCGTCGCCGGGCTCGCGGTGGCCGTGCCGTCCGTTATGGCCTACAACTTGTTCGTGAACCGCCTCGGCCTGTTCGCCGGCGAACTGGAAGGCTTCGCCCAGGAAATCATCGGCACGATGGCGCGCGAAGGGAGGCTCTAATGGCCGGGTTACTGGGCGGCGGAGGAGGGGGGCTGCGCGGGCACGGCGAGCTGCCCTTGAACGCCGACATCAACGTCACGTCGCTCGTGGACGTGGCATTCGTGCTGCTGATCATTTTCATGATCACCGCGCCGATCATGCAGGGGGGCGTGGACGTCCGACTGCCCCGCGCCGAGGCGAAGCCGCTCGAGCCGAAGTCGGGCCTCGTGGTGACCCTCGACCGCGAGGGCCGCATCTTCATGGATCAGGCGGCGCTCTCATACGCGGATTTCCGGGCTACGTTTCCGGCCTTCGTGCGAACCAAACGCCCCACTGGGGTGTACCTCCGTGCCGACGGTCGGGTGCCGTACGCGAACGTGGTGCAGGTGCTGGCGGCCATCCGCGCGGCGGGGGTGAACGACGTCGGCCTCGTCGCGGAGCCGGAGGTGGTCGAGCGGTGAGACGCGGGCCCCGGGGTTCGGAAAGCGCGAGCGTCGGACTGGTCGGCACCGTCGCGGTGCACGCACTCGCCGGGGTGTTTCTCGTGGCCGGGGCGGCGGCCGCGCGCAAGCCCGTGCCTCCGACGTATCGGGTGCACCTCGTGGCGGCGCCCGAGCCGACCGAGGACGCGCGCAAGGCGCCCGCGGCGGTGGATCGACCGGCCGAGGCCAAGCCGGCACCGGCCCCGAAGGCCAAGTCGCCGAAGAGCACCGTAGCCCCGGCACCGCCGCCACCGGTGGCGGACAACACCAAGCGCGAGGCCGCGCCGCGCACGACGCCCAACGTGGCGCCGCTCCCCGGAGAGCGGCCGTCGACCGGCACGGACGTCGCCACGGTGAGCACGGAAGGGGTGGAGTTTCCGTTCCCCGAGTACTTGCAGAACATCGTCGCGCAGGTGCTGCGGGTGTGGCAGCGCCCGCTCCAAAGCACTCCTCTCGAGGCGGAGGTCTCGTTCCTGGTACATCGCGACGGGTCGGTGAGCGATCTCCAGCTCCTCAAGCGCTCGGGGAATTATGCGTTCGACCTCGAAGCGCAGGGGGCGGTCGAGCAGGCGGGGCGCATCAAGGCGTTCCGCGCGCTCCCCAACGGCTGGGATGCCGATGTGCTGTTCGTGCGCTTCTACTTCTCCGGAAGGCGCCAATGACGGCGGTCTGGCGGTCTGGCGGTCTGGCGGTCGGTGTGTCCGCGGCGTTACTGACCGCCGGTCCTCCCGACCGCCTGACCGCCCAGGACACCTCCGCCATCGATCGGGGCGTCCGCATCGGCATCGTCTACCGGCCCGGGGTGCGCCCGGGCATGGTCGTGTTGCCGGTGCACGCGCCCGCGCTCGATTCGGTGCGCGCCATCATGTCGCGAGATCTCGACTACAGCGACCGCTTCGAGCTGATCACGCTGCCCGGGGGTGACTCGATCCGAGTCACGGCCGTGCCGCCCGGCGCCCGCCCCCCGGCCGCAGGCGGCGCGGGGCGCGGGACGGGGGGAGGAGGCGCAGCGGCCGCGACCACGCTCAACTATCCGCTGTATCAGGCGCTCGGCGCCGACTTCGCCGTCGCCGTCACGCCCGCGCCGGGCGATAGCACGATCGTCACCGTGCACGACGTGGCGGCGGGCGGTGTGCGGCGCGAGGTCCGGGCACGCCTGCCGGCGCTCAAGGACCCAGGGTTTCGCCTGGTGGTCCATCAGCTGGCCGACCGCGTGCTCGAGGCGGCACTCGGCGTGGGCGGCACCGCCGCCACACGGGTCCTGTTCGTGATGGAGGGCAAGGTGTACAGCATCGATCAGGACGGGGCCGACCAGAAGCTCGTGTCCTCGAGCGATCACCAGGCGATGTCGCCCGCGTGGGCCGGGGACGGGCGCCGCTTCTCGTACATGGAATTCTGGCAGGGCCACGGTCGGCTGTTCATCCAGGAGGTCGGGAGCGGCAAGCGGGCGCCCGTCGCCACGACCGGACAGGCGCTCGACTTCACGCCGGCGTTCTCGCCCGACGGCAAGACACTGGCCTTCAGCCGCGCGACCGAGGAGGGCACCGACCTCTACACGGTGAACTTCAAGGACGGCTGCTGCTTACAGCGCTTGACCGTAGGGCGCTTTTACGACAACTTGTCACCGACCTACAGTCCCGACGGCCAGCGGATCGCGTTCGTATCGACGCGAGCCGGGCTGCCGCAGATCTACGCGATGGCGGCGGACGGGACGGACCAGCAGCTCTTCGCGCCGTTCGACTACGGTGCCACCGGTTCGTCCAACGCGCCGGAGTGGTCGCCCGACGGCCAGACGGTCGCCTTCCACCGCGATGTGGGCGGCACCTTGCAGGTGTTCGTCCTCGACGTGCGGACGCGCGCGGTGCGGCAGCTCACCTCGGTCGGGCGGAACGAAGATCCAACTTGGGCACCCGACAGCCGTCATATGGCCTTTGTGTCGGATCGTTCGGGGTATCGGCAGCTCTGGATCATCGATGTGGAAACCGGCCGCATCCGCCCGCTGCTGCAGAAGAGCGGCGCGCGCCTGCCGGCCTGGTCTCCGCGGTTGCCGGAGACCGCATCGTCGACCCCTTGAAATCGGAGAGGACTTCAACCGATGAAACGTCTACCCTTGCTCCTGCTGAGCGGTCTCGCCGTGGCGGCCATGGCCGCGTGCGGCGGCAAGACGCCGGAGACGACGCCCGCGCCGGTAGCCATAAACGCGGACTCGGCCGCGGAGGCCGACCGGTTGCGCGCGGACTCCATCGCGCGGGCGGAACGCGAGGCCCGGGAGCGTGAGGAAGCCGAGCGGGATCGCCAACGGCGGATCGCCGATTCGCTCGCGGCGATGGGAAAGTCGACCGAGGCGGTGCGGACCCTGCTTGCGACGATGATCCACTTCGACTACGACAAGGCGCTCATCCGGGGTGGGGACGCCGCGGTCCTGGACCAGAAGGTCGCGATCCTCCAGGCGAACCCGGGGCTGCGTATTCGCATCAGCGGCCATTGCGACGAGCGCGGGTCCGACGAATACAACCTGGCGCTCGGCAACCGGCGCGCGACGGCGGCCAAGCAGTATGTCGTCAGTCATGGCATCGATCCGAGCCGCATCGAGACCGTGTCCTACGGCGAGGAGCGGCCGCTCGCCTCCGGACACGACGAGGAAGCGTGGGCCCAGAATCGCCGGGACGAGTTTGAGATTCTGTCCGGCGGCGAGAGCCTGAAGCAGCCGTGACCCGGATCGACGGTTGAAACACGGCCGGCCGTTCGTGCTCGCCCTGGGGCTCACCGCCGGATGCGCGCTGAAAGGCGACGTCCGGCGCGTCGAGCTCCAGGTCGAAGCGCTGCGCGTCGAGCGCGCACGGGCGGACAGCCAGCACGTGGCCGCGGTCGACTCGGTGCGTGCGCTGCTCGCCGCCACCCAGGAGCGACTCGGCGCGCAGCAGGCGTACCTGGTGCAGCTGCGCGGCGACGTGAAGACTGATCTGCTCGCCGTGCAGCAGCAGCTCGTGAGCGTGCAGGAGCTGACGGGCCAGAGCCAGCAGCGGTTGACGGAGCTGCGCGGACGGCTGGAAGAGCAGGCCCGCCAGCCCGTGCCAGTTCTGGATACCAGCCGCGGCGGCGCGGCCGTGCCGGTGGGGCCGTCGGGGAATCCGGCAGGCCCGGGGCCGGAGCAGATGTACGACCTCGCGTATCAGCAGTACCGGGCGAGCCGGTACGGGACGGCGCGCCTGGGCTTTCGGGAGTTCCTGCGGCTGTTCCCCACCCACGAGCGGGCACCGGACGCGCTCTACTTCATCGGTGAGTCGTTTGCGGGGGAGAACACGGACTCGGCCGCCGCGGTGTACCAACAGGTCGTGAAGAGCTATCCGACTTCGCCGCGGGCACCGTCGGCGCTGTACAAGCTGGGCTTCCTCGCCGAGCAGCGGGGCGACAAGGCGGCGGCGCGGACGTACTACGCCCGAGTCATCGCCGGCTACCCCCGCTCTCCAGAGGCCAACCTCGCGCGCGACAAGCTCCAGCGCCTGGGGCGGTAGCCTCTCCAGGGACTGGGGGCCGGGGTCGCGGGGGGGGGCCGGCGTGTCGGAGACTCGTGAGAACCGGGCCGAGATGCCCTTCCTCGACCACGTCGAGGAGCTGCGCTGGCGCATCCTCTATAGCCTGCTCGCGATCGTCGTCGGGACGCTGGCGGGCTGGATCATCGTCGAGCACGTGAATGTCATCGGTCTGCTCATCCGGCCGATCGCGCCGCTCATCCCGGGCGGCAAGCTCCGCGTCACCGGTCCCACAGAGCCGTTTTTCATCACTCTGAAGTTCGCCTTCGTGCTGGGGCTGGTCTTCGCGTCGCCGGTGGTCGGATACCAGGTGTGGGCCTTCCTCGTGCCGGCGCTATACCCGCGCGAGCGGCGACTCATCGTGCCGGCGCTGACGATGGGCGCCCTCCTGTTCCTGGCGGGGGCCGCCGCCGCGTACTTCTGGGTGTTGCCGCGGGCGTTGGCCGTGCTCTTGAGCTTCCAGCAGGGGGTGTTCGACCCCCTCATCACGGCGGACAAATACTTCGCGTTCGCGGCGCAGCTGATCATCGCGTTCGGCCTCGTGACCGAGCTGCCGCTCGTGATCGTGATCCTGGCTGCGCTCGGGCTCGTCACGCCGCAGTTTCTGGCGCGCAACCGCCGCTACGCCATCGTGATCTCGGCGATGGCCTCGGCGCTGCTCGCCCCACCCGACGCCGTCTCCATGGTCCTGATGATGGTGCCGTTGTGGCTCCTCTACGAGGTCGGGATCTGGTGTGCGTGGGTCGTGGAGAAGCGGCGCGGGCGCCGAGCGCGAGCGGGCACGGCGAGTGCTGCCGGGCTCGTCGCCCTGCTCCTCGTCGCCGGCGGCTCCCTCGATGCCCAGACACCGCCACCGCCCCCGAGAGCCCGACCCGACACGGCGCCGCGGACTGCGGCGGACTCGGCCGCCCAGGGGCGCCTCGACACCGCGACCGCCCGCCGGCTGGGTCTGCCCACGGGCCCGACGCGCAGCTTCCCACCGGCCGACGCCGTGATCGACTCGCTCCTCAAGCTGCGGGGATATCGCATCACGCAGTATCTGGCCGATACGCTCATCGTTCAGGGCGGCGATACCGAGACCATTCATCTTCGCGGCGAGGCGTACGTGGAGCGCGAAGGGACGAAGCTCGAATCGGACTCGATCCGGTATCATCAGCGGAGCTGTCGGCTCGATGCGATCGGTGATCCCCGCTTGTTCGATCAGGCGACGGTGATGGTGGGGGAAGGGATGCGGTACGATACGTGCATCAAGCGCGGCACCGTCCACAACGCCCTCACCAACTTCCAGCAGGGTACCGCCAAGTGGATCGTGCGCGGCGACCTCGCGGTCGACTCGGGCTCCACGCGCCTGTACGGCTCGAAGAGCGAAGTCACGTCGGACGAAAACCCCGTTCCCGATTACCACTTCGCCACGGGCGAGATGAAGTGGTTGAACAAGAACGTGATGGTAGCGCGGCCGGCCGTGCTCTACATCCACGACGTCCCGATCATGTGGCTTCCGTTCATCTTCCAGGATGTCCGGAAGGGGCGGCGCAGCGGCATCCTGGTACCGCGCTTCGGACTGAACGACATCGTTCGCCCCGTCCGCAGCTACGAGCGCCACGTGCTGAACGTCGGGTACTACTGGGCCATCAACGACTACCTCGATTTCCTCGTCTCGGCGGACTGGTATGCGGCACGCTATCTGTCGCTCCGAACCAAGAGCAGCTATAAGTGGCTCGACCGGTTCATCGACGGGGGCATTTCGTTCGAGCGCTACGGCCAGCTCGACGTCCCCGGCTGGCAGCACCAGCAGCGGTTTTCCTCGCGCACACACTTCAGCGCGAGCGTCGACTATTCGAGCAACACCCGTGTCATTCAGAACAACACCGTGAACCCGTTCCTCGCGACCGCGGCCCTCAGCTCGCAGGTGAACTTCACCAAGCAGTTCGACTGGGGGACGCTCAGCGTCGGCGGCAACCGGCGGCAGGAGGTCGGGAGCGGTCTCGTGTCGCAAACGATACCGACGGTGAACCTCGCGCCGTCCCCGATCAACATCACGCCGTCCATCACCTGGTCGCCCGGCTTTTCGTTCAGCAATCAGCAGGCGTTCCACCAGATCCAGGCGTCGGTGCTCCTCCCCGGCGGCGGCCTGGACACCCTGTTCGCCGACAACCGGGCCACAACCCTGAGCTTTCAGACACCGCTCCGCATCGGGCCCTGGAACTGGACCAACACGTTCGACGTGGCGGACAACATCAGCAACGCGCGGCAGCAGTTCGACATCCCGGACACGACCGTCCCGGGCGGGCGCCGCCGGGTGCTCTTCGACCAGACGTTCAGCACGGCCATCAATTGGCAAACCGGAATCAACCTGCCCTCGCTGTTCACGGGAACCTGGAAGCTCCAGCCGGGCATCGCGATCGTGAACCAGACGTCGGCGGGGCCGTTCATGATCCGAAATCAGTTCACGAACGGGCAATTCCTGCGGCAGGGCAAGCGGCTCCAGTTCAACGCCGGCCTCAGTCCCACCTTCTTCGGGTTCTTCCCGGGGATCGGGCCGATCGCCCGGATTCGCCATGCGATTTCGCCGCTGATCAGTTACGCCTATGCACCGGGGTCCACGGTCGACTCGGCCTTCGCGTTCGCGGTCGATCCGACGCGCCGGAACTTCAACGTGCGCAGCGATCCCCAGCAGACGATCAGTCTTGGGCTGTCGCAGAACTTCGAGGCCAAGCTCAAGCCACCGCCAGGCGACACGACCCAGCAGGCGGCGCGTAAGATCCGGCTCCTGAGCATCAACACGAGCTCGCTGTCCTACAACTTCGAGCAGGCGAAGCAGCCGGGTCACACGGGCTGGCAGACGTCTTCGATCAGTAACGCGTTCGCTTCGGACCTGCTCCCGGGCTTCAGGCTGAGCGTGGCGCACGACTTGTGGAAGGGTCAGGTGGGCACCGACACTGCGAAGTTCGCGCCGTTCCTGACGAACGTCTCGGCCCAGTTCGCCATCACTCCGGCGACGATCCGCGGCATCGCCGCCCTGTTCGGCCTGGGGCGGCGCTCCGGTTCCGGCCAGCCCCCAGCCACCCCGCCGCCCGCTGGAACCGAGAGCCCGCCGGGTGGCACCCCCCCCGGGTTTGGTCAGAGGGAGTTTGCGGGGCCGGGGGCGCTGCCGATCGGCGGCGGGGGCAAGGGGTTCAACCTGTCGCTCAACTACACCAGGATACGGACCCGCCCGCAGCCGGACTCGGCATCCATCGGCGGCAGCGCGGGGAGTCAGCAGGTGGGATTCACCCTCTCATTCCAGCCGACGGCGCGTTGGTCGGCGACCTGGGATTCGAACTACAATTTCGACACGCGGCAATTCGGCGCCCACTTCATTCGCCTCGAGCGCGACCTGCACCGCTGGCACGCGAGCTTCTCGTTCTCGAAGGCTCCGACCGGCAACTTCGCGTTCAGCTTTTACGTCGCCCTGCTCGACCAGCCGGACATCAAGTTCGACTACGAGCAGCAGTCGTTCGCCCGCTAGCCGTCCCCTCCAGATGACACACCGGGCCCGGCTCCGGTTTCCAACTAGCGCGCCGTCCATGAGTTACGTCTCGGCACGCCGCGTGCTTTCTCGCGGGGCGACCTGAAGCCCAGAGGATGCCATGCGGCTCTCGCTCCGCTATCTGCTGGTCGTCGCCGGCCTCGTTGCCGTCGCGTGCCAGGACAATACGGTTTCGATCGGCACGCTGCCCCCACCCCAAAACCTTGCTTACGAGCTCGACCCGAGCGGGGATCCCGACCACCCGGATCGTCCCGTCGGGATCCGGCTCGCCTGGGACGACGTGCAGAGCTCGGACTTGGCGAGCTACCGGATCTACTCGCGCGGCAGCACGGGTGGCTCGTTCCTGCTGCGTGGCGAGACCACGTCCAACACCTTCCATGACAACGGTGTGCCGCATCTGCAGTACTACGTGACGGCGGTGGACGTGGGCGGCGGCGAAAGCGATGCCTCGAACACCATCACCGTCGACGAGCGCCTCCAGCTCCCGGCACCGGACACGCTGGGCTCGATCTCGCTCAATCAGGCGATCCACCTTGGATGGGCGGACAATGCGGCCCAGTCGACGCGCTTCAAGTGGTATCGTCTGTACAGCGCGAGCTACAACCTGGACACGGGGTTTTGCGGTACCGACTGGGTGCTCGAAGGCACTACGGTGTCGAACGAGTTCCTCGCGACGCTGCTTGCCAACGGGACACCCCGCTGCTTCGGCGCTTCGGCGATCAGCACGGAAGGGTACGAGAGCCTCTGGTCGCCGCTGCGGCAGGACACGCCGCGTCCGGACGCGCGCAACGTCCTGGTCTATGCGTTCCAGACCGACGCCGATTCGTCGGGGTTCCGGTTCTGGTCCGACCTCAACAGTGACGGCGTCGGCCAGTCGAGCGAGCTGGGCTTGATCCAGAATGGCAGCCGGACCGACATCGACTTCGTCATTCATCGCCACGCGGATTCGACGTTATGGGTCGTACCGGTTTTCACGGGAACGAGCCTACGGCTCTACAGCACCAGCCCGATTGCCGATCTCACGGCGATCGACTTCGCGCCCGCGAGCGGATACTCCGGCGATTCGCTGCTCGCCCGGCCGGGATTCGGGTACGTTTTCGAGATCGTGGACGGCACGGTGTTGCACTACGGCGCGTTGCGCATGACGCATGTCAGCCGCCAGTACGTGATCTTCGACTGGAGCGTACAAACGGATCCGGGAAACCCGGAGCTCGTGGTGCCGAAACAGCCGGCGGCGACCGGGACACAGGTGGCAGGGTCGAGGTAGACGCCGAGTCGCAGGCGCCGAGTGGACGTTGAGGAGCGAGTGGCGGGGATGCACCTCGTCGCTCGCTCTCTCATATCCACTTGGCGTCTCGCCACTCTTGCACGTAGCTTCCTCCCGCATGCCGGCTTCCGTCACCATAGATGGTCGCTCCCTCTCGATCGCGGACGTCGTGGCTGTGGCCCGCCACGGCGTGCCGGTCGCCATTGCCGCGCACTCTCTTGCGGCCGTGACCGCATCCCGCCGTACCATCGAGGCCGCCGTTGCTCGCGGTGACACGATCTACGGTGTCAACACCGGTTTCGGGAAGCTCGCCCATGTGCGTATCAAGCCGGAGCAGACGCGGGAGCTGCAGCTGAATCTGATCCGCAGCCACGCGTCGGGCGTGGGTGACCCACTGGCCGTGGATGCCGTGCGGGCGATGATGCTGCTGCGCGCCAATGTGCTGGTGCGCGGGACGAGCGGGGTGCGACCGGCGCTGCCCGAGCTCATCGTGGAGATGCTGAATGCCCAGGTGCACCCGCGCGTTCCCTCACAGGGGAGCGTCGGGGCGTCGGGCGATCTCGCGCCGCTCGCGCACCTGGCCCTCGCGATGATTGGCGAAGGTGCCGATGGCGCGGCGCTCCGGGCCAGTCGGCTGCGCCCCATCACCCTCGAGGCGAAAGAGGGGCTGGCGTTCGTCAACGGGACGCAGGCGCAGACGGGGATGGCGTCGCTACTCGTGCACGACGCCTGGGTGTTGTGGCGCACCGCGCACGCGGCCGCGGCGATGAGCCTCGAGGCGGTACGGGGCACTCCGGAGCCGTTCGATGCGCGGATCCACGACGCGCGCCCCCACCCGTTCCAGCAGCGCTCCGCGGCGCTGCTGCGCCAGCTGCTGGCCGGCTCGGAGATCCGCGAGTCGCACCGCGAGAACGACCCGCGGGTGCAGGACGCCTACTCCCTGCGTTGTACCCCTCAGGTGCTCGGCGCGGTGGGCGAAGCGCTGGGGTTCGCCGAGCGGCTGGTCACGACCGAGTTGAACGCGGCGACCGACAACCCGCTCGTGTTCGACGACGACGTGCTCTCCGGCGGCAACTTTCATGGGCAGCCGATCGCCCTGGCACTCGACGTGATCGGTATCGCGCTCGCCACGCTCGCGGGCGTCGCGGAACGGCGGATCGAGCGCATCGTCAACCCGGACCTGTCCTCCGGGCTCCCTCCCTTCCTCGCCCGGGATCCAGGCGTCGAATCTGGCTTCATGACGCCACAGATCGCGGCCGCGGCGCTGGTCGCGGAGTGCCGGGTGCTCGCGACGCCGGCGAGCATCCAGTCCGTGCCCACCGAAGGGAACCAGGAGGACATCGTCCCGATGGGCATGACCGCCGCCTGGAAGGCGGAGCGGATCCTCGGGAACGCGGCGCGCATCGTCGCGGTCGAGCTGCTCGCGGCGGCTGAGGGGCTCGAATTCCTGAAACCGCTCAGGCCCGGGCAGGGAGTGCGGCGCACGTACGCGGCGGTGCGCCAGGTGGCAGCGGCACTCGCCGGCGACCGGCCGTTCACCGCCGACATCGAGCAGATTGCGAGCGGCCTGCGGGCTGGGGCGTTCGACCCGGAGGCGGCATGAGCGGCCCCCGGGTCGTCCGCGCCCCCCGCGGCACGGTGAAGTCGTGCCGCGGCTGGATTCAAGAAGCGGCGCTCCGGATGCTGATGAACAACCTCGATCCGGAGGTCGCGGAGCGTCCCCAGGACCTGGTTGTGTACGGCGGCACCGGGAAGGCGGCGCGCGACTGGCCTTCCTTCGACGCGATCTGCCGCACGCTCCTCACCCTGGCCGACGACGAGACCCTGCTGGTGCAGTCGGGAAAGCCCGTCGGCGTCTTCACCACCCACCCGGACGCTCCCCGGGTGCTCATCGCGAACGCGAATCTGGTCGGGCGCTGGGCGACCTGGGACGTGTTCCGCGAGCTCGAGCGCCAGGGGCTGATCATGTACGGCCAGATGACCGCCGGGTCGTGGATCTACATCGGAACCCAGGGGATTCTGCAAGGCACCTACGAGACGTTCGGCGCGATGGCGCGGCGGCACTTCGGTGGGTCGCTGCGCGGGCGCATCGTGCTGACCGGGGGCCTGGGCGGCATGGGAGGCGCGCAACCGCTCGCCGCGACGATGAACGACGGGGTGTGCCTGGCGGTGGAGGTGGACCCGGCGCGGGTGCAGCGCCGCCTCGAGACCCGCTACCTCGATCGCTCCACCGCCTCCCTGGACGAGGCGGTGGGTTGGTGTGAGGAAGCGAAGCGCACGGCGCGGCCGGTCTCGGTCGGCCTGATCGGCAACTGTGCTGACGTACTCCCGGAGCTCGCGCGTCGGGGGTTCGTCCCGGACGCGCTGACGGATCAGACGTCGGCCCACGATCCGCTGAACGGGTACATCCCCGCGGGGCTCAGCGTGGAGGGGGCCGCGGCACTGCGGCGGAGCGCGCCGGCGGAGTACGTGCAGCGGTCGGTTGCGAGCATCGCGGCGCACGTGGAGGCGATGCTCGTGCTCAAGCGTCGCGGAGCGGTCACCTTCGACTACGGAAACAACATCCGCGCGCAGGCGCGGGACGCAGGGGTCGCCGACGCGTTCGAGATCCCGGGCTTCGTTCCCGAGTACATCCGGCCGCTGTTCTGCGAGGGCAAGGGCCCATTCCGGTGGGTCGCGCTTTCGGGGGACGCAGGCGACCTGCATCGCACGGACCAGCTCGTGCTCGAGCTCTTCCCCGAGCACGAGCACCTGCATCGCTGGATCCGGCTCGCACAGGAGCGGGTGGCGTTTCAGGGGCTTCCCGCGCGCATCTGCTGGCTGGGCCAGGGGGAACGTGCGCAATTCGGCTGCGCGCTGAACGAGCTGGTGAAGCGCGGCGAGATCAGCGCACCCGTCGTCATCGGGCGCGACCACCTGGATACCGGCTCCGTGGCGTCACCGTTTCGCGAGACGGAGGCGATGAAGGACGGCTCCGACGCGATCGCCGACTGGGCGATCCTCAACGCCCTGCTCAATACAGCGTCGGGGGCGGCGTGGGTCTCGTTCCATCACGGCGGGGGCGTCGGCATCGGGAACTCGCTGCACGCGGGGCAGGTGAGCGTGGCCGATGGGTCGCCGTCGGCGGGGCAGCGGCTCGAGCGCGTGCTCACGAACGATCCGGGCATCGGCGTGGCGCGCCACGCGGACGCGGGGTACCCCGAGGCGCTGGCCGCGGCACGCCATCATGGGATCCGGCTCCCGATGCGCGAGGGGGGGGCGGGCGACTGAGCACGCTCCTGGTCGGCGCGCGGCAAGTCGTCACCTGCCGGGGGCCGGCGCGGGCGCGCCGGGGCCGGGAACTGGCGACGGTCGAAGTGCTCGAGGACGCCGCGGTCCTGATCCACAACGGGCGGATCCAGGCGGTGGGCTCGTACGCCGAGCTGCGAGATGCGGATGCGGGGGCGGCGGTGGAAGAGGTGCGCGGGGTCCTGTTCCCCGGCTTCGTCGACTGTCACACGCACGCCGTGTTCGGCGCACCCCGGCTCGACGACCACGAGCGCCGGGCGCTGGGTGAGGACTAC
>Ga0209235_1001263_pt1 | contig 13651 bp, 16 predicted proteins | sample GraSoi013_1_20cm_4_FD_185817 | JGI IMG/M metagenome (GOLD analysis project Ga0209235, IMG submission 185817) | Grasslands soil microbial communities from the Angelo Coastal Reserve, California, USA - Sample 09_25_2013_1_20cm (SPAdes) (version 2) | ecosystem: Environmental > Terrestrial > Soil >...
TCGTTCGACATTTTCCACACCACAGCTTCCTTCGGAGCTGTCTGTCCTCTTGGAGTCTCTCCCCGCATTGAGGACAAACAACGCTCGTACCCTTCGTCTCGCTCCTGCTCAATCGAATGACCGGTAGTCCAACCCATCGTGCCTTGTACTCTATCTGGCGTTGGGCCTCACCGAAACTCCAACCGTTCATCCGGCGTCGGTAGCTCCTTCCCTGACCGTTCCCTCTCCGGTAGAGCCTTCGAATGCCTTCAATAGTCTCCAGAACAATCGCCTCTCTGCGAGTAAGAGCTTGAGTCACGATCTGTTTCGTGACGTTGTGGAGAAGATGTTGAGTCCTGTAACGTCTTCGCCTTCCATACTTTGAAGCAAGCCTCCTTCTGACCTTCACATCATCTCGTCTGAACGAGCCGATTATCCGGGTCGTCGTCTCAGCAATTTTCACAGTCTTGGAAAGGTTGTGTTGGATCACACAATGCTCGTTACCCACAGTCAGATTTCTCAGGTTCCTATCGACTCCGACGGTTCCTTCGCATTCCACCTCCGGCGCTTGCTTTGAAATGCAAACCGACAGTGACTTTTGAGTTAATGTGAAAGAACGGATTCTCAGGTTGGGCTCGGATAGGACTCGCATCGTGTGAGGCGTGAGTGAGATAAGCTGGAATCCTCCAGCTTTGAGAGCGAATCTCAGCTTCCCGTCTTCCACTTTGAAGCCGTATGATGAGACGAGGAGGGGTTTTGACAGGGCCGGTGTTTTCGTTGGATAGCCTCGTCTGATCGACTTCTTCCGCGCGGCAAGTATTCCTGCGGCTTTTGAGATGGCGTTTAGACGGTATCCGGAATAGCCACCATACCTCTTGAGTTTTCCGTAGGAGAGTATTGAGAGCCGCTTCATCGCCGTCGTGTCGGAGGCCAGGCCGATATCGATGCAATCGTTGACCATGAGTCGGAAAAGTCGGAGCAGCTCCAAGGTCTCACTGGTAGGTCGATAGCCTTGTTTCACTGACTTGAGAGCTAGCAAATTGGGGATCGTAGTCTCCAAGAGGCTGGTATTTCCGTGAAACAGTCCAGCGTAACTAATCTCTGACATCAACCGAAGATTTGACAGAACTTTTACAATAGAAAGTTCATCGGCTTCCTCGTAACAAATGAGATTGTTCTTTTGAAGGTGGCGGAAAAGACCAGACTGAACTAAAGAAAGAGTTCGGTGGAAGACCCTTCGAAATGGCGGGGCAAACAGGGAGGCTCTGGGTAACGCCGCTGAAGGAAGCCAAAGACGTAGGGTCCGTCATGTCTTTCGTAAGGAAGAGATACCAGACAGTATCCTCGACGAGTGAACCCTAGTCGCCTAGATTCCAGGCTCTTCAGGTTCTCATCAAATGTCGTATGAAGAAAGGGGCTTCTTTAGAAAGCGAGTCTTAGACTAGGGGTCTTCGTCGGATGAAGTCGATCCGCAAGCACTCTCTCTTTGAGGAAGACGTATCTGTCCGGTATTGAATCATCATAGTCGAAGCTCGCGGTCAACGCGAACTCCTTGTACAGTTCAACCATTGTCCGGTAAGCTATGACGCGCGCACTCGTCCCCAACCTCTCCTGCAATATCTTCACAACATCCTCAAATCTGCCCGGGATATCATCTCTGCGGATGCCTTTCTTTTCTAGGAAATCATAGATCCAGTCCCGGATGGATCCGCCCATTCCTTGCAGGACTAGGTCAAACCAATAGTTAACGGCTAATTGAAACCCGGACATCAGGCTCGAACGCATCGATAGCTCAGCCTACGTGATGAAGCAAGCGAGGAACGACTGAATACGCCTAGCGTTTCTGACGCCTGAGCTGAGCGGTAATCCCTCTGTTTCCTAGCTTCTAGAGAAAAAGGGGATTCTAGGCTCATCTTGGGCTCGTTGCTGGCGACCCTACCGTGAGAAACGGCAGGCCAGCGATTGCTGCCTAGAGCAGGTCTGGGCGAGTCAAGCTTGACTCCGCTGCAATTACTTCTTCCTGGAAACGTGCTTCTCCGGAACCATTAACGCTTCAGTTTCGCGAATCTGTCCCATGTATGTCTCCCTATCTTCATCGTCTAGGGACAGCTTGCTGACTTGTTCCCGCGCTTTCTCGATGTAATTCCTGGCCGGGGAATAGTCCCCGGCTACGGCATAGGCCCGCGCGATTGCCTCAAACGCGGACCCCATAACCTCCTGAAGGTCGTTCTTCCGACAGATTTCAAGTGACGACTTGGCAAACTGGAGAGAAAGACCTGGCTGGTTTAGAGCGGCGTAGACACGAGAAATTTGCCAGTCACCAACGGCTCGATTCCGAGCGTTTCCAACTAGACCCCAGTGAAACCGAGACGCGTGGGCTAGGTGGAGCATCTCTTCCTCGTCGCCACCGCTTCTGTCTTTCTTCTCTAGATATTCCCAGGCGTGGTTGAAACAATCGCTTGCAGCTTTTCGATGGAACTCCATTTCTGCGTCAGAAATGGCCGGTGCTTTCATGACCGTCCTACTTGTTTCGGTTCTAGATATGATGTGCGGTTCTTCTGCACAGACGGCCTGTATTTGCCTAGAGAAAAGGGACCAGAATTTTACGGGTCCGTCTGATACGCATGTCGACTGTTTGGTTGATCTGTGAAGGACTAGTTGTTGAGGTGTAGTTTGATTTTTGACTCGATCATGTGTTTGGGTACTGCTCCAATGATCCCGTCCACGAGTTTTCCCTTCTTGAAGACGAGGAGTGCTGGGATGCTTTGTATCTGGAATGCATTAGATGCGACGGGGTTCTCGTCAACGTTCAGTTTTCCGAAGGAAACTTTCCCCGAGTATTCATGAGAGGCTGGTTGGAGATTGTCTCCTCGAAAGTTTGGTCTGTCAAGGTGATGGGTTCTCCTTGCCCGTTGCTCTGCGATAGTGACGGCTTGTTTTGTAGCATGGCTTGCAGCTTCCTCTGTTTGATTCTCTCTATTTCCTCGTCCAACACAGTCAAGTCCTCTAGACATAGTCTTTGTCCTATGCTTCTATAAATATTTCTCGGTCTTGCCAATCATGTGCAAGACTTAAATCGGCGATGCTATCCACCATTTCTCAGATATGAGTCTCCAACTCCTAACGAGACGGAACGCTTCGTGCAACGAGTTGCTTTGCACCATATACAATCTGAACCCCGTGGATCTTGAAATCTTCTACCAACTTGCCGGGGGTAGAACTGCTGGCCTTGATGAGCTCGCTAGCGCAGTCAAGAGGGACAGAAGCACCGTCCACAGAAGCCTCCAGAAACTCGTCGGCGGCGGACTTGGCTACAAGGAAGTGAAATCATTGAAGGAGGGAGGATACTACCACGTCTACGGTGCGACCGAACTCTCGACTATCAGGAAGCAAGCAGAACAACGGGTCAAGGACCTCACGACCAGTCTGGAGAAGATGCTTCACAACTTCGAATCAGATGTCAGAAAACATTGCTGCACTTGACCCATGGCCCCAGCAGCTCGAGACCCGAGAATTGCCTTCAACTGCAAGGCTGCGATTCTAGAAGTCTTCGGGAAGCTCTAGGTCGCCTGTTTGGCCCAAGACTCGGTAGCAGGTTAAGGTAATCCATTTGCTGGGCTTTCCAATTTCCTCTACGTCGACTAGAGTTTTCCTGCCTTTGCCTGAGGGGTAGAAGAAGTCGCCTTCTCTGTACCAGTCGCCCTCAAGATTCCAAGTCCCGTCAGGATTCTGTTTCGACATTAACAAGTGGACGGCTTCTCGTATTCTCTCGTCATCTGAATAGCCAAGCTTTGTCAAGACCCGCAACCCGTGGAGGATGTCGTAGAAGTAGTACATTGGAAAATGGAGCTGTGTGAAGAAGGGATAGGTTGGCTTCCAGTGATGGTTGTCCGACTTGTAGACACGGTGCATGAGGAGAAACTCTGCCCCGCGTTCGATGGAGCTTTTCATTCGACGGGTCCACCTTCGGCGGGGAATCTCTGAGTAGGCCCATAGGGGCTCGACGGTGGACATGAAGGAACTGTGCTTTACCTTTTTTTCTGGATAGTCGCAGTTCCAGCCTCCATCTTCTTGTTGATGCTTGGGGAACCAGTCAATCGCTCGCTGGATCCTCGGGTCATTACCGTAACCAAACTTGGACAGAGTTCGGACCATGTTCCCGGTCAGGCAAGCCTCATCCCACCTTCTCCCCTTGTCCTCAAGTTTGCTGGGACAGGCGAATGCTCCAGTGTCCACCTGGTGAAGGTCAAAGAACCTCTCACACTCAGCCTTGATTCTGGCGTTGGGCGGGACACCCATTTCCGCCAAGAGCATAAGCGGCCAAACCGCTGATGCCCACTTCGGCCTATAGCACGTGTCGCTTGGTCGCCAGACACCACTACTGGTCTGCGCCTTCATCAGCTTCCTAACCGGCAGATAATTGGGAATCTCTTTCCTCGTTATTGTCACATCGTCGCTGTCCAATGGACGATGCAAGATGTCGACTAGGGCATGAAACCTTACAGCGGAGTCTCTGGGCTCAAGGAGCCATCTAAGAGCAGAAGGATTCTTCACGTTGGCCCGAGTTTTTGGCAATTAGCGTCCTTATGATAAGGAGTCATGGATGGTAGACTTAAACCGTTACGAGTCATGGAGTACTGCTGGGCAAGCTTGGGCCTGACACTGTCCCGATTCACCGGAAATATTCCGGGGACTGCCTTTGCCCTTGCGGGGTCCCTCGGCGTGCTATCCCTCGTCTCCTGGTATTTCGTAGCAAGCGCAAACATGCCAATGGCCGGGACGCTAGATGGCGTCGCTTTCGTTCTTTTCACCGCAATTTGGGGCGTCGGAATGGTCGCGATGATGTTTCCCTCGCTCATCCCCATGGTCTACGTCGTCACAACGTCGACGAAGAAAGAGCCACAAGAAGAAGGACAACGATCGTCTGCGTTTCAGAGGTTTCTTGTACCCTTCAGAGCGTCGCTGTTCATCCTAGGTTACGTCGGAATATGGACCCTCCTGGGTTCGCTATTCTACCTGGCAATCACCGGACTCGGCGCGGCAGGGGTCCCTGTGAACCTTGGCTCCTTTGGGTTTTGGGGAGGAATCATTCTCATCGCAACGGGTCTCTATCAGTTCACCCGTTTCAAACAGAAAGCGCTGATGAAATGCCGTAGCCCTATGAGCTTCATTCTTACACGTTGGAAGAGTGGTAGCGCAGGTGCAGGGTTGATGGGTGCTGACTACGGGTTCTTCTGCACGAAGTGTTGTTGGGTCCTTATGGTGGGGTTGCTCATCGTTGGGACCATGAGTCTTCCGCTGATGGGCACCTTCACCCTCATCATATTTGCAGAGAAGGTTGTTCCCAGAGGCCATCTAATGTCTAGACTTATCGGAGCGGCGTTTCTCGCTGCCGGTTTCTATATGCTAATCTGAAAATTCCGTCATCATTCGCAAATGCCAAGATTGGTCGCAGGAGGTTTTTTGGAACCCGGAAGAGAAGTTTTCTTGAACTGGCGGGCCCGGTAGGTCCGTCCCAAATGGGTTCGAAGCTCTCTCTACTCCCTAAATCTTCCGTGTAGACTTGTGAATCTCGGTCAGGGTTTGAGACCGAGCTGGGCCCACATCCCGAGCGCATCCCAGTATACATGCCATTCTGTAATCTGCCCGCCAGCCAGCCTGTACATCGAGACCCATGGAACCCGAAGATGCTTCTTTGTACCTTGGATGACTTTCCCGTCAGCACCCGTCAGAGGTCCCTTGTGTGTACCCATGAAGACGTACTCCGCACAAGCCCAGTCTTCCCGGCCGAATGCTAATTCCTTCCGGTTCCGAGCATCCGGAAAAGCTGAGACGTAGCCGACAAACAGGTCCAGAACCGCCGCCCTGCCCTTCTTGGGCTTAGGGTTGTCCGGAGTCCGGTAAATGACCGATTCGGTGTGCAACTTCTCAACGCGGTCCCAGTCCCGCCTGTTGAAAGCGTCGACGAATGCGTCGATGACCGGCTGGTTCTCTTCAACGTTCATTCCAACTCCACGACCTGGTGCCCATCCCTCCATTCCGCTCTACCTCGAATGTAACGTGCGTGACGTCTTTGGATGCAACCGCTTCCTTGATTTTCACATTAATGCCCTTGCTTATTCCCGAAAACAGCGGCGAAGCATGACCGAAAAACACTGGTGAGTAATGGATTGTAAACTCATCAATTAATCCAGCGTTAAGATGTTGCTGAATAACATTAGCGCCTCCGGCGATCCGGATGTCCTTGTTCCCGGCGGCTTTTCGGGCTTGTCCAAGTGCACTTTCTATGCTAGCATTCACGAAGTAGAAGGTGGTGCCGTGAGGGCGTTCCCAAGGCTTGCGGACTTGGTGGGTCAAGACGAATACTGGTGTGTGAAAGGGAGCTTCCTCGGGCCAGAAGCGTTCTCCCCCATCGAACATTCGCTTCCCCATGATGCTCACGCCGGTTCGTTCGAAGGTTTCTTCTAACATGCGGTTGTCACGGCCGGTCTCACCGCCGTCACCAAGCTTGAGGTTCTCGCGGAAGAACCGCTGCCGAAACACCCCACTTCTGGAGTTTCGTCCACTGGCTAAGCCATTGCTTGAAGTCTGGATCGTCCGCGTGGGCCAAATCCACTCCTTCAGGGGCAACAAAGCCGTCCAGAGATGCAACAACATCGAAAAACAATTTGCTCTTCGCCAATTCCTTTCTCCACTTTCATTTGCATAGTAATTATGCGGGCCCGGTGAGATGCAAGCTAACGGTTCAGAACTACCGATTTGAGCCTACCGCCATCTCGCGCCTAGAAATTTTCGCGTTGGTTCCTAGCTAGCTTGTCTTGCGTTTATTCGATCCATTCTGCATAGGATTCCGAATCGAAAACTGGGGTGTAGTCTGGGATATCGTCTCCCAGAACCTAGCTATTTGTCTCCTTTGAAGTGAAGTGGGTAGCGCTTCACTTTCGCCGACCTGTTTCACAAAATATGAGCTCCGTTGGCCCACAATTCTAGGTATTCCAATCTAGCTGGTTCTTTCAAGTGACCTGAGGACCATACATGACCTTAACCGTAGATACTACGAGCATCTCTCGAAGAGGCACGCTCCTTAACCGTGTCTCGTTGCACGTCCGAAACGAAATTCGTGTTCGGAAATACTTGCCTTTCGAGTTCAGGGTGAAACTATACTCTCGTGTCTTGGAGCTTGCCAAGCTTTCGATGAGTTATCAACAAATACAAACCGAAATGTTCGATTCCACTCATATATGGCTGTCGAAAGGTTCGATAAGCGGGTGGGTCGGAGGAAACCATAATCCATCCAATGGAGCGAACAAGTTCTCCGCAGTCGCTTCTCCAGAACTAGCATATGTGATCGGTGTGATCGCGGGCGATGGGAATCTCAGCGTTCATGGATACAATTACGAGATGTTGCTCAGTGTAACAGACTACGATTTCGCCAAAGAGTTTAGCAGGTGCCTTGCCAAGATTCTGGTCAAGCCGAGTCTCTACCGAATTCGGTGGAGCGAGAAGAGGAAGAGGTGGATAGTGCAAGGTTCCAGCATTCTTTTGCATAGGTTCCTAAACGGAGGATGGCAACGACTGAAAACATATATCGACCACTGCTATCGGTGCAGAGCGTCTTTTCTCAGGGCGTTATTCGACGGCGAGGGCACGATAAATAGGAATAGAATTTCAATCTGTAACACCGATACACGTCTCCTACTTTATGTGAGAAAACTCCTTTCCGAAAGCGGAATCACAGCGAACGAACCACATGTCACGACCAGAGCTGGTTCAATTCTCAAGGACCCGCATACAGGCATATCTTACACAAGGCGAAAAGATTGTTACACGATGCGTGTTTCATCTCGAGATCTTCTGCGATTTGCCCGAAAGATCGGTTTTTCGATAGAAAGAAAAAAGAGGCTACTCCCGTCCTCTGGTGGCTGAGTTTTGAAAATCCTCGAAGGCTCTAGTCACGTTAGAGTGAGTGGTCTGTGGCGGGCCCGGTGGGATTCGAACCCACGATTTTGGGCTAACTCCGAAGGCCCGCTCAACGTTTTTGGGTCAACTCCGAAGGCCCACGTCTTGGTCCTGGCTCGACTACGGGCCCATCAAAAAGTATGGTGATGATAGACTAGTTAATCATTGCTTGAGACGGTCGCAACGCTTGTGAGTTTTCCGGGTCGAAGTTGGTTAGCGATGAGGCATATCCATAGCACGACTAGTGAGAAGAATAGTCTAGGCTGAACGGGGGCAAGATACGTTCCGTAGACGAAAAAACCTCCGAGATAAGTTATCATTATAGTGATCCCTAGATTCCTCGATATTCGTCCTATTGCTAGGCTCCTGCCGTCTTGCTGAAAAGCTACAGCGAACAGTAATATTCCGACCAAGGCGCAGATCGACCAAATGTTTGCAGCCGAACTATGAATGAGACCCGCGAGAGTCGGCACTGTCCCGGGAGCATCTGTGTTGAAAGCACCTATGGTGACAAGCCCTGCACCGGCGAGGGAAAGCACGGCCATATCAGTGCTGTAAAGAACAGTTGGTTTGGCGCTGCCCCATAACCCACCTACTAGGGTGAAAAATGCGAGACCGAGAACTACGAAATCAGTTCTCATCACGAAACCATATGGTCCGAGAGAATAGAGACTCAGAGGCCCGAAGTTCACTTCTGGCTCAATAATGTGAACGAGTACCACAGTGATTGAGAATAGAATAGCGAACGCGAGAATGATCGTGGCTAGGCCCTTGACCCTTCTCTTAGAAGCCCCACTCAACTCGTCAACCTCCACCCAAAGCCACACTCTGCACGCTTAATCTTTGGTAAACTCCACAATCAGGCAAAGAAGGATCTTGCTTGGCTCGACTATGGGCCCCAAAAAGGCCTGAACGGTCTTCTATTATTCTCTTGGGGCTCGTGGCTTAGGGGTCTTATCCCGGATACGATCGCGACCGCTTTCCTTTGGATGTCAGCGCCCGATCAGCATACGATGCCCGATTCGGGCCCCCATGGTCGCTCATGTAAAGTTCTCTTGAGTAAAACATTCCTTAGAAAAAAGACTATTTGGCTAGTCGGAAGTAGTTGTAGGGTAAGTGTCTCTATGTCGGATGAAGAAACCTATTCGGTCATCTTTGCTTCATTGAAGCATCCTCTCCGAAGAAAGATTCTGAGAGTCCTAGCTTTAGGTCCCAAGACTTTTACTGATATTCTTCAGCAGCTTGATATCGAAAGTGCTCATCTGAGCTATCATCTTGAGGGCTTGGACGGCCTTCTCAAGAAGAGCCCAGAAGGCAAGTATCTCCTGTCAAATCTGGGACATGCGGGTCTTTCTTTGATGACAAGAATCGAGGAACCAGTGAGACTGGTGAGTCCAGCATTCCTCAAAACGGCGCGGCATCTAAGGATTGCCCGCATCTCCTTCCTTGCAATCGCAATATTGGGAGTCCTCCTCATAGGAAGTGGCGTATTTGCCTTGTCACCAATCAATATCCAAAAGTCGACAGTTCAAACCAACTCGGACTCGGACTATTTCGTGTTCGAGCCGAACAAGACTATCGGATTCTTCGGAACTATCTATTCTGGAGACGGTTTGTACGGGTTAGAGGTAGATTTTGTAATGCGAGATGCCTTCACGAGGTTTCCTCTGATCGTTAGATTATCGACACCAGTTGGAGGTCCCAACAGCACTACCGCAGACTATTGGGATCAGTCTTGGTATGAATGGTCTCGTTCTGACCAGCCTCCCGTTCCAGGTATTCGTGAGAGGCTATCTGTGACACTTCTCTCGGAAGGTGCAACGAACAAAATCATTTCACAGTCCTCCTTTGATCATGTTCATCCCTCTCCGGGTAATGTTATCGGACAGTTTAGGCCCTCGGATATGCAAGTGCTCATCAGGGTGGCAGCCGAAATAGGGAACACGAATGTCACATTGTCAGGTTTCAGGGCGTTCCAAATAAAATGGCTCTACTTTCCACAACCGGAAGAAACCGTCAAGAACGGCCTTTTCCTGTTGGGCTCCGGGCTCGTTATTCCAAGCACTGGATTCATCATGGGCTCCCGATATCTTGAGCACGGCACGGAGAGGGAAGAAGAGAAAACTTCTCGTGCTTAGGCCCACGGGCCACGCAGGATCCTTCCCGGCTCGACTACGGGCCCTAAAACGTGCCAAGAATAAGAATAGTTAATGGTTCCTATCCTGAGCTATCATGTTGTAGGATGTCTGAACACACGCGCCTTCAGTGTCGATTCGTACTATGCGACGTCAAGAACTGGGAAATCAGTGATGTGAACGGATACGACATCTTCGAACCGACAGTCAGTCTAGAACTGGAAGGGAAAAACGCGTTTGAACCATTTGGTATCTCCGGTGTCGAACATCCTGTAATAATGCACTCTCTAGAGAATTTCCTACGGGAGACTCTCGGGTTAATTCAGAAAGTCTCTTCTCAACCAATCGGCGAGCATCGATACTGGTTACTAGGTACAGGTTTCGGTTTCAGGTTGGTTCGCATGGGAAACAACCTAGATATCCATGTAGAAGTCGATGGACACTGGGGCCCGGTGCAGACCGTAACAAATTGGCCTCAGTCTAAGGAAGTTGGCAGAGTAACGGTGAGAGAATGAGGCCAATTTGTTACGGTCTGCACCGCCGAGCTTCTTGCCCTTTTCCGACGCCTGAGTCCGGGGGGCTATTCTTCCCTAAAGGATCTTGAATCCGAAACACAAACACTGAGAGATTGGCTCGATTCCTACGACTAAGTTCGGAAATCCCTAGGAAATGGGTCCCTCCCAAGGTTTTGCAGGCCAGGAAGGATCCTTCTTGGCTCGACTACGGGCCCATGGGTCACACGTCAATTACTAGCTCTTTTATTGCCTTGGGCCATCCGGCTAGAACATGAGAACGGTGGAGACGCAGGAGGTGCCCGGGGTGACAGTTAGAGGTTTTCAATCGGGAGATGAGACCGTTTTCCTCAAGCTTCTCAAGAATTCCTTCGGACCGCTAGAATATGCTCCCCGCCTAAAGGCCGAGATATTCGGACCGTATTTCAATCGGGAAGGATCCTTCATCGCCGAGAAAGATGGCTCGCCTGTTGGATGCGTGCAGCATGAGCAGAATGAGGTCCAGACCATGGAACTGTCGAAGGAAGACGCCGACGACGCGGCCGAAGTATGAGTGGAAGGGCTCCGTCCCTACTGGAACTTCTGGATCGAAGAACAAGGCGGGGCAGGAGCCCTAGGAAACTGGGTCAAAGAGTCTGTCGGGACCGACAAGGGCTGGATAGGAGCCTTTCTCGAAGAGAGACTTGTGGGACTTGCGATTCTCGTGCCCGATTTCTACGGTCCCGGTGAGAGTAGATTCAACGGAGCCTACGTGCTTCCGAAATTCCGCGAACGAAGGGTTGGGTCCGCATTGATGAATGCCACCATTCGAGAGGCATGCCGGCTGGATCAGAGGAAGTGAACGTCTACACAACGGCCTTCCTGGATCAGCTTGCACCGGAGGCAGTCCTTTACCTCAAATCAGGCGGAAACATAGAAGCGGAATACCTCCAGCTGCAAAGAAAGGCCAATTCTTAGTAAGGGAAAGGAGCTGATTGATGTCACCTACAAAAACTGCCCAAGGTTAGCTTGATGCAAAGGACGGTGAAGAAAACCATTCAACCCCGGATGATGGCCTCAGCTCTATGAAGTGTGAATAGACACTGAGATCATCCATGAAGACAGCGATCCTGCTCGGGGCAGGCCTATTTCTTGTTCCAGCAGGCTTACTCCTGATATACGATTCTGGTTTTCTTCTTTATCCGACCGGATATGTGGTCTGCAATACGCGGTGCTACTACTATGAGTATGTCTATCCGATCAAAAGAGCCGAGTATTGGATTGGCCTATTCGTTTCTATAGTCGGAGTCGTCCCGTTGGGAATTGGGGTTTATCTAAACTCAATTAAGGTGAAAACTACTATCACTCAAAATCTAACTCTTTAGCCAGGGACCTGTAATCCCGACCAGCCCAAACGCATCATCCTTTGCCTGTAGAGTCTTGCCTTGCTGCTACACCCTGAAGAGAGCTCTAGCAACAGTCACGAACTATTCTCTCTTGGAGAGACTAGCTCTTCACCGATCTCTCTCCAACTAGTCCGTATCATCTCGTATACTTCCGAGAACGTTGGGTCTTACTATTTGAAGGAGGGCGAGCGGGTTCCCACTTGGATCGTTGAACCTGTAGCATGGTCCTTCTGGAATCTCGAACTTCCCTCCCTCTGACTTCCAGCCGCGTTTTCGTAGCTCCTTTGAGGTCGCCTCTATGTCGTCGACTTGAAAGATGAGGATGCAGCTCGGCGCGGGACGATGGTCTGCGAGTAAGAGAAGCGGGCCCTTCCCAAGGCGTACGGCCGCGACCCTCGTGCCAAAGCTTGCGAGGTCCCAGACCTTCTTTGCCCCTAGGACCCGGGTGTAGTAGTCCAGGTCCTTCTGAACGTTCGAGGTTCCGATGTAGAGATATTTGAGCGGTCCGAAGGGGGCATCCTTTTCCTCCATCCTTCGCTTCGCCAAGTTCACCTGGCCTTCTCGTGGTTCAAATGCCGTTTGGTTTACAAAGTGTGCTAAAGACAATAGTACCTTGGTTAGATGTGGAGGAATGTGAGGATGAGAATTCTCGCGACAACCCCGAGCAATGGGGGTAGGGCGAGCACTGTTGCGAGCCGTGTCATAACACCCAGGTCGAAGGGCCACCCCATGATTCTGTGAATGTCAGCTTGCAGCTGGCGGACAATTGTGAGCTCGTCGGCAAGTGCCTGCCTGTCGCGGATGTTCTCACTTTGAGGAGAGCTGGCTGCTTGGTCTTTCAAACGCTGGACAATCAAGGTATATCGGGGCGTTATCCAATCCAGCTCATGGCGTTTCTCCTCAATAAGTCGGCGGTGGATGCCTATGAGCGGAACGAAGAAGAGCGCAACTCCGATAAGCACCAACCCACCAGTGAAAATGATATCGCTGGGTCGAAGTACCAGGGGTGTGAAAGTGACCCCGCCCGGGAATTCGACGGTTACGTTCACCAGTGGAAGAACGGTCGCGACAATTGGCAAGATGGCGTAGACGCTGGTCAGTCTCAGCGAGGTTGTCCCGAAGGGTTTCAGGCCGAGAGTTCTGTCTTCAGTGAAGGGTTTGAGTTTCAGGGGAAGCTTCCCCGCTCGGTAGATAGCCAGCATCGACGAGCCATAGACGTAGAGGAGAGCTGCAAGGATGAGAAAGAAGTAGGCGAAGACCGGAATGGATTCCGCGAAGACCCCGGCGAGACTCGTCGGCGTGGGGAACAGAACAGTGTTGACCCCGAGAGTTGCTAACCAGACTACTAGGACCCTACTCCAACGGTACGATGGGGCAACGCGTCCCGGGAGGGTTTCAGGACTCATTTGAGCAACGTAGTCGCTGAGTCGGTCTAATCTTCTCGAAATGTACCGCATCGCATATAGGAAGTAGATTATCAGAAAGGACAAGACGAACCCGGTGTCTAGGAACAGGCTTCCAATCGCACCAGAGGGCGAAGCTAGGTAGTCTATTGTCGCGAGGATTCTCATCGGAACGAAGCTGATGATAATTGCTCCAAGCCAGAAGGGGAACCTTTGAAGAAGTCTTGGCAGTGGGAAGCGAGAGGAAATACTACTTTTGCTTTTCAAGCCGCGTCCTG
>Ga0209235_1001266_pt1 | contig 13647 bp, 8 predicted proteins | sample GraSoi013_1_20cm_4_FD_185817 | JGI IMG/M metagenome (GOLD analysis project Ga0209235, IMG submission 185817) | Grasslands soil microbial communities from the Angelo Coastal Reserve, California, USA - Sample 09_25_2013_1_20cm (SPAdes) (version 2) | ecosystem: Environmental > Terrestrial > Soil >...
CCCGCCGGTATAGGGCGACTTCTCGTCGATCGCGCTGTTGATCAGATTGATGAAGGACTCGAACAGCTGTTCGAGCTGGTTGATGAGCATCCGGTTGGTGAGCGCGATCGCAGCCTGCGACGCCAGCGATTCCGCCAGCCGCTGGTCCGAGGGCGAGAACGGCACGATGGCGCCGCTCGAGGGCTCGTGCGCGTTGATGAGCTGCAGCACGCCGATGGTTTCGTTGTCGTGATTGCGCATCGGCACGGTGAGGAACGACTTCGAGCGGTAGCCGGTCTTGGTGTCAAAGGCGCGAGTGCCCGAAAAGTCGAATCCGTCCGCGGTGTAGGCGTCGGCGATGTTGACCGTCTTGCCCGTGAGCGCGGCGTAGGCGGCCACCATGCTCTGGTTCGGCTTGCCGTCCTTGTACAGCTGGATCGGGTAGAACGGCACCGGGTTTCCCGTGGTACCGCCCAGGTAGTACCTGAGAGAGCTGGTGCGCACGATCTCGAAGCGCAGCGTGCGCTCCTCCGTCACCCGGTACAGCGTGCCGCCGTCGGCGCGCGTAATCGTCTTCGCCGCCGTCAGGATCGCCTCGAGCAGCCGGTCGATGTCGCGCTCGGCGGACAGCGAGGCGCCGATCGCGTTCAGCTGCTCCAGGCGCAGCACGAGGTCCTGCTCCGGCGCGGCCCCGGCACCTCCCAGGCGGAATTCCTGAGTGGCGGTGGTATCGAGGCTGCTGCTCACTTGATGCAGACCGAGCGGACTTCTTTGATATGGGTGATCCCGGCGAGGCACTTCTCCATGCCGTCCTGCTTCAGGGTGCGCATGCCCTCGTCCACGGCGATGGCGAGCATCTCGGCGACGCGCGCATGCTCCTGGATGGCCTTTTTCAGGCGGTCGCTCGCGATCAGCAGCTCGTGCAGGCCGCAGCGTCCCTTGAAGCCGCTGCCGCCGCACTTGTCGCAACCGACCGGCTTGTAGAACGTCAGCTGGCCCCGGTCGCTGCCGTAGGTCCTCACCCACTCCTTGTAGACCGCCTCCATCGCGCCCTTCGGGTCCGCCCTGAACCGCGGCGTGTTCATCAGCTCCTCGCAGTACTCGCGCAGGAAGGAGGTCAGTTCCGCAGGCTCCGGGCTGTAAGTCTGCTTGCAGCTGCACAGGCGCTTGGCGAGGCGCTGCGCCAGGACGCCGAGCAGCGCATCGGAGAAGTTGAACGGGTCCATCCCCATGTCGAGGAGGCGGATGATCGACTCCGGCGCGGAGTTGGTATGCAGGGTGGCGAACACCAGGTGGCCGGTGAGCGAGGCTTCGATGCCGATCGAGGTGGTCTCCTTGTCGCGCATTTCGCCCACCATGATGATGTCCGGGTCGGCGCGCAGGAAGGCCCTCATCACCACGGCGAAGTCCAGGCCCGCCTTCCTGTTCACCTGCACCTGGCGCAGGCCCTTCTGCGTGATCTCGACCGGGTCCTCGGCGGTCCAGATCTTGGTATCCGGGGTGTTGAGATACTTCAGCACCGAGTGCAGCGTGGTGGTCTTGCCCGAGCCGGTCGGACCGCAGACGAAGAACAGGCCGTAGGGCTTGGACACCGCGCGCTGCAGCTCGTCGATGTTGCGCGCGCTGAATCCCATTTTTTCCAGCGGAAGCGGCTCGCCCGCGGTGAGTATCCGCATCACGATGTCCTCGACGCCGCCCGCGGTCGGGATCGTCGCGACGCGCAGCTCGATGTCGAGCGGCCCGAATTTCCTGAACTTGATCTTGCCGTCCTGGGGCTTTCTCTTCTCGGAGATGTCCAGGTCGCACATGATCTTGAGGCGGGCGGCAAGCGCCGCGCGGTAGCTCGCCGGCACCTCGATATAGGGTCCGAGCGAGCCGTCCTTCCTGAAGCGGATCTCGGTCTTGCCCTTGCCCGGGTAAGGCTCGATGTGGATATCCGAGGCGCCCTGATTGTAGGCTTCGATGATGACCTTGTTTACCAGCTTCACCAGCTCGTTGTCGGCCGCCTCGGAGACCTCGTCGCCGCCGCCGTCGGCCGCCTCGGGCATCTCCTCGTCAAGGTCCGACAGCAGCTCGTCGATGTTGCCGCTGTCCATGGCCGATTCCTGGCCATAGAACTGATTGATCGTTTCCCTGAACTCCTTCCGCGTCGTGACCTTGTAGAGCAGGCGCGACTTCGGGAATACGTTCGACGCGATGCGCGAGGAGCGGATGCGCTCGGGATCCAGGCACAGGACCACCAGCCCTTCCCTGGTGTCGTCGATCGCCAGCCACTGGTTGGCCTCGACGTACTCGCGCTTCAGGTTCTTCAGCAGCTCCGTGGGCTTGATGCGGTCGGGCTTGTACGGCTCGTACGGCACGCTGAAAAACTTGGACAGCGCGGCGCCGATCGCCGGGATCTTGACCTGGAACTCGTCGGTCAGCACCTGCTCGACGTCGATCGCCTTCTTGCGCGCCTGCCGCGAGGCGAGCTCGAACTCGCCGGCCGAAAGCACGGCATCCGCGATCAGGTAGTCGTACTTGGTCTTGACGAGCTGCGGCTTCTGGCGCTGCTTGAACGCGATGGCGAGGGTCTGGGCGAGCTCGTGCACGCCTTCCTCGGCCAGCCCGCCGAACGGCACGCCGGTCTTGTTGTTGATGATCTGGATGACGCCGATCAGCTCGCTCGTGCCCGGCTCCACGATCGGCGCCACCAGCATCTGCTTGGTGCGGTAGCCGGTGCGCTTGTCGACCTCCTGCAGGAAGCGCAGATTGGCATTCAGCGCGCGCAGCTCGCCATCGTCATAGACGTCCTTGAGGTTGACCGTCCTCTTCGCGAGCGCGACGTAGCCGGCGATCGAATGCTCGGCGATCGGCAGCTTCAGGTCCTTGAACGAGTTGAGGCCGGTCTTCACCTTGGAGACGATCGCCTGCCTGTCCTCGCCCACCGAGTAGATCGTGAGGCGGTCGGCGTTGAACAGCGCGCAGATGTCGGCGCTCACCTCGAGCATGATCTCGTCGATGTTGTTGGTGGCGTGGATCTTGTTGGTGACCGCCTGGAGCTGCTTCTGGAACGCCAGGCGCGCAGCGACGTCGGTCTGCGTGGTGGCCTGATGGCTCAGCACTGCGCTCATTCCCGCCCTCCGTTGTCCCGCCATTCTAGGCCCTCATCGTAGCGTCAGGGTCCATGATTTTCAATGAATTACACCCGTTACGGCTGTCTTTCCGCACTGCGCAAACCGCCCTCCAGCAGCCAAACCCTGAAGCCGCGCTGCGCGAACAGGAACGCCGCCGCGGCGCTGCGCCGCCCGCTCTGGCAATAAGCCACATATTCCTTGGAGCGGTCCAGCACCGCGAACATGTTGCGCACCTCGGCGAGCGGCACGTTGATCGCGCCCGGCAGCTTGTCGTACTGGTATTCCGAGGGATAGCGCACATCGAGCCAGAGCGCGCCGCGCCGCACCTTTTCGGCCGCCTCGTCGAAGGCGAGGCGCCGCAGCAGCGGCTCGCGCAGCAAGGCGTTGAAATCCTGCTTGCCCAGGCGCAGCAGCTCGCCCTCGCCGAGCGAGATCACGCTCGCATTGCGCTTGGCTTCCGAGACCAGCGCTTCCTCGCCGAATGCCTCGCCGCTCTTCAGCTCGGCAAGGACCATCTTGGCGCCGCCGACCAGGCGCTCGACCTGGAAGCGGCCCGATTCGATCACGTAGTAGAAGTCGCCCTCGTCGCCTTCCCGGATGACCACCTCGCCCCGCGCGGTCTTGGCGTGCTCGAAGCGCTTGAGCAGTTCTTCGATGTGCGCGGCCGGCAGTTGCGAGAACGCGCCGCCGCGCAGGTTGCCGAGCGAGAACGCGCCGGTGATCATCGCGCGCGCCATCTGGGAGCTGTCGCTCTCGGTCCCCGCGGCGGCGACCTGGTCCCAAGTGGCGAGAATGTCGAGGACCTCGTCGTCCACCGCAAGCAGGTCGACGTCGGTGATCGCCTTGGTGCGCACCACTTTCTGCTTCTGCCGGTTGAGGGCGTGGCGCGCGTCCTCGGTGCCGCCGACCACCACCAGCGTGCCGCCTCCCTGGAACACCACCAGCAGCTCCCCCTGGAGCAGGAACACCGACTGCGTCGCCTTCGGCCGCTCCTTCAGCGGGTCGCTGCCCCGCGGCGCGCGCTCGACCGCCGCCACGTCGGCCAGCTCCGCGAGCCGCTCGCGCGCCAGGCCGGCAAGCGGCGCCAGGCTGGCGAGCTGCTCCGGGGTGGCGCGCGGCAGCGCGGCGGGAAGCACCTAGAACTCCAGCACCAGATTGTTCTGCAGCATGCGCGGCCGGAAGGCGCCGGCGCACTCCTCGATCTCCTGCATGGTCGGCTCGATCTCGCCCGGCTTCATGTGCGTGATGAAGACCTCGGCATTGCGCTCGAGCTTGGCGAGCTCCTCGGCCAGCGTCTGCGGGCAAAGGTGGCGCGAGACCTCGGCGAGATGGCGCTCCTTGTTGGAGAACGCGGTCTCGATGATCAGGAATTTGAGGTTGCGAATGCGGTTCACGACCCGCCATAGCGCGTCGTTCGGCCCGGTATCGCCCGTGAACACCAGGCTCGCGGTTCCGCTGTCGAGGTGGTAGCCGACCGCCGGCACGGTATGGCGCGCGGGGATCGGCGTGATGTCGCGTCCCGACAAGGAAATCGTTTTCCCGAGTTCGATCTCCTCGTAGCGCAGAAATGGCGCCTCGGGGGACGGGATCTCGCTGAAATCGGGCCAGATCGCCCAGTTGAAAAGATGGTTGCGCATGATCTCGATCGTGGCGCGCTGGGCATAGACCGTGAGCGGTTTGGTCCGCATGCCGCCCACCGTGTCGACGAGGAACGGAATCGAGGCGACGTGGTCGAGGTGCGAGTGCGTGATGAAGATGTAGTCGATCAGCGAGAGCTCGGCGAGCGACAGGTCGCCGACGCCGGTGCCGGCGTCGATCAGAATGTCGCTGTCGAGAAGAAAGGAGGTGGTGCGCAAGTGCCGCCCGCCGATCCCTCCCGAGCAGCCGAGGACTCTCAGTCGCACGCTGTTCTCCTTATTTCTCGTCGAACGCCGTCACGCCGTCCCAGTCGGGCGGCGGCGGGTTGCGGCGCCTTTCCGCTACTTTTTCCGAATACACCTTGTAGAGCTCGCAGGCGGGATTCATGCGCTGCAGATTGAGCAGGCATACCTCGACCTGATCCCATTGCTGCGCGCGGTAATGCCGCAGCGCCTGGTTCCACAGCCTCAGCTCGTCGTGCGCGTCCTTGTCCACTTCGGACTCGAGCCCGATCGGCTCGTAAATGGTCACCGCTTCGTCCTTGCCCTTCACCTTGATGCGGTCGATCTCGCGGAATACGACGTCCCTGACGGCGTTGCGCGTGGCTTCGCCGACCAGGATGCCGACGCCGTAGCCTTTGGTGCGGCCCTCGAGGCGAGAGGCGACGTTGACCGCATCGCCCATCGCCGTGTACGCGCGCCGCACCTGCGAACCCATGTCCCCGACCCGCACGGTGCCGGAATTCACGCCGACGCCGATCATGAGCGTCGGCCAGCCGCGCGCGGCGAACTTGGCGTTCAGCCTCTCGCGCTCGCGCTGCATCTCGATGGCGGCGTGCACACCGTTGCGCGCATGCTGCGCATCGTCCACCGGCGCGCCCCAGAACGCCATGATCTCATCGCCGATGTACTTGTCGAGCGTGCCGCGGTACTTGCTCCGTATGATGGTGCTCATGTCCGTGAGGTATTCGTTGATGTACTCGCGCAGCTCGTCGGGCTTGAGCGCCTCGGAAATGCCGGTGAAGCCGCGCACGTCGGAGAACAGGATCGTCAGATCGGCGCTGCGCGGCTCCATATTGTATTTGCGGGGATCCGCGGCCATCCTGTCCACCAGCTCGGGCGGCACGTACTGGCCGAACAGGTCGGTGAACTGGCGCTTGGAGCGCGATTCGACGAAATAGCCGTACGCCATGTTCATCGTGTACAGCGCCGTCGTCATGAGGATCGAGGCAGCGAGCGGCAATACCAGCCCGCCCTGCTGCCAGACCGCGAGGTCCACTGCCACGATGAGGATGAAGCCGACGCCCGCCGCCACGGTCGCCCACAGGGCGGAGAGCATCGGGATCAGCACCGCGAGCACGGCGCCGCCGATGACGAGCAGCACCACCTCGGCGCCGAGCATGTACGGCGGCTTCTGCTTCAGATCGCGGTCGAGCATCCCGGCGATCAGATTGGCATGGATCTCCACGCCGGGGAAGACGCTGTCCACCGGCGTCGAGCGCAGGTCCTGCAGGCCCGGCGCGGTGGTGCCGATCAGGGCGATCTTGCCCCTTAAGGCATCGGGCATGATGCGGTCCTTGATGACGTCGCTGAGCGAGAGATAAGGGAAGCTGAACTTGTGCCCCCGATACGGAATCAGGGCACTCGCAGTCTCGTCGACCGGAATCGTCAGCGGGCCGACCTTGAGCCATTCCAGCCCGCCGTAGCTCCTCGACACGTAGCGCTCCGGCGCGAAGCCGGGCTCGACTTCGGGAAACTTGCCGGTCTTGAGCGCCAGGTACGTACGCACCATCGCCAGGGACAGGGGCTCGTAATACGCGCCCTCGAATTCCAGCAGCATCGGCACGCGCCGCGACACGCCGTCGTCGTCGACTTTCGGGTTGAAATGACCGGCCGCGGCGGCGTGCTTCTGATAGATCGGCAGGTTTCCGGTGTAGCCCTTCCACTGCAGGAAGCTGATGTTGCGGCCGGCGAACGTTCCCTTCGGAATCACCGGATCAGGGATGGTGTTGGCCCTGACGGCATTGTCCTCGGCGTTGAAGTAATAGCCGAGCACCACCGGCCGGCTCTTGATCGACGCCGCGAACAAGCCGTCGTTGTCGAGCTTTTCCCGCAGGTCGCGGTAGATCTGCTGAAACGCAGGGACCTCCTTCAGATCCTTTTGCGCCAGCGAGTCGAGCACGTCGATCCCGGAGCTCGTATCGCGCTCCGCCCAGATGACGTCGAAGCCGAGGACCCCGACGCCGTATTTGTCGAACAGCTTGTCGACCAGCTCGGCCATCAGCCTGCGGCTCCACGGCCAGCGGCCGATCTCGCCGAGGCTCTTCTCGTCGATGTCGAGGATGACGATGCGGGGGTCGACCCCGCGCGGCATGGTGACGCGCAGCCGCGTGTCGTAGATGATGTTGTCGAGCTGGCTGATGAAGCCGACCTGGTACAGTCCGGCGGCGTGCCCGATGAAGAACAGCGTGATCGCGAGGCCTAGGGCGATCCTTACGATATGCTGTTTCAGATGGCCTGCCGTTCGGCGTCACGCCTTCAAGAAGAATTCCATTTTCACTCCGGCGAGCTCGATCACGTCGTGATCCTTGAGCGCGTGCGGCGCGGCGCCGATCTGCTGGCCATTGACGGCGGGCCGGTTGGCCCCTTCCACATGCGTGATGAAGTAGCCCTGCGGCCGGCGGGTCAGCACCGCGACCCCGACCCCCGGCTTGCCGAGCGTGGTGAGCGGCTTGGAGAGCTCGAGCTCCTTGCCGGCGTTGGCGCCCGACAGCAGCTGGATGGCGCCGAGCGGCTGCGCCGGCCGGGCGGCCGGGGCGGGGACGGGCCTCGGATCCTTGTCTGCGATCCCGGCGGCCGTGGCGCTGGCGACCGCCTGCTGCGAGGCGGTGGCGCGCACAGCGCCCGCCGCCGCCTGGGGGGGGCTGCTTCCAGTCATTGCCTTGGCCTGCTCGGCCGCCGCCTTCATCGCCGCGGGCCGCAGCACCATGGTCTTCTCGAAATCCGCCTTCTCGGCGCCGACCGTGGCTGCGGACTCGCCGACGAACTTCAGCTTGTACTTGCCGAGCTCGACCACGTCGTTGTTCTGCAGGAAGTGCTTCTTGATCGGGTTGCCGTTGACGACCGTGCCGTTGGTGCTGCCGAGGTCCTCGAGAAACGAGTCGTTCAGGATGGTGACGATCACCGCGTGCTCGCCGCTCACCGCAAGGTTGTCGATCTGGATGTCGTTATGGGGCTTGCGGCCGATGGTGGTGCGCTCCTTCGTCAAGGGGATCTCCTTGAGCACCAGTCCATCCATGCTGAGTATCAGTTTCGCCATAGCTGACCCCTTGGGGAGGTTATTTTAACCACGCGAATACCTTGGCCATCACGCCTCGCGCGGCCGGGTACTCCCGAAGGACGCGGACGAGTATAACTGAAACGTTGTCGCGCCCTCCATTGTCATTGGCCATCTGAACCAGCTGCTGCGCGCAGAGCTTGAGGTTGCCGCCCAGGGCCTGCAGCGCCATGCCGATGTCGTCATCGTCGACCATGTCGCACAGACCGTCCGAGCAAAGCAGATAGATGTCGCCCGGCTTGGTCCGGTACTCGTGCATTTCCGGCTCGACGCTCGGGTCGATGCCGAGGGCCCGGGTGACGAGGTTCTTGTGCTGCGCGTTCTTCGCCTGCTCCAGCGTGATCAGGCCCGAGTCGATCTGCTCCTGCAGCAGGGAATGGTCGCGCGTCACCTGCTTGAACTTGCCGTCGCGCAGGACGTAAAGACGCGAATCGCCGAGGTGCGCCACCAGCACGCGGTTGTCGTAGAACAGGCAGACCACCAGCGTGGTGCCCATCCCGGCGTACTGCGGCTGGCTTTGCGCGGCCTGGTAGATGGAGGTATTCGCCTTCAGCACCTGCTCGCGCAGCAGCCGGGCGGCGATCTCCTGGCTGGTGCGCGGGTCGACGTCATAGGGGCGCGCGCTGGCGAGCACCTGCTGCATCTCGGTGACGATGACGGTGGTCGCCATGCCGCTCGCGACTTCGCCGGCGTTGTAGCCCCCCATGCCGTCGGCGAGCACCACCAGCCCGTTCGCCGCGTCCGCCGCCACCGAGTCCTCGTTGTGCGAGCGCACCATGCCCGGATCGGTGCAGCTTGCGATTTCCAGCGTCTGTGTGAGGTCCATGCGCGCGCTCAGAGCCGGATGTCGACCTCGCTGATCGCCGTCGCGGACAGCGCCGCGCGCAGTGCGGCGCCGAACTCCTCGCCGGTCTGGAAGCGCTCGTCCGGGTTTTTCGCCAGCGCGCGCTCGACGAACGCCACCAGCGACGGCGCGAGCGCCGGGTTGATGGCGAGGATGTCGGTCGGCGGCTCGCTGGCGATCTTGAACATGAGCTGCGCCATCGACTCGCCCTCGAACGGCAGTCTCCCGCAGAGCAGCTGGTACAGGGTCACGCCGAGCGAGAACAGGTCCGAGCGCCCCTCGATCCGCTTCCCGGCGAGCTGCTCGGGCGACATGTAAGACGGCGTGCCGAGCACCATGCCGGTCTTGGTCCTCGAGCTGTCGGTGAGCCGCGCGATGCCGAAATCGGTGACCTTCAGCGTGTCGCTCTCCCGGTGGTACATCATGTTGGCGGGCTTGATGTCCCGGTGCACCACGCCTTGGCGGTGCGCGTAGCCCAGGGCATCGGCGACGCGCGCGGTGATCGACACCACCTGATCGACCGGCAGCAGGTTGCCGGCCTTGGTGTAAGGCGCCAGGTCGCCGCCCTTCAGCAGCTCCATGGCGATGTAGCAGAAGTCGTGCTCCTCGCCGGTGTCGTAGATGGTGACGATGTTGGGGTGCGACAGGCGCCCGGCGGTCTCCGCCTCGCGGAAGAAGCGCTGCTTCACGTCGGCCAGCTCGTCGGCCTCGAACTCCTGCGACAGGGCCATGGTCTTGATCGCCACCTCGCGCCCGATCTTGGGATCCTTGCCGAGATAGACCACCCCCATCGCGCCCTTGCCGAGCTCTTTCTGCACCTCGAAGCGGCCGAACTTGGGCTTTTCGCCCATGCCAAGTTGCAGGGAGCCGCCCGGATGCGAGGCCCCGCCGCTCAGGATCACCGTCTCGGAGAGCTGCTTGGCGCGCGACAGCCTGAACTCGAGATCGCGGAACTTCGGGTTGAACTCGTGCATATAGCGGAACACGCCCTCCGCCTTGTTGAACTGGCGCTTGCGCTCGAAGTCGAGCGCCAGGTTGTAGAGGTTGTCGAGCAGCGCCTCGGAAAGCGGCACCTGGCGGAACTTGTCCCAGGCGAGATCGAGCTGGCCCTGGCCCTGGTAGGCGAGCCCGAGCATGCGGTTCGACTCGGCCGAGGTCTCGTCGGATTTGAGCTTGGCGCGCTCGGTGACGATGAAGCGCTTCGAGACCAGCGCGGCATGGCCGATCAACAGCAGCGTCGCGGGCAGCATGAGCTGCATCCAGATGCCTGCGGACCTCATCAGCGCGAAGTGCAGCACCAGCAGCCCGGCAAACACGCCGCCCGAGATCGCCAGCGCCGGGCCTGCCTTGAGCCGCGGCAGCAGCACGGTGAGATAGGCGGCGACGAGCGCGATGATGAGCAGTTCCGCCGCGGACGCCCAGGGGGGCACGACGAAGAAATGCTCCTGCAGGATCGACGACACCGCGTGCGCCAGGGCGACGGCCGGCGGGGTTGCCGCCGAGACCGGCGTCACCTGGTAGGTGCCGATGCCGGCGGCGGTGGCGCCGATCAGCACGATCTTGTCGGTGTACTTGGTAGGGGGGATCTTGCCGCTGTAGACATCGTAGAACGAGTCGACGGGGAACGCGGGCTGCTCGCCGCGGTCGCCATAGAAATAGGTGTACATCTTGAGCTGGGGATCGGTGCCGATGCGCAGCCTCCCGAGGCTGACGCTGTCGAGCTGGATCTTGATGTCGCCCGGCCCGAGGTTGAGGCTTTTCGCGGCGATCATCAGCGACAGCGACGGAAAATGATGGTCGAAATAGCGCAGCACCAGCGCCTCGGTGCGCACGCCGCCGTCGACGTCCGGCCGCGCGCTGAGGTGGCCGAGCGCCGCGGCGCTGCGCCCGATCAGCTCGACCGGCAGCTGCACCTCGGCTGTCGCCAGGGCGCCGAAGTCATCGCCGATTTTCGCGGGAACGGCGTTCTTCAGGAAGTATTCCGGCAGCGGCCTGTCGGGCCGGCCGCGCGGAAGGTCGATGCGGAAGAAAACCGGCAGCAGCACGTTGCCCGCCTTGACATAGCTCTCCGCCAGCCGGCGATCGGTATTGAGCGTCTGCTCCGCCTCCTTGAGCAGCGTGACGATCGGCGCCATCTCCGGCGTCGGCGCCGTGGCGAGGTCGAGCAGCTTGGTGATGTAGACGTATCCCGGATCGATCTGCGGCTCGCTGAAGAACACGGTGTTCGCGATGACCTTGGTTTTCGCGCCGGCGAGAAGGTCGGTCATCCGGGCGTGGATCTCGCGCGACCAGGGCCAGCGCCCGATGTTCGCGATGCTCGTGTCGTCGATGGCGATCACCGCCACCTTGTCGGAGGGCAGGCGCGAAGTCGATTGCACGCCGAGGTCGTAGGCCTTCTGCTCGAGGCTCGGAATCAGATCGCTCGCGCGATTGAAGGCGAGCACGACCAGAACCACGACCGCACCGAGAAACCAGTCGGTCCTCCACAAACCGGCTTTCATGCCCCGCCCTCCCCGCTCTTTTGGATCAGGACCCTAGGGCGGATTGTTGCAGCCAAAACTACGCTGCGTCAAATATTTACGCGGGTTTTGGAAAGCGAAATGAAATCAGTTGCCGAGGATCGCGCCGGCCTTGATTGCGCCCGAGGAAAGCAGCTCCGCGGCGGCGAGTTTCTTGCCATCGCCGAGCTTGGCGCGCAGCACTTCGATGCGGCCGCCCTGAGCGCTGACCTGGAAGCTCTTGTCGGACAGTTCGACTATTTCGCCGATCTTGCCCTTGACCGCACCGAACGTGCGCACCGGATGCTTGCGGGCGTCGAAGATCTGCAATTCTTTTTCTTCCAGCGTGGTCCAGGCGCCCGGCGCGGGGTTGCAGCCGCGGACCAGGTTGTAGACGAAGTCGACGTGGTTGGCCCAGTTGATGCGCGCCTCGGCCCTGCGGCACCAGCCTTCATAGCTGGCCCGGGATTCGTCCTGCACCACTTCTCTATGTTTATTAGAAATGACTAAATCTGCTGCTTCCAGCATGGCCTTCACCCCCATCGGAAACAGGCGCTCGAAGTACACCGTGCCGAGCGTGTCGTCGGCGCCGATCGGGGTCTCCTTCTGCAGGATCACCGGCCCTTCATCGAGGCCATCGGTCGGCCGGAAGATCGACAGGCCGGTCTTCGCGTCGCCCCGGATGATCGGCCAGTTGATCGACGATGGACCGCGGTACTTCGGCAGCAGCGACGGGTGGTACTGGATCGTGCCGTGCTTGGGAATGTTGACGAAGTCCTGCGGCGCGAACTGCAGCACGAAAGCCATGATGCCCAGCTCTGCGTTGAGTTTTTTGAGAGCATTTTTTGCCGCGTCCGCTTTCAGCGACTGGAACTGAAAGACGGCAACGCCCTTTTCCTGCGCCGCGGTCTTCAGCGCGTCGGGCCTGGCGCCCGGCTTCTCGGGCGCGCAGAACACGCCCGCGACCTCGTCGCCGCGCGCGAGGAAAGCCTCGAGCACGGCCTTGCCGAAATCCTGCTGGCCGACGATCGCGATTCTCATCATGCCGCCTTCTTCGGCGGCGCGGAGAAGGCGCCGGCCTGCTGCAACGACTTGATCTTGTTGTCGTCGTACCTGAGCACCTCGCGCAGAACCTCTTCAGTGTGCTCGCCGAGCGTCGGGCTGCGCTTGATCACGGCGGGCGAGGCCGAGAGCTTGATCGGCATGCCGACGTTGAACCACTTGCCGCGCTGCGGATGGTCGAGCTCGACCCACATGTCGCGCCCGCGCACGTGCTCGTCGTTGGCCAGGTCCTCGGTGCTCATGATCGGCCCGCAGGGGACATCGAGCGGATTGAGGATCGCCATGAACTCGCGCTTGGTGTAGTTCTTCGCGAACTCGGTGATGAGCTTCCACATTTCATCCTGGTTCCTGCGCCGGTCGGCGATCTTCGCAAACCTCGGGTCTTTTGCCAGCGCATCGCCCCCGATGCGGTTCGCCAACCCCTCCCACACGGCTTCCTGCACGACCACGTACAGCCAGTCATTCGGGCCGTGGGGCTTGCAGTGAATGGCGTTGCCGAGCTGGCCGCCGCCCGAGTCGTTGCCGGCGCGCGGCACGGCGCCCATGCCCTGCGCGGTTTCTACTGAATATTCACTTAAAGGACCCCGAAAAAGACGTTGATGATCGCGGAACTTGACGCGGCAGAGGTTCATCACGCCGTCCATCATCGCCACCTCCACGTACTGTCCTTCGCCGGTGCGGTCGCGCTGGTGCAGCGCGGCCAGCAGCCCGATCGCGAGGTGCAGGCCGGTCCCGGTATCGCCGATCTGCGCGCCGGTAACAAAAGGAGGCCCCTCCGGTAGGCCTGTCGTGCTCATCGCGCCGCCCATCGCCTGGGCCACGTTTTCGTAGGCCTTGAAATCGGCGTACGGGCCGCTCGAGCCGAAGCCCTTGATCGAGCCCATCACGACGCGCGGGTTCAGCTGGTGGATCTTCTCCCAGGTGAAGCCGAGCCGGTCGAGCACCCCGGGTCCGAAATTCTCCATGACGATGTCGCACTTCCTCAGGAGGTCGACGAACACCGCCTTGCCTTCAGCGCTCTTCATGTTGACCACGATCGAGCGCTTGTTGCAGTTGAGCATCGTGAAGTACAGGCTGTCTGCATTCGGCACGTCGCGCAGCTGGCCGCGCGTAGCGTCGCCCTGCGGCGGCTCGAGCTTGATCACGTCCGCACCCAGCCATGCCAGCAGCTGGG
>Ga0209235_1001271_pt1 | contig 13598 bp, 11 predicted proteins | sample GraSoi013_1_20cm_4_FD_185817 | JGI IMG/M metagenome (GOLD analysis project Ga0209235, IMG submission 185817) | Grasslands soil microbial communities from the Angelo Coastal Reserve, California, USA - Sample 09_25_2013_1_20cm (SPAdes) (version 2) | ecosystem: Environmental > Terrestrial > Soil >...
GGACTGCGGCAGCGCGCAGAAAATCGGGACAGCCCGGCTGCGCGTAAGTGCCGCCGCCAAGTGCGAGAACAGTGCTTTCTTTCAGTTCCGTAGCGCGGCCGAGCGCGGCGCGAAGCTGATCTGCTTCGATCTGGCGGAAAGCAGCCTCGCCGAGGCGTTCGAAAATTTGCGCGATGGTCAAGCCGGCAGATTCTTCGATGCGGTCATCGAGATCGACAAAGCGCCAGGCTAATTGCCGCGCCAGGAGCGTGCCGATGGTAGTCTTGCCGGAACCCATAAAACCGGCGAGGCACAAAACTGGAACACGGGATTGCGGCCCGCGCAAAGGAGGTGTAGTTGTCACGCGATCGCGGCGCGAACGGCTAGTCGCGCTTCAGAATGCGAATTGTACCACTGTAGGAGGAGAGTTCGACTTTGGCCAACCCCTGTCCGACGGTGCCGAAGAGCCCCTTGGTGAACTTCGATGCGCGGTGCAAGACCCCGTGGGAATCGGGCTTCAGGTAGGCTGCCGCTCGATTGTCAACCGTGCCCATGGTGGTTTGCGCCTTCAGGTCAAAGGAATCGTTGCCAGAGAAGCGGACCTCGACGAGGCCCTTGCCGCTCTTCATGGTATAGAGGCCGGTGCGGACGAAGTCGCCGTCAAAGAGGATATTTCCCGAAGTGGTGAAGAGGCTGACGTTGGTAAGCGCCGGTTGAAGAACCTGCGCGCCACCGCTGATGGACTTGAAATCCAATTTGCCGGCGCACTGCGTACAGACCAGCGAGCCTTCCGTGGTGCGGACAATGATATAGCCGGAAACTTCCTTCAGGTGGACATCGCCGGCGATGCTTTCCAGCGTCATGTCGCCCATGACCTGCTCGACGTAAATGAGCCCAGTCTCCGTCTTAAGCTGCAGCTCCGTTTCTTCGGGCACGGTGAGCTGGAGATTGGCCGCCAACTCGGTGGGCTGCGCCGAAGCGTCTAGAATGTTGGCGGTGACGTCGATCCGGTCGCCCGCTTGCTCCATCTCGAAGCCAATCTTGTCGGAAGTCTGACTGGCGAGGACGTCGACTTCAGCGTTTTTCCAGGATTTCACTTCGATGCGGCCATTAGCGACGTTGTGAATTACAACCACGGGGCGGGCATTGACTGCAAAATGCTTTTCAAGATGCTGACCGGTGGCCGCGGCAGCAGTGGCAGGCGGACCCGGGCAGAGAAAAGCAGCGGCCCCGAGTACCGGCAGCACGCCGCACTTCAAGTCGAATCGCAAAGAGGCGAACCTCAAGATTCCAATTCCCATGTTAGTGGAGACTCCCTTCGCGATCCATCATCGCGGAAAGTAATTCGGCTTTTTGCTGGTAGGCGTTGGACAGATATTCACGCGCGAGGTCGTCTTGCGGTTCGGCTTTCAAATGGCGCTCGCAGTCAGCAATAAATTCATCCACTTGCTGCAAGTTCTGCCGGAAAGAGCTGTCCACCGCAGAGGTGTCCACCGAGGAGGTGCCGGCAAGCTGCATGTTTCTAAGATCTATTTCTTGATCATTCAGAACTTTGGCAGTTTGCGCAAAGGCAATCTGCGAGGCGGGCCCAGCGCCAATCCCATTGGGTTCCAAGGAGGTATCCGGTGGTTGCCGCAGCTGCAGAAATCCAGCAGCGACGATCAGCAGGCCCACGGCCGCCGTTGCCAGAGCGCGGCTGCGAAACAGCTCGTCGAAGCCATGCCACCAGGACCAGCGTTCACCGCTGGCAGGAACGACGGGCGTCTTGAAAATTCCTTCGAGTTCAAGTTGGGCCCGGAGAGAAACCCACACCCGAGCGGGCGGTTCGACTTCGGCGGGCAATTCATTCGCGGCAGAAACAATGGTCGCGAGATCCGCAACAAATTCCTGGCAATGGCTGCAATCAGCCACATGCGCTCGGGCCGCTTCCGGCAGGGGCGCCAGACCTTCCTGTTCCACTACGAATTCCACGTCCTTACACTGCATGACCCTTCACTCCGCGGGAGTCGGCGCTGGACGCCTGCCCCGTCTGACTTCTCTCAAATTGTCTCGGCGCAATTCCCTGATGTTCCGCCGTGAAGTCGCTTGCACACCCTCGATTGCGCCCATTGTAGCTCAATCATCATGCGCCATCTGAGTTTTTGCCGCATGGCGTACTTCCCGTGCCTGTTGGCGGACCTCTTCCTGGAGCAAGTCCCTCAGACGTGTGCGCGCCTTATGCAATTGGGACTTCGAATTTCCCACCGAGCATCCCATGATGTCCGCGATCTCGTTGTGCTCGTACCCCTGGACGTCATGCAATACGAACACGGTCCGATAGCCCGGCGGCAACTTCTCAACCGATCGTTCCAGATTGACCCGGTCGACGGCCCCACTTAAGCGCAGATCCGGTGCGCCGATGTCCTTCCTGGGGCCGCCCGTTTCATCATCGGGATCCGTCGTTTCTTCGAGCGAGGCCACCGGGAGCGACTTCTTGCGCAGCCGCATCAGCACCACGTTGACCGTCATCCGGTGCAACCAGGTCGAGAAGGCCGACTCTCCACGGAAGGTCCCAATCTTGCGGAAGAGCTGCAGAAAAGCTTCCTGCATCAAGTCTTCCGCATCGGACGGGTTATTCACCATGCGCAGGCACAAAGCGTAGACGCGGCGGCTATGCAAGTGGTACAGAAACTCAAAAGCCGCAGCATCTCCGGCCTGGGCCAGACGGATGGCCTCCGCTTCAGTCACCGGTTTGGTGGACTGTCGAGAGGTCGACGCATCGGGATCGCTTGGTCGGTTTCGGGCCAACGGTCCAATAGCGGCGCATCCACCAGTTCGGATGCACCGAGTACCCCCTTGAGTTGTCCTGGCAGAAGCCCGCATGTCTAAACAAACACCACGCCGGGAAGTTTGTTTCCCCCGGTAAGCTTGCCGGATCCCTGCGGGCGAGCAGGCTTGGTCATTCTCCCGCGATTGCGGTCATTCGTCTATGGCGGATCACGCGCGGGAGGGAAGGGACGCCGGCTTCCAGAAGCTGAGATTGCTCGCGAACGGTATTTTGGAAAGCCCCAAGCTGGCTCTCGGGGAGGGCAATCAGGAAAGACTTAAACACAACAATGGCCTCTCGGAGGCAGGTATTCAAATCGTAGTGGTCCGAGTCCACCTCAGCCCACATTTTCGGTGGATTCAAAGAGGTCCCTTCGGCGAGGTCATCAGCGGCATGGCGGAAATCCTTGCCAAGATCCTCGACCATTTCCTCCAGCGTGCTTAGTTTATGGAGGAACTGCAGCCGCTGGGAAAGCAGCACATGATTGAGCAGGCTGCTCATGCGAGCCGAGCGCTGGCCCCGTTGTCCTTGAAAATTGGCGGGATCGAGCGGCACAGCGTTAGGAATGGTTCCATAGTGTTTGGCATGTTCGGACAGAGCACGAAGCAGTCCGCCTAGCGTCTGGGTCAGCAGCTTGCAAAGACCCGAAGTAATACCGACAGCCTGCTGGGACTTGCCGGGTTGGCCCATCTGCTCCAGCTCGATAGCCTCATCCAGCGAAACGCTTAACATCACATAACTGGATTCGAGTTGGTGGACCTGATTGCGGAAGACTTGGGCTTTTGCTTCTGGCAGCCACGCGCGCCAGTCGTCTTTGACAGACTTTCCGCGGGCGGGGGGGCGGACGCAGTCTTTCACGGGGCTCTCCCAAGGGACAGGTTTGCGAGTATAGCAAAAACTCTGTTTCAAGCCATAGTAATCTCCAGGGTAACGTTAATATGTCAGAACCTCTGCTGAATGCCAAAGCGAGAAGGAACGATCGTAGCTGCTGCCGTTTGTCACGTGTTCCGTCCTTCGGACGGACAAGCGGGGGTGTTCCTTGCCCAGAGATGATGCGCGCCGTTATACTCAAACTCCATCGCTTCCGAAAGGATTTTCCCTTTGCAATTTGAGCCGCGCGACCAGTTTGAACAGCGCCACAAGAAACTCGAACAGATCCAGGCGCTGGGACATGATCCGTATCCCCGTGAATTTCGCTGGACGGATACGCCGGCTGCGCTGGTAGAGAAGTACGGAGAGACGAGCGGTCCGGAACTGGAAGCGAACAAGCGCGAAGTGCGGGTTGCCGGGCGCATGGTCTCGTATCGATTGATGGGCAAGGCGGGGTTCGCCCATCTCCAGGGAACGGGAAAGAAAATCCAGATTTACGTGAGAAGGGACGTTGTCGGGGAGCAGGGATTTCAATTGTTTCACCTGCTGGACTTGGGCGATTCGATCGGTGTGCGCGGGCACTTGTTTCGAACCAAGACCAATGAGATGTCCATCTGGGTCGACGAGATTTTCTTTCTATCGAAAGCCCTGCTGCCGCTGCCGGAGAAATGGCACGGCTTGACGGACGTGGAGCTGCGCTACCGGCAGCGGTATCTAGACCTGATCGCCAACGAAAAATCACGCCAGGTGTTCGAGACGCGCGCCCGGATTGTCCAGGAGTCGAAACGCCGATGATGCATCCCATCCCCGGAGGCGCGGCGGCGCGGCCGTTCACCACGCACCACAACACCCTGGACATTGATCTGTATCTGCGCATCGCGCCGGAGCTGTACCTAAAGAGGTTAACGGTCGGGGGATTCGACCGTGTGTACGAGATCAATCGTAATTTCCGCAACGAAGGCATTTCCACGCAGCACAATCCCGAATTCACGATGCTGGAATTCTACGAGGCTTACAGTAATTACCGCGATTTGATGGACATGAACGAGCAACTCTTTGCGCTGTTGGCAAGAAACATCACTGGGTCCACCACCGTGAAGTACGGCGACTCCGAGCTCAATTTTTCGAAAATGCAACGTCTCTCGATGCGCGAGGCAATTGTCAAGTATTGGCCCGCGGCAGGCGAAGCTCCGTCGCTGGAGAGGCTGGCTTCTCCAGGCGGGGCGCGGGAAGCGACAGCGCGTTACAACGAATGGGCCAAGCGCACCGGCGCGCCTTACGCGGCAGCCAAAGACACGCTGAAGGACGGCGAGTGGACAGGGCTTCTTTTTGAAACCATGGCCGAAGACAAACTTGTTCAGCCTACGATTCTGTACGACTTTCCGACTGATATTTCACCGCTTTCGAAGCAAAAGCCTGAAGATCCATCGCTCACCGAACGGTTCGAGATTTACGTCGCGGGAATGGAAGTGGCCAACGGCTTCTCGGAATTGAACGACCCTGCCGAGCAGGAGCGTCGCTTCCTCGCGCAGATGGCCCAGGGTGGCGACCAAGTCCCGAAGCAGCTCGACGTGGATTACATTCGCGCACTCTGCCACGGCATGCCGCCGACGGCCGGGGAAGGCATCGGCATTGATCGCCTAACGATGTTGCTGACCGATTCGCCCTCGATCCGTGACGTCATCCTTTTTCCACTGCTGCGCCCGGAAGGCGGCAGCGAATCAGCTTCCGAAGCGCACGGCGGCTAACGTATTCTTCCAATTAGCATGCGATTCGAATGGTTTGTAGCGCAGCGGTACTTGCGGTCGCCGTACCGGCCGGCGGTGCTGCGGCTAGTCACGCTCTTTTCCATGGTCGGGGTGGCGGCTGGCGTCGCCACGCTGGTGATCGCGCTCTCCATGAACACAGGTTTCCGCGAGACGCTGCAAGACCGCCTGCTCGGTGTGACTGCTCATGTCTCCCTAACGCACCCCGGCACTAGCGGGATCAAGAACTATGAAGAGATGGCCACAAAGCTCGCCAAGACCCCGGGTGCACGTTCCGTCACGCCCGCGGTCTACCAGACAGTGCTGCTTTCTTTCGCTGGGCAAGCGCGCGGCGTGGTCACGAAAGGAATCGATCCCGAGCGGGAGCGAAAAAGCGACGAAGCGCTGCAGCGTATCATCGCTGGAAGACTGGATTTTTCCCAGGACTCGGATGGCATCGATGCGCTGCTCATTGGCAAACAGATCGCTGAGGAATGGAAGGTTTCTCCTGGCGATTACGTGACGCTCACAAGTCCGCAGGGAAGATTGACCCCCTTCGGATTGATGCCACGGACACGGCGGTTTCGTGTTGCGGGAGTTTTCGATTCCGGCTTTTACGACTACGACGAGAACTGGTGTTTCCTGACGTTGACCGCCGCTCAAGGGCTTTCCGGGGCAGGTGACGTCGTCAACGTCCTCGAGTTTCGTCTCCACCAGCCGGAACGCGCGGGCGAAATTGCAGATCAAGTCCGACAAGCCGCCGGAGAAGGTTTTTCAACGACAACCTGGATGGAAGAAAATCGCGCGTTGTTTCGTGCGTTGCGCCTGGAGAAGCTGGTCACGGCAATCTTCATCGGTCTGATTACGTTCGTCGCCGGCCTTAACATTCTGGTGGTTCTCTCCATGACGGTTACCGACAAAGCGCGCGACATCGCCGTGCTCCGCTCCCTGGGCGCGCGCCGCGAGCAGATTCGAACGATTTTTCTTTGGCAGGGAATCAGCATCGGAACCGCGGGCACACTGATCGGCCTCTTCATCGGATACGCGTTTTCATTCGTGGCGGGGAATTACCATCTCATTCCTCTCGACCCGCAGGTGTACTCCGTTTCTTACGTGCCATTTCATCCAAGCATTTTCGATGGTATGTGGATCACTGCGGTGGCGATGGGGATTTCGATCGCCGCCACGATCTTGCCGGCTCGCGCTGCGGTACGACTCTTGCCAGTGGAAATTCTTCGGTATGAATGAGGAGCAAAGATGGAATTGCAATAAGCATATTCTGAGTCCCTTTGGCGCGAGATTTGCTCCTGTCCTGGGTGAAAGGCAGGTGGGTGAGACCGGGGCGCATCCCTCAACCCCGGTGGCGGTAATAGCCCGCCGCAAGCTGTTGATAACAAAAAGATTACGAGTGTATCAGTTTGCCGCAAAATTGCCCTCTTTTCGGCAGGCAATGGACTGGCCGAAATGGGAAACACTTTGGGTCATTTGAAGTGCAGCACTCTAAGGCACGGGGATTGCACTGGAAGCATCTAAGTAAACAGCACAAACGGCTCATGTGGAAGCCGAAAGGCGAAGCAGCGGAATGCCCCAGCACACACAACTTGAGGCCGGAGTGGCGACCGAGGATCCGCGCAACGCCGCAGTTGTTCTGGAATCCCGCGGGTTGAAGAAAACTTACGGCAGCGGCGAGAAAAGCATCTCCGTGCTGGCGGATGCGAACTTGATTTTGCGGCAGGGAGAGATGGTTGCGGTCGTCGCCCCATCGGGAGCCGGCAAGAGTACTTTGCTCCACTTGCTTGCCGCGCTAGACACGCCAACGAGCGGTACAGTATACTTCGCAACGAAAGCCATTGAATCGATTGATGACGCGGCGCTGGCGGAATTTCGGAATCGTGCCATTGGATTTTTGTGGCAACGCCACCAGTTGCTGCCGGACTTTACGGCTGCGGAAAATGTAGCCTTGCCGCTGCTGGTGCGTGGTGAAAGTTTTGCTTCCGCGCTTGGGATAGCACGGAAGTGGATCGCGGAGGTGGGCTTGGAACATCGAGCTGATCACCGCGCGGGGGAACTCTCCGGAGGGGAACAGCAGCGCGTCGCGATTGCCCGGGCGCTCGTCACCGGGCCGTCAGTGCTGCTGGCAGATGAACCTACCGGAGATCTGGACGAGCAGAATGCTTGGGTCGTGTTCGAGTTGCTGGAACGGCTGCACCGCACGCACAAGTTGACGTCGTTGATCGCGACGCATAACCTGGCGCTCGCCGCGCGGTGTGACCGCATACTGGCGCTGGAGCATGGCGTTCTGCGGACTCGCGAGGCTGCGGCCTCCGCGAGCGGGGTCCCAGGGGGAGAAGCGAGCTAACGTGTTCGAACGTTATACAGAGAAAGCGCGACGCGTCATATTTTTTGCGAGGTACGAAGCCAGCCAGTATGGCAGCCCGTACATCGAGACCGAGCACCTGTTACTCGGCTTGATGCGTGAGGACAAAGCCCTGGCCAACCGTTTCCTCCGCCAGCAGGGCTCGATCGAGTCCATACGCAAAGAGATCGAAGCCCGTATCACCATCCGCGAGCGCATCTCGACCTCCGTCGAAGTGCCCCTCAGCGCGGAGTGCAAACGCATCCTTAATATGGCGGCGGAAGAAGCCGAGCGCCTCGGGCACAAGCACGTCGGCACCGAGCATTTGCTTCTTGGCATCCTGCGCGAAGAGAAGTGCTTCGGCGCGGAGATTTTGATGGAGCGCGGCTTGCGTCTTTCCACGCTTCGCGAAGAGCTGGCGCGCACCTCCGGCGAAAAAACGGCGGCGGCGCGGCCCAAGGAAACTTCTCTGCTCGCGGAATTCAGCCGCGACCTCACGCAAGCGGCGTCGGAAGGCTCTCTCGATCCTCTCGTCGGCCGTGAAGGCGAAGTCGAACGCGTCATTCAGATTCTTTGCCGCCGCACTAAGAACAATCCGGTTCTGATTGGCGAGCCCGGCGTGGGCAAGACCGCCATCGTCGAGGGCCTGGCCCAGCGCATTTCCGATGGCGATGTTCCGCCGTTCCTCGCGGACAAGCGCATTCTGTCATTGGATCTTTCTTTGATCGTGGCGGGCACCAAGTACCGCGGCCAGTTTGAAGAGCGCTTGAAGACCATCATGAAGGAATTGATGGAGAGCCAGAACTCCATCGTGTTCATCGACGAGCTGCACACGCTCGTGGGCGCCGGTTCCGCGGAAGGCTCGCTCGATGCCGCCAACATTTTGAAACCCGCGCTCTCCCGCGGAGAGATTCAGTGCATTGGCGCAACAACACCGGGCGAATACCGCAAGTCGGTGGAGAAAGACCGCTCGCTGGAGCGCCGCTTCCAGTCCGTGAAGGTTCCCGCGCCGGACGAAGAGCAAGCTGTGCAGGTGATTCAGGGTGTTCGCGAGCGCTACGAAAAATTCCACGCTGTCAGCTACACGGAAGAAGCGCTCCGTTACTCTGTCTATCTTTCGAACCGTTACATCCCCGACCGTTTTCTTCCCGACAAAGCCATCGACCTGATCGACGAAGCCGGTGCGCGCGTGAAGCTGCGCCAGGCCACCGTCCCCGAAGAAGTCGGCGAAGTTCAGAAGCGCGTGAAGTTCATCACTCACCGCATGGAAACGGCCATCGCCAATCACGAATTCGAAAAGGCGCGTTTCTATTCCGAGGAAGAGCGCAAGGAAAAAGAAAATCTGCGCGGACTGCGCGAACGATTCAAATTGGACGACGCCTCGACGGGCATCGTCACCCGCGAAGACATCGAAGAAGTCGTTTCGCGCTGGACCGGCATCGGCGTCACTTCCATCAAGGAAGACGAGCAGCAAAAACTTCTGCGCATCGAGCCGGAACTTCATAAGCGCGTCATCAGCCAGGACAAGGCCATCACCGCGCTTGCTCGCGCCATTCGCCGCAGCCGCGCGGGCCTCAAGTCGCCTTTGCGTCCGGTGGGCTGCTTCTTTTTTCTCGGGCCGACCGGCGTGGGCAAAACGGAAGTCGCGCGGCGCCTGGCGGAGTTTTTGTTTGGTTCGGAGAAGTCGCTGGTTCGTTTCGACATGTCGGAGTTTATGGAGAAGCACTCCGTGTCGAAGTTGATCGGCGCGCCTCCAGGGTACGTGGGCTACGAAGAAGGCGGCCAGTTGACGGAGCGCGTCCGCCGGACTCCTTACTCGGTCATCCTCCTCGATGAAATCGAGAAGGCCCATCCGGACGTCTTTAATATATTGTTGCAGGTGTTTGAAGACGGTCAGTTGACGGACGGCCTCGGCAATACCGTCGATTTCCGAAACACCATCATCATCATGACGTCCAATCTCGGCGCGCGTCATTTGCAAAAGCGCACCGCGATGGGCTTCCAGTCCGGTGCCGATGAAGCCGGGCAGAAGAGCATGGAAGATATGGTCATGAACGAAGTAAAGCGGGTGTTCAATCCGGAGTTTTTGAACCGGCTGGACGAAGTGATTATTTTCAATCCGCTCGGCGACGAAGATTTGCTCCGTATCATCGATTTGCTGGTGGGCCAGTTGAACGACACGCTGATTCACCGGCAGGTGCAGATTGTCGTCTCGCCGGAAGCAAGACAGTGGATTCTCGAGAAAACGTGTGCGGACCGCAGTTATGGGGCACGTCCGCTGCGCCGGGCTTTGCAGAAGTATGTAGAAGACCCGCTCTCCGAGGCGCTGATCCAGGGTGGAATTCAGAGGCCGGCGACGTTGCAGATTTACGTCGCGGGGGAAGGCCTTTCGTTCCGTCCGGTCGGTGAGGCAACCCCGGTCGTCCACTAGCGAATCTGACACAACGCAAGGATGGTCCCGACCGGGTCGGGACCAACGCACGGCTGGCCCACACCGGGTCCAGCGGGAGAATAACAACTTGAGTTCGGGGGCGCGGCCATGACGACCTCATCGGCCGCTCAAAGAAGAGTTTGTTCGCCGTTTGTTCTTTTTGCGGCTCGAGTGACGTGGATGATCGCTCTTGTGTTTCTTTTTGCGAGCGCATCACCCGCGGCACCGCGCGAAAATGCCCGCGCGGACGCATCCTCGTCTTCTCCCGCGTATCTTTTCTCCGCTTCCTTTGATTACGCTACCGGTAAAGAGGTTATAGAAGACCGTTCTTCGGCGAATCCTCAGGCCGCCGCGCAACAGCAGCAGTTTGTCATCGACCGCATCGAATTCATCGGCAACCGCCGCGTGCGTAGCGACACGCTAATCGCGCGCATCTTCAGTCGCAAAGGCGACGTGTACAACGAAGAGACCCTGCGCCGCGATTTTCAGGCTCTTTGGAACACGCAGTTTTTTGAAGACGTAAAACTCCGCGTCGAAGACTCGCCGAACATCTCCAACGGTAAAATTATCATCTTTGATGTGAAAGAGCGTCCACAGATCCGCCGTATTCGTTATGACGGAATTCACTCCGTTTCGGAATCGGACATTCTCGACCGCTTCAAGGAACGCAAAGTCGGTCTGAGCGTCGAAAGCCAGTTCGATCCCACGAAAATCAAAAAAGCAGAAGTCGCGCTGAAGGAATTGCTGGGCGAGCACGGCCGCCAGTTTGCGAAAGTCACTCCGCAGTACGAGCGCATTGCTTCCAGCAACGCCGTTATTCTCGTTTTCAAAATCGAGGAAGGTCCCAAGGTCAAGGTCGGCAAAATCAAGTTCACCGGAAACCACGCTTTCAGCGACCGCAAGTTGATCCGCGCCATGCGCCACGACCGGCCCTACTCGATTCCTCTCTACTTCTGGTATATCCCGGTGCTAACGAAAACCTACGACCGCCAAAAGTTGAGCGAGGATCTGGAAGTCGGGGTTCGAGGTCTCTATCGAGACAATGGTTACTTCAAGGTTTCCGTCGGCGAACCCATTCTCGAAAATATTGACACTCAGAGTTACCGCCTAGGTGTCCCGCTTGTCATGGGTCGCAGCCACGGCAAGGCCGTCAACATCACCATCCCTATCGAAGAGGGCGAGCGCTTTCGCATGGGCACTCTCAAAATCGTAAGCTCCGATCCGGACAAGGCCTTGTCCCTCAAGGTCGATGCCCTGAAGGCCGCTTTCCCCCTCAAACAAGGCGACCTCTTTTCCACTGAAAAAGTTCGCAAGGCCCTGGAGACCTACGGCAAAATTTACGGTGAATACGGATTCATCGATTTCACCCCGGAGCCTGACACGGAAGTCGACGACGCCAACAAAATCATTAATCTCACCCTGCGGTTTGACGAGCAGAAGCAGTATTTCGTCAGACGCATCGATTTCAGCGGCAACACCACCACGCGTGACAAAGTCATTCGCCGTGAGCTGATGATCGATGAAGGCCAGCTCTTCAACAAGCGTCTCTGGGAGCTCAGCGTCCTGCGCCTCAATCAGCTCGACTACTTCGACAAGATCGAAGCGGACAAGGCTGCCGAGATCAAGCGCAACAATAAAGAAGGCACGGTCGACATCAACCTAAAGCTCAAGGAGAAGGGCAAGCAGTCCATTGGGTTACAGGGGGGCGTCAGCGGCCTGGCCGGCAGCTTCATCGGTCTGACTTACCAGACCAACAATTTCCTGGGCTTGGGCGAAACGCTGACCTTTTCAGCGCAGTTCGGCGATCTTTCCCGCAGTTTCGTTTTCGGATTCACCGAGCCCTATCTCTTTGACCGCCCCATCTCCTCTGGTTTCACGATTTTTTCCAGCCGCTACAAGTTTGACCAGGCCCGCCAGGCGGCGCTCTATACCGGACAGGCCGTCAGCATCAACCCGCAGTTCATCCAGAATTACAATCAGGACAGCACCGGCTTCACGGCTTTCGCCAGCTATCCCGTTCGAAAGCTCTCCTTCACGCGAATCGGGCTGCAGTACGGGCTGACGCGCACAAACATTACCGCCTTCAACGATGCCTCCAAACTGCTGTTCACCCAGCTCCAATTCCGCAGCATTGCTGGTCCCAGCGCACTGAACGGAATCGTTTCGAGCACGATCACCCCTACCATCACGTACAACACGGTCAACAATCCGATTAATCCCACCGGGGGGAAAAGCTACTTTTATTCCTTGGGTCTTTCCGGGCTCGGCGGCAACGTTAAGAGCCTAAGCAACGTTTTCGATTGGAAGTACTACCATCCGGTCAACAAGCGTCGCAACGTTTTGGCTTTTCATGCTTCGGGAGCGTTCATCACCGGATACGGCGGTGGGGAACCGCCTCCCTACAGCCGCTTCTACATGGGCGGAGAGGGGGACATCCGCGGGTTTGACATTCGCTCCATCACCCCGGTCACGTATATTCCCGTCAAAACGGCACAGCAGTTCACTTACACGTGCAACACATGCTTAAACGGTTTTGGTCAGCCGACCCAGCGGACCGTTAGCCTGCCGGTACTGGGATACACCATCAGCTTCCCGGGTGGCGATACCCAAGGCTATGGAAACATCGGGTACCGCATCCCGATCATCGGCAACACCTTTCAGACCGAGTTGTTTTTTGATGGCGGCACCAACGGGATCGTTCGCAAAGGGGCATTGCGCCTCGATCCGACGGGCTTTAAGAATTTGACCGACCCCCTAAATGGTTTTCCAGATGCTCCCAATCTTACTCAGCAGCTTTCCATTGCCAGGGGAACGAATTTCCGGTTACGCGGATCGACAGGCATTGAATTCGTCGTGCAACTGCCGATTATTCAGGCGCCCTTCCGCGTCTATTACGCGTACAACGTACATCGACTGCATTCAAGGGTTATTGCGCCTAATAACTTCATCGAGCCCAGCTTGATTTGCGACCGGCAACACGATGGCCTGCCGGCTTGCCCCACTGGCGTGCAGCTGGGGTACTATCCCGCCAATTTGCCGGACGTCTTCGATAACCAGATGAAGCCTATCCTGCAGCAATTGCTCCTCAACCCCGGGAGCCTCAACTATTTCGAGCCGGCGCGTACGTTCCGCTTTACCGTAAGCCGGACATTCTAGGGTGTGCGAATGATTGAGATTTTCGCAAAGTCTTGGGAATTTAGCAGCGCAGCAGAGACGAAACTGTCGCAAAGCGCGCAAATGTGGGGGAGACAGTGGGTATGATGTGGCATAAGAGTGCGAGATACATCCTGCTGGCGATGGCTTTCGCGTCAGCCAGCCTTTGGGTTACCGGATGCGGCAGCAAGGCCAAGGCCAATCAGGTGCTTGTTACGGTTAACGGCCAGTTCTCCGTGATGGTCCCGACGCAAACGC
>Ga0209235_1001272_pt1 | contig 13589 bp, 11 predicted proteins | sample GraSoi013_1_20cm_4_FD_185817 | JGI IMG/M metagenome (GOLD analysis project Ga0209235, IMG submission 185817) | Grasslands soil microbial communities from the Angelo Coastal Reserve, California, USA - Sample 09_25_2013_1_20cm (SPAdes) (version 2) | ecosystem: Environmental > Terrestrial > Soil >...
TCCGGCGAAAACACCGGCTGATTATCTGCGGCGGGATTTGCCGTGATTTTTTTGGGTTCGCCTCCCATCACTGGGACCAACCACACATCACGGTTCGTGCTCATCATTTCGCGATCCCGGCCGTCACGATTGGAAACGAACGCGATGGTACGGCTATCGGGAGCGAAGGCTATGCCGCCGTCTTCATAAAAGTGCGGCGGGGAATCGTAATCTCCCGGCGTGACATCGCGCGCTTCTCCGGTGTCGAGATCGGCGACGAAAACATGATGACGAATATTCGTACGCCATTCGTCCCAATGCCGGAACGGCAGACCGGTCAATAGGCGAACCTTGACCGGATCCTTCTCCAGCGCTTCACGCGTGTGTCTGTTGCATTCTTCATCCTTGCATTGCGGGTAAACATCCGAGACGAACGCCACCCGTTTTCCGTCGGGAGACATAACCAGAGGAGGCTGTACGCCTCCCGAGACTTTCGTAACCTGCTTCACGCCTCCGCCGCCGGCATCGGCCAGGTACACTTGCGCTGCGCCGTCCCGGTTGGAGATGAATGCAATATGTCTGCCGTCCGGCGTAAACCGTGGCGAGTTTTCGGTCTTGTCTCCGCCAATTAATTCGTTTGACGGTGCGGATCCATCGGCTGGTACGGACCAGATGTCGGCATTTCTGCGGCCCCTGTCCAACGCCGTTGTCGTGCGCGTGAACATAACCTGTCTACCGTCCGGCGAAATCCGCGGCTCGGAGACACGAATCGCGGTAATCAAATCGTCGATCGTCATTGGCCGTTTTGTTTGTGCGAATGAAGAAAACGGCAAGACGATCGTGAGAGTTAGAACCAGCATGCTCCGCATACAGCGGCCCTCCGTGCTTCAGCAGGAGTTTACACGACAAATGCCTGCGCCCGAAGTGCAACAACAAAGGAGGACTCTCGCATGAAAACGACGGCGTCTGACGTGTTGATCGACTCCATTCACGATTGGGGCGAGGTACGCAGCTTAGCCGTGACTCTGCTCCGTCCGGCAGCCCGTCCTCCTATTTGGCGATCAAGTGTGGTAGATCCTTTTCGCCTTCGATGCAGATGAATTCGAGAATATCGGTGCCCAGCAGCAGATGAAATTTCTGCGTGGTGCTGGTCCAAGGTTTGGTATACGCCTTTGGATCGTCGATGGTAGCCTGCATTTCCAGATGCCCAAAATCAGGGCGTCGAAAGCGCTCTGTGACGTGGAGGGCGTCGCTTGCAGGATGTCCTTGTTGCGTGTCGAGCCAGGTCTTGTCGTTAAAACCCGCCGTCTCTACGACCAGAGTATCGCCATCCCACCGGGCCGTCGAGTAGCCCAACCAGGCCGCAGGTGCGTCATTTCCCAGTTTCCGGCCGTCCATAAAAATTTGCCGAAAGAGATACAACTGCTCATAGAGGATCACGACGAGGCTAGGCGTCTGAATGATTTTGAAAGGAAAAAGGCCGTTGGTGTTGACTCGGGGAACGCCGTGCGGGAGGCAGCGCGCCAGCGGATCATCGACGTGATCGCGAGTCACGCGTAGCTGCTGCAGTTCCTTCGCCCAAGCTTGCATGGGGACGTCTTCGGGCTTCAGACCCGCCGCGAGGTTCTGAAAGAATTTCTGATCGTCAGGCTGCCAGACTCCAGAGAAATCGGGCCTGCCGTCTTGCGTTTTTGGCGCCGGTCCCCCGAGATTGGGCTTGCCGTCCGGCGTGCGCGGAACTCCGGCAGTCGGATAGTCCACCCATTGAGCGCCGGCCGGAAACGACGTCACAAATAAAAACAGACCCATCGCGGCGCCAGTAAGAATCAGGCAACGAAAATAACGAAAATAATGTCTGGTAGGCATCGCGATTCTCGTCAGAATTTCTTTCTGTTCCCCGTCGTTCGGCGCCATTATACATGAGACTGGAGCACACACTATGAAGCACGTTCTAATTGCGCTCGCTCTCGCAGCGACGTTGAGTGTGGCGGTAGATGCGAAAGATCCGGCGCTCGCGCCACTATCGATCGCGCGCCAAGGCTACTTCTTTGTGGGCGGAAAATATTCGACTGTCAAAGACCAACAGGTGATGAGCGGCCAGCTCTACGTCGAGTTTCAAATTCCGAGCAAACAAACCCACGATTGGCCCATCGTGATGATTCACGGGGGAGGCCAGTCGGGAACCAACTTCACGGGCACGCCCGACGGACGTGAAGGCTGGGCGCAGTATTTTTTGCGGCAGGGTTACGCCGTCTATGTTGTGGATCAACCCGGCCGCGGCCGAGCAGCATACCTGGCCGACCTGTATGGTGGAGTGACACCGCCGTCGCTCGATAATGTGCAACGGCGATTCGTCGCTCCTGAGCGCTACAGGCTCTGGCCTCAGGCACGCCTTCACACACAATGGCCGGGAACGGGCGCGGCCGGTGATGCGGTCTTTGATCAGTTTTATGCCTCACAACTGCCGTCGATCCAGGATTTCACGTTACAACAGGTTTTGAATCGCGATGCGATTGTGGCGCTCCTGGACCGAATCGGTCCGGCGATCGTCCTGACGCATTCTCAATCGGGAGCATTCGGCTGGCCGGTAGCGGATAGGAGGCCCGATCTCGTCAAGGCCATCGTGGCGGTTGAACCAAACGGTCCGCCGTTCTTCGACATCATCAATGTTCCAGCGCCGGAATGGTTCCGCGACTCGGCAACGCAAACCCGGCCGTGGGGAGTCACCGCCGTTCCGCTCTCGTATGCACCGCCCGCAAACAATACATCGGACCTGGCAATCCTTCGGCAGGAAAAACCCGATGCGCCCGACCTCACGAAGTGTTGGTTGCAGAAATCGCAGGCTCGGCAACTGCCCAATCTGCAAAAGATACCGATTTTAATTATGACGGCGGAAGCTTCTTACCATGCTCCTTACGATCATTGCACGGTGAAATACCTCGAGCAGGCAGGTGTTCATTCCACATGGATCAAGCTGGCGGATATTGGTATTCACGGTAACGGCCACATGATGATGCTGGAAAAGAACAATCTCGACATCGCTGCCGTTATTTCCACGTGGCTCTCGAAGTCCTTACCAACGGCATCCAAAACAACACGGAAATGAACGTAAGTACCTTTTAGAAACATCACGATGGGAGGGATAGTTTTATGACATCGAAAATGCATCGCCGAAATTTCGTGAAGGGTTCGTTAGCGATGCTTGCCGCCGGCCAGGAGGCAAGCCTGGCCGCGGCTTCCGCGCAACAGAAAAATCAGGCAGCGCGGCCCCAGCAAACTCGCAACGGAACAGCCGGGGCGAATTTCTTTCCCGGCTTCAAGTCGATGCGCATTAACACCAGCGGGGCGGCCATCAACGCGGTCGTGGGCGGAAGCGGGCCGCCGGTGCTGCTGTTGCACGGTTATCCGCAGACTCATGTCATGTGGCACAAAGTGGCGCCGGGGTTGGCCGAGCGGTTTACCGTCGTGGCCGCCGATCTGCGGGGCTACGGAGACAGCAGCAAGCCCGCAGACGGAACGAATCATTCCAATTATTCCAAACGTGCCATGGCTAAGGACCAGGTCGAAGTCATGACGCACCTCGGTTTTGAAAAGTTCGCTGTAGTCGGCCACGACAAGGGGTCGGGAGTGGCGAGTCGCATGTCGCTCGACTATCCGGACAAGATCACGAAACTGGCGGTCTTCGATACGCTGCCCTCTCCCCTCCTCACGTACCGCAATCTCACCAAAGAATGGGCCACCGGGGTATATCACTGGTTCTTCCTGGTCCAGCCGAGCCCGCTGCCGGAAACGATGATTGCAAACAGTGTCGAGTTCTATTTGCGCAGCCGGTTTGAGAGGTCCCCGGGAGCCATCACGCCGGAAGCTTTTGCGGAATACTTGCGCTGCTTCCGCGATCCAGCCACCATTCACGCCACCTGCGAGGATTACCGCGCCAGCGCCAGCATCGATCTGGAAATCGACGAGGCCGATTGGAACAAGAAAATTGCGTGTCCGGTTCTGTCCTTGTGGGCCGAACGAGGGAATCGTCCTCCGGCTTTTCGCAATGCCGTTGACTTCTGGAAACAGAAAGCTGTACAGGCGAAAGGCAGGGCTCTCGGCAGCGGCCACTTTATCGCAGAAGAGGTGCCGGAAGAAACGCTGGCCGAACTGAGGTCGTTCTTGACCACGTCCTGACGATGAGGTTGAAAACGTATGAGAGGAGCGCATCCACGGTGGTCAGACCGGCGCAACGTTTCGCCGAACTGACCACTAATTGAGGCTTCGCCCTATCGGGCTCGCGCTTCGCGCCCGGCGCGCCAGCTTCTATTAAGCTGTCGCGCCTCCCCTCCTCTGCGAGCTCTGCGCGGAGGGGAATGCGCGGCCGACCGCGCGCGAAGCGCGAAGGCCACGAGGGCGGTGTTCGCGCCGGAGCCGGTCGCAACGACCACGAACTGCCGGCCCGATTTCGTTTTGTACGTCATGGGAGTGGCGCTAACTGGAAACGGGGTCGGCACGCGCGACAGCTCGCGGCCAGTCGTCTTGTCGAAAGCGTATAGATAAGGGTCGCCGCTTCCGACGAAGACCAAGCCGCCCTTCGTCACTATAGATCCCGCATTGCCGGGAGTCCCCAACCGAGCCGGGAGCGCAATCCCCTTCAACAGCGCGTGTGTGCGAATCGCCGGATTTCCCTCACCGAAGGGCACGCGCCATGCGATCTCCCCCTTATTGAGATCGATCGCAACCAACTCGGCGTATGGCGGCTTGGTGATGGGAATCGGGCCGAGCGGGCTTGTGGGCGTATCAACTATCCCGGTGCAGTAGTTATGGTATTCACCATCGATGCGAGGATCGCTCCCATCGTTCTTGCACACTTGATTGATGTAGACATAGTTGGACGTTTTCACGTACAAGACGCCCGTTTCCGGGTCGAAGGCAGCGCCGCCCCAATTCGCCCCGCCTGTGTTGGAGGGCCGCATGAGCGTGCCTCGTAAGCTCGGCGGTGTAAATATCGGGCCGATCCGAAACTTTTTCATGTGTTCGAGTGCAAGAGCCTTGATTTCTGGCGTCAGATCGTTCGCATCCTCCAGGGTGACTCCCTGTGGAGCGAAGGCAGGAGGCTTGGCCGGGAATGGTTGGGTCGGCCAGGGCTTCTCACCGGGCACGTCCGTTGACGTATCTACCGGCCGCTCTTGGATTGGCCACACGGGCTGACCCGTCACGCGATCGAAGACATAGGTGAACCCTTGTTTCGACACTTGCGCCACCGCGTCGATCCTTCGGCCGTCAACAGTGATCGTCACGAGATTCGGAGGGGCCGGAAAATCGTAATCCCACAGCCCATGGTGCACCGCCTGGAAATGCCATTTCCGATTGCCTGTCGCCGCGTCCAGGCACAACAACGTTTCCGCAAACAGATTGGCGCCCGGCCGTCGTCCTCCATAGTAGTCACTGCTTGGCGTGCTCGTCGGCACATACAGTAATCCGCGCGTTTCGTCGAGAGTCATGGGTCCCCAGACATTCACATGTCCCGTCACCGCCCACGAATCGTTTTCCCAGGTCTCGTTCCCAAATTCACCAGGCTGCGGGATCGTGTAAAAAACCCAGACGCGTTTTCCGGTTCGCACGTCGAAGGCCTGAATCGTACCGGGAGGATCGCCTTTGTACTGCAAGCGATCCGGGATGCTGCTCCCGACAATCACCAGGTTCTTGTAAATCACCGGAGGCGAGCTCTGCCGCATCTCGGTCTTGTTGTCGTGGTTTCTCAGTCCTTCCCTCAGCATTGCGTAGCCGCCCTGCCCAAAACGAGTTACCAACTCACCCGTTCTGGTGTCGACCGAGAAGAGACGGTCGTGGCTGTTCATGAAGACGCGCGACTCGTTGCCCTCATGCCAGAACGCGACCCCGCGATGTTGGTAATAGAGGTTAAGCCCCGGGCCGTCCAGGTAGGCCTTCGGGTCGAAGGTCCAGAGTTCATTGCCTGTTTCCGCATTTAGAGCCACGACGCGGTTGAACGGCGTGCTCAAATATAGGACGTTGTCGACCATGAGCGGTGTCGCCTGAAAATTCCCGGGCTGGGTCTGATCCGGTAGCGGCAGTTCCTTGGGCCGCCATTGCCACGCAAGGTCCAACCGGCCAACATTCGAGGGACTGATATCCGCCGCCGCTGAATACTTTGTCTGAGACGGCGCGGATCCGGTATGGTTCCACTCAACCATGATCTGTGGCTGGCCCTGTGCACCCCACAGCACCACTGAGCTCAACATGGCCATAGCGCAGAGCGTTCTCATGCAACCCCCCATTTCGACGCGTCCTTCGCACAGCAGTCGTTATTAACCATTCTGGCTGTCTGAACGCCGGATTCTAACACGCGCGACTCACAACGCCGCGCATCGATTCAAGGGTAGCCGTCTACGCCGGCTGTCGGATATGCTATGCGCATCTTCATTTGAGGTGAGGCCATGAAAAGCGCACGGCGTATACCAGCATTAGCGTTGTTGGCGGCAATCGTATATGTGTTCCAAACGGGTGCTCAAGAGACGCAACGGACAGCGCGCCCGTCCGATCAGGACGAGCAGCAAACCGGCGGAACGATGCGGCCGGTGATTCGAGGCGCGCACGCCGCTGTGTCTTCGATGAAACCGGAAGCCACGCGCGCCGCTGAAAACATCCTGCGTGCCGGGGGGAACGCCTTTGACGCGGCAGTTGCAGGTCAAGCAGTCCTGGCGCTCGTCGATCCGGCCAGTAACGGTATCGGCAGCGACGCCGAGATCCTCATTTACGATGCAAAAACCAAGCAACCGTATTCCATCAACGCCGAAGCACCAGCACCGAAACTTGCAACCATCGAGTGGTACAACAAGAACAACGGCGGCAAGATTCCCACCAACGACGGTCTTCTTTCGGGATCGATCCCCGGCACCGTCGACGCCTGGTACATTCTGCTCGACCGCTGGGGCACGATGAGCTTTGAGAAGGTCCTCGAGCAAGCCATCGATATCGCTGAGAACGGGTTCCCGCTTCCTGCCAATCTCGCGCGTAGCCTCGCGTCCAGCAAACTCGCGAAGTATCCGACCAGCAAGAAGGTTTATCAATCCAAACGCTACACGGAAGGCGAACTCTTCAAGAATCCCGATCTCGCTCGAACGTTGCGCAAACTGGTCGAAACGGAAAGGCAAAATACGAGCAAAGGACGTCATGCGGCGTTGAAAGCGGCCAGGGACCGTTTCTACAAGGGCGACATTGCACAAACGATGGCCAAATTTTCTGAAGAAAACGGCGGATTGTTCAGATACGAAGATTTCGCGAACTACACGGCCAAAGTGGAAACGCCGGTCTCGACGGACTACCGCGGGTATCGTGTCTATAAAAACATGTCGAACACCCAGGGTCCTGCCGAGTTGATTCTGTTAAACATGCTCGAAGGCTACGATCTCAGGGCGATGGGACACAACAGCGCCGAATACATTCATACCACCGCCGAAGCGCTCAAGCTTGCATTTGCCGATCGCGAGAAGTTCCTCGGCGACATGGACTTCATCAAGATCCCCTTCGAGGGACTGCTCTCGAAGCAATATGCGGCGGAGCGGAGAAAACTAATCGATCCGAATAACGCATCACTAGAGCTGCGTCCGGGGAATCCGGAGAAATTCATGAAGGGATCGCAAGCGGCGTTGTTCCAGGACCCGACTATCAACCTCGACGGCAACGCCAGCCACGACGGCGATACAAGCTATCTTGCCGTTATCGACAGCAATCGGAACATGATCGGCTTCATGCCCAGCCTTCACAGCGGCTGGGGAACGGGCGTTGTGATGGCCGACTTGGGCTTTATCTTCAATTGCCGAGGCGATTACTATTCGTTAGTTCCTGGAGAGGCCAACGCCCTCGCCCCAGGCAAACGTCCACGCAGCACATTGGCAACCACGCTCATCATGAAGGATGGCCAGCCCTACGGATTGATGGGAAGTCCCGGCGCTGACGATCAACTGATGCGCACAGTTCAAACCCTTCTGAACATGGTCGATTTCGGTATGAACGTCCAGCAGGCAATCGAAGCCCCACGCTGGTCGACGCGCAGTTTCCCGGCGTCGCCATTCCCGCACACGATGTACCCGGGTGACCTCGGGGTCGAGTCGCGTATCGGCGAGAAAGTGCAGCAGGCGCTGATCGCCAAAGGGCACAAGCTGCGAGTGAATGGTCCGTGGTCGATGAGCGAAATGGCGGTGATCGTCATCGATCCGAAAACCGGTGTGCTGCATGCCGGCGCCGATCCACGAAACGATGCGTATGCCTGGGCCTGGTGAGCAATCCGGCGGTATCGCTTGATGAGCTCGGTATGCCGCCTTCAGTGGTTCTGGTAAGGCGCGGCGGCGTACACGATCTTGCCGCCGACCATTGTCAGCAGAGACTCGATGGAGCCAATCTGTTCGATGGGCACGGTCATATAGTCCTTGGATAGTACGGCCAGGTCGGCAAACTTCCCCACTTCGAGAGATCCACGTTTGTTTTCGTCAAAGGAAAACCACGCGCTGCCGATCGTATAGAAGCGCAGGGCATCGGCCCGATTTGGAGTTTCTTCGGGACCGCGAATAGCGGCGCCGCCGACGGTTTTGCCATCCAGGAACCACTGCAGCGCGGTAAAAGGATTGTAGGAAGCCACGCGATGGGCATCCGTTCCCGCGCCGACAGGGACACCGATTCGTTTTGCCGTATTCACCGGTGGCGCGCGACGTGCCGCCTCGGCGCCGTTCTGTTGAACGAACTGTTCGCCTCCGAAATACATCGCGTCCTGCACGGTCCAGCCCATGCCGAGCGCCTTCATGCGTTGGAGACTTTTCTCGGATGCATCGTTGAGGTGCGCGATCGACCATCGCAACGAGGCAATGGGAACCTCCCTGTTGAGTTTCTCGAACAGGGAAAGCAATTCGTCGACGGACGCATCGCGGGTCCAGTGCATGGTTAAAGCCATCCCCTGCTGTGCCGCCCATTTGATGATTTCGTAGTAGCGATCCTTCTGAGCTTCGGACGGCTTTTCATTGTTATTCATGTCCCACGTGATGCGCTCTCCGATGCCGTTGAACTTCAGCATGTCGTCGCCGAAGCCCATCGGCAGCAGGCGAGTCCACTGTTGGTACTCTTCAAATTCCTTGCCGGGCGTCTGTCCATTCAAAGCGAAATCGACGCGAACGGTCATCTGGCCGCCCCGCCATAGCTCGAACAGGGCTGGATAGTCGGTGGGAAACAGATTATTTCCGCCGGGATCAACGAAACCGGTCATTCCGAGCCGGTTCAGTTCGCGGAAGAAGAGTTTTGTTCCCTCGACTTCATCTTCCGCTGACGGCTTGGGCAGCCTGTCGAACAGAGCGATGATTGCATTTTGACCGCCGGTGATAGCGCCAGTCGGTTTTCCGGCGGCGCTCATTTCGAAACGCGCGCCCTGCGGAAGATCCGCTTCGCTCGAAATGTTGAGGGCCTTGAAGCCGGCCGGCGTCATCAGTGCCCATCCGTATCCAAGCTGAACATATACGGGATTGTTCGGTGCGGCTGCGATCAACTCCGCCTGCGTGGGCACTCGTTTTTCCTTGAACTGCTGTACATTCCAGCCGCCGGCGACAATCAGCCATGCTCCGGGCTTAATCGTTCGAGCGGCCTGCCGGATTTTGCCCAACGCATCATCGAGCGAAGGCGCCCCAATCCAATTCACTTCCGTACTGAAACTCAAAGCAGCGCGGATACCGTGCAGGTGGGAGTCGATCAATCCGGGAATCACCGTTCGTCCTTGAAGATCGATGACACGCGTCCGCGGTCCTGCGAGCTTACGCAAGTCCGCGGTTTTACCGACGGCTGAAATCCTGCCGTCGCGTATCGCGATAGCCTCCTGAATCGAGAATTGTGGATCAACCGTGAGAACCTTGCCGTTGAGCAGGACCGTATCGGCCGTCTGGGCACAGAGTTGTGGAGCCATAGCCAGGAATATAAACAGCAGAAATTTCTTCATAAGAGCTCCGTCGATGCGCCAATTGTATCGAAACGCGACCCAATTTTATCCCGGTGCGGACGGACGGTTCGTAATTTTTGATGGTTGAATGACGCCCGTGGCGGGGCATTCCCCAGCGATTTGACTGATCACATCATAAGGACCTATAGTGAACGCATTCGCAACTTGGTAAAGCGCGTCTGGAGGAGTTCCATGTTCACAAAGTTTTGCTTTGCGATGTTGATGTTGGGAGGGACGGCGATGGCTGCCGAAATCCCTTCCTCGCCGACCACTTTCAATAAGGACGTTCTGCCGATCCTGCAGAAGAACTGCCAGGGTTGTCACCGCCCCGGCCAAATTGCGCCGATGTCGCTACTAAGCTATAAAGAGGCGCGGCCGTGGGCCAAGGCGATGAAGACGGCGGTGGCAACGCGGAAGATGCCACCGTGGTTTGCGGATCCGCAATACGGTCATTTCACCAATGACCGGTCGTTGAAGCAAAACGACATCGACACGATTGTCAAATGGGTTGATGGAGGGGCTCTCGAAGGAGATGCAAAAGATGCGCCACCGCCCATCGAGTTCCCGCCCGAAGGCTGGGTGATCCGGCCCGACGTCATTGTTCAGGGGCCGACGTTTGAGGTTCCCGCTCAGCCGAAAAACGATGTGATCGAATGGATGTGGGTCACTCTCCCGACCGGATTCACCAAAGACACCTGGGTAACCGCCATCCAAATTCGTCCCGAAAATACGGCTGTTACGCATCACATGTGTCTGGCCTTCAAGCCGCACACTCCCGATGTGAAATACTTCGAGCCTGTATGGGCGCCGAAGGAGCGCGATGATGAAGGATCCGCTATCCCAACCGCGGGGCCGACATTCGGCGGAAGAACAAACTTTCTGGCAGGAAGCAATGGTTTGGAGGATTGCTATCTGCCTGGAATGATTGCCGATGACTACAGTATCCACCGCGCCGCGAAACTCATTCCCGCCGGATGGGACATGATGCTCAATCTGCACTACACGCCGAACGGCAAGGGCGTCACGGATCACGTGCAGATCGGATTCACGCTCGCAAAAGAGCCGCCGCAACGCCGCTACGTTTCGTTGTTGACATCGGCCACTCAGGATCCGGCACGCTTTCGCATTCCGCCCAACGAAGGCAACTGGCAAAGTCCGCCGGCGGAGGCGACGTTCAACGTGGACGCGGAATTGGTATTCATGATGCCCCATATGCATGTCCGGGGCAAAGACATGACCTACACGCTCGAATATCCCGACGGCAGGAAGCAGGTCATCTTGAACGTGCCGCACTACGACTTCAACTGGCAACTCGGATACGATACGTCAATCAAGGTTCCCAAGGGCACGAAGCTGCATGTGGACGCGCACTACGACAACTCTGCCAACAACAAGTTCAATCCGAATCCCAGGAGGACGGTCTACTACGGCGAAATGACATGGGAAGAAATGATGAGTGGATTCTTCGGAGTTGTCGTCGATAAGGATGTCAATCCGAACAAGATCATCACAAGCCGGATTCCCACGGGTAGCGGCGGATAGTGCGGGAAAGCAGCTCAACAAGAAATTACTCTCTCCGATTCGTTCGCAGATTCATAGACCGCGTTACAGTTGGGCAACCCACGCCAACCAGTGATGAGAGCTATTGCCGGGTGATCTTGAAATCGCCTTTCACGTTGTCGTGGTTCCAGGTCCCGACGATCGAGCGATTGTACAAGCCGAGATTTTCGATGTGGCCATCGACGACGTAGTGCACCGTCTGCCCCGCGGCGTTCTTCGCGTCGACCTCGAAGTGGACAATCCAGCCTTTGGGCTCGAGCGATGCTTTTTGAATCGGAATGGCGCCCGGACCGGGATTCAAGATGCCGGTGACCTGTTTGCCGTCCCAGTCGATCACGATCGTGATCTGATTCCGGTCGGTTTTATTCGGACCCCAGTCGCCTATCCAACTGCCTTTGAGCGGATGTCCCTCCTGTGCGAAGGCGGCCACGACGGTGGCCAGAGAGGCCAAAATGCAGAATATAAAAAGGGTCCTGGCTCCCATCAATCCTCCGGATGAACGGTCTTTTGAGGGTCGCATGTTAGCACCAGTTGAAAAAAACCAGAATACGGTTTTAAATTAGAACGCTCCACGCTCATAGACGACTTACTGCGATGAGAAAGGCGATTAAGGAGACTCATATGAATTGGACGTTCGGAAAAACAGCGATGTGGTTAATGACTACCATCGCGGTGGCGACCATGGCTTATGCGACGGCGCAAGATGTTCAGTTACCTGACGGGCCTGGAAAGAAAATCCTTCAGGATGCTTGCACGGCCTGCCACAGCCTGGATGGTGTTGTGAAACTGCATCTCGATAAGGACGGTTGGGAAGGACTGATCGCGTCGATGGTTTCCAATGGCGCTCAAATCGACCAAAAAGATCTCCCTGTTCTGGTCGACTACCTCGTCAAGAACTTTGGACCCGCTGGTGCGAAAGCCGACGGAGCACAAGCTTCAGGACCCGATGCGGCTGCCAAGACGTTGCTGGAGACGGCCTGCACCGCTTGCCATGATCTCGATCTTGTCCAGGATCAGCACCTCAGCAAAGAGGATTGGCAAATGCTTGTGAACTCGATGATTTCGAAGGGCGCCAGTGTCGAGAACAAGGACGTCCCCATGCTCGTCGATTATCTGGCGAAAACTTACGGTCCTAAAAAATAACTCGGGCGGGCAACCTTGAAACGGCCGGTCCTCTTCACATGCGTTGTCATGATCGGGATGTGCGCGGCGGCTGAGGCGCACGATATCGTGACGACGCCTGTGACCTGGGATCGCGAGATTTCCCGTATTTTCTATTCGCGATGTGTGGCCTGTCATCGCGAAGGCGGTTCCGCATTTTCTTTGATGCAGTACCAGGAGGCCTTTCCCTGGCGGACCGCGATCAAGGAGGAAGTGTTGGAGCGCCGGATGCCGCCTTGGGGCGCCGTAAAAGGATTCGGCGACTTCCGTAACGATCAAGCGCTCACCCCTGAAGAACTGGAGCTGCTCACCAGCTGGTCTCAGGGCGGATCGCCCGAAGGCGAGGAGAAAGACCTCCCTGCGAAAGACAAGCTCAACGAGATGATGAAAGAGAGCGTGATGAAAGAGAGCGTTTGGTTTGATGCCGGATCGGAGGCGGCTCCGTCCGCACACCCGCCCGGAATGGCCGTGAGGGGTGATTTGAGGCTTGTCAAACCACTTAAGCTCGACGGCCTGCTGGCGAAATCGGTGCCGCCGGGCTCTTTTCAAATTATTGCTGAGCTTCCCGACGGACGGATCGAGCCGCTCGTGTGGCTCGATGAATATAAAGAACAGTTCGCGCATCGTTTCCTGTTCCGCGCACCGCTTGAGCTGCCGGCGGGCACCGTGATTAGCGGAATTCCGCCTGGGGCAACTATTTTTCTGCTGCCTGAGGACAAAAACTGATGCGTACTATCTGGGGTCTCCTCATTTTATTGCCTATCGCCGCAGCCGTTGGCGCACAGAATCCCGTTATCCCCCCTCTTCCCTCGCAGAATGCCGGCTCGGTTTATATCTGTCCAATGGACCCGGACGTCCGATCGAACAATCCGGGCAACTGCGCGCGCTGCGGAATGGCGCTGGTGGCGGG
>Ga0209235_1001276_pt1 | contig 13571 bp, 15 predicted proteins | sample GraSoi013_1_20cm_4_FD_185817 | JGI IMG/M metagenome (GOLD analysis project Ga0209235, IMG submission 185817) | Grasslands soil microbial communities from the Angelo Coastal Reserve, California, USA - Sample 09_25_2013_1_20cm (SPAdes) (version 2) | ecosystem: Environmental > Terrestrial > Soil >...
ATTCAGAACCACCTGTTCGAAAGGGCAAGAACGTCCTTGGAAGGTCTGACAACGACTGTATCGGACATGCAATCGTTCAAGAAGGTCCTAGAAGGAAAAGGAGGATTCATCAAAGCATTTCTCTCCAACGACTCTTGTGAGGAGAAGATCAAAATCGAGACCGGAGCCACAGTCCGAGTTGTGCCCATGAAAACGGCGAAAAAGGGGAATTGTGTATATTGTGGAGCGGACAATTCGAACGAGGTCTACTTCGCACGCTCCTACTAACCCTTAACGAGTCTAGAGTTTGTGTAAACCCATGAGGCGCGTCGGAACAGTTCACTTCTAGCAAATCGGAACTTCGAGAGCCCAATAGCCCGTACCGAGAGAGAGGCAAAGGCTGCACCTACCGCCCCCGCCCACAGAGCATCCCCGACGGACAAAAAAGTCGCAAGCCAACTACCGATGAAAATATCTCCCGCCCCAGTCCGATCAACAACCTCGCTCTCCGGAACCGATGGTATGTGGACAGCGCGACCGTACTTTTTTACCAGAAGAGAGCCTGATCGACCTCGAGTGATTATCGCGTATTGAGCTCCTTTATGCAGGAGCCTCCTCGCCGTGGCGACTATCGTCGAAGCCGGAGCCATAACGCGAGCTTCCTCCTCTGTCGCCTTCACAAGATTGCACTTTGACAAGAATGGGTCGATGTTTTTTCTTACGAGCCGAACACACCTATCTTTCCCCACGGTCCGTAAAAGCCCCTGTACATCCACGGAGAGGAATTCGGAATTACGACGCAAATAACCTAAAGTGTCGAATCCAACCTCCATGAAGACAGGGCCTAAGTGAACGGCCTCTAACGAGCTCAGCAATTTACCGGGTTTGAGTCTTTGGCCGGGGTGAATCAACTCTAACCTGCGCGAGTCCCCATCGTAGGATATTCTGAAGCGAGTTGTGAGACCATCGAACTCTTTGACGCCGGTAATATCTATGCTACGACTGTGGATCAAGGATAGAACGTTTCTCGGATAGTCGCGACCGATGTTTGAGACAACTGACACTCTTGCACCTAAGTATGCAACGGTAAGAGACGAGTACAGTGCGGAACCTCCTGGACGGACTACTCGCTTGCCATTTCGATCTAACTCGTCGAGTGTAAGGTTGCCGTAGACTCCGATTCTCACAGGTCAGCCTCCTGCGAACCTGCGCCCACCCTCCGGGAAGAGATTATGTACTCATGGCACTCCTCGCATAGTAGGATTGTTAGATAGTGCCTAAGAAAAGACGATCTAGGGGACGAAGCAAAGGAGGCAAGGGAAGAAGTGAGCTGGTCCAATGCGCGAACTGCGGAATGCTCACGCCACGAGACAAGGTCAAGAGGGTGACGAGCTGGGTGTCCCTGGTTGAGCCGTCGCTGGCAAAGGAACTGAGAGCTCGAGGAGCCTATATCGCCCGTCAGAGAGTCCTGAAGAACCTCTGCGTCTCCTGTGCTGTCCATTTCGGAGTCTCCAAAGTCAGATCGGCAGAAGACAGACGCCTCTAAGCGAGGCCTCTTTCCGACCCCGAAAGTAGTGTTCGAGTTCTGAAAAGACGCTCGACGATAGTTACCGTAGATAGGATTGCGACTAATCCGACTCCGTACTCCAACGACAATGAGTTGAACGCGGCTGCGATTGTTGCAATGAGAAGAATCAAGAGTCGCTCTGGACGTTCAGCGAATCCAACCCCCTTCAACTTTACGCCCTCAACATCGACTCTTGCTCTAACGTAGCTCACCATCAAAGAAGCTGAAAGCGCCCACAGAGAGAGCCACCCTGGGATGAGATTCCCAATTGCAAGACCTGTGTAGAGAGCAGCCTCACCCAAGCGATCTAGTACACTGTCCAGTATTCCTCCCATTTTCGACATCTGATGAAACCTCCTAGCCATAGTCCCATCGACCGCGTCGAAGTAAGCGCCAACTAAAAGTGCCAAGACAGCTCCGCTCAGTGACCATATTGTTCCGAGTCCAGTGGCATAGAGCGTGGCGGCAACGAGAGTTAACAGAAAGCCCACAGCGGTTACAGCATTGGGAGTAAATCCCGCTTTGTAGAATGCCCCGGCAGACGATCGAAAGTGCCCTTCGACAAGATATTGCAACTTCGAGAGCATGGAACCAAACAGACCTCCGTGGAACCCCATTATAGGATTGTCATCCACCTCGCAAAACCTTGTATTATGGTACGCGAGATGCGATGACCCAAGGTCTCCGTGCTTGGGCAAGGTAGCAAAGGGCATCAAATGCTCAGTCATCGGCTGCAAAGATGATGCTGTACGTTCCATCTCACTCGAGGAGATCTCAAGGGCCGGCTTGAAAGCCTCCGCGTCAGGCCGAGGCTATCTCTGTAAAAACCACTACAAGGAACTCAAAAAGAAACTCAAGAAAGACAAACAGATCGACCAATGGCGGATGAAACGTTGAGACTTCTTCTGATACACGCAGATCGGTTCGAATACGAAACTCGCGAAAAAGCGGTCAAAGAACCCGAGCCCCTTGATGACTCACATAGGAAAGGAGCCCTCGAAGACGGTCTCGTTGTATTCTCTACTGTCGAGAAGAATGATGAACAAGATCCTGAACAGATCACAACAAACGCTGCCTCGTCAATAGAAGAGGTGCTGGGATGGCTGAAGACAAAGAAAGTGATGGTGTATCCATACGCCCATCTATCCACGAGTTTGGCGTCGCGCGAACCCGCGATCTCGATCCTCAAGACTTTGGAGGACAAACTTGTCCAGAGGGGCTATGAAGTCAGCAGAAGTCCGTTTGGATGGTACAAGAGCTTCACAATAACGGCCAAGGGTCATCCGCTCTCAGAACTGTCCAGAACCATTACTGTCGACACAAAGTCACGACAAGTTGCCCCGGCGGTCAAGACCGAATACGTAATCATGGACCAGACGGGAAAGTTGCACTCACCAGAGGATTTCCAATTCGGACCAAAAGACGCAGAATTCAAGTCTCTAGTTGAGAAAGAAGCTCTCAAGAAGGGACTCACAGGCGGGGAACCGCATTTCCTCGACTATGCCCGTCGATTCGGGATCGAATGGGAATCCTTCGCAGACGTCGGCCAGATGAGGTTCGGACCTGAAGCCAACCTGATCATGGACCTGCTCGCAGAATATGCGGGACAAGTGATCAGGCGGATTGGCATCCCGATACTGAACGTGAAAGGCACCAACATGTTCGATGTTGCTGTCAAACCGATCAAAGAACACCTCCAGCTCTTCGGGTCCAGAGCTTACGAGGTAAAAGTAGACGAGAGAACTTTCGTTCTCAGATATGCCGCGTGCTTTCAACAATTCTCGATGGTCAAAGACTGGACCCTAAGCTACAGGACACTTCCCTTCGGGACCTTCGAGGTCGCAGATAGCTATAGAATGGAGCAGAGCGGCGAACTACTCCTCTCTTTCCGGCTTAGAAAATTCCTCATGCCTGATCTCCACATTTATCTCAAGAGCGTTGGAGAAGCGATCAAAATCGGAGACAAGATACATCGCACCATCCACGAAGAGATCAGGAAGCTAAACCGAGAATACGTCTCTCTCTACAACACTACACGATCTTTCTTCGAAGCAAACAGAGACACCTTTATGGAATTGGCAAAGGTAGAGAAGAAACCGATACTACTCAACTTTGTTCCTGAAGGGCTGTACTACTGGGTCCTAAACGTCGAGTACAACATCATCGACGACCTCGATAGACCGAGAGAGATTGGAACTTTCCAGATAGATATTGGCAACGCGAAACGATTCGGAATTGCCTACACGGATGAGAAGGGGGAAAAGCAATTCCCGGTCATCATTCATACTGCGGTGATAGGTGGACTGGAAAGATACTTGTTCACGCTTCTAGACTCTGCAGTTCGTTTGGAGAGGCAGGGCAAGAAGCCTATGCTTCCAGTCTGGATCTCGCCGGCACAGGTTCGAATTATCCCGATCGCGAATCACTTTGTCAAACAAGGAATGAAACTTCTTGAGACGTTGGAGAAGGCAGGGATCCGAGCTGATCTCGACGATCGAGATGATACCATGCAGAGCAAAGTGCGAGACGCAGAGCTAAGCTGGATTCCGTATACAATTATTTACGGGGAAAAAGAGATCAAGACCAAGGAGTTGTCGATCCGGTCGAGAGCAGACGCGAAGGAGAGCAAGATCACCCTGGCTGCGTTTCTGAAACGGTTCAAGGCAGAAGTCGAAGGATATCCGATCAAGCCCCTCACCTATCCAACCCTCTTGTCTCAGCGTCCCGGCTACAAGAGAATGTAAGCTGAGCAACAGAGAATAAGTAATTTATATGCAGTCATTCATAGCCCGTCGCGATAAGTGACAGCTGGACTTGAACAAAGACCAATCATACGGCGGCCTAATATTCGCAGTTTCCGCGATCGTGTTCATTGTGTATCTGATCTCGCTGACAGGAGACCCCTGGAGGACATATGCGATCGAAATTCCAGTCGTCCTCGGAGTCCTAGGGATACTTGGAATAACAGGTTGGATAGGTTGGACGATGCTCACTACTCCGCCACCGGCGCCGTTGGAAGCTGAGCCAAGCACTACAAGCGCGGGTACCGGATCGAGCAGCTCTAAGCCAGACGAGAAGCATTAGATCTCTCCGACCTTAGGTTACTCTTTCTCAGCGTTTCTGGTTACAACAGCTGTAATTGCGGCTGCACCGTCTCTCAGCCTACTCTTCGGTGCAACCAGATGAGTGAGGTAGCAATAGACAAGGTAGTTACTGAGATCAACGGTTTCCGCCAGAGGCTTGCAATGCTGAAGGAGGAATACACAAGGGCCAACAGGGCTATGGCCGACAAGATGGCTCAGCTAGGCGAGAATCTTACCCGGAGGGTCCGCGATCTCAGGGACCAAGTAACAAACGCTCCCCAGAACCTACTCGGGCTAGAGAGCCGTTTCATGTCCGGCGATATTCCCGAGCAGGAGTACAAGTCAACGAGGGAGGAGTACCGGAACCAGCTTCAGACGAACCTCCGTAGCATCGACGAGATCCGCAGCCTCCTCATGGTCATGAGCCAGCTAGAAATGCGACCCGGGACCGGCGGCAGTAGTGCCGGCCAGGGCGGTATGGCTCCACGCCCCTCGCCAACAGACTAGACTAGAAGTCCATACGTCTAGTCGGATTCATTTCGCTACCGCAGGCTCTGCTTCATTCCCGAGTGCGCTGAGGAGCAGGGGCGTTTAACCTGTTTTTGTAGAGTCTCCGGTGTGTTTGATTGTACTCATCGAATTAATTATCGTGAAAACGTAGATTCGCGGACACTACCCATGTCGCACAAACAGGACGTGCTGGAGAGCCTTGAGGCGATCCGCGAGTGCATCCAGGAAACACTCAGAGAGACGGAAGAGATCAAAGCAATCGCTATCGAGGAGGAAGCGCTCATAGCGATCGAGAAAGTGAACAAAACCTGCAGCAACGCCCTCCGGTACGCTAGGCAAGCGGAAGGACTCTCAGACAATCCAGTCAATAATACATCATCACTAGGGATCAGCCTAGGAACAGTAGGCTGAACGCTGCCTCATGCAAGCGGGTCGGCTAGAATTCCCCTCGAGCACTCTTGCGTCACGAGATGCCCTGTGCAATACCCCCTTTTTTGTCGAGAGGATTCGCTGTCTGACCGCTTACCCGTCTATGGTTTGCGCGGGAGAGAGCGGTGTTGAAAAGAATGCTCAAGCTTAATTCTCCAATAGTAAGCCTCTAGGGTATCGTCAAAGTGACCGGAATGTCAGCGGTTACCTGTCCGCGATGCGGCGCAAGCAACGCTTCACAAGCACGATATTGCATGACCTGCGGAACCGCGCTGGTGCCAACCGCTGCACCAGCACCACAGCTTCCGCCACAACCAGCATATCCGTACGCGACGCAGCCCGTCCAGCCATACTACCAATACCAGTATCCTCAAAACTACTGGGAGGTCGCCCGAACAAACAAGATAAACAACACCCTAACTGGCCTCCTCCTACTTGTCATCGGCGTCCTGATCTCGTGGATACCGTTCGCCGGCGCCATCGGAGGAATAGTAGGCTTCATCGGCGCCATACTCGTTCTCGTAGGACGCGAACCCTTCGGGCAAGACCACGTTCGAAACACAACACTAGCCCTAATATTCTTCATAGTCGGGATCACCGTCACAATATTCGGATTCTTCTACGCCCTTGTCTACGGCCTCTCCTCGGCTTTCGGGGGAGGAAGTTCATCTTCCATCGTAGCCGTGTTCAGCATCATTTTCATCATTGGCGGAGCAATCTTCGGACTCTCCGAAGTCCTCGTCACATACTCCCTCCAAAAAAGCCCCGGTCGAACACTACTCTGGACAGCCTACGCAATCTCGATAGCACTAGGCCTCGTTAACCTGTTCCTCCTCCCGTTCAGTAGCGGCGGATTCTGGACGATCTTCTTCGGGACAGGCGTATTCCTCTTCACTGGCTCCCTCGCCGCCATACCAGCCGCAATCTATGGAACGGCGTTCTATCTAGCGAGAGAAAGAATCGTCAGGCACGAGATCCCACCGCCCATGACGCAACAATCGACGGGCAAGCCACCCTGGTAGATGTGGGGAACACCAACACTTCATACTTTTTCTCGTAGGAAAGTTCTCTACTGGATTGCGGATAGATGGTAAAGTCTTATATGCGGAGCCTTTGCCGAAGGGGAGACTATGAAACTACCAAATCTACGGAATCCGGTAAGAACGGGAGATGCCTGCCCGGAAATGACTCGAAACGTAGCTAATGTTACTTGGATTATCGGAAAAGGGTAGCTTCCCAAGGAAGGTCACAAAAGTGGCAGCACGAAAACTCAGTTTCACGAGACTTGACCAGGGAAAACCCCTCCTAAACAGGGGAACACTCGACCAGTATCGACTCGTAGTAGTATGCGTAAAAGGTAATGTCAGCGTCAAGGAGACAATGAGCCTCATCCTGAAAGAGGCAATCGGGCCCGACGGACTATGCCCGACCCTTGTCCTGGGACCAACCGCGCCCGAGGAACTCTCAACCGATTGGACTGGAAAGGTAGGATGGATAACCTTCGTTGACGGAACCTCGATAGCCCATCCCTCGACGGATGTCGAGATAATCTCGCCGGACAACTTGTTGGAGGTCAACTTATTCATCGAAAAAGCCGCCCAGGGAGACGGATCTCAAATAATTCTTGGCGACTTTCTCGACAACATCATCAAGAGCATCGGATCCCCTGAAAGCTTCTACTCGTTCTTCTGCCAACTCGCTTCGAGAATCCGACTAAGAAAAAGAACCGCGATTCTGGTGATTAAAGAGGATATTCATGAGAAGTCGATGGTCGAGATGGTCAAAAGATTCGCCGACATCGTCCTCGAATTCCGTGACCAAGACAACGAAGGAGCATTATCAGTCGAGATGAGAACGCTAAATTTTGCCGATAATATCTACACTCGATGGCTACCCTTCCCGCAAGCTCTAAGGCCTCTTTGCACGAATTATACCTAAAACCGAGGCTTCAACCCCGATCCTAGGGGTTGCGGCCTGAAGATCATCCGATACAAGAGAATATCATCGACAAATACCAAGGCAAAAACCCTCGCTGAGAAGGGAGCCACCGAATGGACCGTCGCTTTCTCCGAGGTTCAGACACAAGGTAGGGGCCGATCAGGACGAACCTGGAAGTCGCCTAAAGGCGGCCTTTGGTTCTCGATAATTATCAGGCCGAGAATACCTGTCGATCGGATATCGCTTTTCCAGTTCTTGTTCGCCAAGGCGCTTCGAACAGCAATTCAGGAGGTATACGGGGTCCAATCAGAGGTAAAGTGGCCGAACGACTTAGTGGTTGATCGGCAAAAGCTGGCGGGCATACTCATCGAGACCAAGATTAGCGGTTCAGGAATAGTATACGCGGTAGTTGGGATCGGCCTCAATGTGAACCTAACTGCTGAAGAGTTGCCGACTGGAGCAACCTCGATTTTCATGGTCAAAAAGAAACGATTCAGCTTGGAAAAGACGCTTAGTTCGATTCTGACAATCTTGGAACGTCATCACGGGAACCTAGGAGACGAAAAAGCCATTGTGGCCGATTGGTGGGAGCATTGTGCTCATCGAATGAAACCTGTGATAATCGAAACCGGCAACAGTCGGGTCAGCGGAAAATCGGTTGGAGTCAACTTGGATGGAAGCATTATCATCGAGACGGATCATGGAAAAGTAGCAGTTCCTGACGGGACTCTTCGACTGGACACGTGAGCTTGTCTTCCGTGCTTTAATACGAGAGGGCTCTCCAGCGAGTTCCAATCGACCATGACAATGAAGGAGCTGTCGAAAGAACTCAGCAACATCAGGGAAAAATCTGAGGAGGGAGGCGGCAAGGACAAGATCGAGGATCAGCATTCTAAGGGAAAGATGACCGCCAGGGAGAGAATTGTCGCTCTGGTCGATCCAGGTAGTTTTGTGGAGATGGACCGGTTTGTTGTTCATCGGACCTCTGACTTCGGTATGGCTGAGAAGAGAATACTCGGCGATGGAGTTGTGACGGGCCATGCGAAGATTGATGGAAGAACTGTCTACTTGTTCTCTCACGATTTCACCGTCTTCGGGGGCTCTCTGGGAGAGATGTTCGCGAGGAAGGTCACGAAGATCATGGATCTAGCGCTCAAGACGGGGGTCCCGGTTATCGGAATTAACGATTCAGGCGGGGCCAGAATCCAGGAGGGAGTTGTCAGTCTGGGCGGATATGCTGAGATATTCTTCCGCAACGTGCTCGCCTCGGGAGTTATTCCGCAGATTTCAGCTGTAATGGGTCCGTGCGCGGGAGGCGCGGTGTATTCCCCTGCCATGACAGATTTCACCATCATGGTCGACAAGACGAGTTACATGTTCATAACTGGACCTGATGTCATCAAAGCTGTTCTCAACCAGGACGTTAGCTTCGAGGAGCTTGGAGGGGCGAGACTTCACAACACTAAGAGTGGTGTCGCGCACTTTTTTGCACAGAACGAGCAGGAAGGATTTCAGCAAATCCGGAAGCTATTGGGCTTCATCCCGTCCAACAACACCGAGGATCCTCCTAGAGCCAAGCCGAGACCACCCGTTGAGGAGAAGAGTGAGCTCAACGATGTCTTGCCTGACAATCCGGACAAGGCGTACGATATCCGGGATGTCATAACTCGGATCGTCGACGGCAGTGAACTGTTCGAGATACAGCCTCTCTGGGCTCAGAACATCGTCATCGGACTCGCCAGACTCAACGGATACTCGATCGGTATCGTTGCAAACCAGCCCAAGGTCAACGCCGGGACCCTTGACATTGATTCGTCTGTCAAGGCTGCACGATTCGTCAGGTTCTGTGACGCTTTCAACATCCCGATCTTGACTCTCGTGGATGTGCCTGGTTTCTTGCCGGGGATAGATCAGGAGCACGACGGGATAATTCGGCATGGGTCCAAGCTCCTCTACGCCTACTGCGAAGCCTCCGTTCCCAAACTTACCGTCATCGTAAGGAAGGCGTATGGAGGTGCATACGACGTGCTTGGAAGCAAGCATATCCGAGCCGATGTGAATCTTGCTTGGCCTTCGGCCGAGATAGCTGTAATGGGTCCTGATGCCGCGATCAACATAATCTTCCGCAACGAAATCGCCAAAGCGAAAGACGCCGTCGCAGAGAAAAGAAAACTTGTAAGGGAATATCGTGAAAAATTCAGTAACCCGTACATTGCTGCGGGAAGAGGATACGTTGATGATGTCATCGAGCCCTCGGAGACAAGGGAAGTGTTGATCAAATATCTCGAATCAGTGAAGACGAAGAGGGAAGCCCGCCCTCCGCGAAAACACGGCAACATTCCGCTCTAGTCCGGGCCTCCGACAGATGCTCAGAAAGATTCTCATTGCGAACCGCGGAGAAATAGCCGTCAGAATCATACGCACTTGTAGAAAACTCGGAATCAAGACTGTGGCAGTCTATGCAGATCCGGATCTAGAATCCCAGCACGTCATCCATGCCGACGAAGCGTACAACATTGGGCCTGGACAGCCCTCTGAAAGCTACCTCAACATCTCGAAGATAGTCAAGGTTGCGAAGGCCTCCAAAGCAGAAGCAGTGCATCCCGGGTATGGATTTCTAGCCGAAAATCCCCAGTTTGCCCGAGAGTGTGAGGAAGCAGGACTCGTTTTCATCGGACCAAGAAGCAAGATTCTGGCCTCCACCGCGAACAAGTTCGCATCAAGGGAGACAGCAGATCGAATGGGCGTTCCTACGATTCCCGGCTCGAAACGACAACTAGAGACCGTGGAGGAGGCTGAAACTGAAGCCCGTCGGGTGGGCTTTCCCGTATTGATCAAAGCTTCCTTTGGAGGAGGCGGGAGGGGCATGCGTATTGTCAACGCAGCGAGTGAATTGCGAAAGTCCTTCGATCTTGCTGCTTCTGAGGCGAAGGGAGCCTTTGGCCGTTCAGAACTGTATCTGGAAAAGCATCTGATCAACCCTCGGCATATTGAGGTCCAAATAATCGCCGGGCCAAGAGGACAACTCGTCCACCTTGGTGAGCGAGAATGCTCGCTCCAGAGACGACATCAGAAAATCCTCGAAGAAACCCCTGCCCCCCGACTCGATTCCGCATCAAGGAAAAAACTAGTTTCCCTTGCTTTGAAGATCGCCAAAGCAACAAGATACGAAAATGCGGGAACAGTAGAGTTTGTCCGATCATCACAAGGCGATTTCTACTATCTTGAGATAAACAAGCGGATCCAAGTAGAACATCTCATCACGGAGATGGTTACCGGGGTAGACATTGTCGAGCAGCAGATCCGAATCGCTGACCGAGAGGGTCTAGGGCTCTCTCAAAAAGAAGTCGAGTTCAACGGCGCTGCAATGAACTGTCGAATCAATGCAGAAGATCCTTCGAGAAACTTTGCCCCCTCGCCCGGTCGCATCGAAGAGTTTGTCCCACCAGGAGGCCCCGGTATCAGGGTCGACACGGCCATGATCGACGGTGCTGTCATCCCAGAGTACTATGATTCACTCATCGCGAAGATTGCTTCATACGGCCGAGCTAGAGAGGAGGCGATTCAGAGACTCAAAGGCGCCTTGAGCGAGACTATCATAACCGGGGTCGAAACTACGATTCCTCTACACCAGACCATACTTGAAGACAAAGGCTTTGTCCGGGGTGACTACCATACGCAACTTATCGACAACAAGATCTCCACGTGGGACTTCACGCCGCAGCTGTCGGTGGAGGAGGTTGCAATGTTGCATTTGACAGCAAACTATCCGCTCTCAGGAACCAGCAAATCGTCGCTGCAGAACAGTCAGACAAGATGGCGAAACACGCTCCAGAAGGAACCAATGCCGAGGCAACCTTTGTTTGTCGAAGGACTCTAGACAGATCCTCCACCTCACCGTCAACGGAAAAACTTGGGCTGTTACAGAGCTCGAGAAGCAAAAGATCAAGATCAACGATCAAGAACTGAGTGTTCGCATCCTCCGAGAGCCAACAACTGACCAACCGGATCTGGTTGCGAATATCAACGGGAAGGTTCTCATCGCGAGAAGGGAAGAAGACCGCGACGGAAGCGGCTATCTTATTCGACTCAACGGAAGACTGCTCAAGGTCAGCTTAGGCAGAAGAGAGCAGTCATCCCAAAATGCGGGAATATCTGAGACAGTTCTCGGGCCTGTTGTGATAACCTCACCGATGAGCGGGAGAATTGTGTCGTTAAGCGCATCTCCTAACAAACCAGTAAACAAGGGCCAGCCGCTAGCTACTCTGGAGGCGATGAAAATGGAAAACGAGATTGCCGCACCAAAGACTGGAATCGTGAAAGACGTCTACGTTCAATCCGGCGCTTTGGTGAAGGCGGGAGACAAGTTATGCCTCCTAGAATAACCTAGAATCAAGAGGATATCCCTGCCATGGACCGCTGGAAGTACTACGATATCATACATCAGCGCCACTCCGTAATGAATCCTGTAAACGAGACCAAACTCGGGCGCTTGTATGATCTGCTGGAACTGAAGCCGAATGCTAGGGTCATAGATATCGGATGCGGAAAGGGAGAGATGCCAATCAGGCTAGCCGAGAAGTACGACATCAAAGGCCTCGGAATCGACAAGTCTCCATTTTGTGTACGGGAAGCTGAGAAACGGAAACGTCAACGAGTTCCGCAGGCGGACCTGCGGTTCCTGGAGATGGACGGGTCCCAGTACAAGCCTGAGAGTGGAGAACCAAGGACCGAGGCTTGTCTTCACACTTGTCAGCAGCCAGGAGGATTGGGACCGAACAGAGGGGCTTCATTGGTCCACTGCAGCTGAATATGCGCTTGCTCATCCCGAGGATCCCGATCTCGAAGAACTGCTGGCACGTGATTCGAAGGAGAGAGAGTCTTATCTCAAGTGGGGAAGGGACACTCTTGGCTGGGCGATCTACCTCTTTCGAAAGATGCGATAGAAGGCGAAAGAGAGACATGGAACCAACGAAGCGATCAGGACAGCATCATGTTTCCAGACAAGAATAGAATGATACGCCAGGCAAACATTCTCCTCGTCATGCTAGGGATCAGCCCCGCCGTCTACATCCAAATCGCAGCCCTAGTTGTGTTCGGGAGACCGGGCCTTGCCCGTGACCCAGCAATTATTTTCCCAGTTCTTTTGGGACTGTTAGCCGCCTCCGTTGTGAACATTGGCTTCCTCGCCATTTCCCAAACCAACCAAAGATTCCTTGAGAAGATGGTTAAGAGCAATCCGGTTCAAGGAGCATACCTCGTTCTCTCAACAGGCGCAATACTATCTGAGGCGCTGGCGGTGTACGGCTTAATCGTGACTCTTCTCTCGGGCTCGATAATTTACGCAATCGGGTTCTCTCTAGCGACCTGGGCATGTCTCATTTGGGTGAGAGGCAAATTCAAGCAGAATCTGGGAAAGCTTCCCGACACCTAGGGATCTAGCAACGGCACTGGTTAACGTTTAATCGTTCCAATTTTGACAGGGTGAATCCCCCGGGGGCGGGCTCAACCGCTATTTTCCTTGCAGTTGTGGAAGTAACTGCGTGTAGAAGTCGAGGGATTCGGGGTTTGCTAGAACATCCCGATTAGTTACGGGTCTGTTGTTTACAATATTCGCGACTGCAACCTCAACTTTCTTCATGTTAAGAGTGTAGGGAATATCAGGCACTTCCAAGATCAGAGCGGGAACATGCTTAGGTGAAGCCTCAGCCCGAATCACTCTCTTGATCTTCTCCTTCAGCTCCTCTGTAAGCTTTCGATTAGGGGACAGCTTGACGAAGAGGATGATTCTCTGATCTCCCTCCCAGTTCTGCCCTACCACGAGACTGTCAGCGACTTCAGGCAGTTTCTCAACAACATTGTAGATTTCTGACGTGCCAACCCGGACCCCAGAGGCCTTTATCACCGCGTCAGAGCGTCCATAGAACGTGTAACCGCCGGTGTCGCCGTGGACGAGCACAAAATCGCCGTGCCGCCAAACGTTCTTCCCCTTGGCGCGATAGTATTCGAAGTAAGCCTCACGGTATCTCTCATTTTTGGGGTCATCCCAGAAGTAGAGCGGCATA
>Ga0209235_1001277_pt1 | contig 13561 bp, 12 predicted proteins | sample GraSoi013_1_20cm_4_FD_185817 | JGI IMG/M metagenome (GOLD analysis project Ga0209235, IMG submission 185817) | Grasslands soil microbial communities from the Angelo Coastal Reserve, California, USA - Sample 09_25_2013_1_20cm (SPAdes) (version 2) | ecosystem: Environmental > Terrestrial > Soil >...
GACGTTCCAGAGTTACTACAAGATGCTGGCGCCGCAGACTCCGAACGAGAACTGCGTCGCGCACAACGGCTCGCTCATTCCGATTCCCGGGCGCGACGTCATGGTGCAGGCATGGTATCAGGGCGGGATCTCGGTGTTCGACTGGACCAACCCGGCGAAGCCGAAGGAGATCGCGTTCTTCGATCGCGGCCCCGTGGACGGCACGAAGCCTCAGGGCGGCGGGTCATGGTCGGCGTACTGGTATAACGGCTACATCTACAGCTCCGAGATTGCGCGCGGGCTCGACGTGTTCGAGCTGACCCCGAGCGGGCTCATCTCGCGCAACGAGATCGACGCCGCCAAGCTCGTGCACCTCGATTATTTCAACACGCAGGACCAACCGAAGATTACCTGGCCGGCGAGCTTCGTCGTCGCGCGCGCGTACGTGGATCAGCTCGAGCGCTCGAACGGCCTCTCGGCAGTGCGTGTGAAGGCGGTGCGGGAGGCGCTCGATCACGCGGAGAAGAGTCAGGGACAGGCGCGCCGCGACGCGCTGACGCAGCTGGCGACGGCGTTGGGGCAGGATGCCTCGACCTCGAGTGATCAGGCGAAGGTGCAGAAGTTGGCTGCGGTGGTGACAGAGTTGGCGACCACGGTGGTGAGCGGGGCGCAGTAGAAGAGAGAAAACTAGGGAGCCGGCTCGGTGGCGTCCTTCAGGACGCGTGCAGTGGCCGAGCCGGCCCTTTAGGGCACGGATAAACCGACGGCTCGGCTCCTCAGCTTTCGAAGAGAGATAGGAATCGTGTGGTTAGATGCCAAGGAGAGATTGGAATCGTGTCGTTTGGGTTTATCCGTGCGCTGAAGCGCCGGCTCGGCCACTACGCGAGTCCTTAAGGGCTCGGGTTTCGTGTCGGGCGCGGACTCCCGTGTTTGAGCTCTTGTAACCGCACGTAGTTCGCAACCTGCGGTAGCTGCTTGATCCCTACCGATCGTAGATCGTAGCCCGTCTCCCAACGCAAAGAGTTGTTTTGTGAGAACCCGTCGCGGTTCGCGAGGCGCGCGCTCGCGCCCTTGAGGCCCTGCACGAGCCGCGGCACGTCATAGGCGGGCGGCAGCTGGAGGAGTAGGTGGACGTGATTAGGGACGACACCGATTTCGATGACGCGGGTGCCGTGGCGCTTGGCTTCGGCCAGCAGGAATCGCAGTAAGAAATCTGCCACCGATTCCTCGATGAGCGGCAACCGTGCCCAAGTGGTCCAGGAGAGGTGGGCGTAGATGCGCACTGGCATCCGCCAACGATGTCACCCGAATTTCGTCGCGCGATAACCAAAGGAGCGCACCAGGCGTCCTTTAGGACGCGTGTAGTGGCCGAGCCGGCCCTTTAGGGCACGGACAAACCGACGCTCGGGCTCTCGGATCTTAAAGAGAGATTGAAATCGTGCGGTTGGATTGTATCCGTGCGCCACGGCGCCCGACCTGATACTTCGTGCGGTTGGTCACGCGCTCAACGTGCATGCATCAGGAGGGTGCGGCTTAACAACGCTGTGACCCCACGCGTCCCAAACCGCAGACAGGCAGCGATTCGCACCTGACGCTTGCGTGACCTAGGAGGATAAGCTCATGCGCACCCTACACCCGCTACTCGCGCTCGGCACGGCCGTCATCGCGGCCCTGGCCGTTACGGCGTGTAACAACGACGGGGGCACTGCACCCGCCACGCCCATCTTGTCGCAAGTCCAAGCCGAGAGCCTCGCGAAAACCGTGGTCGCGGATGTCGCCGGCGAGATCTCGACGGCGACGATGGACGGTTCGAGCGGCGCGGCGATGGCGCCATCCTATGCGTCCGCGCCAGTGAGCCCGAGCGCGCCGTCGCAGTGCCTACCGACGGAAAGTCCCACCCCCGTCGCGGACGCTGACAACGACGGCGTCCCCGACTCTGTGCGGTTCGATTACTCCGGATGCGTCATCTCCTATCCCCTCGCGATCGACTCTTTGTCGGGCACGATTGATCTCCTCGACCCGACGAAACTGACGGCTGACCACGCGGTTGAGCGGGTGTTCACAGACTTCAAGCGCGTCATGGTGAACCTGGTGTCGGGGGCGAAGACATCCGTAACGGAAAACGGCACGCGGATGGCGTCTCATGACGGCACGACGCTACACAGCAGCGAGACCAACTTTCGCACCGATTACGTATACGCGAACGGCGGGACCGCGGAGCACGTGCGCACCTGGGAGTCCATCTTCACGGCCGACGTTGCGGGGTCGATCATGCCGAACACTCTTCTGCCGAGTGGCAGCTGGTCGGTGAACGGCACATCGTCGTGGACGCGAGCGCACAGCTCCTATTCACTCACGGTGACGACGAACCCGCCGCTCCACTACACTGCGACGTGCACCGCGGCGCCGCGATTCGATGCGGGTAAGATCACGGCCGTCGTGGTGCGGGGGAGCGAGACCATGACCGTGACGATCGAGTTCACCGCCTGCGGCGTGTACACCGTCACTCGCTCCTAAGACTGGGCTTCACTCGATCCTGTAATCGACCGGCACTTTAATCAGAGCTCGCACCGCGCGTCCCTTGACGCGCGCGGGCCGAAACACGGCATGCAGGACGTAGGCGAGCGCCGACTTGTCGAATGCGGTATTGGGTCGCGCGATGACCTTCAGCGAGCCGGGCTCCGCGCGGCCGAGTGTGTCGATGACGGCCTGCACCGTCACGCGCCCCTGCAGTCCGGCCTGGCGCAGCGCGGGCGGGTACTCGAGCGGCGGCGCGGACACGATCGCCGCGGGTTCATCGACGGTCGCCTCCGAGTAGACCTGATCGGCGGCAGAACCGTGCCCATCCCCGGTCCCGCCAGTCGGACAAGCCGCATCAATCTCCGACATGTGTCGCTCGAGTCCACGGGCGTTGAAACGGATGAGCTGTGCCGATTTCCCGGAGGGACGGATCTCGAGCCGCAGGTCCGGGTTGGACGCGAGCTGCCGCAACAGCGCCCGCGGATCGGGCGCGAACGCCGACGTCGAATCCGTCGAGCGACTCCACCGGCCTTCCGCCGGTGCCTCGCTGCCCCACTGAATGCGCACCGGCGTCATGACTTTGTCGTCCGAATCCAGAACGGATCCCGTCGCCACGAATACGTCGAGCTCTCTGTCCTGGCAGCGCACGACGAGGACGGGGCGCACTTCGAAGACGGCCGCCCGCACAGTGTTGAGCGCGGAAAGCTCCAGCGTCAGAGACGGCCGGTTGGTCCGTTCGGTGACTTCCCACGGGTCCGTCGACGGCGGACGTGTCGCACGTTGCGCGTGCGCGGATGATGCGAGCAGCAGTGTGGCGATGGAAATTCGCAGTGTGCGCATGACGGTGCCCCTGTCGGCTAGGGCGACCGGTTCGGCTACATCATGAAATATCGCCTCGGATCGCGACTCGTGCTGGTGAGCTTCGACACAACACTGGTGTGGCTCCTGGAAGCGCCGGCTCGGACTGCTTTCAGGCGCTCAGCACGTGCTCGTCGTGCAGTAGACCTTGATGACGCTGTCGAGTGGCGGCACGAGGCCCGTTAGCCGTAGCATCAAGCCCCCACTATGTGTGACGTAGAGCGTCTCAGCAGGTTGAGGCGGGATAAACCATTCGAATGCGCTGGTCGCGTAGGTGAGGATGATCGTATTCGAGCCTCGCTCATAAGTCGCAGCCTCGGTCCACACACTGCCGATCCACAACGAATCGACGCCATTCGGCGCAATGACCCAGCGCCCGATCCGCTCGTGCCGCTGGGCGCAGGTCTGGTCGAGCAGGGTGACCCAGCCTTCCGTGATGGTGGCCGGGGTGTATGAGCTGTCCGAGGGGGGCGTGCTCCACGGGAGCGGCTGGCCGTTGACGGTGCGGAGGAGGTAGGGCGCACCCACGGTGACCGGCGCGAGGCCATCGCTGCAGGCGACGAGGGCGAGGGCAGCTACGAGGATGGACGGTGCGGAGCGCATGGGTTCCTTGCCTCGAACGCTAGCAAGTGGTGTGTCGCTCGCAAGGATATCCGCCCCAAAAGTCATAGCCCGCGCTCAAGCCCCGGCTCGGCGAAGACGCGAGCGCTGAAGGCTCACCCCGTCCTTCAGGACGCGTGAAGTGGCCGAGCCGGCCCTTTAGGGCACGGATCAACGACGGCGCGGATCCTCAGATCTCGAGGATCGGGGGGGGAGCATTCAGATCTCAAGGAAAGATTGGAATCGTGGAGTTGAGATGGAATCCGCGCGCTGAAGCGCCGACTCGGCCACTACGCGAGCCCTTAAGGGCTGTGGTTTCGTGTCGGGTGCGGACTCCCGTGTTTGAGCTCCTGTAACCGCACATAGTTCGCAACCTGCGGTAGCTGCTTGATCCCTACCGATCGCAGATCGTAGCCCGTCTCCCAACGCAAAGAGTTGTTTTGTGAGAACCCGTCGCGGTTCGCGAGGCGCGCGCTCGCGCCCTTGAGGCCCTGCACGAGCCGCGGGACGTCATAGGCAGGTGACAGCTGGAGGAGTAGGTGGACGTGATTCGGGACGACGCCGATCTCGATGACGCGGGCGCCGTGGCGCTTGGCTTCGGCGAGCAGGAATCGCAGTAAGAACCCTGCCACCGATTCGTCCACGAGCGGCAATCGTGCCCAAGTGGTCCAGGAGAGGTGGGCGTAGATGCGGACGGGCATGGCGGAAGACTGCGCGTCCGGCGTGCGCGGCCATAACCAAAAGAGCGCACGAGCGTCCTTTAGGACGCGTGCAGTGGCCGAGCCGGCCCTTTAGGGCACGGATAAACGACGGTTGCCTTGGCTGATCTCTATTGGCTGATCTCTATCGGCTGATGTCTATAGGAAGAGACCGAAGATCGGAAGTCGAGTTGTAGTCCGTGCGCTGAAGCGCCGGCTCAGGGAAGACGCGAGCCCTGAAAGGCTGACGAGACGGAAAGCTCAACCAGAAACCCCCACCCCCTTCGCATACAACGGAAACTCCTCCACCATCGCCCGCACCTCCCCCTTCACTCGCACCACCGTCGCCTCATCCCGTTTCACCAACACCTCGTCGATCAACTCCGCCACCCGCTCCATCTCCTCGACTCCGAAGCCCCGCGTGGTCACCGCCGGCGTGCCGAGGCGAATGCCGCTGGTGACAAACGGCGACTGCGGATCGCCAGGAATCGTGTTCTTGTTCACCGTAATCGCCGCCCGGTCCAGCAATTGCTCGGCATCCTTCCCCGTGATGTTTTTCTTACGCAGATCGACGAGCATCAGGTGACTGTCCGTCCCGCCTGACACGATCGCATAGCCGCGCGCGATCAGCGCCGCGGCCAGCGCCTGCGCGTTTTTAACTACAGATGCTGCATACGATCGAAAATCCGGTTGTGATGCTTCCAGGAGGGCCACAGCCTTCGCCGCGATCACATGCTCGAGCGGCCCGCCCTGCGTCCCCGGGAAGACCTGCTTGTCCACCGCCTTCGCGTGCTCCGCCCTGCTGAGTATCATCCCGCCGCGCGGACCGCGAAGCGTCTTGTGCGTCGTCGTCGTGACGATCTGCGCGTGCGGCACCGGCGACGGATAGACGCCCCCGGCCACGAGCCCCGCGAAATGCGCCATGTCGACGACGAGGATCGCGCCCACTTCGTCCGCAATCGACCGCAGCACCGAGAAGTCGACGATCCGAGCGTACGCGCTGCCGCCACCGATGATGATGCGCGGCTTCTCCTTCTTCGCGACGTCGCGCACGAGGTCGTAATCGATGCGGCCCGTGTCCTCGCGCACCGTGTACGCCGTCGCCCTGAACAGCGTGCCCGAGAAATTGACCGGCGAGCCATGGGTGAGATGGCCACCATGGGGCAACGCGAGGCCGAGCAACGTGTCGCCGAACTTGGCGACCGCGAGATACGCCGCCATGTTCGCCTGCGCCCCCGAGTGCGGCTGCACATTCGCATGCTCGGCGCCGAATAGCTGCTTCGCGCGATCGATCGCGAGCTGCTCGACCTGATCGACGATCTCGCAGCCGCCATAATAGCGCTTGCCGGGCAAGCCCTCGGCGTACTTGTTCGTCAGCGCCGTCCCCATCGCCTCGAGCACCGCGATCGAAACGAAGTTCTCGCTCGCAATGAGCTCGAGCCCGTGCTCCTGCCGCGCGACCTCTTGATTGATGAGGGCACGAATCTTGGGATCGACCTCGCTCAACGGCGCCTGACGATCAGTCATCTCGTCTCATTCCCCATTCCCCAGTCCCGGTCATTTGTCAATTTTCTCCACCCTTCGTTCATGCCGCCCACCCTCGAACGGCGTCTCGAGCCACTTGTGCAAAATGTTTACGCCCTGCTCCTCGCTCACAAACTGCGCCGGCAGCACGAGCACATTCGAGTCCCCATGCTCGCGCGACAGCTCAGCTACCTGCTCATTCCATGCCAGCGCCGCCCGCACCTTGGGAAACCGGTTCGCGGCATACGACATGCCCAATCCCGTGCCACAGGTCAGCACGCCGCGCTGCACCGCTCCAGTGCTCACCGCCTTCGCCACCGGCTTCGCATAGTCGGGATAGTCGTCGGCCGGATCCAGCGTCTTCGGCCCGACGTCGATCGGCTCGTACCCCAACTTCTTCAGCTCGTCGACGAGCCGGTTCTTGAGCTTGAACCCGACGTGGTCGGCTCCGACGTAAATCTTCTCAGACAAAGTTCTGCCTCACCTTCGCGATCGCCGCGATACGACGCTCGGCCAAACGATCAGCGGCGCGATAGCTCGGAATCCCCTCTTCGCCCGCGATCTCGAACAACATGAGCAGCGTGTCGTAAATCTCGCCCGCCTTGTTGCGCGCGCGCTCCATCGTCCAGCCCTCGAGCTCGGCGTTCACGTTGACTAACCCGCCGGCGTTGATCACGTAATCGGGCGCGTACGTGATGCCCCGCTCCTCCAGCATGTCGCCGTGCCGCTCCCCGGCGAGCTGATTGTTCGCCCCGCCCGCGACGATGTCCACCTCGAGCTGCGCGATCGTCTGATCGTTGATGATGCCGCCCAGCGCGCACGGCGCGAACACGCTCGCGGGCACGCCATAAATGTCGTCGGTCGCGACCGCCTTCGCCTCGAAGGCCTTGACCACCCGCTCGACCTTGGCGCTGTCGATATCTGTGACGATCAGGTCGGCCCCTTCCTTATATAGGAGCTCCGCCAGGTAGTAACCGACATGCCCGCAGCCCTGGATCGCCACCTTCTTGCCGCGCAGCTCGGCGTCGCCATAGCGATGCTTCGCGCACGCCTTGATGCCGCGATACACGCCGAACGCAGTGACGGGCGACGGATCGCCCGACTTGCCGATTAATCCGGTAACGTGATCGGTCTCCGCCTTGATGAACTCCATGTCACCGACCGACGTGCCGACGTCTTCCGCCGTGATATAGCGGCCGCCGAGCGCCTTCACATGGCGGCCGTGCGCGCGGAAGATCGGCTCGCGGTTGCGGATCTTGTTGTCGCCGATGATGACTGACTTGCCGCCTCCCAAATTCAACCCAGCCACCGCCGCCTTGTACGTCATCCCGCGCGCGAGTCGCAAACAGTCGATCAACGCTTCCCGATCGTTCAAATAATTCCAGAACCGCGTGCCCCCGAGCGCGGGGCCGAGCGTGGTGTCGTGGATCGCGATGATGCCGCGGTAGCCGGAGGAGGGCTCGTACACGAGCGACACCTGTTCGTGCTCGTGCTCCTCGAGCAGCGCGAACAGCGCGGTCGCTTCCTCCTTTTTAGCTGTGGCGGAGGGCGCGCGCGATGACGACGCGCTGGATTTCGCTGGTGCCTTCATAGATCTCGGTGACCTTTGCGTCCCGGAAAAGTTTCTCGACGGGGAAATCTCGCATGTAACCATAGCCCCCGAAGAGCTGAATCGCCTGCGTCGTGACCCACATCGCCGTCTCGGACGCGAACAGCTTCACCATGCTGGTGAACATGGTGACGTCTTCGCCGGCATCCTTGCGCCCGGCGACCCGGTGCGACAGCGCGCGCGCCGCTTCGATGCGCGTCGCCATGTCGGCCAGCTTGAATTGTACCGCCTGGAAATCCTGGATCGCCTTGCCGAACTGCTTGCGCTCCGCGCAGTAGCTGATCGAGTGCTCGAGCGCGCGGCGTGCGATCCCCACGGCCTGCGCGCCGATGCCGAGCCGGCCGGCGTCGAGTCCCTCCATCGCGTACACGAAGCCCATCCCTTCGTCGCCGAGCATGTGATCGGCGGGAAGACGCACGTCGTTCAGCTCGATGCCGGCGGTGTTGGACGCGCGCAGGCCCATCTTGTCCTCGGGCTTCGCGGCCTTGTAGCCCTTCGTGTCGGTCGGCACGACAAAGGTCGAGATGCCTTTCGGGCCGCGGCGCGCGTTCGGCTGGTCGGTTCGGACCATTATCATGATAAGATCCGCAGTCCCCGCATTCGTCGCCCACGCTTTGGCGCCGTTCAGCACCCACTCCTTTCCATCCCTCGTCGCCTGCGCGCGCAGCGATGCCGCGTCGGACCCAGCTTCGGCTTCCGATAGCGCGAATCCCGCCAGCAGCTCCCCCCGCGCCATCGGCCGCAGCCAGCGCTCTTTTTGCGCCGGCGTTCCGTGCCTCACGAGCATTGTCGTCGGAATCGCGTTGTGAATGCCGATGGAGACGGCAATCGCGGCATCAGCGGCGGAGATCTCCTCCAGCGCCAGCAGATACGTCACCGTGTCGAGCCCCATGCCGTCGTACTCTTCAGGCGTCGTCATGCCGAGGAAGCCGAGCTTGCCGAGCTCGTCGATCACCTCGCGCGGAAAATGACTGGTGCGGTCCCACTCTGCGGCGAATGGCTCGATCTTCTCCTTGGCGAATTCGCGCGCCAGCTCGACGACTTCGCGCTGCTCAGTCGCGGTAAGCATAGAACCCCTGCCCCGATTTCCGTCCGAGCCGGCCTGCGGCGACCATCTTCTTGAGCAATGGCGCGGGGCGGTATTTGTCATCACCGAGCCCATTCTGAAGGACTTCCATGATCGCCAGACAGACATCGAGACCGATGAGGTCCGCGAGCGCCAGGGGCCCGAGCGGATGGTTCATACCCAGCTTCATGACCTGATCTATCGCTTCAGGTGTGCCGACGCCTTCCTGCACGCAAAAGATCGCCTCGTTGATCATCGGCATCAGCACTCGGTTCGACACGAACCCCGGCGCGTCGTTGACCTCGACTGGCGTCTTGCCGAGCTGCTTCGCGACCTCAACCACTTTCGAGGTCGTCTCATCCGATGTCTGAAGTCCGCGCACGACCTCGACGAGCGGCATCACCGGAACCGGATTCATGAAGTGCATACCGATGACCTCGGCGGGCCGCTTGGTCTGCGCCGCGATCTGTGTGATCGAAATCGAGGACGTGTTCGACGCGAGGATCGTCACTGGCGGAGCGAGCCGATCGAGGTCCTCGAAAATCTGGAACTTGATCTCGGGGTTTTCGGTCGCGGCTTCGACCACGAAGTCGGCATTTTTCACGGCGTCGAACGAGGTGCTGGTCTCGATTCTTCCCAGCGTGTCGGCTGAAACCTGAGCGGTGACAGCTCCCTTCTTTACGAGCCGCTCCAGATTCTTCTGTATAGTCTTCAGCGCGCGGGCGAGTGGGTCGGCCGCGACGTCGATCAGCACCGTGTCCCAACCGGCCTGGGCAAACACGTGCGCGATGCCGTTGCCCATCGTGCCAGCGCCGACGACAGCGACACGACTCATGTGGCGACGACCTGTTCGCCGACGGCCGATGGCGGACGGCTGAAGGCATTTTGCCGCGTCAGCAAAAAGATGGAGCCGGCAAGCAGCGCGATCGTCGCGACGATGCCGCCCTCGGGTCCGAAGGCCCCGCCGTCCACCCACGCATGCGCGCCGGGCGTGTATTCGACGACGGGCGCCTGGAACACGTAGCCGCTGACGGGCGCATCGAAGAGAATCGCGAGGCAGGCGTTCCAGCCGAAGTGCGCGCCCCACGCGAGCGGCATGCCGCCGGACGAGAAGAATGCGAGCGACAGCCAGATCGCGGCGAGCGCGACGTTCATGGTGCTAAAGACCGTGGCGTTCGGGTTCTTGGCGTGGAGCAGTCCGAACAGGATCGCGAGCAGCAACATCGCGGGCAGCACACCGAGCGTGTCGCCCAGCCGGCGCAGGGGATAGCCGCGGAAGCCCAGCTCCTCCCCGAGCGCCGCGAATATGAGACCGACGATGAGCGGAAGGGCGACGCGGGGCCACACATTCCAGTCGCCCGTCATGCGAACGCGTGCACCGTCCAGCAGGACCGCAAGGCCGATGGCCAGCGCCGCCATCAGCGCGCCGAGCAGCACCCCGCGACCGAGCTGCGGCCAAGCCGTGCGATGCCAGCCCATGCGGTCCCAGGAGTACTTGTTGAGTAAGCGGCCCACGATCCACGTCGCCAATCCGAATCCGATCACTTCGTAGCTGCCGGTCCGCGCGACGAACCACGACGGCCCGCCCCACCCTGGCACGAGCTCGGCCATGCCGATCGTGCCACCGATTCCGATCGCAACGAAGAGAACGACCCATCCGAGCGCGATGCCGACGCGCTTTAGACCCGCAGACGAAACGCGCGCCATCAGAGGCGCGCGCGAATCGTTGGGGTGAGCTTCGTCAGAACAGGCACCAGTGCAGCGAGCTTGAGCAGGTCTCCCAGCAGGAACGGCCACGTGCCGAACCGCGCCGCGGCGGAGAGACTGCCGGTGAGAATGGCGAGCTGTGCCAAACCACCCAAATGAATGAGTACAAGTCCAGCCACCACTGCCACCGTCACACGAGCCCACGCGGGTTTGTTAACCCCGGGCTGCCAGCCCGGGGTTAACACGGCCCCGACCGCCCACACCGCCACCGGATACGCAAGCAAGTACCCGCCCGTCGGCCCGAACAAGCGCGCGACGCCAATGAGTGGCACCGTCGGCGTGAACACCGGCAGTCCCGCCGCACCCATCGCCAAATACAGGATCATGCTGAGCGCACCCAGCGGAGCGCCGAGCAGGCCGCCAACGAGCAGCACGGCAAGCGGCTGGAGCGTCATCGGCACCGGTGTCCCGGGAAGCGGCACGGACACTTGCGCTGCCGCAGCGACTAAGAGGGCTCCGAGAACGACGGCGGCGGCGCGCCGAATGATCAATGTAGAATGATCGATGACGAGTGTTCTTTCCATTCAGATCATCTCCACGGAAAGGGCCACAGCGTTGCCGCCACCGAGACACAGTGTGGCGAGGCCGGTGCGTTTGCCGTACTGCTTGAGTGCAGACACGAGCGTCGTGAGCACGCGCGCGCCGGACGCCCCGATCGGATGGCCGAGGGCCACCGCGCCGCCGTGCACGTTGACGCGGCTCCAATCCCAGCCGAGTGCTTTGCCGTCGGCGAGCGCCTGCACGGCGAACGCTTCATTCGCTTCGATGAGATCGTAATCGGAGATCTTCGCGCCGGTCTTCTTCATCAAGTTCTGCACGGCCACAATTGGCGCGAAGAAGAGGTCCTTCGGCTCCCCGCCGCCCGTGGCGTAGCCGGTGATCTTCGCCATTGGCGCGAGGCCGTGCGCCTTCGCGAACGCGAGCGACGTCACGACGAGCGCGCTGGCGCCGTCGTTCAAGCCGGGCGAGTTACCTGCCGTTACCGTCCCACCCTTTTCGAACACCGGCTTGAGTGATGCAAGCTTTTCGAGGGATGTATCGGCGCGCGGTCCCTCATCCTTTTCGACTTTGTCGACCGGCACGATCTCTGCTTTGAAGAAACACGACTCCATCGCCTTCACGGCTTTCTGATGGCTCTGCAGCGCGAACTCGTCCTGCTCTTTGCGCGAGACACCGGCCTTCTTCGCCGTATACTCGGCCAGATTGCCCATGTGGGAGTTCGAGAACGAATCCCACAGGCCGTCGCGAATCATGCCATCGACCAGCTCGCTGTTGCCGGCCTTGATGCCGCTGCGCATGCCGTAGACGTAATGCGGCGCGTTCGACATCGACTCAAAGCCGCCCGCAACCACACATTGCTCATCGCCCGCCTTGATCGCCTGCGCGGCAAGCATCACCGCCTTGAGTCCCGAGCCGCAGACCTTGTTGATCGTCATCGCGGGAATCAGGCCGGGGAGCCCCGCATGAATCGCGGCCTGCCGCGCCGGCGCCTGGCCTTCGCCGCCCTGAAGCACGTTGCCCATGATGACCTCGTCGACCTGGTTGTCGGCGATCTTGGCTCGGCTCACTGCTTCGCGGATGACGAGGGCGCCGAGCCTCGGCCCGGGCAACGGCGACAGCCCGCCCAGGTACCGGCCGATCGGAGTCCGGCAGGCGGAGAGGATTACGGGGATGAGTTGATCGTTGGTCATGGTTTTTATCCGTGCCCTGAAGGGCCGGCTCGGCTACGACGCAGCGTCCTTAAGGACGCCCGATTTGGCCGAGCCGGGCTTCAGCCCACGGATCAAATTAACGGACTCGGGCTCATTCTGTGAACCTCATGGCTGCCACGTCGCCCCGCACAGGTTATCGCGCGCCGTGAATGCCAATGGCAAGAGCTCTCCGGTGAGCCGATCGATCAATGTCAAATGGCGGGCACCTGAGAATGCGCCGGTAATGCACGCGATGAGCCATTTCCCGTCGCCAGACCAATCGATCTGCCCGTCGCTTCCGTCCCAGCCCACATCGACTGGTGTGGCAATAGGGCCCAGGACCAAGAGCCCGTCCGCGCGAATCACCCTCAAACCACCGTCCCCGAAGTAAGCGATCTCATCTGCGACGGGCGACCAACGCAGCGCAGCACGCGCACCTGGATCAATCGGCTGGATTTGTCCGGTCGCGACAGTCATCACTCCCAGACCGGCGCCGGTCTGCGAAGCGAACAGAACGGCGAGTTGTGAGCCGTCAGGGGATGGTGAGGGACTGGCCCACCACTCGTTGGTCGTGGAGACGGGACTGATGCGCGTCGCCCCGGTGCCGGTCCCGCTCACACGCCAGATCTCCTCCTGCTCATAGCCCGTCACGGCGGTGAAGTAGACCCACGCGCCGTCGCGGGATGGCTGGGGTGTGGTCGCTTGAAGGATGGTATCAGTCGGAGTAACGAGCGTGTCGCGAACTCCGAGGATGGTCATTGTGAAGAGGCACAGCACTCCGGGACGGCAGACGTCGTGAAACACGACGCTCTGGCCGTCCGGGTAGAAGTACTGCCCTCTGTTGTTGAAGGCGAACGAGGTGGTGTCGACAACGCGATAGTTCGAACCGTCCAAATCGAATAAGACGAACTTTGCGATCTCGCCGGACCCAATTCGATGCGTAAATGCAAGAATTCGACCCTGTGGGACCACGCTTACCGCGGCGCTATCGCGCGCCGCGCCCGACGTGACGACGATATAGGCACGCCCCGTCGCATGAGCCTGCACGAGGTTGGAGTCGGAGCTCGCCACCGTCGCACGGCGGGCGGTGAAGCTGACGGGATCGGGGGTCAGATTGCCCACCCGGTCATAGAGATGCGGAGTCAGCTCGTACGACGCCGCGACATAGACCGCGGTATCCTTTGGCGCCAGCGTGACGACGACGGGCGCGCCGGGACGGATTGTGACGACAACCGAATCAGCGGCGGGG